>Ga0307475_10000038_pt1 | contig 67458 bp, 61 predicted proteins | sample atmos_gasesECM1C_FD_203317 | JGI IMG/M metagenome (GOLD analysis project Ga0307475, IMG submission 203317) | Hardwood forest soil microbial communities from Morgan-Monroe State Forest, Indiana, United States - atmos_gasesECM1C_515 | ecosystem: Environmental > Terrestrial > Soil > Temperate... | reverse complement strand
CACCGCGCCCACCTGATCTTCCTCCAGGTTCAGCGCGATTCCGAAAACCTCGTGCGAAAAATCCAGCATTTCTCCGGCCATGCACTTGTCCAGGCCGTGGATGCGCGCGATGCCGTCTCCCACCGAAATCACCGAGCCGACCTCTTCCACTTCCACGGTCTGCTGGTAGTTCTCGATCTGCTCCCGGAGAATTTTTGTAATCTCATCCGCTTTGATGTTCGCCATCCTCGCTCCTGTTCAGGCTGCTATTCCGTTTCGAGCTGCTCGCGCAGCCGGTTCAACTGCTCGCGCACCGAACCGTCGTAAATCGTCGACCCCACGCGCACTACCGCGCCGCCCAGCAGCGATTTATCCTCGGCAAACCGCGCCTCGATTTTTTTCCCCGTGCGCCGCTCCAGAGCCTGCGTGAGTTTCTCCCTCTCTGGGCCGCCCAGTTCGCGCGCCGAGGTCACTTCCGCTTCCGCGATTCCGAGCCGCGCGTTCAACTCCGTGGCAAATGCTTTCTCGATCTCGCGCAGCAGATGCGTGCGGCGGTTCTCCACGATGGTCTGCACGAAATTTCGCGCCGCGTCGTTCATTCCCATTCTCGCCGCGATCTTTTCGATCACGCTCTGCTTGGCGGTGTCGTTGACCGCCGGACTTTCCAGTGCGTTCCGCAATTCTGTCGACGCGTAGAACGCCTCTACAAACGCCGAAAAATCGCGCTTCACCACCTCCGCGCTCTTCCGCTCGAGCGTCACATCCGCCAGTGCCGCCGCATAGCGCTGCGCCGTCGCGCTCAACTCACGCTCCCCTGAAGTTCTTTCGCGAAGGCATCCACTAACTGGAAGTCTGTCTTCATTCCCAAGCCGTCTTGCAGCAAGACTTCCGCGCGCTCGATGGCCAGCTTCGCCGCCAGGGCCTTCAATTCCAGCCGTGAAGCCCGCCCCGCCGCGCTGATTTCTGCCTGCGCCACGCGCTCGATTTTTTCCGCCTCGCTGCGGGCTAGATCCCGCAGGCGCTGCGCTTCGGCCGAGGCGTCGCGCTTTGCGGCCTCGCGCATCTCCGCAATTTCCTTCCCCAGGTTCGCGAGTTTCGTCTGCGTCTCGCGCCGCTGTTGTTCGGCTGCCTCGCGCGCTCGCGCGGCCTCCCCGATCGACGCGGAAATATCATTCGCGCGCTTGCGGAAAGCAGGCCCGCCGATTTTTACCGCCGCATAGACGATCCCGCCGAACACGATCGCAAAATTCAGCCACCGGAACAAAGAGCCGAGCGGGGAATTCTCGGGCGATTCACCCTCCCCCGCAAATGCCGAACCAGCAGCGAGCAGCAATAAGATGCCGAGAAAACTGATCGCTCGGAGCGCGCGCATCGTTTGCGTCATGCCCTTCATGGCCGCGCTCCCGCGTGCGGCGAAGAGGGGCCCGCCAGAATCTTCTGCGCGATTTCCTTCCCCAGTTGCGAAGTCCCCGGCTCCAGCTCGAGACGCGACGCCGCAAATTCCGCCGCGATCTTTTTCTTTGCTTTGTCCACATCTTCCTGCGCCCGGCTTCGAATCGCTCTTAGCAGCTTGGCGCGCTCTTCGAGCACGGCCTGCCGCGCCAGCTCCTGCTCGGCGTAAATCTCTCCGCGCGCTTTTTTCAACGCCTCGTTGTAATCGCCCAGCTCCTTTTTTGCCACCGCTTCCACCTCTGCGGCCTCTTTGCGCGCGCCCTCGATCCGCGCCGTCCGCTCCGTCATGGCCTTTTGAATGGGCCCAAAGAACGCCCAGCGCAGGAACAAATAGAAAAGGAAGACGATGACTACTGTGGGGACCGCCTGGAGAAACAGTTCACCGAGCTGCTGGAGGATATCCATCGCGAAAAGTAAGTGCTTCCGCCGCGCTCCTGATGATTTATATGCTTTCCGGTCACGCGCTTGCCGCGCCGGAACGCACTTCTAGGTCGAACAAAGCGTGCGATTATGGCATCGACTCCGACGCTCGTCAACGCCGAGTGTCCTTTGGAATTGGAAGGGTTCATCGTATCCCCGGAGCCGGGGCTGAAAATTCCCTACCGTGAATGGCAAGTCTCTCCCGCCGAGGCCTTGCGCGCTAGCGCAATGCGGCGATTATTCGATAGAATGGGCGCGTTCACCGCGCAGCGGTCGCTTTCAGAAGTTCTCGCTCGCCAAGTCCAAGGAGATTCGAATGCCTTCCTTTCCCGGAGTCGACTTCCTCGACTTCGATTCCGTCCTCACCGACGAAGAAAAACTCGCCCGCCAATCCGCGCGCCAGTTCGTCGATGAGCAGATCATGCCCATCATCGAGCAATGCAACCGCGAAGGGAAATTCCCGGTGCAACTTGTCCCGCAAATGGCCGAACTGGGACTTTTCGGCGCCAGCCTCAAGGGCTACGGCTGCGCGGGCATGTCGAACGTCGAATACGGACTGGTCACGCAGGAGCTCGAGCGCGGCGATTCGGGACTGCGCAGTTTCGTTTCCGTGCAGTCCGCACTGGTCATGTACCCGATTCACGCTTACGGCTCAGAAGCGCAGAAAGACAAATGGCTCCCGCTCCTGCAACAGGGCAAAGCCATCGGCTGCTTTGGACTCACCGAGCCGCAATTCGGCTCGAACCCCGGCGGCATGCTCACCCGCGCCGTAAAGAAGGGCGATAGCTACGTCCTCAACGGCGAAAAAATGTGGATCACCAGCGGCTCGATTGCCGACGTCAGCGTCATCTGGGCCAAGTGCGAGGACGACAAGATTCGCGGCTTCCTGGTTGAAAAAGGCACGCCGGGATTCAAAGCCTGGGATGTGCACGGCAAATACTCGCTTCGTGCTTCGGTCACTTCAGGTCTGGCCATGACCGATTGCAAAATTCCCGCCGCTAACCTGCTACCCAAAGTCGAGGGCCTCAAAGGCCCGCTCTCCTGCCTCAACCAGGCGCGCTACGGCATCGGCTGGGGCGCCATCGGCTCCGCGATGGCTTGCTACGACACGGCGCTGAGCTACTCCAAGCAGCGCAAGCAATTCGACAATCGCCCCATCGCCTCGCACCAGCTCGTACAGGAAAAGCTCGTGTGGATGATCACCGAGATCACCAAGGCGCAGTTTCTTGCTCTGCAAGTCGGGCGCCTCAAGGACCAGAGCCGCGTGCACCCGTCGCATATTTCCATGCTGAAGATGAACAACGTCTGGGTGGCCCGCGAGTGCGCATCGCGTGCGCGCGAAATCCTCGGCGCCAACGGCATCGTCGACGACTACTGCATCATGCGCCACATGAACAACATCGAATCCGTCTTCACCTACGAAGGCACTCACGATATCCACAAGCTGATCATCGGCGAGCGCATCACCGGAATCTCCGCCTTCGTCTAATTCGCCATATCGAGGGGACAAGATGAAACGCAGCTTTCATTCGGTCGGGCAGCGCCGCTTCGCGATGACTTTCGCTGTCGCGCTTGTGTTGCTTTTTGCATGCGCTTCAACTGCCGGCACCGCGCCGGATTTTCCATCGAAGCCCAAAATTCGCGCGATTACCGCTTTCGTCCATCTCGACCGCGCGCGCTATCAGGAACAAATCCACGAAGCTCTCTTTTTTCTCCGCGGCGCGCAAAAACAATTCGAGCAAGCCGGTTGGGAGGTCGAAACGGTGCGCATCACCACGCAGCCCTTTCCCGAGTACACCCGCGGCCTTTCACCCGACGAAACTCTCGCCTTCTTCAGCGGCTATGATGCACTCGCGCTAAAAGAGAATTTTGACGCCGCCATTGGCCAAGCCATGGTGAAGGACACCGACGACCCGGCCGAAGCCGAACTCCTCGCGAGAATCATCGCCGGGTCGAAAACGCTCGAAGGCAGCATCGTGATCGGCGGAGAAGATGGCGTCCACTGGCGCGCGATCCATGCCGCCGCCGGCATCATCAAGTATCTTGAAGCAAACACGCTTCACAGCCAGGGAAATTTCAATTTTTCGGCGACCGCATTCGTTCCGTCCGGCACGCCGTTTTACCCCGGCTCGTACTACACCGGACCGGGCAAGGATTTCGCGATCGGCTTGCAGTCGGCAAATGTAGTCGCCAACGCCTTTGCCTCCACGAATTCTCCCGCGCTCCAGGAAGCAGCGCTGAAGGATTCGCTAGGGCAATACGCACAACAAATCGAAAAAACCGCGACACAGATCAGCAAGGAAACCGGCTGGAAATACGGCGGGATCGACCTTTCTCCCGCACCCTTGAAGGATGTCTCCATCGGCGGCGCCATCGAAAGCTATGTGCATGCGCCGGTCGGTTCGAGCGGCACGCTCACGGCCGCGGCAATGATCACGCGCGTCCTCCGCGAAGTTCCCGTGAAGCACGCTGGGTATTCCGGGCTCATGCTGCCCGTTCTCGAAGATACCGTGCTGTCGCAGCGCTGGAGCGAAGGCCGCCTCACGCTCGATTCCCTTCTCTCGTATTCCGCCGTATGCGGCACAGGTCTTGATACGATTCCACTCCCGGGCGACGTGACGCCTGACCAGCTCGAGCACATCCTGGGCGACGTCGCGAGCCTCGCCGTCAGGTGGAGCAAACCTCTTTCCGCGCGCCTGCAGCCCGTGGCGGGAAAAAATCCCGGAGACACTACCGAATTCGACGATCCGTTCCTGGTGAACGCGAAGATCCAGCCGCTTCCCTGAACGCTACACAAATCTTCCCCCAATCCGCTATGATATCTCGCCCGGCGGCGCAGCCCCGCCACCGAAACCAACCTCATATCTCAGGAGCGTTCATGGAGAAAGCACTCAGCCTCGAATTCTTGCGCGTCGTGGAACGCGCCGCTATCGCCTCGGCGCACACGATGGGACTCGGTGATCGCCACAAGTCCGACCAGATGGCCGTCGAAGCGATGCGCTCGGAAATGGACGCGGTCAGCATGGACGGGACGATCGTAATCGGTGAAGGCGAGCGCGACGAAGCGCCCATGCTGTTCATCGGCGAAAAAGTGGGCAGGGCTGTGCACGACAAAAGCCGCAAGTTCGCCGAGGTCGATATCGCCGTCGATCCGCTCGAAGGCACGAATCTTTGCGCCACGGGCGAACCGAACGCCATTGTCGTTCTCGCCGCAAGTGAGCGCGGCGGTCTGCTGCACGCGCCAGACCTTTACATGGAAAAAATTATTGTCGGGCCGTCGTGCAAAGGCGCTGTCGAGCTGGACGCGCCGGTGACAGACAACTTGAAGGCGATCGCCAAACAACTGAACCGCAAAATCGAAGACCTCGTGATCATCGTTCTCGACCGGCCGCGCCACGAAAAGCTGATCAACGATATCCGCGCAGCCGGCGCGCGCATTCGCTTGATCTCCGACGGCGATCTCTCCGCCGGAATCAGCGCCGCGGTGATCGGCACCGGCGTTCACGCGGTGATGGGCACCGGCGGCGCCCCCGAAGGGGTTCTCACCGCCGCCGCGTTGCGCTGCTTGAACGGCCAAATTCTCGCGCGGCTAGTGGCCTCGAAGCCCGAGCATCACGAGCGCCTCGCGCAGATGGGCATCAAGGACGCCAAACGCATCTATACCACCGAAGACCTCGCGCCGGGCAAGAAACTGATCTTTGCTTGCACGGGAGTGACGGGTGGCGGTCTTCTGCGCGGCGTGCGATTTTTCGGCGAAGGCACGCGCACCCATTCGCTAATTCTCACCTACGACGATCGTCAGGTACGATTCATCGATACAGTGCACCTCGAAAAGCGCCCCGACGTGAAAGTGGTTTTCTACTAGAGCGGCGCCCAAGGAGAGGTGAGAAACATTCCATGAGCCGCGCGCGTATCTCAACAGAGCGAACAGCGAGCAAGAGGTGAAGTATGTCTAGCACGCCAGTGCCGCCTGCCGGACCGATGCCGCCCGTCGCGCAGCAGCCCAAGCCAAATAATGTAATTTGGTGGATTCTGGGAATTCTCGGCGGCGGATTGGTGATCCTCGTTTTTTTCGGCCTGACGCTGGCGGGGGTGATCGTCCATTACATTCACGTCGCGCACGACGGAAACAAAGTCGCCATCGAAACTCCGGTCGGCGACCTCAAGGTGAACAAGGCAATGCCGCACGCGACCGGGCTTTCCGTTTTCCCGGGCGCGACGCCCACAGGGAAAAATACCAGCAGCATTCAGTTCGGCACGCCCGAATCAGGATTAGCGATGGCGACCGAAGAGTACGAAACCAGCGATCCGCTGGACAAAGTCAAGGACTGGTACCGGAGCCGCCTGGGGCCCGATTTCGAAATGGAAACCAGCGATCATAACGGCTCGAGGCGCTTGAAGATTGATGGCGTCCACGTGGGTGACCACCAAGTGACGTTCGCGAGCGAGCGCGGCGGAGGCGCGCGCATCGTCGCCCTCGATAAGTCCTTTCACGGAACGAAAATCACACTCGTCCGCTTGGGAACGCGCGAGGCCCAGTAAACTCTGCGGCCCTTGGACACGCGAGCCGGCATGCGGCCTCCAAGCGGCGGGCAGAAGCACGCCACCCGGCAAGCAAGGCCCGGCACCGATTGGCCGGCAGCCGGGCCATGGCCGTTACATTCCGCGAAAATTCGCCCGCTCGCCCTCGCCGGAGGACTAGCGGTGAACCTGCGCCGCGGAATGAGTAGGATTCTGCTGACGACGGGGCATGTTGTGGAGCACCCTGTCCGTCGGCTGGGGAACCATCGGCCGCACGGTGTGATTCGAACTCACGTGCTCGCTGATGGCTTGCAGACGCTTCAGGATGGACTGCCACTGTGCCCAATCAAGTTGCCGTAGGTACGGTCGAAGCCCCTGAATGAACGGGTCTTCGAGAACGGTTTCTCCGTTGGTTTCCGGTACGAAGAAGCGGTTCAAGCCAACACCGAGCGCTTCAGCGATTTTTTCGAGCGTGCCGAGGCTGGGAGTCATTTGCCCGCTCTCGATGCGCGACAAGTACGAGCGCGAAACGCGCGAACGTGCTTGCAGCTGACTTTGGGTCATGCCGCGTGATTCCCGCAGCTGCCGAATTCGCTGGCCGATGTTCTCCACGGTTTCTCGGTTGGGCCAGTTTTCGAACAGTTGGCGGTCATCCCCCGGCAAATCGGTAGGCGACGGCGTAGGAATAACGAACGTCACCGTCGGGGGCAGCAAACGAAGACAGCGTCGACAGTTGCCTGTGCGTGTACGGTATTGGACCAATCCGCATACTTGACAGCGGATTACTTCGCGATCGAGTTCCATAGTGCCTTCTGCTGCATTTTTTTCCCCCACCGGTTCTCCTCACAGACTTATCCGGTGATGCGAAGGGGAGGATAGTCACAACAGGGGAAGGCAGGAACGGGCGCGCGAGTGATTGTCCACAGGGTGCCAATTCTTGTCAAGTCTTTTCTGGTACCTTCACCCGCGGGAAGCCTAGCGCACTTTCCGGATATTGCAAATAGTACGGATAGGCTAAGGCATGGGCTGCAGAGCCTCCCTGCCTGCCCGGCTGACGTTTCGCGTCCAACACAAAAGCGGGTCAACCGACATTTTCCGCGCTGTGACATTTTTCGCGCGTTTCTTGCCGCGCAAACTTTGCAACCCGAAAAGTTTTTTGCGCTACTCTATTGTGTCCAATCAATGAGGAGAACAGATGCCGAATCGACCCAATCGTGATGATGCCTGGAAGCTGCTGTGCGAATACACGCAGAGCGAAAGCTTGCGCAAGCACGCCCTCGCGGTGGAAGCCTGCGTCCGCGCCTATGCGCGAAAATCCGGCGCCGATGAAGAGCTTTGGGGCCTGGCCGCGCTGCTCCACGATTTCGATTACGAGCGTTGGCCCAATGCCGATCATCATCCCACCGAGGAGCATCCCTACGCAGGATCACTGATTCTGCGAGAGCACGGCTACCCTGAAGAAATGATCCGCGCCATTCTGGGCCACGCGAATTATTGCAACGTTCCGCGCACTTCGCCTCTGGATCGCACGCTCTTTGCTTGCGACGAGCTATCCGGCTTCCTGACTGCCTGCGCCCTGATTAAGCCTTCGAAAAGCATTCACGAAGTGGAAGCCACGTCAGTCAAGAAAAAACTGAAGGACAAGGCCTTCGCGCGGGGCGTCAGCCGGGACGACGTCTACCAAGGCGCCGAAGAACTGGGGGTGCCGCTCGAAGAGCATATCGCCTTCTGCATCGAAGCCCTGCGATCAGCCGCCTCGCAGCTCGGGCTGGCGGGAGTTGCCGCCGGCGCCTGAACACAGCGACCGTATCAGGACAGCGCGCAAGACCCAACATTCGATGGCATCCAGAATTCACCGGGCGAAACAGTACAGATCGGCGATTACGGGCGTTGCGCCGATGATGTTCGTCTCGAACCATCACTTCCCTCGCCATTCCCATGACCAGTTCGGCGTCGGCGTTATGGCCTCTGGTGGACAGCGCTCCTGGAGCGGCATTGGAACAGTCAGGGCTTCCGCCGGTGACGTCATCATGGTGAATCCGGGCGAAATCCACGACGGTACACCGCTCGATGGCAGCACGCGAGAATGGCGGATCATCTATCTCGACCCCGCCGTTGTGACTCGCGAGACCGACGAAGAATTCGCCGGTCCAAATGAGATCGTGCGCCCTGTTGCGCGTGATCCGCTGCTTGCCTGGCACGTGATCAAGCTGTTTGACAGCCTCACCTCCGGACACTCCGATCCCCTTGAGCGCGAGGAAAAGCTGCTTCGTTCCATCGTATGCATCTTCCGGAGACATGGCACGGGTGAGTTCCTGCTTAGGGAAAGTTCGCCCTCCGTCACGCGGGCTGTTAAACGCATTGACGCGGCTCCGGAGATCCCTGTGTCGCTGGCCGAGTTGGCGGCACTGTCGAGCGTGAGCCGCTTTCAACTTCTCCGGGCTTTCTCACGCCAGGTCGGAATCACACCGCACGCCTATCTGATTCAGCGGCGCGTGCTTCTTGCGCAGCGCTTTCTAGCGGACGGGCAAACGCCCGCCCAAGCAGCCATACAGGCTGGTTTCTCGGACCAAAGCCATATGACACGCGCTTTTGTCCGTCAAGTGGGCGTAACTCCCGGTTGCTATAGCGCAGCGGTCGTCTAATCCTGCCTCAAGAGTCCGTGTGAGAACTCCAGAATCTGGAGTTCAGCGGCTCTAGCCACTTGAATGTTTCGGCCCTTCCGGCACGGTCGAAGCCGAGCGCCGAAAAAAATCGAAGTCGTCACACACATTCTGACGCCCTGCAATTTCGTTCAAGACGGGCTCAACCCGAGCATGCGATCTATGGTCCGTAGACGACTCAATCGCGATCGCTCCTGCTGCGATGGTGATTTATGCTCGGAGGCCAACGATGATCCGCTGCTGTGACGAACGAGATTTCCAGCCGATTTGGTCCATCATCAACGACGGCGCGCGCGCCTATGAAGGCGTCATCCCGCCGGATTGCTGGAATGAGCCATACATGTCCAGGAACGAACTGCGCGATGAAATGGAAGATGGCGTGACGTTCTGGGGATACCAGGAGAATGAGGCGCTTAGGGGGTGATGGGCATTCAACAGGTCGAGGACGTAACTCTGATTCGTCACGCCTATGTCTCGACGGACAGCCAAAAGCGAGGCATCGGCGGTTGCCTCCTATCTCATTTGCGGGAACTGGCCCACAGCCCGGTGTTGATCGGGACCTGGGCCGATGCAGTATGGGCAATTCGCTTCTATGAAAAGCATGGATTTCGCGTCGTTACTCCGGAGCAGAAAGAACGGCTTGCTAGACGATACTGGAGCGTGCCGAACCGCCAGGTGGAAACGTCCGTGGTCCTGGCTGACCGAACTTGGCAGGATACAATGCTAGATGCTTCTACCGCCAAGCGGCCGCCGCGATCCCGCTTTGGCGACCAAGGTCCTGCAATTCGTTGATTTCCTTACGCGCTTCGATGTCCTCCTGCTCGAGCACCCAGATCGTCCCAGGCAGCAGAATGCCCGGCGAATTCTTGTCGAGAGGTACGACGCCCGAGATTCCGGTCCCGGTTTTCTCGGTTTCCGCAATCTGCGCCATTTGTGCTTCGGCCGAAGCAATTTCGATCCGCCGCGCTTCGATTTCCTGGGCATACCAGTCGGGATCCTGTTCCTTCACGTAACGACGCGGCTCTGCGGTCATCTCGCGTGGGGCCGAAAAGCTGGTGGTGGATTCAAAAGCCTCCACTGTACCGATAATCGAAATCGGCGCTTGCTGGCGAAGCGTCTTGACGTCGTCGTTAGTCCAGACCTTGTCCGGAGCCGCCGGCCGAATCGCGGTCACACGACCGCCGGCAAAATGATGCGGCGCCATAGCCCTCGGCGAACCGAATGAAAAGATGGAAAGAACCAGAAGAGTTACCGCGTGCATGGCCATACCTCCCAAGCAGAATGCCCCGACCTTACCGAGCATTCTAGCCTATCCGGGGCGCGAGGCACTCAGGATTTCCCCTTACGACCGAGCGAACCATGGCCTCAATGGCCTCAAGGTCCCCATAGACATCGTTTTGGCAGAAGGGTAGAATGCGTCCTCCGCTAGCTTCCTGGGCTCCTCAGTCTCCGAGCGAGGTAAGAATGAATACCGAAGCAAAAGAGCACTATCGCGGTGTCCTCTGCACTCATTGTCGCCAACCGATTCCGCTTTCGCCGTCCGCAGCGCGCCAGGATGCGCGTTTCGGAGGAGAGCAGCTGAGCGCTGTTGACCAGTTTGTGGTTCGCGTGTTCACTCTGCGCTGCCGGGTTTGCCACGGGGAGGGGCACTACACGCCCTTGAGCGTTGTCGACTGCGAAGGGACTCCGAGGACCAGAGGCGCCCAGGCGCGCAAATCCCTGCTTAAGCCCGGCCCGAGCGGAGCTTCGCGCGCAGCGAACGCCTGAGGCCGCTTCAAGATTCAGCTGCACCACGAAGTTGCCTGTAGCAGAAGTGCTCCCGCCTTCGGCGCCGGTGCGCAGCACGTTGGCTGACAAGAACGAGCGTGATATCGCCGAGACGTTCGATTCCTTTCGAAGAACCCAGCCATGGTCTTCCAGAAGCCTCCCATGGACGAAATCCACATCGAAGACGTCAAGCAGATTCGGGCAACGGCTCATCGCCGGGGCCTGCGGCGTAATCCTGATCGTGATGGGAACCGGGCAAACGATGAACCAGGAGCAGGCGTAGGCCTCGTCGCGCATCGAGCGCGTGTTGATTCCCAAGCTGTATTACCGTACGGACATCGTTAGGAGGAAGACAGCGACCGCTTGCACAACTGGGGATACTCGCGTTGACCCGGGGTCGGCTTATTTCTGCCGAATCGCGGCCTGGCCGTTTCCGTGCGGGGCCTGTGCAGCGAAGGCCTGGGAAACGAACTCCAGATCTCCGGTCACGGATTGCCGACGCGCCGCCGCTGCGATAGCCTCTTCCTCGGCCTTTTGCAAAGGGTGGCCGGCAGCTCCCCTGGCGAGCATGGAAAGAAACGTTTTCCGCGAATCGCCCTCGAGCAACCGGAGGATTTCCCCCTTCAACTGCCAAAAAACAGTTTCCGCATCAGCCGAGGCGTCCACCGTTTCGAATTTGAATTCCTCGCTAAGCCTGTCGAACTCTCGGAGCAGCGCGGCTTGGTAATTACAGAAGCTGTCGTACATATCGTGTCCGGGAAACAGATCCATGCCGGACTCCCAATAGTCGAATCCGCGCGAAAAAACCACGCGCCGAACGAGCTGCTCGATTCCCAAACGCAGATAAAAGACGGCATCCGGTTTCAGCGCCACTCGGAAGATGCTGCGAATCCATTGCGGATCCATGCCGCGCACCATGGCCCTGGCCATCAGCGAATACACGTACCGGTCCGTCAGAACGATGAATCCAGCGCGAAGTGCCGGAACGATTTCGTTCTCGAGCCGGTCGACGAAATCGGTCGCGTAGAAAAGGCTCTGCGTCACGCGCCCGAGGTTGTTTCCTTCTTTCGCCCTGCGAATTCCGTTGCCCGCCAGCGTGGAGCGGGTCATGCCGGTATCGAGCACGGCGTGTCCCAGTTCTTCGAGCCACGATTTCAAAAGGTCGATCTGCGTCGAGCGGCCGGCGCCGTCGGTCCCTTCGATCACGATCAATTTGCCGGTAAGGTCCGCGAGCTTCATTTCCGGCAGTAGTTTTCCGTAAGTCTCCCTCATGGCTCGGGCCTCCAGCCCGTTCCTGTGGCAACGTGCGATTTCACGATTTCCCTCACTCTGGACTGTTGAATCTCGATGGGCAGCGTAGCGTCGATCACCGTCAGACCGAATTCGGGAATCATCTTTTCGTATTCGTTGATGATTCGGCCCTGAAACAAACGGAAGCTTTCCTCGGCATCGTCGCTGAGTCCCAGATCCATTCCCGCTTCGTAGAATTTGAATCCGTCCCGCGCATCGAGCAGCCGCCCGATCGCGGTCTCGAGCGGGACGCGAAAATAGAACGCCACCGTGGGCTCGATGGCGAATCCGTAGAGATCGCGCACCCATTCTCGATCCATCCCGCGCGCCACGTCGCGCGCGAATGCCGTGTACATGTAGCGGTCGCAAAGCACCACGGCTCCAGCCTTCAGCAGCGGCAGGATGCTTCGCTCGGTGCGGTCGGCGAAATCCGTTGAATGAATCAACGAAAATGTCGCCGGCGTCAGGAGTTTTTTCTTTTTGCCCAGTTTCGTGGTGTCCTTCACCAGCGGCGACGAATTCCACTCGCTGAAGACCACGCCGTAGCCCCTCGATTCGAGCCATTTATGCAACAAACTCAGTTGTGTCGATTTCCCTGAGCCATCGATACCTTCCACGACGAAGAGCTTTCCGGGAAACCGGTGCTCCCCGCGTTTCTTGGCCGTCGAAACCGCCGGTTGTAACGGCGTGCAAACTTCAAAAGGCCCGTTCCGGATGCCTGGAGAAATCCCCATTCGATTCCTTCCGCACGAAGCCATGCAATGCGCTTCGTCAAATGAGTGCTCGATTGTCGTGATTGCCGACCTGTGAGTTCCGGCTCGCGACTACCTAAAATCCGCTAACGGCGTTTGAATGTCAGTAGAAATTCCGGCGGTGTGTATCGAACTGGAGACGGTCTCGTACTAGACCTGGGATCGTTAAAGCATGAGTGGCGAACAATTTGGCGTGACGCGTTCCGGCCGGCTTGGACCAGCTTCCGAGGCGTTCCGAACCTTCGCGCTCTATCGCTCGCCATCATTCATTGTAGACCGAACCCATCATCCGATAGACTATGCTTCTTCGATGGCTTCGATGGTGGAGAGATAGTATATGCGCTGGCAAGCGCACCTCTGCGCGAATTTGTGTACCTCGTTGTTGTTTGCCTTCGGTTGTCAAGCCGCACGTGGCCAAACCCCGGCCGCCGCGAAACCCGAACTGTCAGGGGCTCCTTACAAAGTTGTGCGCTCGATTTCCGGCGCTGCGGGACACGAGGTCAATGGCCGTTTCATAATGGATGATGCGAGAAGCGTGTTCACGGCAGGTAAAGACACAAAAGTGATCGTCTACTTCGAATGGGAAGGCCCTCGAGGGCCGCATCATTTCGAAGGCTTATGGAAGAGTCCCGAAGGAAGAATCGTGCTCATTTCCGATTTTCGTTACGAGGCCAAGGGGCGGCAATTCACCGGCTATTGGTCGATGCTACTGGCGGAGGGCACTCCCTCGGGAGAGTGGAATCTCGAAGCTCGAATCGACGGCGAGCCCGCTGGAATGCACAGTTTTGTGATTACAGCCTCAGGGTCTCCAGCAGCACCAGCCGGCACACGGGATTCGGCTCCTTTACCGCCTCAGCCGCTTAGTTCGGCCGATCTCTATCGAAAGGCATCGGAAGCCACGGTCAGGATCGAAAAAATCAGCGCCGATGGCACGCTTCTCGGCAAGGGAATCGGCTTCTGGATCGGCGACGGCCGGCTACTAACGGCCTTCGACGTAGTCAACGGCGCCTCCTTTCTGCGGATCCCCCTTAAGGACGGCTCGCAACTGACCACCGATCAAGTGATTGCCTGGGACCGCTGGCAGGATTGGGCGTTGCTCAAGCTTGAGGCCAGCGGCAAAACCGTGCTCAAACGCGGTCCGAGTGATGCACCCAACGTTGGCGATCGCTGCGTGTTCCTCGAATTGAGTCCGGCTGGGGCAAAACTCGCTGATGGTTCCATTACCGGCAAGAATTCATTTCAGAAAGCAGGCGAGCGTCTGCTGGTGGCCTCAGGAGTTACGGCGGCTTCTTTCGGCGGCCCTCTATTGGATGAATACGGAAACTACGTCGGAATCATGGGAGGAAGTATTGTCCCCGGGGGCGACCCGGTCAAGACCCTTCAGTTGCTGAGTGACCCCGGCGCAGTCGACAGAACGACCGATTGGGGACTAACTGGACTAGCTGTTCCGCATACGCTACTGCCGGAATTTCCTGCTGGCGGGGCCACCACGCGCCTGGCCGAGCTCGCAAGCCGTGGTGAATTTCTCCCGCCTGTCGTGAAAACCGATTCCATTCAGTATGCAGCTCTGGCGGGCGTTCTGAAAAGAGGCGCCGCCAACACGCTAATGCCAACAGATTTCAAGCGGGTGTTCTCACGGCGGGACAATAAAGGCGTGATGTTCGTCAATTGGCAGGGCGTTTCGAAGGAGAAGTTGAATTGCGCCCTGCGCTTATTCAACGCCGACAATAAGGTAATCAGCGAATCGAAACCGCGTGAAGTATCTCTCACGCCGGGAAAATACGTGACCACCACCTGGGACCTCCCGGTGGGCAACATGCCCCCTGGCATCTACCGCGTCGATGTGGTTCTCAACGACAACACCGCGTGGCGAGACTTTATTCGAGTAACGAACTAGTTGGCCGCAAGTTCCTTGCGATTTCTCTCCCGAATCAGTGTGGATTCGACAGCACGCAGAAACTTTTGGTAGTGGGTCAGTTTCCGGTTATCCCTTTATAGAACTAATCGGGACTTCTCAATTCCCAAGTTTTGTCCGCGTTGAATTTCTCAAGCAACGTTGATTTATTCAGCGTCATTACCGTCCCGAGCGGGCGCGTTGAGGGAATCCGGGTATTGCATCCTCCGTATTCCAAGGGGGATGCGTTGCGGCCTCGTTCCGCTGGACATTTGGCCCCGGATTTGCCTATAAGTACGTGACCGCCCATGGGGGGCAATCCGAAACAAGGAGAAAATCCATGGCATCGAAGAAAGCAACCAAGAAGCTCAAGAAGGGCAAGAAGATTCAGGCGAAGAAGACCACCGACGTACTGAGCTACAGTTTTGGTGCTTCCAACCCACAGGGCTAACTGCCGGGAACTTGCAGGGTTCGTGTTCGGGTACGGATTCTTGGGGGCTGTCACCAGCACATGGCAGCCCCTTCTATTTCAAACTGACCCACTACTAAAACTTTTTGATCTGTCATGCCCCCGGCGCTTCTTGTGTTAGAATTCCGCTCCCGTGGAGAGAGTGGGAACATTTCTGGGAGGCGCTCTGCGCCGGATGAGGCGGCCGGAGGCGGCGCTTGCGTGGCTTACCAGCGCGTGGCCGAGCGTCGTCGGGTCGACGCTTGCGGCTCACACGCGCCCTGTTCGCTGCGGCTCTGGATGCCTGGAAGTTTCGGCCGATGGCAAAGCCTGGCAGAAACAACTCGAGGCCATGAAGGGTGAGTTTTGCGCGCAGGTGAACTGCTCGTGGGGCGGCAACCTTGTGCGCGAAGTGAAATTCGTCGCGAAGCCGGGCCCGCACGTTTCTCACGAGCTCGATAACAACCACTTGCCGTTCGTCCGTCGGCGTCGCGGCTGACGCTCGAAGGATTTCTCGTTGCGCACCTCTCTTACCGCCCTTCGTGCGGCCAGCGTTCCCGAATTATTCTGAGTACCGCCGTGCTTGCACTCGGACGATCATCTCCCTAAAATGTTTTCCATGATTTCTCTGGGCAACATCGGCGAGCGGCTGGCGAATCCCGCCAGGGATGTCGCCGATCTCCGCGCGGGCACCGGGCCGTCGTGAAGATTAGCCGCGAGGACGTATTGCGAGTGGCTGAACTGGCGCACCTGGAACTTCCGCCCACGGAGGTCGACACTTACCGGGAGCAGCTGGACTCGATTCTCACCTACGTTGCTAAGCTAGAGGAACTCGATGATTCGAAGGTCGAGCCTATGGCGCAAGTGCTCTTCGGTGCGCAAGGCGACGCCCACCCCGAGTTGCGGGAAGACCAGTTGGCGCCCTGCACGATAGCCGACGACGTCCTCTCCGGAGCGCCGGATGCCGTCAAGCCCTTCTTCCGCGTTCCGAAGGTGATCGACCGTTGACCATGACCCTCAATTGGACGATTGGGAGCGTTCAAGAGGCGCTTCGGGCCGGGACGATCTCGGCCCGCGAGCTAACCCAGGATTTCTACGCGCGGATCGCTCAGCGGAATCCAGAACTTAATGCCTACCTCGCCCTGTCGCCTGAACGCGCCTATGCGCAGGCCGACCGCGTCGATGCCGCCCTGGCTAGTGGGGAGCCGCTGAGACCTCTATCAGGGGTCGCCATTGCCATCAAGGATGTAATCAGCACGAAGGGTATCCGCACTACTTGCGGATCGAGGATTCTTGAGCACTATACGCCGGTATATAGTGCCACGGCCGTTGAGCGCCTTACGGAGGCGGGCGCGGTGGTCCTTGGCAAGACGAACTGCGATGAATTTGCGATGGGCAGCTCGAATGAGAACTCGGCATACGGTGCCGTACGGAACCCGGTTGCGCTAGACCGCGTGCCCGGGGGCTCCAGCGGTGGCTCTGCGGCGGCGGTAGCGGCTGGCCTAGCGGTGGTTGCCCTCGGAACCGATACGGGAGGTTCAGTCCGTCAGCCGGGCGCCTGCTGCGGGATACCGGCGCTGATGCCAACATACGGACGCGTATCGCGATACGGACTGATTGCCTTCGCCTCTTCCTTGGACCGAATTGGGACCTTCGCCAGGACGGTCGCAGATTCTGCGGTGGTGATGTCGGTGATCGCCGGACACGACGCGAACGACTCGACGTCCGCGCCCATTCCGGCTCCGGATTACGTAGCAGAACTTCAAAAGCCGGTTCGAGGCCTTCGCATCGGCGTCCCGGAAGAGTATTTTGGGCCTGGCCTCGACCCGGAGGTCCGGAGCAAGGTCGAAGCAGGCATAGTTCTGCTCGAACGGCTAGGCTGTCGGCGAATCCCGCTGCGCATGCCGCATACCGACTATGCGATTGCCGCCTACTACCTTATTGCTACGGCCGAGGCTAGTTCGAATCTGGCCCGTTTTGACGGGGTTCGCTACGGCCTGCGCGTGCCGGGTGCCACGCTCAGGGACATGTACGGCAAGACGCGGCAGCGCGGATTTGGCGCCGAAGTGAAGCGCAGGATCATGCTCGGCACCTATGCGCTTTCCGCGGGATACTATGACGCTTACTATCTGCGCGCCCAGAAGGTGCGCACGCTGATCGCGCAAGATTTTGCGGAGGCCTTCGAAAAGGTTGACGCGATTGTCACGCCAACAGCGCCGACGCCTGCATTCAAGTTGGGTGAGCGAACTTCCGACCCGCTCCAGATGTATCTTGCAGATATATTTACAGTTACAGGATCGCTTGCGGGGATTCCCGGCATTTCAATTCCCTGCGGCAACTCCTCCAGGGGCCTTCCGGTCGGAATGCAGATTTTTGGTCCTCATTTCAGCGAAGGCCGCGTAATGCAATTGGCTCACGCTTTCGAGAACGCGGGTGGGTTTTCGAACTAACTTCAAGACGGAACCCGGGAAAGTACGACTTCGAAACGCAACTGGCGCGACGCATTCAACCGCTGGTCGGGTTTTCACCTAGTGGAGCGCGAAGCTCGCTTCGGAGAACTCAAACCGCAGCCTGCAAGACAAATCCGCAAAACGGTACAAACATTCCATGCGCACACTCGTTTTTCACTTTTGACACAACTTGCCGGCGCGGAGCAGAGCACGAACGACTGGCAAATTCTGGCCTAAATACTAGAGGAATCGAGAGTTTTCGTTTCCCGGTGGGTGGATGGTTTGGGCGGAGTGGAACGGAAGGACTATTGCACGGTGAGCTTGGACGGATTTACTCTCGGTCTGCCGTCGAAACTTGTTTGAGGCAAGATATGGTACGAATCAAGTCGAGCCAGAAGTTCTTCACCGAGGACGAAGTTGCCGGGCTCACCGGCATTTGCCTGGAGCACCTCCGCGGTCTCGCGCAGAACAGGCATTTGGGCAAACTTGCGCGCGTCGCCGAAGCCGCGGGTGCGGAAGCTGAGAAGTGGCTCTTCACGAATTCCGATTTGATGATCCTCACGGTTCTCTATCCGCGCTGCCAGCACTAAAATCTGCTTCCCTGGAGAGGGTATACTGACTTGGGGGCCGGTGGACGCGAAGCTCCCGGCATGCATCATAATTTTGGGAGCCATGTCATGCGCTGAGCGCGTAACGGCAATGCGGAAGAATCGATACAGCTCGAAGAAGTTCCGGCGAATGTTGATGGGGGCACTGCTTATGGCGTTCGCCGCGGCTTTACTCCTCCCGACGTTGCCGGCGCAACAGAATGCGGCAACGTCGCAACCTTCCTCTGCGCAACCTTTGCCCTCGCAACGAAAGCAAAACGAGTCTAGTGATGCAAGTCCGGCGCTTCCTCGAGGCAAAAAGCTGATGCTCAAAGACGGAAGCTTCCATCTTGTCCGGGAATATCAGGTTCAACGGGATCGCGTCCGCTATTACAGCACCGATCGGTCGCAATGGGAGGAGATTCCGGCGGAGCTGGTGGACTGGGACGCTACGAAGAACGCAGACGCGGAGCAATCGAAACGCGATGCCGCGATCGTGGCGAAACTGGCCGCTCGGGAGGAGGCTCGCCGGATCGAGCCGCTCGACACCGACGCCAGCCTTGAAGCCGCTCCGGGGGTGTTCATTCCGCCCGGCGAAGGACTCTTCGCGTTTAACGGCAAGACCGTGGTGCGGCTGTCGCAGGCTGAAACACAGAGCAAGCTTAGCAAGAAACGCGTTGTGGAGCAGGTGCTGGCACCCATCAAGGTCGTTCCCTCACGCCACACCGTATCGGTGGAACCGGCGCACGCTAAATTTCGTGTCGCGACGGGGCAACCGGAGTTTTACATGCGCACGGCGGACGCGCGCGAGCCTGAAATGGAATTGATCCGCGCAAAAGTTCACGGCACTTCGCGGACCATCGAGAATCTGGACGAATTATTCAAGCAACAATCGGAAGTGCGCGAAACCTTGCCGCTCCAGCGCTGGGACGTGGCAAAAGGAGTGTACCGTTTCACGCTAGGCGAACCTCTCGAGCCGGGTGAGTACGCGTTCATCGAAATCGTGGCAGGCGAGGGAATGAGCCTATACGTGTGGGATTTCGGCGTGGACGCCGCCGCGACGTCCAAGCCAACCGCGGAGAAAAGGCCGTAAATCGGCAGCGCATCTAGCGTGCTTTGACGGGTTGCGGTGCAAGCAGGTCGGTAAGCAAGGTAGCAAGCGCGGACACGTGAAAAGGCTTCTGCAACACGTGCGCGCCTTTTTCCCCAAACGCGGCAATGGTTTGCGGATCGAGCAGATCGCCGGTCATGAATACAAACCTCGGCGCCGAATCGCCAGCTTCCGAACGCAATCGTTCGAAAAGCTGTTTGCCTTTCAGGCCCGGCAGATTGAAATCGCAGAGAATCACGTCGTAAGAATTGTCCACGAGATGCGAAAGCGCCTCCTCCGAGCTTGCGGCCCCTTCTACTTTCATGCCTCGGGCCGTCAAGCCCTCCTGAACTATTTCCCGAATGCTATCTTCGTCATCCACCACTAAAGCGGAGTGGCCCACTAGCGCGGCGGGCGCGCCTGGAGGAAGCGAATGTGCCGCGACGAATGACGCCTGTGATGCCGGGCCCCATGCCGGCACAGAATCTAGGGAAGCCACGGGAATCAAGACGCGAAACGAGGCGCCAGCCCCGGGGGATGATTGGACTTCGATTGTTCCGCCATGTTCCTTCACAAGAGCAAGGCAAATCGTGAGTCCCAGGCCCGTACCTCCGCCGGGACGCTTCGTGGTATAGAAAGGATCGAAAATTTTGCCGATATTTTCCGGCGGGATACCGGCGCCGTCGTCGGCGAAAGTGACGGACACATTTGTATCGCTGCGCTCCAGGGAGATCCGCAGGTTGCCGCGATCGCGGACGCTGGAAATGGCTTGCTCCGCATTGACAATCAGGTTCGAGAACACTTGAGTCAGCAATCTCATTTCGCCTTGAATCGGCGGCAAATTGTCCGAAGCTGAAAATTCCACCGAGATATTCTTCTGTTTTAGAGCCACCTGGTGGAGTTGCAAGGCTTTCTGAACGATATCCTCGACCTTCAGTTTCGCGCGCCCTTGGGTCGCGGGGCGAGAAAAGGCCAGGAGGTTTTGGACAATCGCTGCAGCGCGGCGTGCCTGGTTCAAGACGATCTCCACCTGGCGTCGAGTGGAATCGTCGGTGGCGCGTTCGCGCAGCAAGTCGCTGATACCGAGAATTGCGGTGAGTGGGTTGTTCAGTTCATGCGCTACACCGGCCATCATCTGGCCCATGGCAGTGAGCTTTTCCTTCTGCATAAGCTGCTGCTCGGAAAGCTTCGATTCGGTGACATCGCGCGCGGAGGCTACCACGCCGGTGATGTAGCCCGCCTCATCGAAAAGCGGCCCAGCGCTGGCCCGAAGAGTGCGCCAACTGCCGTCAGCGTGCATGGTGCGGAATTCCAGTTGAATTTGACTTACGTGACCACTAATCAGTTTCCCGAACACTTCCGCCAGCTTGGGACGGTCGTCCGCGTGCGCGCGGGCTCCGATAAACTCGCCGATGAACTCTTGCGGCCGCGCGCCTAGAATGTCCTCAATTCGCTGGCTCACAAAGGTGAAGTTGCCATCGCGATTGAGAACCGCGATGGCGTCGGGAAAGCTCGCGACGAGACGGCGGACAAATTCCTCTTCATCGTGGAGACGCTTCTTGATCTCCAGCCGCTCGGTGACGTCGACTAGCGTGCCCTGCAAACGGATCAAGTTTCCGAAGTTGTCGCGAATGGCGAACCCGGAAGCGAGACAATGAATCTGGGCTCCATCCTTGCGACGCAGCAAGAGTTCACGGTCCTGAGCGGAGCCCTTTTCGCGCATTTCCTTCACGATCGCGTCGCGGCGGGCAGGATCGACGTACATTTCGCGGAAATTGTGCGCCAGCAACTCTTCCTTGCTGCCGTATCCGAGCATTCGAACCAGAGCCGGATTCGCGTCGAGGATCTGTCCTTCGGGCGACGTGAAGAAAATCCCTTCGCGCAGGGACTCAAAAAGTTCGGCGAACCTGACTTCGGATCGGTGTTCGGTGGTAACGTCGCGCGCCCAACCGTTGAGCGCCATTACTTCACGGCTCGAGCGAACCACTCGAAAGCGGCAATCGAAATAACGCAGCTCGCCTGTTTTCTTGAGGCGCACCGGAATGCGGCCGGACCAATAATTGCCCTGATCCAGAAGACGCGCCAGCGCTTGCTGGGCTTCCTTCCGGGCAGGCTCGGCGAAAAATGCATCGAGCGGCTGGCCGATCAACTCCTGGAAGGGAACGCCACACACTTCCGCCATATACTGGTTGGCCACGCGGAGAACGCCATCAGGGGAAAGCGTGAAGACCGCATGGTCCAGGCTGTCGATCAACTCGCGATAACCGCGCTGTGAATGCGAGATCACTTCCAGCAGCTTCTCGACTTGAGACTCACTGGACGGGTTTGAAGTAGCTTCATATAAGCCGCTAAGAATAGCGCGCAGTTCGTTCAATTCACGTCTCTTGTTCCAGACGTAGGCGCCGAACAGCGCCACAAGAATCACGAGACCGACCGGCAGAATCTCCGAGCCAGCCGGCACCGTGCGCAGAGTGCCCCAAGATGCTGCGGCCAAGCCCAGCGCCAGAACGACCAGCAGAAGAATGCTGTTTCGCCAGAGCGCATGCTCGGCTCGTTCGAGCCGCGCCCATTCCCGCGAGGCGCGCTGGTGCGGCATTTCCGGCGAGGCTTGTGGCATCGAGACGATCTGCTCCCGTTTCGCGCGCCGAAGTGGGTCCGGGCACGAAATCCCACACTTAAAATTTTACCGGGGTAGCAGCAGCGGAAGAGAAAGAATCGCTCGGCTGATTCCAAGTTGCATAACAGCGATGGGCGGCCGTTTCAGATCGGGCGATTTCCGGCGGCGCGATCGGACTTTGTGATATATCTGACGGCCATGAGAATCCATTCGCGAAGCGCGGAGCTGGCAACCCGCCGCGAAATTCGGCTGTACGATGCGACGACTTTCGCGCGCCTGTGCCGCGCCCGGGACTACCTCGGCGCGAGGTACCGAGAGCGAGTCACGCTGGAGAATGCCGCCCGGGAAGCCTGCCTTTCGCCATTTCATTTCAACCGGTTGTTCACACAAGCTTTCGGAGAGACTCCGCATGAGTTTGTGACGCGCGTGAGGATCGACGCCGCCAAGAGACTTCTGCTTTCGGAAAACGATAGCGTCACCGAAATTTGCTTGGAAGTCGGCTACGAAAGCCTAGGGTCGTTCAGTTCGAGGTTTCGTTCACTGACCGGACTTTCACCGACTGCGTTCCGGCGCGAAGCACGCATCAGCTTTGGCGGATTCGCTTCTCATTGGCCTCTGTACTACATTCCGGCGTGTTATCAGCGGTTCTTTGTAGAGCCGCAATAAAATCTGGGACCTCCATCGAAACCGCAAGAATCGAGAAGCAATGCCCGGTGAGGTTCGGATAGTATGAGAGAGAAACGGGGAGGAATCCGATGATTCAAAGGCTTTCCCACACGACTTTGTATGTGCTCGACCAGGACGCCGCAAAGGATTTCTACGTCAACAAGCTGGGATTTGAGGTCCGCATGGATGGGAAAATGGACAACGGTTTCCGCTGGCTAACCGTCAGTCCAAAGGGCCAGCCTGATTTGCAGATCATCCTGATGCAAGTGGATGGACCGAACATGCAACCAGAAGTGGCCAAGACAATTCGAGCATTGCTGACGGCAGGCCAGCTGAACGGAGGAGTGCTGCAGACGAGCGACTGCCGCAAGACCTACGAGGAACTCAATGGCAAAGGCGTCGTGTTCTCGTCTCCTCCGAAGGAACAGTTCTACGGGATCGAGGCGATCATGAAGGACAATTCCGGCAACTGGTTCAGCATGACCGAACCCAAAGGCGTTTTTTGATGATACCAGTGGCGCTGGTCTTCAATTGAGTTTCCAAAAATCGCCTGTCAGCCCGAGTTGCCCGAACAATTCATGAGCTTCATCCATAGAGCGACGGCGCCACGCGGGATCACGGCGATCCTGATACCAGGCGAGCGCCAGCGCCCAGCAGGTCGCTGGCGACAGGACGGCGCCGCGAGGAAGGTTCCAGGCGCGGCACCAGCGATCCACCTGCTCTTCCGACCGGAAGAGGAGCATGGTCTTTCAATTGAAAACAATGTCGTCCCACCAGCGACGCGCGGGGAGAGCAAAGTGAACGATGCCGTCACCAGACAGCGCCGCGTCGCGCACCTCCAACGCCAGGGCATCGCCCGAGCCGGCACAGGAAGTGAGTACGCGTCCGTTGGCATGGAGGACGGCCAGGATTCCCAGTGCGTCCCAGATGCAGTTGCCGAACCACTGCTGTTCCCCGACTTGGGTAACGAACGGAGTGGGTACAGCGGAGAACGGGTTAGCCATTAACACTTCCCCACTGTGCCCAAGGACCAGCATATGGGCGACGTGCAGGCGGCGGAGGGCGGCGCGGACGTCTTCGACCGAAGCTTCGAGGTGCCTCGCGAGTGCGGCCACCGATGGCACCTGGCCCGTGCGAACGATCTCGTCGTAGAGGCGGAGGCGGAGAGTGGAATCATCGAACATGGTGGCAATGTAATCCGACGTTGGAACAGGCGTCAAGAACCTCCCGGAGGCAGAAAATGTTGCGAATCATTTGGGGAGTGGCGCGACAAGGTTCGCTCGGTCGAAGAGAGGAATCCCAAGGAGGCTGGAGACGGCGATGAGGCGGACATCGAGTGTCGAAAGTAAGAGAGTGAAGAAGAGGAGGGGCGCTTCCCGGGCGACGTCCGGCAAGGAAGCAGTGAAAATCTTAGACGCCTACCTGCGGGCGAAAAATCCGCAACTGAAGGACCTGGCGAACGAATTGCGGCGAACGGTGAGAAAAACGGTGCCTGCGTCGCGCGAGGGCCTCAACTCGTGGGGAATTCCCACGTTCGATTTTCACGGGCCTTTCGGGCTACTGATGGTGGGGACGAGCCACGTGACCTTCGGATTCACACGGGGAACTTCGCTGAGCGATCCGGCTGGGTTGCTCGAAGGAACGGGCAAAAATCTGCGGCATGTAAAACTCAAGACGGCGGAGCAGTTGCGCGACGGGAATCTCGAGCGGTTAATTCTGGAAGCGGCTGCGCTCAACCGCGAGACCCCCATGACTCCATCGATGCGCGTGAAGAAAACGACCTAGCGCAGCGGCTGCTTCGCGATACCAAACAAAACGGGGCGCTCCGATGCGGCGGAGCGCCCCGTTTGTTTTGGACCGGTGATGCAGAGGGAAATCCGATCCTTCTTGGTTTCTAACTTTCCGCGACCGCGTCGGTATCCTTGCGAAGGAAGTCCAGCGCCGCCGCTTCTTCCGGTGTGAGCTCAGGCTCCAGCTGCTGCGGCTCCTCCTTGGGAACTTCCGTGAGGAGCTGGATGTTGCGGTAGCGCTCGAGGCCGGTACCCGCCGGAATCAGCCGGCCCATGATGACGTTTTCCTTCAAGCCGCGAAGGTAATCGACTTTCCCGGAGATGGCCGCTTCGGTGAGGACGCGGGTCGTCTCCTGAAAGCTCGCGGCGGAGATGAAGGAATCGGTCGAGAGCGAAGCCTTGGTGATGCCAAGCAGCAACGGGCGTCCCGTTGCAGGACGGCCGCCATCGTGGATGACCCGGTCGTTCTCCTCGCGGAAACGGAACTTGTCCACTTGCTCCTCGAGGAGAAAGCTTGTGTCGCCGACGTCTTCCACTTTCACCCAGCGCATCATTTGGCGCACGATCGTTTCGATGTGCTTGTCGTTAATGTTTACGCCCTGCAGGCGGTAGACCTCCTGAATCGAGTTCACCAGGTAAGCCTGCGTGTACTTTTCTCCGAGGACAGCGAGAATGTCGTGCGGGTTGAGCGGCCCGTCGATCAGCGGCTCGCCAGCCCGGACGTGTTCACCTTCCTGAACGTTGATGTGAACGCCGCGCGGGATGGAGTACTCCTTCACGGTGTTTGCTGCCGTGCCACCCTCGCCTTCGACATAAATCTTGCGCTGACCCTTGGCGATTTCGCCGTACTTGACGACGCCATCGATTTCGCTGATGACCGCGGGATCCTTCGGCTTGCGCGTTTCGAAGAGTTCCACCACGCGCGGAAGGCCTCCGGTGATGTCCTTGGTCTTGGTGGTTTCACGCGGGATCTTCGCTAGGACGTCGCCTGGCTGCACTTCGTCGCCATCGACAACCATCAGGTGGGCGCGCGACGGCATGAGGTATTTCTTGGTGCGCCCGCCAGAACCGCGAATATTAATGGTGGGCTGATGCTTTTCATCGCCCGGGGGCAGCGTGACAACGAGCTGCGACAGGCCGGTGACTTCGTCCACTTGCTCTTCGATGGTGATGCCGGGTTGGAGGTCCTTGAACTGCACCGCGCCGGCAGTTTCCGTGAGGATCGAGAACGTGTAGGGATCCCATTCGACCATCGTCTGGCCAAGCGTGACCGGTTGCCCGTCTTCGACCTTTAAGCGAGCGCCATATACGACGTGGTGGCGCTCTTTTTCGCGGCCTTTTTCGTCGACGACAGCGATCAGGCCGGAGCGGTTCATGGATACGATGGTCTTGCCGCGGCCCTCGACGACTTTGAGGTCGATGAATTTGACGAAGCCGTTGTTGCGGGCTTCGACCTTCGACTGTTCGGTCACGCGAGTGGCCGTGCCGCCGATGTGGAACGTTCGCATGGTGAGCTGGGTGCCGGGCTCGCCGATGGACTGTGCGGCGATTACGCCCACCGCTTCGCCCATCTCGACGAACCGACCAGTGGCGAGATTGCGTCCATAGCAACGGGCGCAGACTCCGCGGCGGGATTCGCATGTCAGCACGGAGCGGATTTTGACGCGCTCGATCCCAGCCGCTTGAATCGAATTGGCCAGCTCTTCGGTAATTTCTTGGTTAATTTCGACGATCACGTTGCCTTCGTAGTCCTTGATCTTCTCGAGCGAGACGCGGCCGACGACGCGATCGCGGAGCGGCTCGACTTCGACGCCGGCCTCGAGAATCGGTTCGACATAAATACCGTCGGCTGTGCCGCAGTCGAACTCGTTGATGATCACGTCCTGCGCAACGTCCACGAGCCGTCGAGTTAAATAGCCCGAATCGGCGGTCTTGAGCGCCGTATCGGCGAGACCCTTGCGGGCGCCGTGAGTCGATATGAAGTATTGAAGCACGGTGAGGCCTTCGCGGAAGTTCGAGGTAATCGGCGTTTCGATGACTTCGCCCGAGGGCTTCGCCATCAAGCCGCGCATGCCGGAAAGCTGGCGGATCTGCTGCTTCGATCCACGAGCGCCGGAATCGGCCATCACGTAAATCGGGTTGATCACGCCCTGCTTGTCCTGTTCTTCGAGGGCCTTGAACATCTCGTCCGCAACTTTTTCGGTGACGTCTGACCAAATGGCGATCACTTTGTTGTAGCGCTCGCCGTTGGTGATTGCGCCGTCGAGATATTGCTGCTGAACTTTGACTACTTCGTGCTCCGCTGTGTCCACCAGCTTGAATTTGACGCTCGGGATGACCATGTCGCTGATGCCGATCGAGACGCCCGCTTTCGTTGCATAGAGGAAACCGAGTTCTTTCAGTTTGTCGAGCGCGAGAACGGTCTTCTCAAGACCAAAACGCAAGTAGCAATACTGCACCAGCGCCTGGACGCCCTTCTTTTTCAGCAGGCCGTTGATAAACGGCATGTCCGTGGGAAGGTGGTCGTTGAAAATCACGCGACCGACGGTAGTGTGCAGAAATTGCCTGGAAAGATTTACCGGCTCAGTGTGCGAGACGTCCTGATCGTCATAGGCATTCGTTAGGTCGATCACCTCACCCGAGTAACGCATGCGGATGGGCGTGAGCAGTTCCACTTCGCCTGCCTCGAGCGCCATGACAACTTCTTCGCTGGAGCCGAACGCGCGACCCTCGCCCTTGGCTTGCGGCTTGGCCTTCGTCATGTAATAGATGCCGAGGACCATGTCTTGAGTGGGAACGGCGAGAGGATAACCGTTCGCCGGCGACAAGATGTTGTGGGAGCTGAGCATGAGCACGGAAGCTTCCACCTGCGCTTCGGGTGAGAGCGGGATGTGAACGGCCATTTGATCGCCGTCGAAGTCTGCGTTGAACGCCGTGCAAACGAGCGGGTGGATGCGGATGGCTTTGCCTTCCACGAGCACGGGCTCGAACGCTTGAATACCGAGGCGGTGAAGCGTGGGCGCGCGGTTGAGAAGAACCGGATGCTCGCGAATGACGTCTTCGAGAATGTCCCAGACGATCGATTCCTGCGCCTCGACCAATTCCTTGGCCTGCTTGATCGTGGTGCAATGACCTGCCGCTTCAAGCTTGTGGTAGATGAACGGCTTGAAAAGCTCGAGCGCCATCTTCTTAGGCAAACCGCACTGGTGGAGCTTCAGTTCGGGCCCGACGACGATCACGGAACGTCCCGAATAGTCAACGCGCTTGCCGAGAAGGTTCTGGCGGAAGCGGCCCTGCTTGCCTTTCAGCGTATCGGAGAGCGACTTCAGGGGGCGGTTGTTCGTCCCGCGAAGCACGCGGCCGCGCCGGCCGTTGTCGAACAGCGCGTCGACAGCTTCCTGCAGCATGCGCTTCTCGTTGCGGACGATGACGTCGGGAGCATGAAGCTCCATGAGTTTCTTCAACCGGTTGTTGCGGTTGATGACGCGGCGATAGAGGTCATTCAAATCCGATGTGGCGAACCGGCCGCCGTCGAGCGGTACCAGCGGGCGCAATTCCGGCGGCAGCACCGGAATTACGTCGAGAATCATCCACTCGGGTTTGTTCCCACTCTTACGAAACGCTTCGAGAACCTTGAGCCGCTTCGCGAACTTGATTCTTTTCTGCAGGCTCGGATCGATCTTCATTTTTTCGCGGAGCTCTTCGGAGAGCTTTTCGACCTCCACGCGGCGGAGCAATTCCTTGATGGCTTCCGCGCCCATGCCCGCATGGAATTTTCCGAGATATTCCTTCTGAAGCTCCCGAAATTTCTCTTCCGGCAGGATTTCCTTTTCCTTTAGGCCAGGAGCCTCACCGGGATCGATGCAGACAAAAGTCTCGAAGTACAGGATGTGCTCGAGGTCGCGCATGGTAATGTCCAGAAGATACCCAATGCGGCTCGGCAGGCCTTTGAAGAACCACACGTGAGAGCAGGGCGAAGCCAGCTCGATATGTCCCAGACGCTCGCGGCGTACTTTGCTGAGGGTCACTTCGACGCCGCACTTATCGCAGATCACTCCGCGATGCTTCATCCGCTTGTACTTGCCACACAAGCACTCCCAGTCGGTGACGGGGCCGAAAATCTTGGCGCAGAACAGGCCGTCGCGCTCCGGCTTGAAGGTGCGGTAGTTGATGGTCTCCGGCTTGGTCACTTCACCATGCGACCACGACCGGATTTTTTCCGGACTTGCCAAACTGATGCGGATGGAGTCGAAATCCGCGATCTGACTGGCGCGATCATACGGGCTCGATCGATACAAGGTCTGATCCTCCTCTCCGGCCGTGCCGGAGCAAAAACCGGTTCAAGAATCCTGTTCGGCGCTCCCGCGAAACATCCGCGAAGCGCGCTAATCGTTAGTCAGCCGCTTCTACTTTTTCCAACTGCGGCTTTTGGCGTTTCATCAACTCGACGTCGAGGCACAGCGACTGCAACTCGCGCACGAGCACGTTGAACGATTCGGGCACGCCGGGTTCGATTCCTGGCTCGCCCTTCACGATTGCTTCATAAATCTTGGCGCGGCCGTAGACATCGTCCGACTTCGCCGTAAGCAGCTCTTGCAGAATATGCGCAGCGCCATAGGCCTCGAGCGCCCAGACTTCCATCTCACCAAAGCGCTGCCCGCCGAACTGCGCCTTTCCGCCGAGCGGCTGTTGGGTGATGAGCGAGTAGGGGCCGATGGAGCGCGCATGGATCTTGTCGTCGACCAAGTGCGAGAGCTTGAGCATGTAGATGTATCCGACGGTCACTTGTTGCGCGAACTCATCGCCGGTCATGCCGTCATAGAGGGTGATCTTGCCGCTCTCCGGCAGCTCGGTGAACTCCAGCAAATGGCGGATGTCCGCCTCGCGGGCGCCGTCGAACACCGGCGTGGCAACCGGAACACCTTCGCGGAAGCTGTACCCGAGGTCGATGATGGCTTCGTCATCGAGCTCCGAGATCGTCTTCCACACGGAGGTGGGGCCAAATGCGTCCTTGAACCATTTGCGGACCGCGTCGGCGCGGGCACCAGTGTCTTCGATCACTTTCGTGACGCGCTCGCCGAGTTCCTTCGAAGCCCATCCCAAGTGTGTTTCGAGAATCTGTCCGACGTTCATACGAGAAGGAACGCCAAGCGGGTTGAGGACGATTTCCACGGGGGTTCCGTCCGGCATGTACGGCATGTCTTCCTTCGGAACGATTCGCGCGATTACGCCCTTGTTCCCGTGGCGGCCTGCCATCTTGTCGCCGACCGAAAGCTTGCGTTTCATTGCGATGTAGGCCTTCACCAGCTTGATTACGCCGGGGGGCAATTCATCGCCCTTCTTGAGTTTCGAAATGCGCTCGTCGGTGATCTTGCGCAGCACGTCGATCTGCCGCGAAGTCATCTCTTCGATTTCGTCGATCTTCTCGATCAGCAGAGGATCTTTGTCATTCAGGCGCAAGCGTTTTAGGTTGCGGGTCGAAATCTTTTCAAGGATGTCGCGCGTCAGTTCAGCGCCCTTGGTGAGCAGCCGCTTGTTGGTTCTCTCATCGTGGAGGTCGGCGGTAAGCTTCTGGCCGCCCAGCAAATCGGCCAGGCGCTTCAAACGCTCGTCGGTGAGAATGCGGATCTCATCGGCGAGGTTCTTTTCAAGCTTCGCCACCTGAGTGCCTTCGATCGCTTTGTGACGCTCGTCCTTCTCCGCGCCCTTGCGGCAGAAGATTTTCACGTCGACGATCGTGCCTTCGATGCCCGGCGGGCAATAGAGAGAAGCGTCGCGAACGTCACCCGCCTTTTCGCCGAAGATTGCGCGCAACAGCTTTTCTTCCGGAGTCAACGTGGTTTCGCCCTTGGGCGTCACCTTGCCAACGAGAATGTCGCCGGGCTTTACGGTAGCGCCGATGCGGATGACGCCACTTTCGTCGAGGTTGCGCAGGAAGCTCTCGTTGATGTTGGGAATGTCCCGGGTGATTTCCTCGGGACCGAGCTTGGTGTCGCGCGCCTCGATTTCATATTCCTCGATGTGAATCGAGGTGTAGTAGTCCTCCTCCACCAGCTTTTCGCTGACCAGGATGGCGTCTTCAAAGTTGTATCCGCGCCACGGCACGAACGCGACCAGCACATTGCGGCCAAGCGCTAACTCTCCACGATCCGTGCAAGGACCGTCCGCCAGCACCTGACCCTGCTTCACGCGGTCTCCCGCGCGCACCAGCGGCTTCTGGCTGATGCAGGTATTCTGGTTCGAGCGCTTGAACTTCGTGAGCAGGTAAATATCCGAACCGACTTCCCGGCTAAGCACGCCGGACTGGTCGGATTCGACGCGCACGATCACGCGCTCGGAATCTACTTGATCGACGATGCCATCGCGGCGGCATACGATCACCGCGCCCGAATCGCGAGCGGTGACACGCTCCATGCCGGTGCCGACGAGCGGCGCTTCGCCCTTGATGAGCGGCACGGCCTGGCGCTGCATGTTCGAACCCATCAGCGCGCGATTCGCGTCGTCGTTCTCGAGGAACGGAATCAAGCTGGCGGCGACCGAAACGAGCTGCTTCGGCGAGACGTCGATGTAATCCACTTCATCGCGGCTCTTGAGCACGAAGTTGCCGGCCTGCCGGCAGTTGACGAGTTCGGTTGTGATCCGTCCACGTTCATCGAGCGAAGCGTTAGCCTGCGCAATGACGTAGCGATCCTCTTCCCACGCCGAAAGATAGAAGCAGTGGGGTTCGACAACCACACGACGCCGCTTCAGCTCTTCGTTGGTGTCCTCGACTTTTTCTCTTTCGGCAACTTCGCCAGCCTTGAATTCGCTGTCGCCCGAATTGACGATCTGCACGAAATCGATCACCCGCCCGCCCTTTACCTTGCGGTACGGCGATTCGATGAAGCCGAACTCGTTGATCCGCGCGTAGCAAGAAAGCGAGCTAATCAAACCGATGTTCGGGCCTTCCGGCGTTTCAATCGGGCAGATGCGGCCGTAGTGGGTCGGGTGAACGTCGCGGACTTCGAATCCCGCGCGCTCGCGTGACAAACCACCCGGCCCAAGAGCCGAAAGACGGCGCTTGTGGGTGATTTCGCTCAACGGGTTCGTCTGATCCATGAACTGCGAAAGCTGCGAGCTGCCGAAGAACTCGCGGATCGCGGCCATTACCGGCTTTGCATTGACCAGGTCGTGGGGCATGGCCGTGGACATTTCCTGGTACACGGACATCTTTTCCTTTATGGCACGCTCCATGCGGACCAGGCCGATGCGGAACTGATTTTCGAGCAACTCGCCTACCGCGCGAACACGGCGATTGCCAAGATGGTCGATGTCGTCCACCGATCCGATATTCTTGCGTAGCTTCAGCAAATACTTAATCGAAGCAACGAAATCGGCCGGATCGAGTGTGCGCTTCTCGAGCGGGGTCTGAAGGTCTAGCTTGATGTTGAACTTCAAGCGGCCGACTTTGCTGAAATCGTATTTACGCGCGTCGAAAAACATTCCGTTGAAGAGCGCGGTGGCGGTCTCAAGCGTAGGTGGATCACCTGGCCGCAGCTTGCGGTAAATTTCAATCAGCGCTTCTTTGGGGGTGCGAATGGTGTCCTTCTCGAGCGTGCGGCCGACGATTACGCCGACGTCATCTCGGTCCGGGAAGCAAACATCTACTTCCGTGATTCCGGCTTCGGCAATCGTTGCCCAGATTTCGGGCGTAAGCGCCTTATTCGCTTCGAGCAGCACCTCACCGGTCTGGCGGTTAACCAGTTCGCCCACCGTAATCGCACCTTCCAAGTCCGCTACGCCGACTTCAATCTGATTGACACGGGCCTTCACCAGTTCCTTATAAAGAGGTTCGGTGATGCGTTTGTGGGCGCCGATGATGACCTCGCCCGAGCGGCTATGCTTGATTTCCTTCGAAATCTTGCGGTCGATTAAACCCTCGGAAACGTTCCAGTACCGCTCGCCATCACGGAGAGACACCCGCTCGACCTGATAGAAAGTGCGCAAAATGTCTTCGTTCGACTTCATTCCCAGCGCGCGCAAGAAAATCGAGCCGAGGAACTTGCGCTTGCGGTCGATGCGCACATACAAAATATTCTTCGTGTCGTACTCGAATTCAACCCACGAGCCGCGGTAGGGAATAATCTTGCCCAGGAAGTAGCTGCGATTGTTCGCGGTTTCGTAAAAAACTCCCGGAGAACGGTGCAACTGGCTGACGATGACGCGTTCGGTACCGTTGATGATGAACGTGCCGTTCTCGGTCATCAGCGGGATATCGCCGAAGAAGACTTCTTGTTCTTTAATGTCGCGAATGGACTTTGCGCCGGTGTCGGGATCCTTGTCGTAAATGGTCAGACGGATCGTCACTTTGAGGGGCGCGGAGTACGTCATGCCGCGTTCCTGGCATTCGTTCACGTCGTACTTCAACTGCAGCGTGACCGGGTCGCCGCACTTGTTGCAGAACGTGGGTGTGTTCTTGTTGAACGTGCCGCACTTGGTGCACAACACGTCACCGGACTTGTAGGGATTCGTGACCACAGAAGCGCCGCAATTCCGGCACGTGGCGCGCAAGTGGTGCAGGCCGCGTAGGTGGCCGCACTTGCACTCCCAATTGCCGATCGCGTAGTCGACAAAATCCAGCTGCGAAAGGCCGCGAAAATCCTGGATCGGGAATACAGATGAAAAAACCGATTGCAGTCCGGTATCTTCGCGCTCGCTGGGCAGCAAATCCATCTGCAGAAAGCGCTGATAGGATTTCTTCTGTACGTCGATCAGGTTCGGAATCTGGACCGTCGTCTTGATCTTGGCGAAGTCCAGGCGTTCGCGTTCTCGAATCACTCGATTACCGTTACGAAGGCTCATTGACCATCCCCTTCAAGGCTAAGCCGAAGACGACAGCGCGGATAGACACCCGCCCCGTCGGTCCGGGAAGGACTATTTTGAGGTTCGAAGTTCCAAAGAAACACGCGCGTAGCGAATTCCTTCGCGACCCTCGGTATGGAATCCGCGGGGTCGCGAGACAGCCGGGCACTACTTGATCTCGACCTTGGCTCCGGCCTCTTCGAACTTTTTCTTGATGGTGGCGGCCTCGTCCTTGTTGACGCCCTCTTTCACCGTCTTCGGGGCGCCATCGACCAGATCCTTGGCTTCTTTTAAGCCGAGGCTGGTGACTTCGCGGACCGCCTTAATCACGTTGATCTTGTTGGCGCCGACTTCGGTGAGAACCACGGCGAATTCCGTCTTCTCTTCCGCCGGAGCTGCTCCGGCTGCACCGCCACCGCCGCCAGCCACCATCACCGGCGCCGCTGCTGCCGCGGAGACGCCGAAGGCTTCTTCCATTTTCTTCACCAGATCGGAAGCCTCCAGCAGTGTCAGGCCCTTGATTTCTTCCAATATTGTTTCCACTTTGCTAGCCATTGCCGTTGTCTATCCTCCTCAAAATGAGAAACCATCCGTTCAGAAATCGATTGCCGTCAATCCGTTCTACTGAGCCGTTTCAGGCGCCGGAGCGTCGCCGCCCGAGCCGAACTTGTTCGCCTTCACCGCTTCGCTCGTTACCACCGCCAGATTCCGCGGTAGCGCCCAGAGCGCCGTTGCCACGCGCTGTGCCGGAGCGTTCAGCATGAACAGGATCTTGCTAATCAGCTCTTCCTTGCTTGGCAAAAGAGCGAGTTGCCCAATCTCTTCGATGGAGATGACTCGACCTTCCACCCAGCCGGCGCGAAACTTGAACGCGGGAACATCTTTTGCGACCCTCGTCAGGATCTTCGCCAGAGTCACCGGATCGGCCGTGGTATAGGCAATCGAGTTGGTGCCTTTCAGGCCCTTGAGCAGATTCTCCGCGGGCGTGCCAGCGCCCGCGCGCTCCACGACCGTATTCTTCACGACCTGGTAACGCCCGCCCGCCGCTTCCACCGAACGCCGGAGCTTGGTGTCCTGCTCAACCGTAATTCCCTGAAACGTCGAGAGGATGACGGTGGAAACATTCGCGAGCTGCGTCTTCAGTTCTTCGGCCTGCGTTTTCTTCTCGGCCTTCTTCTTCATGCCGAACTCCTGTTGATAAATGTCGCCACAACCTTAGGCTGCGACCGTTACCGCTTCCTCCGCTTCCGCGTGGTCAATCGGAACACCCGGACCCATCGTCGAGGTCAGCGTAATTTTCTTGATGTACTTGCCCTTCGCCGCCGCGGGTTTCGCCTTAATGACAGCCGCCAGAAGCGCTTGCGCATTTCCCGCCAGGTTCTGCGCCGTAAAGCTGATTTTGCCCACCGGTGAGTGAATGATGCCGGTCTTGTCGAGGCGGAACTCGACTTTGCCGGCTTTGACTTCTTTCACCGCGCGCGCAACCTCGAACGTAACCGTGCCGGTCTTCGGGTTAGGCATCAAGCCACGCGGGCCGAGAACTTTTCCCAAGCGTCCGGCGGACTTCATCATGTCCGGCGTGGCAATCACGGCTTCAAAATCCGTCCAGCCTTCCTGGATTTTTTGCACCATGTCTTCGCCGCCGACAAAATCGGCGCCCGCATCTTGCGCTTCCCGCACTTTTTCGCCGCTGGCGATCACCAGCACGCGCTTCGATTTTCCGAGGCCATGCGGCAACACGACCGTGCCGCGAACCATCTGGTCCGACTGCTTCGGATCGACGCCCAGGTTCAGCACGAGCTCAACGGTCTCGTCGAACTTCACGAAATGAGCCTTGCGCAGCAACTCCGCGGCTTCTTCAAGCTTGTATGGCCGCGCTTCGACCAGCTTTCGCGCGCGCTCGATATTCTTTCCGCCCTCTCTGGCACTACGGCCCATTGCGTTGATCTCCTAATCGGCTAGCCTTCGACTTCAATCCCCATGTTGCGCGCCGTACCCATGATTGTGCGCACGGCCGAAGCCAGGTTCGCCGTGTTCAGGTCGGGCAATTTTGTTTTCGCAATTTCCTCCACCTGCTTGCGGGTCACCTTGGCCACCTTGTTGCGGTTCGGCTCGGGCGAGCCTTTCACGATTCCGGCGGCGCGCTTTAAAAGTTCAGACGCAGGCGGCGTCTTCAAAATAAATGTGAAGGTGCGATCACTGTAGATCGTCACCAGCACGGGAATAATCATTCCGTCCGGCTCTTTCGAGGTCTTGGCATTGAACTGCTTGCAGAAGTCCATGATATTCACGCCGTGCGGACCGAGCGCCGTGCCCACGGGCGGAGCGGGCGTGGCCTTCGTGGCCGGCAACTGCAACTTCACTGTGGATTGAACTTTCTTAGCCATCTGTTCTGTCCCTTATTCCGGACTCGCGTTCGTGCCAGCAATCTGCTAAGCGACTTTTTCAACCTGCGCAAAGTCCAGCTCCACAGGAGTGGATCGGCCAAAAATCGTCACCGAAACCTTCAACGTGCTGCGATCGGTGTTCACTTCCTCAACCACCCCCGTAAAATTGGCGAATGGTCCTTCCCCGATGCGCACCTTTTCTCCACGCTCGAACGATAGCTTCGGCTTCGGTTTTTCCGCCGTGGTCGTCGCGCGGTTCAAAATGTTCTGGACTTCTTCATCCGTAAGCGGAGAAGGCGTTTGCCCCGAACCCACAAACCCGGTCACGCGGGGCGTCGAGCGCACCACGTGCCAGGTATAGTCGTCCATGTCCATCTCGACGAGCACGTAGCCGGGGTAGCACATCCGCGGCGAGATCACTTTCTTCCCGCCGCGCACTTCCACGACCGATTCAGTCGGAATGATGATTTGACCGATCTTTTCCTGCAAACCGAAGGCCGCTACACGGCCTTCCAGGCTCTCCTTCACCTTCTTCTCGAACCCCGAGTAGGTGTGGACGATGTACCACTGCTTCGACATAGTCGTTCCGTCAGTGTTTGGCATAATTAATTAGCCAGGTTATCGCCTTGCTGCAAACCGAATCTGCCAGCAAGAAATAGACGCCGAAAAACGCAACTGTTACGATCACGACCACTGTCGTGGATACCACGTCGTCGCGCGACGGCCAGTTGACCTGCTTCATCTCGAGCCGCACATCGTGGAGGAACGATCGCAGCCGTCGCGGATATTCTCCAAATTTCCCAAGCGCCGAAGCGACGGCATTTCCTCCACCGCCTCCGCCACGAATCCCTTCTTCTTTGACCTTTAGTGCTTCCGCCATAACTCCTGCTGAATTCTCTGTCCGCCCGCCCTACTCCGCTCGCTTCTCCCGGCCAGCAAAGCTGGCAGGGGAGGAGGGATTCGAACCCCCACTCTCGGTTTTGGAGACCGATGGTCTACCGTTGAACCTACTCCCCTGAATCCGGCCCGGCCTATTTCACTTCTTTGTGGCCAGTATGCTTCCGGCACGTGTTGCAAAACTTTTGAGTTTCCAGCCGGTCTTGATGCTTCTTCCGGTTCTTGGTGGTCGTGTAGTTCCGGTTTTTGCAATCGTTGCACTGCAGCGTGATGATTTCGCGCATGGTCGTTTACTCGATGATCTCGACGACGGCGCCGGCACCGACCGTGTGCCCGCCTTCGCGGATCGCGAACCGTAACCCCTTCTCCAGCGCTACCGGCGTGATGAGGCTCACTTCACACGACACGTTGTCTCCCGGCATCACCATCTCCACTCCGGTCGGCAACTTCATGTCTCCCGTCACGTCCGTCGTCCGAAAATAAAACTGCGGCCGGTAGCCTGAGAAAAATGGCGTGTGCCTCCCACCCTCTTCCTTGGTCAGCACATACGCCTCTGCCTTGAACTTCGTGTGGGGCGTGATCGATCCCGGCTTCGCCAGCACTTGCCCGCGCTCCACTTCTTCCTTCTCCGTCCCGCGCAGCAGCAACCCCACGTTGTCTCCCGCTATCCCTTCGTCCAGTAGCTTGCGGAACATCTCCACGCCCGTCACCACCCGCTTCATCGTCGGACGGAATCCCACGATCTCAACTTCTTCCCCTACCTTTACTTTCCCACGCTCCACTCGCCCCGTCACCACCGTCCCGCGCCCGGAGATCGAGAAAATATCTTCAATCGGCATCGCGAACGGCTTGTCCACATCCCGCTGCGGCAGCGGCACGTTCTTGTCCACCGCCTCCATCAACTCCAACACCGTCTTCTCCCACTTCTCATCCCCTTCCAGCGCCTTCAACGCCGACCCCCGAATCACCGGAATGGTGTCCCCTGGAAACTTGTAGCTCTTCAGCAGGTCCCGCACTTCCAACTCCACCAACTCCAGCAACTCGGCATCTTCCACCACATCGCACTTGTTCAGAAACACCACGATGTACGGCACTCCCACCTGGCGCGCCAGCAGAATGTGCTCCCGCGTCTGCGGCATCGGTCCGTCCGTCGCCGCCACCACCAGGATCGCGCCGTCCATCTGCGCCGCTCCGGTGATCATGTTCTTGATGTAGTCCGCGTGCCCCGGGCAGTCGATGTGCGCGTAGTGCCGGTTCGCCGTCTCGTACTCCACGTGCGCTACCGCAATGGTGATCCCGCGCTCCCGCTCTTCCGGCGCGTTGTCGATCGAATCGAACGCCCGAAACTGCACCTTCGGGTTGTGCTTGCTCAGCACCTTCGTGATTGCCGCCGTCAAGGTCGTCTTGCCATGGTCGATGTGCCCGATCGTCCCCACGTTCACGTGCGGCTTACTGCGCTCGAATTTCTCCTTCGCCATTTCTTTCCACTCCTCTTGTCGTTCCGTTCTAACGGTTCCGGTTATGCCTTAGCCTTTTCACCGCTATTCTTGCCAATGATTTCTTCCGCAATGTTCGCTGGCGCTTGCTCGTAGTGCGAGAAATGCATGGTAAAACTCCCGCGGCCTTGCGTCCGGCTGCGAATTTCCGTCGCATAACCGAACATCTCGGCCAGCGGAACGCGAACGTTGATAATCTCAGCACCGCCGCGCGATTCTCTGCCCTGAAGCTGCCCGCGCCGCGAGTTGAGATCCGCAATCACCGGACCCATGTAATCCTCCGGAACGACCACCTCAACGCGCATGATGGGCTCGAGCAATTTCGGATTCGCTCTTCTGCAGGCATCCTTGAAGGCCATCGAGCCGGCGATTTTGAACGCCATCTCCGAGCTGTCCACGTCATGATAACTGCCATCCTCGAGTACTACGGCGCAGTCCACCATCTCGTAGCCAGCTAGAACACCGGTCTCCATCGCTTCGCGCACGCCGTTTTCGATTGGCGCGATAAATTCCTTGGGAATTGCGCCTCCGATGATCTTATCGATAAACAGCAGCCGATGTTCCTTGTCGAAGCGCCATTTGCCGCCCTTGCCCGCGATGGACTTGGCCAGCTCGTCGATTTCGTCAGTAGACATTTCGTGCATGTCTTCATGATTCGCGTTCGGAAGCGGATGCACAGACAGCTTCGCGTGGCCGTACTGGCCGCGCCCGCCGGTCTGCCGGATGTACTTCCCTTCGCCGCCCGCGACTCTCAAGATGGTTTCGCGATAGGCCACCTGAGGCCGGCCGACATTGGCTTCGACGCTGAACTCACGCATCATGCGGTCCACAATAATTTCCAGGTGCAACTCGCCCATGCCGGAGATCAGCGTCTGGCCCGTTTCGTGGTCGGTGTGAACGCGGAACGTCGGATCTTCCTGCGCCAGTTTCGCCAACGCCGTGCCCATTTTTTCCTGGTCGGCTTTGGTTTTCGGCTCGATGGCAACGGAAATCACCGGTGCCGGAAAATCGATCGATTCGAGAACGATCGGTTTTTCTTCATCGCACAGCGTGTCGCCGGTTGTGACATTCTTGAGACCTACACATGCCGCAATGTCGCCAGCTTCGATCGATTCGATCTCTTCGCGCTTGTTCGCGTGCATTCGCAGCAAGCGTCCGATGCGCTCCCGCGTCTTCCTCGTCGAGTTGTAAACGGACTGGCCGGTCTTCAGCACGCCGGAGTAGACGCGGATGTAGGTCACGTGTCCGACGTAAGGGTCCGTCATGATCTTGAATGCCAGAGCCGCGAACGGCTGATCATCGGAGGCGCGCCGCAAAAGGGGCTCGTCATTGCCCGGGTCCAGGCCCTCTACCGGCGGTACGTCCACAGGCGAGGGCAGGAAATCCACGACGGCGTCCAGCAACGGCTGAATGCCTTTGTTCTTGAAAGCAGACCCGGCGAGAACCGGAACCAGCTTCAGCGCAATGGTCGAACGACGAATCGAGGCACGAAGTTCCGCCGGCTCGAGCCGATGCGCTTCCAGATACTTCGTCAAAATAGCGTCGTCATGCTCGGCGATGTACTCGACAACCTTGTCGCGATGCTCTTTGTAGAATTCCGAAGTCAGCGCCGAAGCTTTAATCGCGCTCTCAAGCTCGGGCCGCGTCTTCACGTAGGCCGCGTCCCACAGTTTTTCCAACGGTAGAATTTCGTATTCCGCGCCGAGCGTTTCGTCCTTCCAGATGATTGCCCGCTCTTCGATGAAATCGATGACGCCAATAAAACTATCTTCTCTGCCGATGGGAAATTGAAGAGGAACGGGATGAGCCGAAAGGCGTTGTCGCATCGAACGAATGGAATGGTCGAAGTCAGCGCCGATTCGATCCATCTTGTTGATGAAGGCAATGCGCGGAACGCGATATTTGTCCGCCTGCCGCCAGACCGCTTCCGATTGCGGTTGGACGCCGGCCACGGCGTCAAAAATTGCCACCGCGCCGTCCAGCACGCGCAGCGACCGCTCCACCTCGACGGTGAAATCGACGTGTCCCGGCGTATCGATAATGTTGATGCGGTAGGTCTTGTCGAAACGCTTCCAGGAAGCTGTCGTCGCAGCCGAGGTAATCGTAATGCCGCGTTCGCGCTCTTGCTCCATCCAGTCCATCACCGTGGTGCCGTCGTGTACCTCGCCGATCTTGTAAGTCACACCCGTATAGAAAAGGATCCGCTCGGTCGACGTGGTCTTTCCGGCGTCGATGTGCGCCATGATCCCGATGTTCCGGGTCTGATCGAGTTGGACTTGCCGTGCCATCAGTTTTCTACCACCGATAGTGCGCGAACGCCTTGTTGGCTTCGGCCATGCGGTGGACATCTTCCCGTTTCTTTACGGCGCCGCCGCGGCCGTTGGCCGCATCCATGATTTCGTCCGCCAGCTTATCGGTCATGGACTTGCCGGCGCGCGTGCGTGCGTACAACACCAGCCAGTGAATCGCGAGCGACTGCCTACGAAACGGATTCACTTCCACTGGCACCTGGTAGTTCGCGCCGCCCACGCGCCGTGATTTCACCTCGAGCACTGGCTTGCAGTTCTCGATCGCCTTCTTGAACAGCTTGTGGGCGTCGTCATTCGTCTTTTTCGCAACGTTTTCCATTGCGGCGTAGAAAATTGCCTGCGCCGTAGAGCGCTTGCCGTCGTACATCATGCTCGATATAAATTTCTGAATCAGGTCGCTGCCGTAAACCGGATCCCCGGGAATCTTGCGGCGGAGAACCCATCCTTTGCGTGGCATCGTTCCGCTCTCCTACTTCTGGGCGGCTTTGGGCCGCTTGGCGCCGTATTTCGAGCGCCCTTGCTTGCGATTTTCAACACCCGCGGCATCCAGCGTGCCGCGTATCACGTGATAGCGAACCCCGGGAAGATCCTTTACGCGGCCGCCGCGCACCAGCACGATGGAGTGCTCCTGTAAGTTGTGGCCGATACCGGGAATGTAGGTGGTCACTTCGGCGCTGTTGGTCAACCGCGCTCGCGCTACTTTGCGAAGCGCCGAGTTCGGCTTCTTCGGCGTCTGCGTGTAAACGCGCACGCAAACTCCTCGCTTTTCCGGGCAGCCTTCGAGCGCCGGCGACTTCGTTTTCGTCCGGATGGCTTCCCGGCCGTACCGCACCAGTTGAGAAAACGTCGGCACGCTGTTTCCCCCAGTCCTTCAGAGCTTGCGTTGTAGTTTGCCGTGGCGGCAGACCTCGCCGCGCAGAGCAATGCCTGTGAATGAACGGAAAAGGTCGCCCTACAACCCGAAGGAACTGCTCAGGTACTCCGCGATGACGCTTCACCCCGAGGAGTGAACTGCATCTTCCACCAACTGCGGAGAGGCTCTACACGGCTTTGCGGGGCTGGCGCCCCATTTCGGCCGTTCTCCCAACTCCCGTTCCGTCGTTCTCTGTTCCGGGATGGAAGACTTCCCTTTCACCACTGGCCCCAACGGGCCCAAGACAACCGCGGAAGTATAGGAAAAATAAAGACTCCTGTCAACCCGAAAGCCTGTGGAAATAAAGCCACAACGATTTCGCAGCTTGAAGCGCGCGGGTTGTGAGCCTAACCCACGGGTGAAACGGAAACCAATGGCACAGTGCCAGGTCGATCTTCGAGCACGCGAGGCGACTTGAAGATGCTGTGTCAGGCCTCCTCGTACCCATGTATATCTATGATTATAAGACGGTTACAGCGCAACCTAGGGGGCGTACACTCGAACCTTCGAATGCCTCACCGGAAGCCGCAAGCAACAAAACGCGCTCCTAAACTCCCCGTCGATGTTTCTGATTGCTCACTCTGGCAGCGGGCCGCGCTTTACGCGCGCTCCGATGCCGCCTACACTGGTTGGTCAAGATCCCCTAAACGGAGTCATCATGAATCGCCCCAGGGTCACGTGTTGCTTGTTGTTCTTGGCGCTCACCTTCGCCACCGTAGGGTTCGCGCAGCAAGCGCCCGGTGCGCCGCCGAAAAGCGATGCGACTCCCACCGTTCCCAGGCAAGCTGCGGCTGAGTACTCGCGAGAGCCTTTCGTAATCGAGCAGTACTTCACGGTCGCGCGATTTGAAAATGACGGCACCGGCAGCCATGACCTCACGGTGCGCATCCGGGTTCAAAGTGACGCAGGGGTCCAGCAACTTGGCGAACTCGTCTTCGGCTACAACTCGAGCAATGAACAAATGGACGTGCACTACGTGCGGGTGCACAAACCCGACGGCACCGTGGTAACGGCTGCACCGGAGGCCATAAAGGAATTAACCGCTACCGTTGCGCGCGACGCTCCGGTTTACACGGATTACAAAGAGAAACACATTAGCGTGCCTTCCCTGCGCCCCGGCGACACGGTCGAATACGACATTGCCACCCGGCTGGTAACTCCGCTTGCTCCGAATCAATTCTGGTACGAGCATAATTTTCTCGACGGCACGATCGTCCTCGACGAGCGGCTCGAGCTCAACGTCCCGGCCGGCCGCACCGTGAATCTCCAGTCGCCGGATTTCAAATTCGAGAAAAGCCAAGCGGACGCCCGCATCATTTGCCGCTGGAAACGCCAAAACCTGACGCGACCGTCGGACGAGGAAGAGCAGGCGAAAAAGAAAACAAAGCGTCCCGAGCCGAAGCCGCCCGCCGTCCAGTTAACCACTTTTGCGAGCTGGGAAGATGTGGGTCGATGGTACTCGAGCCTTGAACACGGGCGCGTTCAGCCGAGCTCCGAAGTGCGCGCGAAAGTACAAGAGCTGCTCGAGGGACGCACAGAAGAGCTCGATAAGATTCAGGCGCTGTACTCCTATGTCTCAAAAAATATTCGCTATGTCGGCTTGTCGTTTGGCCTCGCGCGCTATCAACCGCATTCTGCTGGAGAAGTTCTTCGAAATCAGTATGGCGACTGCAAGGACAAACATACGCTTCTCGCCGCCATGCTCGGCGCTGCCGGAATCCAAGCTGACGCCGTTCTAATTCCTTTCGCGCGCAAGCTCGATACTTCCGTGCCATCGCCGTCGCAGTTCGATCATGTGATCACTGCCATTCCTGAAGGTGACGAACTTATCTGGATGGACTCGACCGCAGAAGTCGCCCCCTTCCGTCTGCTTGCCGCACCGCTGCGCAACAAATCTGCTTTGCTCGTGCCGCCGGACGGCGCCGGAAGCATCGTCGAGACGCCCGTCGATCCGCCCTTTCTCTCGACGCAGCGGGTCGAAATCGAAGGCCAAATCAGTGATCTCGGCAAACTCACGGCGAAGCTGCACTACTTTCTTCGCGGCGACAACGAGCTCGCCTTGCGTCTCGCCTTTCGTCGTACGCCCGAAACCCAATGGAAACAGCTTGGCCAGACGATCGCGGCGCTCGACGGCATTCACGGCAAGGTCATCAACGTGAAGCCGGGCGATCCTTCAGACACACGGAATGCATTTGAACTCGAGATCGATTATTCGCAACCGAATTTCCTCGATTGGTCCAGCAAGAAAGCCAAGGTCGCGCTTCCCTTGCTCACCGTCGGCTTGCCAAACACCGCAGCTGACAACAGCGATCCCATCAAGTTGGGCAGTCCGCTCGACATCACCATGGTTTTGAAATTGACTCTGCCTCCCAACTTCGCGGCCCGGCCGCCAGTCGCCGTAGCCGTAGCGCGCGACTACGCCGAGTTCAAGTCTTCGTATCATTTTGCTGACCACGTGCTTAGGGCGCAGCGAACGTTGAATTTCAAAATCCGCGAACTGCCCGCCTCCCGCACCGGCGACTATTTGGCGTTCACCAGGGCCGTTGAATCCGACGAAAGCCAGGCGCTCACCGTTGAGAATTCAGAAACCGGCACACCCGCCATTCCTACCGCCGCGAAATCAGACGAGCTGCTCGAGGCGGGCACCGCGGCTCTGAACTCGAACAATCCTCGTGCAGCCATTCCTCTCTTCCAGCGCGCGGTGGAACTCGATCCGAATGACAAACAGGCGTGGAGTGACCTCGGCCTCGCTCAACTGCGCCTCGGGCAATTCGACGATGCCGCCTCCTCGTTTCGGAAGCAAATCGAAGTGAATCCCTATGACGAACGCGCTTACGATTATCTCGGCGTCGCTCTTCAGCAGCAGCAGAAGTACGCCGAAGCGGCCGCCGCGTATCGGAAGCAGATCGAAGTGAATCCGCTGGACGTGCTCGCACACTCAGCACTCGGCGCACTTTATCTCGAACAACACAAATACGCGGACGCCGTTCCGGAGCTCGACAAGGCCACCGCTCTTTCACCCGACGATGCGGGATTGCAGGTGAGCCTCGGCCAGGCGTATCTCAACACCGGCGAAAAGGAAAAAGCTCTCGAGGCATTCGAGAAGGGCGCGGAACTTTCGCAAACTCCCCTGGTTTGGAACAACGTTGCGTATAGCCTTGCGGATCACAATCTGCAGCTGGACAAAGCACAACAATATGCGGAATCAGCCGTCGCTGCCGTGGCCGCCAATCTCCGCAATATCGATCTCTCTCACGTATCGCTCGACGAGCTCAATCAAGTCGCAAGCATCGGAACCTTCTGGGACACGCTCGGTTGGGTTTATTTCCAAAAAGGAGACCTCGCTGCCGCAGAGCGCTACATCCGTGCTTCCTGGATGCTGAATCAGCATGGCGAAGTGGGCGATCATCTCGCGCAGATCTTCGAAAGACGCGGCCAGAAGGACGAAGCCATCCGCGCGTACGCGCTCGCGCTCGCGGCTAAGCGGCCTATTCCAGAAACTCGTGGGCGCCTGTCCACGCTTTCCGGCACGGACGCGAATATCGGCGAGCTGGTAGCTGCGGCGAAGCCCAGGCTGGAAAAATTTCGTACGCTTGCGGCGGGAAAACTCTTGAAGCAGGATGCTCAAGCTGACTTCTTCGTGCTGCTTTCAGCCGGCAAGACCGGGTCGATCGCCGCAAAGGCAGACGCAGCGCAATTCATAAGTGGCAGCTCGCAGTTGCGTCCATTCGCGGACCGTTTGCGCTCACTTGACTACGGTCGGGTGTTCCCGGACGATTCGCCCACCAGGCTCGTGCGCCGGGGCACGCTTTCCTGCTCCGCCACGACCGGCGACTGCACGTTTACGCTGATTCTTCCGGAAAATGTTCGCACCGTGAACTAGAGGTTACTTGATTTCGAGAACTTCCTTCTCTTTCACTGCCGATAGATCTTCGATCTTCTTCGTTTCCGTGTGGGTGATCTTCTCAAGTTCGTCGAGGGAGCGTTTCCTATCGTCCTCGCTGATTTTCTTTTCCTTCTCGAGCTTCTCGATCGCTTCCTTGATGTCCCGGCGGATATTGCGGATGGCCGTGCGGTGATTCTCGAGAACTTTGTGGATGTGTTTCACGAGATCTTTGCGGCGTTCCTCGGTGAGCGGCGGAATCGGCACGCGCACCACCTTGCCGTCATTCGTCGGATTTAGTCCGAGGTCGGCCGTTCGAATGGCCTTGTCGATCAGCGGAACAGCGCTCGGATCCCATGGCGCGATGGCGATCATCGTAGGATCGGGGACGGACAGAGTGCCAAGCTGGTTGATCGGCATGGGGGTACCGTGATAATCCACGCGGACATGATCGAGCACTGCCACGTTCGCTCGTCCGGTGCGGATTCCGGTCAGTTCCTTGCGAAAATCCTCGACGGCCTTTTCCATGCGCGTCTTCGCCTGCGCGAGAGCGTCTTTGCTTGTCACTACCGCGGTCATCGGAGAATCTCCCTCCCTCCTGGGCACCCCATGGCGGACTTAAGCTGCACTGACGACCGAGCCCACCGCCTCGCCCATCACCACGCGTCTGAGGTTCCCGGGCACGTTCATATTGAACACGACAATCGGCATCTTATTATCCATGCACAGCGAAATTGCCGTCGAATCCATCACCGAAAGGCCTTTTTGCAACACATCGAGATAGGTAATTCGGTGAAACATTCTTGCATTGGCCACTTTTTCGGGATCGGCGTCGTAGATGCCGTTCACTCGCGTGGCTTTCAGAATCACCTGCGCTTTAATCTCCATCGCGCGCAGCGCCGCCGCCGTGTCCGTCGAGAAATAGGGATTGCCCGTGCCCGCCGCAAAAATCACGACGCGTTCCTTTTCAAGATGTCGTGTGGCACGCCGGCGGATGAACGGTTCCGCTACTTGGTGCATTTCGATCGCGCTCATCAGCCGAGTGAAACAGCCGGCCTTCTCGAGCGCGTCAGTCAAAGCAAGCCCGTTGATTACCGTCGCCAGCATGCCCATGTAATCGCCCGTCGCGCGGTCGATCGCCAACTGCTTCTGTCGGGTGCCGCGAAAGATATTGCCGCCTCCGACGATGATCGCCACTTCGACGCCGAGCTCACGGATCTCCTTGACCTCCCGCGCCATACTCTGGATGGTCTCGGCGTGAATGCCGGAATCGAGCGGCCCTTGCAGCGATTCTCCAGAAAGCTTCAATACGATGCGCTGATACACGGGAGCGCCCTGCTTACCTGGCGTTCGAGTTGTTTTGTCCCTTTTCTTCATTGCGTGTGAGCGGTCCTTCGATGCCCGCGGGCATTCTAGTTCTGTTCCCGCAATTTGGCACTAGCCTTTTTAACGGCCCCGTGGCAGCTGGCCGCGCACTCCGCGTCTCACTTCTCGCGCGTGCGAGCAAGAAATTCCCGCAAGACATTGACGTATGCTTGAGAAAGTCAGGATCCCGCGGCTGGCACGGGCGCTTCGGGCTCTGCGGAAGGCCCGGCGGAAGGCGCGGTGCCGTCCATTTCGCCGACTTTAAAACGGGAGAAACGCCGAATGGCGATATTCTCGCCGACCTTGGCGATGGCCTGATCCACCAGCTCCTTCACCGTCAGGCCTTCATCCTTAATGAAGTGCTGTTCATAGAGGCAGTTCTCTTCGTAGAATTTTTCCATCTTGCCGTTTACAATCTTATCGATCACGTTTTCGGGCTTGCCGGTTTGTTTCGCTTGATCCTTATAGATATCCCGCTCGCGATCAAGAATCTCCGGCGTCACTTCCTCGCGGCGCAGAAAGCGCGGATCGAGGGCGGCGATGTGCATCGCCACGTCGTGGCACAGTCGCTGGAAATCCTCCGTTCGCGCGACGAAGTCGCTCTCGCAATTCACTTCCACGAGCACTCCGATTTTTCCGCCAGCGTGGATGTAGCAGCTCACCAGTCCTTCCGACGTCGCTCGTTGCGCCTTCTTGGCTGCGGCGGCCTGGCCCTTCTTCCGCAGGATCGCGATGGCCTTGTCCTGATCGGCTCCGGCTTCGATAAGAGCTTCGCGGCACGCCGTAAAGCCAGCTCCGGTGCGTTCGCGCAGCTCCTTCACCTGCTGCGCGGATGGCTTCGGTTTGCTTTCAGCTGTAGCCATAAAACGCTCAATTCCCTTTTCCATGAGTTTAGGTCTTGCCGCGCAACCGAGCGAACTCGATCGAGTGGGAGGTAGGCCTTTACGCTTGGCCGTTCTCTTCTTTGGCTGCCGGCCCGGCCGTCGCGGCCGCTTCCTCGCCTGGTATAACGTCAGCGCCCGGTTCCACGTCAGCGAAATCGCCTTCCTGTTTCTCGTAGACCTCGTAGGCGCTGGTGTCCACGTACTCGACGCCTTCTTCGCCGCCGCCGGCCGCCGCTTTCTGATCGGCAATCTGCGATTGCTCGTAAGATTGGCGCCCCACTTGAACGGCATCGGAAATCTTCGACGCGAACAGACGAATCGCACGCAGCGCGTCGTCATTTCCGGGAATGACCCAGTCCACCAGGTGCGGATCGCAGTTTGTATCCACGATCGCAACCACCGGGATTCCCATCCTTCGAGCTTCGCGCACCGCGATCACTTCGGCGTTCGGATCGATTACGAACATCGCATCGGGCAGGGTGGTCATATTCTCGACGCCCGAAAAATTCTGCTGCAGGTGTTTCAATTCCCGATCCAACCGCGCGCCTTCCTTCTTTGAAAACTCCGCCATGCGCCCGTCTTCCGCCATGGCCTTTAACAGTTTCAGCCGTTTAATCGATTTCTGCAGCGTCACCCAATTGGTCAGCGTGCCGCCCAGCCATCGGTGGTTGACGAAGAACATCCCGCAGCGCTGCGCCTCTTCGGCAATGGCTTCCTGCGCCTGCCGTTTTGTTCCGAGGAAAAGTACGCTTTTGCCTTGTCCCGCCATGTCGGAAACGTATCGCGCCGCCTCGCGGAACATCTTGAGGGTTTTCTGCAGGTCGATAATGTGGATTCCGTTTCGCTCCCCGAAGATGTACTCCTTCATCTTCGGGTTCCATCGCCGCGTCTGGTGGCCAAAATGAACTCCCGCCTCCAGAAGCTCCTTCATCGTTATTTCAACTCCCAAAGTACCTCCTCCGTGAAAGGGACGCTTCTACTCAGGCTCGCCTGAGCAGCGTCCTTTTTTGCCGGTTCCTTCCCGGCCGTGAATTTTCCCGGTCAACCGGGCCGCCCACCTGCCTTCGGCCCGAATATCCGGGATAAACAACATCTACCGCTTGCTGTACTGGAAGCGGCGCCGGGCGCCCTTCTGTCCGTACTTCTTTCTTTCCTTCATGCGCGAATCGCGCGTCAGGAAACCGTTCTTGCGCAGTCCCGGCCGCAGGTCTGGATTGAGCTTTGAAAGCGCGCGCGAAAGCCCCATGCGCACCGCTCCCGATTGCCCGCCCACGCCCCCGCCCTTCACCGTGGCTCGCACTTCGAGCTGATCGCTCATCTGCGTGAACTTCAGCGGCTCGACGGCCGCCGTGTGCCACGCGATGTTGCGAAAATATTCATCCACGGGCCGACCGTTGATCGTGAAACTTGCCGGCCCCGGCTGGATATACACGCGCGCCACCGACTCCCGGCGACGGCCCGTGCCGTAGAAATGTTTTCCCGCGGCCACTGCGAACGAACTTGACGCTGAACTCAAATTTCCTCCGGCTGACTTGTCAATTGAATCGTGCCCTCAAACGCAACTGTCGCGGATTTCTCCGCCGGGCGCGAAAATTTTTGTAACTCTGTCGCGAGGCTACAGCGCGATCGGCTGGGGTTTCTGTCCGGCGTGGCGGGCGAGCGCTTCACTTCCGGCATAGATTCGCAGCTTCTTGGCGCGACGCGCGCGAAGCTTGTTCTTCGGCAGCATGCCGAGCACCGCTTCGCGCACAACCTCTTCGGGACGGCGTTTCATCAGCGTCCGGATCGGAACTTCCTTTAATCCGCCCGGCCAGCCGCTATGGTGATAATAAATCTTCTGATCGATCTTGTTACCGGTCAGCTTGATTCGCTCGGCGTTGATCACCACCACATGATCCCCGCAATCGAGGTGTGGCGTGTAAGTTGGCTTGTCCTTCCCGATGAGAAGGCGCGCGACGCGCGTCGCCAACCGCCCGAGAACCTGGCCCTCGGCGTTCACCACGAACCAATTCCTCCCAACCATCAGCTCTTCGGCCTCTCGGCCCTTTGGAACATACGTCCGCATACGCCCAGTCACACCCCTCGCTCTAAAGACAAACGTTAAGTCTAAGCTACGCTTCCATTCCTGTCAACGCGAAGTCCTGCGCGACTGCGCGACGTACATTCCAGTGTTGAAAGATTATACTGCGGCAAAATCAGTTGCTCGGCGCTAAACGAGGTCGTTCGTGCAGAAGTCAGGGAGGCTGCGGCGGGTCATGGAACGTCGAGACCCGCCCGCAGAGAATTCAAGTGCTAAGACATGGCCAAACTAATCCGATGACGATGAAGAAGATGTGGCGGCGGTGCTTCGCGCGGCGCGGGTGTACGACGGTTTGTCCTCGCCGTTCACATCGCCGGCCTTGTCGATTTCGATTGAGCCTTTGAAGTAAGCTCCATCCTCGATCATGATTCGCGCTGTCGTCAGGTCGCCCACCACCGAGCCGTCCTTCTTGATCTCGATTCGGTCGCGTGCCCGCAAATTTCCCTTCACGTTACCGTACACCACCACCTCTCGCGAGATGATGTCGGCCGTCACGCGCGCGCTGGCCCCGACCGTCAGTTTCCGGTCTTCCAGCTGAACAAGTCCCTCGACGCTGCCGTCGATGACCAGGTCTTCATTGCCGGTGATCTCGCCTTTGATATGCAAGCTCGCACCGAGCCGAGCCGTTCCGCCCGTCGATGTGTTGGCGGGAAATACTGAATCGAGTGGTGCCATTGTCTTTGCCTCCCCAAGAAATGGTGTGACGCTGGTGGTGCCCGACGTCGAAATGCTTGGTGCCGTGACGCTCGGTTTCGTTTGCTGCGGGAGCGGCGTCTTCGCGGGAGCCTCCGGTTTCTTGTCTCCCCACATGTAACTCTCCTCCTTGGCCGATTGAGCGGAACCAAATTGCGTGGACTGGGTCTATCAATCTAGTCCCGTGCGCTAGCCTTGCCAAATCCAAAATGGGACAGTTGTGTCCCTTGAGCTAACTGTATCCAGTTGCGGCCCAATAACGGAAGCAACTGACTGACGACCTGCTGGGAAGGTCGCGCCGAAATGCTGGGGAGCCGGATGGTAAGCTTTCGGCCTCTGTTTTGCAAGCGCGATGAACAAATGGCGAGTTGCGGAGCTCCACTCGCGGAATACTGAATCACCAAGAACTCGCTGCGTCTTCAGTACTTTCGCAGAACGCCGATCACTCGGCCCTGAATCTTCACATCTGTTCCGCTCACAACGATCGGCGACATTGTCGAATTCGCCGGCTGCAATCGGATTTTTCCGCCGGCCTCACGGTAGAACCGCTTCACGGTCGCCTCATCCTCGCCCACGAGCGCTACAACAATTTCGCCGGTGTTCGCCACCTGCGTCGGCTCGACCACGATGTAATCGCCATCCAAAATATGATCGTCGCGCATCGACTCGCCTTTCACTTGCAGCACGAACGTATTCGGTCCGCGTGTAAAATCCGACAGCGTGATCGTCTCGCGATCCTCAACCGCTTCCAGTGGCCGCCCCGCCGCGATCCGCCCCATCAGTTGCAACCCCACCGCGTGTCGTTCGATGACCTGGTCGCGCACTGGCCTCGGCAGTTGCACCACCTCGATTGACCGACTCTGGTTGTACCCCCGACGAATGAATCCTTTCTTCTCGAGCGTCTGCAGATGCTTGTGCACGGTCGCCAATGACGTCAGCTTCATCGCGTGCGCAATTTCTTCAAAACTCGGCGAGTAGCCGTTCTTGTTGAGGAATCCCACAAGATAGTTGAGTACTTCCTTTTGTCTCTTCGTCAGCGCCATTCTACTCCCCCAGGCGGTAAGGTCCCAAGTCTCGGTAACTATAGGCGAATTAAAAGCGAAAGTCAATGGTACTCCAGTACAGGTAGTGGCTCATTTGGGGGTCGCCTGTCGGAAAGACGTACCGCGCCGACAATCCTGCAGAGCAGCCTCCGAGAGTTTTGGGTTTCACCACGGAGAGCCTTAAGCACGCCGACGCTCATTGGTTTACGCCCCATGGCCATTGCGGCTGGACTGGGGATGCCATGGGACGCGGTAAAGCACTGGGTACACGACTGGGAAATTGTAGCGCCAGCCGGACGCGAGGTGCCCGGTTCGTGGGACGATGGCATCTAAAGCATCCAATTTGGATGCACGCTCTCGGCGCGCTCGACCTCCTTGGAGTCGCCTTTCCCTCATCCCGTCCAAATTGGGGCTTGGCAGAAAGCTCCTTCCTTCCCACACTGCTGGTCGCTGCGTCATCCGCAAAGTGATGTTGCGCATCGCACCGGCGGACACCCAAGAAACGATCTATCAAGCGTCCGTGCTATTCCGCCAGTACGCCGCAGCTCTCGCGGTCGATCTCTCGTTCCAGAATTTTGACACCGAATTGGCCACACTTCCCGGCGAGTACGCCCCACCGGAGGGCACCCTCCTCCTGGCATTCGTCGGAGAAATGCCCTCCTCTGCTGCTTCTCACTCATCGAGCTCGCCACAAGCTGCTGGTTGCGTTGCCCTTCGGAAGATCGATGAACATCTCTGTGAGATGAAGCGTCTCTACGTTCGCTCCCAATACCGCGGGCGTGGCGTAGGCCGCGCCCTGGCCCTCGCCGTCATGGACATCGCCCGAACGATTGGCTACCGCTCGATGCGTCTCGACACTCTGCCCCAGATGGGAGAAGCGCAATCGCTGTATAGCTCCCTTGGGTTTCACGAGATTCCGCCCTACCGCTATAACCCGGTCCCCGGCGCCCGCTTCCTCGAGATCGCTCTTGCCTTAGCCCCGACCCATTCGCGTTCTAACTGACCAGTTAAACGCGCGCCCCAGAATGTCTCGGGGTACAATCCCCCGCGGACAACGGAAAACGTGGCGGAAGAAAAACACCATTGGCGTTTGCTCGCCGCGATTACATTCGCCGCGTTGGCCCTGCGGCTGGTGGCCATCGGCTTCCTGTACCGCAACACTTGGAATAACTACGATAATCATTTGCTGTTCGGCTTTGAGATCGGGCGGATTGCGCGCTCCCTCGCGATGGGACACGGCTACGGCAATCCCATGCTCATGGAAACCGGCCCAACGGCCTGGATGACGCCCGTCTATCCCTACTTACTCGCGGCGGTCTTTAAACTGTGCGGCATTTACACCAGAAACTCAGCCTTCGTCATCCTCGGTTTCAACTCCTTGTTTTCGGCGCTTATTTGCATACCGGTGTTTTTGATCGCCCAACTCAGCTTCGGGCGCAACGTTGCCGTCACCGCCTGCTGGATGTGGGCTCTGTGGCCCTACTCCTGCTACCTCGCAAGCGGCTTCGTGTGGGAAACGTGCCTCAGCGCTCTGCTCCTCGCAATTCTTTTTCTCTGGACGCTTAAACTGAGGAATCAGGTCGGCAGGTGGAACTGGCTCGGCTACGGCGCGCTCGGGGGCCTTGCGGCGCTTACGAACGCCTCAACGCTCTCCGTTCTTCCCCTTCTTACCGGCTGGGCACTGGTTCCGTTGTGGCCAAACCGGCGCGCTTGGCTCAAGGCCGCGGCGCTCGCCGCGTTTGGTCTCGCCATCGTGCTGCTGCCGTGGCAGCTGCGCAACTACCACACCTTTCACAGGCCCATCCCTCTGCGCGACAATTTCTGGCTTGAAGTTTGGGTCGGCAATGACGGCCACAACGAAAGCTGGGCCGATGTGACGGCTCATCCTTCCGTAGATCCTAGGGAGCTGGCCGAATTCCTGCGACTCGGTGAGATTCCCTACATGCAGGAAAAGCGCCGCGAAGCGCTCGGCTTCCTCGCCCAGCGTCCCCTGTTATTCCTCGAACTATGCTTGCGCAGATTTCTTTACATGTGGACCGGGTTCTGGAATCTCAACCCGCGCAGTCTGGAGATCGAACTCCACAGTCCCGCCAATATCTACCTGCCCATATCCTTGACGGTGGCCATGCTCTTCGGTCTCTGGCAAGCTTCTCGAACAGATCGGGCTGCGCTCGTTCCCTATTTGTTGCTCCTGGCAATTTATCCCATCGTGTTCTATTTGACGCATCCCGAGTTGCGCTACCGCCACATCATCGAACCAGAGATCATCATTCTTGCCGCAATCGGCGCACGATTCCTGTACGGTTCGTCAAGCCAGACCCTTTCCGAAGCCTTCGGCGCTCTAAGCACCAAGAAGTGAATACACCTCCCTGGTTTCTGCGGGCGCTCAACTCATAAATTCCTCGTCGAACGATTTGAAGCACATCCGGAGCACTCCGATCAAGCAGGAGCTAGCACGATTATTCGTGTCGCAGGGCGGCCAACGGGTCGACGCGCATCGCCCTCCGCGCCGGAATGTAACAAGCAAGCAGGGCGACACCGATGAGAAGCAGGGCGACACCGGAAAACGTCAGAGGGTCTGTGGGCCTTACGCCGTACAGCAGTCCTGACATTAAGTGCGACACGATCAGCGCGCTTACCAGTCCAACCGCCGCGCCGGCAATGGCCAGCCCCAATCCTTGACGCAGCACCATGCGCAGGATGTTCCGCCTTTGCGCTCCGAGGGCGAGTCGAATGCCAATCTCATGCCTGCGCTCGCTTACGATGTAAGAAATCACGCCGTAAATTCCGAGACCGGCGAGAAGCAGTGCCGTAAGCGCGAACAGCGCGACCATTTGCATCGAGAAGCGCCTCTGGGAGAGAGACCTCGATACAGCTTCGTTGAGCGTTTGCCCGCCGAATACCGGAAGCGTTGGATCGATGGCTTGCACCTGCTCGCGCAATTGGACGGGAATTACGGCCGAGTCCAACCGCCCGCGCAAAAATATCGCCAGATCTTTCGCTCGCCGCTGATACAAGCTCAAATAGATCTGCGGAACGGCTGCTTCCGCCAGCGATTCTGTGCGAGCATCGGCGAGCACACCGACGACTGTGTGCCAGGCAGGGTTCGCTGCGGCTCCGCGGACGATCTTTAGATTGAGGCGTTTGCCCAGAGGATTCTGGTTCGGCCAATAGGTCTCGGCGAAGGCCTCGTTGATCACCGCCACTTGAGGCGCTTTTTCGTCGTCGAGTTCCCCGAATAGGCGGCCGCGCAGAACCGTCATGCCCAGCAAGTGAAAATATTCCGACGTAACGATGGAGGCGTTCACCAGGGAAGCCTCGTTGCGTTGGTTCTCGTGGCCTTCCCGAATCATCAGGAATGGGTTTCGATCGTTTGGAGCGTGACCTAACGGAAGAGCCGCCAGATCGCCAACGGCTACTTCCTCTACCCCGGGCAGCGTTTTCCCGCGGCGAAGCAGTTCGCGGATAAACGGCGTTTCCTGAGCAATCGTTCCGTAGGGGTCCGTTTTAGGATCGTTGGGCACGGGCAGCCACATTTGAACCGCCATTACATCCTGTGCATGGAACCCCGGCCGCACCTGCAACAAATCCCAAAAGCTGCGGAGCAGAAGGCCTGCCGCAATCATCAGCACCAGGGACAGCGCAAATTCCGTTACCACCAGCGCGCGGCGTGTGCGCGCCTGCTCCCCGGAGCCTGTCGAGCCCCGCCCTTCCAGTTTGAGCATAGGAATCAAATCCAGCCGGCGGGTCTCGAACGCGGGAGCGAGACCGAATATGGCGCCGGCGACGAGAGAGGAGATCAGAGCGAAAAGCAAGACGGCCCAGTTGGTCGAAATGTCCCTGAGACGCGGCAGGCTTTCGGGCAACATTTGCAGCAGAAATCCCTTCGTGGATAGAAGAATCGCCAGACCGGCCACGCCGCCGATCAGGGAAAGAAGCAAGCTCTCGGTGAGAAGCTGCGAGATCAGCCGCTTCCGCGCGGCTCCGAGCGCCTGCCGAACGGCCATTTCGTGCCCTCTGGCGCTAGCGCGCGCGAGCAGAAGATTCGCGACGTTCACGCAGCCGATCAGCAGGACCAATCCGACGGCCCCCAGGAGCAGAATCAACGACTGGCCAACATTGCCGACCACGGCCTCCTTGAGCGGCACCAATCGCACCGTCCATGCGTTTTGCGCCGGGTAATCTTCCGGAAATTGTTTCTGCAAAGATGCGACCAGCGCATCTAACCGGCTTTGCGCCTGCGCCATGGTCAGTCCCGGTTTGATTCGCGCGACCGTCTCCGGAATGAACCGCGAATTGCGGAGCGGTGGAGGTGCAGGCGCAGCGTCAAAATTGTTCCCCAACCAAACTTCGACATTCCTTTCCTCTGTTGTCCGGCCGGGATCGTGATATCCGGGCGGCATGACGCCGACGACGCGATACAAGTCGTTGTCGAGCCGCAGGCTTCTGTTCAAGATTTTTGGATCGCTCCCGAAGGCTCGCTTCCACAGCCCGTCGCTGATGACAGCTTCGAGAGTAAATCCGGGCGTGTGATCCTCGGGATCAAAACCGCGGCCCAACTGTGGATTCACGCCGAGCAGCGCGAAATAGTTCGGCGCTTCGCCTAGAAAGAAGGCTCGCGTAGGCTGAGACGAGCCTGTGAGATTCACCGAGCCGCCGCCGCCCAGCGGCGAGACATATTCAAAAATCCCGGAGCGCTCGAGATCGTGCCACTCCGGCACTGAAATTCCTACGTCCCGTGCGCCCACGCCGGGAAGATCATCCTGGATGCTGACGAGCTGCTCGGGTTGCGGGTAGGGGAGTGGCTGCAGCAGCGTGGCGTCCACGACGCTGAAGACCGCGGTTGTGGCTCCGATGCCCAAGGCAATCGTCAAGACGGCTATGGCGGTGAAGCCCGGAGACCTGCCGAGCAGGCGCGCGCCGAATCGCACATCCTGCAGGAGCTGTTCGAACCAGATGACTCTCCATACCTCTCGCGTGTCTTCCTGCACCCGCGTCACGTTGCCGAATTTGCGCACGGCCGCATAGTGCGCTTCTTCCGGCGGCATTCCCCGCGCGATGTTGTCCTGCGTTTCCCGCTCGATGTGCTCGCGAATGTCTTGCTCAAGATTCTCGAGCATGCGCTTCGGACGCCTCACGATTCGCCCTCCTGCTCCGCCGGCCGCAGAATCCGCGCGATCGCTCCCGCCAACTTGTCCCATTTGGTTGTCTCGGTTGCCAATTGCCGGCGACCCTTGGCCGTCAGCCGGTAGAACTTGGCCCGGCGGTTGTTCTCCGACGTGCCATCTTCCACCGCTATCCATCCTCGCTTGATAAGCCGGTGCAGCGCCGGATAGAGCGACCCCTGTTCGACCTGCAACACCTCGTCGGACTTAAACTCGATCGCCTTGGCGATGGCGTGCCCGTGGGCCGACCCCAGCAGCAGCGTGCGCAGGATCAGCAGGTCCAGCGTCCCCTGCAGCAGCTCGATTCGCTCTTTTTGTTCTTTGGTAGACATCCTAGGTGAGGCTATGCCTTTTCCGGTAGAATGTCAAGGTGAGAGTGCCAAGGGCCAAGGGGTTCGTGGCGGGCAAATTGGCGGCCTAGAGGCTAAGCGCTCAGAGCGCATCGCCAACTTCCTTGAATTCGCGGCGGCGCGACAGCATCGCTTCCGCGGAACACCTCTCTTCTCTTCGCAGGCATCTAAACCAAGTGGAGGTGGTGATGGATGTCGGGAACGTCAAAGTGCGCCGCGAATTCCTTTTCCCCGCTTCCGCGCTGTGTTACGCTTTGATATTCGGACGCGCGCAACTACTACACGTCCGCCGATTAGATCCAGGGTTCTGAGGACTCATGTCGACGACGATTGATGTTCCGAAGCGCAAGCGCGAAATAATCGACCAGGCCGTGATTCGCTTCTGCGGCGATTCCGGCGACGGCATGCAGATCACCGGCAGCCAATTTACAAATACCGTCGCCTTTTACGGCAACGATCTCGCGACCTTCCCCGACTACCCCGCCGAAATCCGCGCCCCTGCCGGCACGCTTCCCGGCGTCAGCGGCTTTCAGGTCCATTTCTCTTCAAGCGATGTTTACACGCCAGGCGATTCGGTCGACGCGCTCGTGGCCATGAACCCTGCGGCTCTCACCGTGAATCTTCCGGACCTGAAAAAGAACGGCATCCTGATCGTCAATCTCGACAACTTTAAAGAAACCGATCTTCGCAAAGCGCAGATCAAGGTAAATCCCCTCGAGGATCATTCTCTCGACGGCTACCGGCTTTTCGCCGTCGAACTTACACGCCTCACGCGCGTGGCACTGAAAGAATTGGGCCTCGATGCCAAGAGCATGGACCGCTGCAAAAATTTCTTCGCTCTGGGCATGTGCTATTGGCTTTACAACCGCCCGATGGACTCGACCACGCGCTGGCTCGAGGACAAATTCAAGAAGCACCCGCAACTCGTCCAGGCCAATAAGCTTGCCATGCAGGCGGGCTACAGCTACTGCGAAGCCACCGAAGCGTTTCAAGTCAGCTACGAGATTCCGCCGGCCAAACTCGCTCCCGGCATGTACCGCAACATCAGCGGAAACACCGCCCTCGCGATGGGTTTCGTCGCCGCTTCCCAAAAAGCAGGCATCCCGCTTTTTCTGGGCTCCTATCCCATCACCCCGGCTTCCGACATTTTGCACGAGCTTTCCATGTACAAGGATTTCGGGGTGATGACGTTCCAGGCCGAAGACGAAATCGCCGCCGTCACTTCCGCCATTGGCGCCGCTTACGCCGGTTCGTTGGGCATCACCTCCACCTCCGGCCCTGGCATGGCGCTCAAGACCGAGGCGATCGGCTTGGCTATCGCGGTTGAATTGCCTCTGGTGATTTGCGACATTCAGCGCGGCGGCCCGTCCACCGGTCTTCCCACCAAGACCGAGCAAGCCGATCTGCTCCAGGCAATGTACGGACGCAATTCCGAAGCGCCCATTCCGGTCATCGCTGCGTCCTCGCCCGGCGATTGCTTCTGGGTCGCTCTCGAGGCCAGCCGCATCGCGCTCAAATACATGGTACCTGTCATTCTGCTCTCGGACGGCTACCTCGCGAACGGCGCGGAACCTTGGCGTATTCCGAACGTCGAAGATCTGCCGGAAATTCCCGTGCTCTTCGAAACCAATCCGGATGATTTTCACCCGTATCGCCGCAACCCGGAAACTCTCGCGCGTCCCTGGGCCATTCCCGGCACGCCGGGTCTTGAGCACCGCCTCGGCGGCCTCGAAAAACAGGACGTCACCGGTAACATCAGCTACGACCCAATCAATCACGAGCATATGGTCCGCACACGCGCTGCAAAAGTCGAAGCCATCGCCCAGGACATTCCCGACGCCCTGCCCGAAGGCGACGCCTCCGGCGACTTACTGATCGTCGCCTGGGGTTCAACGCACGGCCCCATCACCGCCGCTCTTCACACGCAACGCGGCAAAGGCCGCCGCATCGGCCATGTCCACCTTCGCCATTTGAATCCGCTGCCGCGCAATCTCAGCGAAGTGATCAAGCGATATAAAAAAGTTCTCGTGCCCGAAATGAACATGGGCCAGCTTTCGATGATGCTGCGTGCCAAATACCTGGTCGACGCCATCGGCTACAACAAGATTCAAGGCAAGCCATTCAAGCAATCGGAGATCGAAGACAAAATTCAGGAAATCATCGGCTGATTCGAAGCTGCGGGAGATTAGAATGACCACGGCCACTTTGCCGGTCTACACCAGAAAAGATTTTCAAACCGACCAGGACATCCGCTGGTGTCCCGGCTGTGGCGACTACGCCATTCTCTCCGCCGTCCAAGCTGTTTTTGCCGACCTCGGCATCCCGCGCGAAAAGTTCGTTATCGTCTCCGGCATCGGCTGCTCCAGCCGCTTCCCCTATTACATGAACACCTACGGCTTCCACACGATCCACGGCCGCGCGCCCGCCGTCGCCACCGGAATCAAAATCGCGCGCCCCGATCTGGAAGTCTGGATCGCCACCGGTGACGGCGATTCCCTTTCCATCGGCGGCAATCACACCATTCACATGCTGCGCCGCAACGTCGGCTTGAAAGTCCTGATGTTCAACAACCGCATCTACGGCCTGACGAAAGGCCAATATTCGCCCACTTCCGAAATCGGCAAGAAAACGAAGTCCACTCCCTTTGGCACCACCGACCGCCCATTCAATCCCATCTCTCTCGCCATCGGTTCGGAAGCCACTTTCGTCGCGCGCTCGGTCGACGTCTTCCAGTCGCACCTCAAGGACACGCTGAAGAAGACCGCCGCCCATAAAGGCGCGGCTTACGTCGAGATTCTCCAGAATTGCAATATCTTCAACGACGGCGCCTGGGAAGACCTCACTGAAAAAGACGCGCGCAGCGACAACATCGTTCAGCTCGACCACGGCAAGCCGCTTATCTACGGCAAGAATCGCGACAAAGGCATTCGCATGAACGGCTTCGATCTCGAAGTTGTTCAGCTCGGCAACGGCGTCACCGAGAAAGACCTTCTCGTCCACGACGAGAAGCATCCCCGCGCCGCCTACGCCTTCCTGCTCGCGCACATGGAGCAGCGTCCCGGCTTCCCCACGCCCATCGGCGTCCTGCGCGATTGGAACGACGTGCCGCGCTACGAAGACCTGATCACCGATCAAATTCGCGAAGTCCAAGCCAAGCGCGGCAAAGGCGACCTCGCCAAGCTGCTCCGCACCGGCGACACCTGGGAAGTCCGCACCTAGCGCGCGCTGACCGCCCCTTATTTTTTGAATTGTCTTTCGTAACGCCGGCGTCTCGCCAGCTCTTTTGCCTTTTCTATTTCATCACCAGCGGCGTTGAGGACGACGCGGAGGATGTCGCAGGCTGCGTCGGCGCGGCGCCCGCAGCACCCAGCGACGCATTTCGCGCCAGCGACGGCTGCGGGCCGGGCGCCGGCATCCACGCCATGGCGCGATCGCGCTGACCGGCGAACGCCTGCCAGTCGCGCTTCGCGACGGGATCGGCCGTCGGCAGCGGCAGCCGCTCGAAGTTCAAAAATTCCCCGCGGCGTTCGATGCGAAAATCCAGGTGCGGCCCGGTGGCGAGTCCGGTCATGCCCACTAGCCCAATTCGCTGACCCTGCGCCACGCGCTCGCCGTTGCGCACCAGAATCCGCGAAAGGTGCAGGTAGTAAGTGTTGTAGCCGTTCGTGTGGGCCACTTCGACCAGATTCCCTGCGCCGCCCTTCGGCCCCGCAAAAATCACGCGGCCGTCTCCAATCGTCTGCACCGGCGTACCGATGGGCGCGCCATAATCAATCCCCAGATGCGGACGCGTTTGCTTCAGGATGGGATGATAGCGGTGCGTGCTGAAGTGCGAGGTAATCGGCGCCGAAAATTTCAGCGGCGAATGCAGGAACGCCTTCTTCATCGACTTGCCTTCGGGCGTGAAGTACGCGGGATTTCCCGAAGCCTCGTGGAACAGCACGGCGCGGTACGGATGCCGCTCGTTGTTGTATTCCGCGGCGAGGATTCGTCCGTAGCCCGCCGTCTCGCCGTTCGACAGCTGCTTTTTCTCGACCACCAGGCGAAACGTGTCGCCGGGCCGCGCGTCGGTGTAGAAATCCAAATCCCAGCCGAAAATTTCCGCCAGGCGCATGGCCAGCTCTGGCTTTTCGCCCGCGTCGATCACCGCCTCGAATAGCGAGCCGTGAATTTCCCCGCTCACTCCAACGGTGTCCGTCCGCGAAGGAATCGTCTGAATCTCGGCGTGAAACCCGCCGCCGTCTGGCGCGATCAGCAGCTCGCGGTTCACGTCGATGCGGTAGCGCACCTCGCGCAAATCTCCCGCCACCGACCGCCCCACCGCGAACGAATTCCCCGCGCGCACCCGCCGCAGGTCGAACACGCGCTCGGTCGAAGCCACCATGCGCGCCGCATTCACGCTATCGATGCCCGCGCCCTCGAGCAGCGCGTTGAACGGCAGCCGCGCTGGTACGGTCCCGCGCCGGTATAGAACCAGTTTTTCCTCGATGCGCAGCGCCTCTTCGCGCGCCGCCGCCGCCGTCTCCAGCACTTCCCTTTCCCCCGCCCAGCGCTGCCGGTACGACGCGACAACACAAGCCACGCCCGCTGCGATAAACGCTACCCAGAAAATGACCCTAAACGTTTTCAACGTTCCACCTCGGCCCCATAACCCTGGGGAGCATAGCGCAACGCCGGCGCGCGATGAAAGCGCGAACGAATATCCTGCTTCATCGAAGTAAACACCGAGCGGTGTATACTTCCGCGATTCTCCGCGGCTCGCGAGGGTCCGATCATCACGGGGTTCAACACGGGATTCACATCCTGAAACGCGCCACGATATTTCGTGCTTTGCGGCAATCGCTCGTGTTCCTCGGCCTGCTTGCAGCCAGTTCCCCCTCTCGCACCCAGACGAACGCGCCCTTGCCTTCGTTCGGCATTTGTAAGCCGGTCACCGAGCGCACCACCGAGCTGGGCTGCTGGATCCTCGCCGACCAGCCGCTGGGCCGCATCGATCAACCGCAAGTCTTCTGGCATTTGGACGTCTACCCGTCGCGCGCCGAAGCGCAAAAAGCAAAAGGCCCGCGCGGCATCGTCGTCGAGGCGCTGGGAAAACTATGGCTTCTCACCATCGAAAAACAGGAATGGCGTCCCGCCCCGAAAGGAGAGCGTGTCGCCGAAATCGGCCCGCTTCCGGTAAGCGCCGGTGAACAATACTCGGCGCTGTTTATGGAGGCGGTCATGAATCCCGGTTCCAAATCCGCCGTCCACGTGCACGCGGGGCCGGAAGCCTGGTACACCATCGCGGGAGAAACTTGCCTCGAAACTCCCGACGGGAAATTCGTAGGACGCGCCGGCGCCCCACCGGTGATCGTGCCCGGCGGCCCGGCCATGCAGCTCACGGCCACCGGCACCGACCAACGCCGCGCCATCACGCTCATCCTCCATGATTCCTTGAAGCCTCCCAGCACCGAGGTCCACGACTGGACCCCAAAGGGCTTGTGCAGCAAACCATAGCCAGCGAGCGGCAGACGCTCCCGATCAAAACCGGACACCGAAAGCGCGAAAAGCCGACCCACGGATATACTGAGCCTGATCGGCGAGTGCGAATGCGAGGAACGACATGAGCGACGACGAGCGGTGGCCCCGGCTGCCCTTTGCGGAGTGGAAGGACACCTACGTGACGCTGCACATGTGGACGCAGATCGTCGGCAAGGTGCGATTGGCGCTCAGCCCGAACATCAACCATTACTGGGGCACGACGCTGTACGTCACCTCGCGCGGGTTAACGACGTCGGCGATCCCTTACCAGGCGGGAATTTTCGAGGTGCGCTTCGACTTCATCGCGCACCGCCTGGAGATTGCGACCAGCCTGGGCGAAACGCGCTCGTTCCCGCTGGCGCCGCGCACGGTGGCGGAATTTTATGCCCAGTTCATGGGCGAGCTCGAGTCGCTCGGGATTCACGCGCACCTGTGGGCCATGCCCGTCGAGGTGCCGCGGCCGGTGCGGTTCAATCTGGACCTGAACCATGCTTCGTACGACAGCCAGTACGCACACCGTTTCTGGCAGGTGCTGGCGAGCATCGAGCCTGTGTTTCAGGAGTTTCGCGCGGGATTTATCGGGAAGTGCAGCCCGGTCCATTTCTTCTGGAGGGAGCTTCGATCTGGCGGTGACGCGCTTTTCCGGGAGGCGCGCGCCGGAGCGTCCCGGGGCCGACAAAATTGCCAGGGAAGCATACTCGCACGAAGTGATCAGCGTGGGGTGGTGGCCGGGCGACGGAGAAATTATCAAGGACGCGGCGTTTTACGCCTACGCGGCGCCCGAGCCGACGGGATTCAAGGAGAGCGCGACGCGTCCGGCGAAGGCTTTTTACAGTCCGCAGAAAGGCGAATTCTTTTTGAGGTACGACGACGTGCGTGCGTCGGCGTCGCCGGAGCGCGATTTGCTGGCGTTCTGCGAGAGCACCTACGAAGCGGGCGCGAACGCCGGCGAATGGAATCGCGCGGAGCTAGAGCGCGCGCCGCGATGAACACCGGGCGAGATTCGAGACTAGGTGCCTTCGTTCCAGGAGGCTAGGTAATGCTCCTGCTCGGGGGTGAGCTTGTCGACGTGGACGCCCATGGACTCGAGCTTAAGCCTGGCGATCTGGCGGTCGATGGGCTCGGGCACGGAGTAGACCTGCCTCTGAAGCTGGCTGGCGTTCTTAACCAGATATTCGGAGGCGAGCGCTTGATTCGCGAAACTCATATCCATGACCACGGCGGGATGGCCTTCGGCGGCGGCGAGGTTGATGAGGCGGCCTTCGCCGAGGAGGTAGATGCGGCGGCCGTCCCTCATGACATATTCTTCGACGAAGGGACGCGCGATTTTTTTGGCGCTGGAAAGTTTTTCGAGCGCGGGGATGTCGATCTCCACGTTGAAGTGGCCGGAGTTGCAAATCACGGCGCCGTCTTTCAGCTTTTCGAAATGCTCGTGCGCGAGAATGGACTTGTTGCCGGTGACGGTGATGAAGATGTCGCCGATTTTGGCGGCTTCGGCCATGGGCATCACCCGGAATCCGTCCATGACGGCTTCGAGCGCGCGCGTGGGACTGATCTCGGTGATGATGACGTCCGCGCCAAGACCCTTGGCGCGCATGGCAACGCCGCGTCCGCACCAACCGTAACCCGCCACCACAACGCGCAGCCCCGCGATCAAAAGATTCGTCGCGCGGAGAATGCCATCGATGGTGGATTGGCCCGTGCCGTAGCGATTGTCGAACAGATGCTTGGTGAGCGCGTCGTTGACGGCGATGACGGGATACTTCAGGGTGCCGTCTTTGGCCATGGCGCGCAGACGAATGACGCCGGTGGTGGTTTCTTCGGTGCCGCCGATGACCTCGTTCACAAGTTCGGTGCGTTTGGTGAGCAGCGTGGTGACCAGGTCCGCGCCGTCGTCCATGGTGATTTGCGGCTTGTGGTCGAGCGCGGCGGCGATATGCGCATAGTAGGTGGCGTTGTCCTCGCCCTTGATGGCGAACGTGGGAATGCTGTAGTCCTTTACGAGTGACGCGGCAACTTCATCCTGCGTCGAGAGCGGATTCGAGCCGCAGAGAACCACTTCGGCGCCGCCGTCGCGCAGCGTGATGGCCAGATTCGCCGTTTCGCTCGTGACGTGAAGGCAAGCTGACATGCGGATGCCCTTGAGCGGCTGGTCTTTAATGAATTGCTTGCGGATGAGCTGAAGGACGGGCATCTGCTGATTGGCCCATTCGATCTTGCGCTTCCCTTTTTCCGCGAGGGCAAGGTCCTTCACATCGCCGTTTAGCTTGGCCGCTGTTTCCACGATTGCTCCCTTTTAATTTCTTGCGTGCTGAAACTTACGAGCGCGATGCAGCGACGACTCCGCGCGAGCCGGCCTCTTTGCGGATGGCGTCGGCTTTGTCTGTGCATTCCCACGTAAAGCCCGGGCCGGTGCGGCCGAAATGGCCATAGGAGGCTGTCGGACGGTAAATGGGGCGGCGAAGGTCGAGCGTGTCGATGATTCCCTCCGGCGTGAGCTTGAAGAACGCGCGAATCAATTCGGTTATTTGCGAATTGGGAATCGTACCGGTGCCGAAGGTGTCGGTCATTACGGAGACCGGCTCGGCGACGCCGATGGCGTAGGCGAGCTGGACTTCCACCTTGCTCGCAAGACCCGCCGCGACGATGTTTTTCGCGACGTAGCGCGCCATGTAGCAGGCAGAGCGGTCAACCTTGGTTGGATCTTTGCCGGAGAGCGCGCCGCCGCCGTGACGACTGTAGCCGCCGTAGGTATCGACGATAATTTTGCGCCCGGTCAGACCCGCGTCGCCCATGGGTCCGCCGACAACGAAGCGGCCGGTGGGATTGATGTGGTACTTCGTATTCTTGTCGACCATGGACTTCGGAAGAACCGGGTCGATGACTTCCTTGCGGATGGCAGCTTCCAAATCCTTGTGTGAGACCTTGTCGCTATGCTGCGTCGAAATGACGGCACAATCGACGCGCGCAGGACGGCCATCGATGTATTCGATCGTGACCTGGGATTTACCGTCCGGGCGGAGGAAATCGACTTTGGCTGACTTGCGGACTTCGGCGAGGCGGAGAGTGAGCTGGTGCGCGAGTTGGATCGGCATAGGCATCAGCTCGGGCGTTTCATCGCAGGCGTAGCCAAACATGAGGCCCTGGTCGCCTGCACCGCCGGTGTCGACGCCCATGGCAATGTCGGGCGATTGTTTCTTGATGGCGGAGATTACGCCGCAAGTTTCGCCGTCGAAACCGAATTTCGCGCGGGTGTAGCCCACGTCGCGAACAACTCCGCGGGCCAGCTCCCCGATGTCAACGTAAGTCGTGGTGGTAATTTCTCCGGCCACGACGATCAGGCCGGTGGTCACGAGCGTCTCGCAGGCGACCCGACCGAGGGGGTCGTCTTTCAGGACGGCGTCGAGCACGGCGTCGGAAATTTGGTCCGCAATTTTATCGGGGTGGCCTTCGGTAACAGACTCGGAAGTAAACAGGAACCTCTCGTCGGCATGCGCCAAAACAGTACCCTCCCGGGGGAAGCTAAAGGCAATCTTGAGGCCAAATTGCGCCGTCTATTTATCAGCGGGTATCGAGGCTAGCATGCACGTTTACCTCTGTCAATTTTATGCATTGAAAGGCCTTAAATCGCGGTTGAACGGAATCAGGGGAGACCGGAGGGACTTGGCCATACGGCCAGAAGCGCGGGCTGAGGGAAACGGATTTCCGCATTATTCCGCGTCGTCGCCGTTTGCTCCGGAGGCCTTCTCGCCGGTGCGGCGGTAGAGCAGATAAGCGCGGATGAAGGGATCGAGATCGCCGTCCAGGACCTTCTGGACGTCGCCCCGCTCGAACTTGGTGCGGTGGTCCTTGATGAGCTGGTAGGGCTGAAGAGTGTAGGAACGGATCTGGCTTCCGAAACTGATCTCCGGCTTGGAGGCGTCGAGCTTGCGCAACTCTTCGCGGCGCTTTTCGATTTCGCGTTCGTAAAGTTGGGATTTAAGCAGCTTCATGGCGATTTCGCGGTTCTTGTGTTGGCTGCGCTCGGCCTGGCACTGGACGACGATGCCGGACGGGAGGTGCGTGATGCGGACGGCGGTCTCGACTTTGTTTACGTTTTGTCCACCTGCGCCACCGGCGCGAAACGTGTCGATGCGCAGCTCGTCGGGCTTCACGTTGATTTCGATTTGGTCGTCGATTTCCGGAATCACGAACGCGGACGCGAAGGAGGTATGGCGGCGGGCGGCCTGGTCAAAAGGCGAAATGCGCACCAGGCGATGGACGCCGCTCTCTCCCGCGAGGAGGCCGTAGGCGTTCTCGCCCTCGATTTGAACGGTGGCAGACTTGATGCCGGCTTCTTCGCCGGGCTGGGAATCGATAACCGTGGCACGGAATTTCTTTTGCTCGGCCCAGCGCAAGTACATGCGGAGGAGCATCTCGGCCCAGTCCTGCGATTCGGTGCCGCCTGCGCCGGGCTTGATGGTGACGATGGCGTTGAGGCGGTCGCTTTCACCGGCGAGAAGCGTTTTCGTTTCCAGCTCGCCGACATAGGCGTCGGCTGTGGCGAGCTCCTTCGCGATGTCCTCGAGGAGCGCGGCGCGCTGCGCGTCGTCCGATTCTTCCTGAGCGAGATTAAAATACGTGTCGATGTCGCTCAACTTGCTTTCCAGAGATTTCTCGGCGTTGATGCGCTCTTCGAGGCGCTTTCGTTCCTGGAGCACAACCTGGGCTTTCTGCTGATCCTGCCAGAAACTCGGATCGTTTACTTTTTGTTCGAGCGCGGGCAACTGCTTGCGGGCTCGGGAGGCGTCAAAGATAGCTCCGCACGAGCTCGATGCGCTTGTTAAGCTCGTCGTAGCGATGCTTCAGATCTTCGATGTGTTCGGCCATGAGTGGATTCTACAGACGAAAAGCGAAATCGCAAACTCGGAAGGTGAGATTCACTCTCTCGCGGCTGGCAATTTCCTGTACGCCGCACCCGGCAAGATGGGACGGGTGTAAACTGCTTTCCGCTGTGAACTCCTGAAAGGAAACTTCGAACGACATGAAAACTCTACTCCCTGCGCTCTGCGCCGCCATGCTCGCCGCTGGATTTGCCGTGAAACTCCGCCCGCAGGCCGATGGCCTCGACAAGCTTTTCACCGACTATTACGAATTCAAGCTGCTCCAAGATCCGCGGCAGGCTACTTCGGTCGGCAGAAACGATTTCAACGATCGCTGGGATGATCCCTCGCCCGAGCACGAGCGGCAGCGACGCGCGGGGTTAG
>Ga0307475_10000037_pt1 | contig 67561 bp, 61 predicted proteins | sample atmos_gasesECM1C_FD_203317 | JGI IMG/M metagenome (GOLD analysis project Ga0307475, IMG submission 203317) | Hardwood forest soil microbial communities from Morgan-Monroe State Forest, Indiana, United States - atmos_gasesECM1C_515 | ecosystem: Environmental > Terrestrial > Soil > Temperate... | reverse complement strand
GCGGCCTCCACCTGCTGAGGCAGTTGGTTGGCGTAACGCCAGGGCCTGCGGGAACGGTCGGTCAGAGCTTCCAGACCGTATTCCTTGTAGCGGTCAAAGATTTTGTAACCGGTTTTGCGCGAGATGGCGAACTCGCGACAGAGCGCGACCATTTTCTCCCCGTCCAGCAAGCGCCCCACAAAACGAACACGTTCATCCATAACCGAACACTCCTTCCAAGGCATCGCTTCCTCCCCTAGGGGAGGAAGTGTCACCTATGTGTCCGGTACAAACTGTCACCCATGTGTCGGGTCGCTCAGAGGTCCGGCCGCTCATCGCGCGTTTTTCCGGCGCGTCTTCGAACCACCTGTTCAGTTCAGCCGTACCGTGTTAGAGTCGCTCCCCCAACCCATGCTGGCTTATCTTTGCGGTCCGATGGAATTTGCGGAAGGCGGTGGAAGACTGTGGCGCCGCAAACTCGCTCCGTTTCTTCGCGAACAGCTCGGACATCGCGTCTACGATCCCGCCGAAGACGAAAAGAAAAACCTCAGCGATGAGGAATCCACTCATTTCCGTGAATGGAAGACCGCCGACCTCGAACGCTTCCGCCGTGTGATACGCAAAATCATCGCTTTCGATCTCGATCTTATCGAAAACAAGGCCGACTACGTCATTTGCTTTTGGGAGTCCGACGCTTCGCAAAGCGGAGGCACATCGGCTGAACTGACCGCTGCGCACCGCAAGGGAATTCCGGTCTATCTCGTGACGTCGCTTCCCGTCGAACAGGTCAGCGGATGGATGCTCGGATGCTCGGACCAGGTTTTTACTTCGATCGAGTCGTTGAAGGAATTCCTTAGCGCCCGTTTCTCCCGCGAAAAGCAGACGCAACTCTGGAAGGATTAGAATTTTGAGTAGGGCTGGCTGGCCTTCAATCGAGCGCTTGCACCTGAACTCCAGCAGCGCTCAGTTGCTCCTTGATCCTACGCGCGATGGCTGCGGCGTTCGGCGTGTCGGAATGAATGCAGATCGTGTCCGCTGAAATAGCCAGCTCGAAGCCGTCGGCCGACGTAACGCAATGACCTAGCGCGATGTCCAGCGCTTGTCGGCCCGCGCGCTCGGGATCGTCCAGAAGTGCGCCGGCTAGCCTGCGGCTCCGAAGAGTGCCATCGCGTTCGTAGGTGCGATCGGCAAACGCTTCGCCCGCGCAGCGCAATCCTAACTCGCGCCAGACATCGAGCGATGGCGATGCAGCCAGCCCGACCATTATGAGTTGTGGATCGAGGGATACGACGGTGCGTCCAATGGCGCGCGCCACTTCGCGGTCTCGATTCGCTGCGTGGTACAGCGCTCCGTGCGGCTTCACGTGCGCGAGCCGCGCGCCGAAGCCTTCGGCGACCCGCGTCAGCGCCAAGACCTGCTCGCGAACGTAGAGTTCGAGATCCTGCGGGGCCATGACTGATTCCGTGCGCCCGAAGTTCGCGCGGTCGGGATAGCTCGGATGCGCGCCAATCGCGACGTTTAACTTCTTGGCAAGCTCGACCGTGTGTCTCATGGTCTCGGTGTCGCCCGCATGGCCGCCGCAGGCGATGTTGGCGGAAGTAATGTGCCGCATCAGCTCGAAATCGGCGCCGCTTGCGAGGTGCTCGGGCGACTCGCCAAGGTCGGAATTGATGTCTATCACAAGGTTGCGCATCATTTTCCCAACGACTTCAACTGATTCGAATGTTCGCCGCGCGCTTCCGCCCAGCGGTTTATGACCGAAGAATCGTCTTCAACCATTCCTCTTGCTGACGCACGGACTCAAGCGCTTCCGCCATGGTGACCTCCGCAAATCGAACCGAATCGCGGGGCCGCAACTGGCCGATCCGGTGCATATCAGCGGCGATCACATTTGCGATTTTCAGATAGCCTCCCGTGGTCTGCTGATCCACGAAAAGAATGATTGGTTGGCCGTCTGGCGGCACCTGAATCGCACCCAGCGGAATTCCGTCGGTGATGAATTGCGACGCACTGAGCGGCCGGATTGCCTCGCCTTTAAGACGCAGCCCTGAGCGGTCCGAATCGTCGCTCACCACATACGCGCGGGAAAAAAACTTTTCGAATGCCTCGCGGCCAAACAAATCTTGCTGGGTGCCCCTGGTCACGCGGATGGGGCTCGGCGGATACAAAGTGTCAAGGGGGTTCGTTTGCAACCGCCGCGCACGCCGCGACTTTGCGGCCCTTTGCTGGCGAATGCGCAGCAAATCGCCTTTGAGCAGCTTCCGTCCTCGATATCCGCCGAAGTGACCGGCGCGATCTGTCGAAGCGCTTCCTAACACAGGAGTAACTGCGAATCCGCCTTGGGCCGCCAGATACGCTCGCGCGCCAGTTTTCATCCCAGCGCACGCGAGAACTTCGCCCGGCGCCACTTCGATCGCCTGCCACATCGGCGTGACCTTGCCGTTCAGGCGGCAATCGCAATCAGCCCCTGTAACTGCGACGACAGCAGCGTCCTCGAATTCCAGAGTTGCGCCCAGCAGAGTCATCTCCAGCGCGGCAGCATTTTCTTCATTACCGAGAATCAGATTCGCGATTCGATAGGCGAGGCTGTCCGCGGCACCGCATGACGAAATACCGAGATGCGAATATCCGTGCCTCCCGGCATCTTGAATGGTGGTCAGCAATCCAGGATTGTTGACGCGTATGGGCATCGAAGGCGCTCAGGGCCGCTCCATGGCTTCGGGGGTGGTTTCGGACTTCGCGCCGGGCGTCGTGTTGGACAACTTGTCGAATGTTGCGTCGAACTCCGCGCGATCGATCGGAACGAACTTCACGGCATCACCGGGCACTAACCGCGCCGGGGGAGTTACCTCGGGATCGAACATGCGCACCGGAGTCCGCCCGAGCAACCTCCATCCGCCCGCGGAATCCACCGGGTACACAGCCGCTTGGCTTCCCGCAATGGCCACGGTTCCGGCCTTCACGTTTTTTCGCGGCGTATCAAGGCGCGGAAGCCTGAGCGCGGCAGGCAATCCGCTGAGGTAGGCGAACCCAGGAGAAAACCCGAGGAAGCACACCAGATAGGTGGCCGACGAATGCTGCCGGATAATTTCTTCCGGCGACAAGTTCGCGCTTTTGGCAACATCGAGCAAGTCCAGTCCGAACTCAGTGTCGTAACACACCGGGATGGTCACTACGCTGGGCGCGCGCGCTCTCTCCGGGCGGCGCTGACGCGCTAGTTTTTCGACGAGACCGGCCAACTTCTCATGGCTGCTTTTGCGCGGATCGAAATCGATCAGCAAGGAAGCGTACGCCGGGTGCAGGTTACGGATGCGTGCATCGCGAAGTTCCAGCAGCGCGCGGAACAGGGAGATCACACGTGCTTGAACTTCCTCGGAGATTCGATCGCCCAACACGACGAGCAGCGACGAATCGCTTGCTTCGACAATTTTCAGCGTACGAACCCCCCAGCCTGTTTGGTCGAACCGCGCGTTGCGTAGGATACACCACGACGCGCGCTTCGAAGTGCCAGGCGAAGATGAGTTCTCTCGAACGCTGCATGGGGTTCGCAAGCAGCGTACAATCGCGGCGCGATGAATGCGAAGCCAACCTGGATTGCCGAGCTTACGCCTCCTGAGCGGCATACTCTGGTCGCCACCTTCGGCGGCTGGGCCCTGGACGGCATGGACTTGATGGCCTACACGTTCGTAGTTCCGAGCCTCCTATCGAGCTGGCATATCAACACTGGCCGGGCTGGAGCGCTGGGGACGGCAGCGCTGCTGGTCTCGGCGGCAGGCGGCTGGGGCACCGGGCTGCTCGCGGATCGCTACGGCCGCGCACGAATGCTACAGATCACTATTGTGTGGTTCGCATTTTTCACGTTTCTAAGCGGCTTTACGCACTCCTTCTGGCAGCTTTTCGCGACGCGCGCTCTTCAGGGACTTGGTTTCGGCGGCGAGTGGGCGGTAGGTTCCGTACTTATGGGCGAGGTGATCGGCGCCCGGTATCGCGGGCGTGCGGTGGGCACGGTTCAGGCTGGCTGGGCTATAGGCTGGGGGTTGGCCGCCATTTTTTACTCGGTGCTGTTCTCCGTGCTGCCAGCAGATATCGCTTGGCGAGCCATGTTTTGGGTTGGCATCCTGCCCGCGCTGCTGGTGTTTTACATTCGCCGAAACGTTCGCGAGCCCGAAGTTTATACGCGAACTCGGGCGGAGGCCGCGGCCAGCGGCGGTGAAAGCCACTTTTTGGAGATATTTAATCCCCGGCTCCTGCGCTTCACGTTACTGACTTCGCTTCTTGCCGTTGGTGCCCAGGGCGGCTACTACGCGATCAACACCTGGCTGCCTACATTTCTCAAGATACAGCGAGGGCTTTCCGTATTGAATACCGGCGGATACTTAGCTGTCGTTATCGCGGGCTCGTTCGCCGGCTATCTCGCGAGCGCGCATCTTAGCGATCCGCTTGGACGGCGGCGCACGCTCCTGCTTTTCGCGGTGTGCTCATTTGTAACCGTGGCTGCGTACACCTATTTGCCGCTGACGAATTCCGCGATGCTTGTCTTGGGCTTTCCTCTGGGCTTTTTCGCCTCGGGCGTGTTCAGCCCGATCGGCGCGTTCTTCACCGAAATTTTTCCCAGCCGCGTTCGGGGGTCAGGGCAAGGCTTTTCGTACAATTTTGGCCGCGCCCTGGGCGCGCTGTTTCCAGCTTTGGTGGGCTACCTTAGCGCGACAATGTCCTTGGGGCACGCGATTGCCATATTCGCAGTTTCCGCTTACGCGCTGATGATCGTCGCGGTGGCACTGCTCCCGGAAACCAAGGGCAGAGAGTTGCACGCTTTTGAGTGAAGGGTTGGATCAGGACGGCGGGCGCAGTACCATCCGTGCGCCTCCCGTTCAGAACAAGATCGAGTCTCGAAACTCCACCAGCTTTTCTGCTACTCTCTGGCGCGGTGGAAAGAATCATCATTGCCGTCGGCAGCACGCGCCGCCCGAAACTCGAGGCGGTCCGCGAAGCGCTCGTGACCCTCGGTCCAAGCCTCGATGAAAATGCGCAATTTGAAATCGCGGGTCTTGAAGTGCCGAGCGGCGTACGGCACACGCCACTTTCCCGCGAGGATTTGATGGCGGGTGCTCGACAACGCGCTGACGCCCTGGTTCAGATGGCCCGCGAGAAACATGAGCCCTGGAAGTATTTTGTCGGTCTGGAAGGCGGCATCGATGTCGTAATCGAAAACGGATCGCGCCACACGTTCCTGGAAAGCTGGGCTTACGTCCGCGACCGAGCCGGCCGCGGAGCGTTCGGCCAATCCGGAGCCGTGTTGCTGCCCGAGCAGCTCGCGCGCACCGTGGTGGATGACGGCGTCGAGTTATCTGAGGCGATCGATGCCTACGCCGGCGGCCGCGGCATTCGCGACGCCGAGGGCGCCTGGGGCATCCTGACGCGAAATATGATCACTCGCCAGGACGCCTTCCGCATCGCCCTGATCAACGCTTTCGCTCCATTTTTCAATCGCGCGATGTATGGCAGCAGTGATAAAAGAGCCGGGGCCTGATTTTGCGAACCAGGGTGTGCTAGCCTACACCGAGAGGCAGGGAAGCGTGGACGTTGTCAAACACAGCATGGGCTGGATCGAAGTGATCGTCGGACCGATGTTCTCCGGCAAGAGCGAAGAGTTGATTCGGAGATTGCGCCGCGCGGAAATTGGCAAGCAGCGCGTGCAAATCTTCAAGCCCGTAATCGACCAGCGCTACACAAAGAACGGAATCGTCTCGCACTCCGGCCTTGAAATCGCCTCGGAGCTTGTCGCGAGCGGAAGCGACATTCTGGCGAAGGTCGCGCCCCGCACTGAGGTTGTGGGCATCGACGAAGCGCAATTCCTGGGGGACAGCGTTGTAGAGGCTTGCGTAAAGCTTGCGGACATGGGCAAACGCGTTATTGTCAGCGGCCTGGACACCGACTTCCTGGGCCGCCCGTTCGAACCCATGCCGCGCCTTCTCGCCGTCGCCGAGGAGATTACCAAACTTCTCGCCATTTGCATGCAATGCGGAAACCCGGCGGTGCATACGCAACGACTGGTGGCTTCCGAAGAGTTGATCGTCGTCGGCGCCAGCGGGATGTATGAAGCGCGTTGCCGGCGGTGCTTCGAGCCGCAACTTGCGCACCAGAAGATCGAAGAGCAATCCAGCAACTCGCCCGAGACGAAGGCGCACGCAGCGTCAAGCTAATCGAAAGCCAATACCTATGCCCTGGCCGCCCGGGGCCACACGCGCTTTCTCTTTTTGCCGCGCATCGCGTCCATTACAACCCTCCTTTCGCTGCTTGAATCCATATTCACGTAAGAGGCAAAAAGCAATAAAATAGGGCCAGCAGCAGGTGCATGCCTTTGCGTTCTACTCTCGTTCTCGTCGCCGTGCTCATCGCGCTTGCCGACGTTCCCGACGCGACGCACATACGTCCGCCACTTCCCGGCATTCCCCAATTCAATTCGCTTTCCGGAACCGTTCTCCTGCCTGACCTGTTTATTTCCGTGATTCCACAGACGTTCGGCAAGTCGCCGACGTTGCAGGAACATTCACGAATCGAAATCATTCGCTACGTCTCGGGCGAGTTCGCAAAGGCGGTGAAGCCGCTCCCCGGCGGCAAAAACGGTTTCAAGTATCCGGTCGCGAAGAAGTTTGACGAGAAGGATCTGGACAATGCTCTTCGCAAGCAAGGTACGGCCGTGAATCCCGGCGACACGATCCAGATCACGAGCCTGGAATTTCGCGCCAAGGAAATCGTGTTTCAAATCAATGGCGGAGGCCGGAAGCATTTCCATCTGCGCGAGCATTTGCAGATTGGCATTGGCACCGCTGCCACTCCGACCGCCGTGTCGAATCCCAACGAAGGCACGGGCGCGACGCTGGTTCTCGACTACGGGCGAAACCTTCCGGACATGAGCGCTGACGACTTGATGCACGACCTCGAACCATTCCTCGATTTTTCAAAGCGGCATTCCGCCGCTGTGAATTGGGTCGAGACGCTTCCGCCCCAGTTCAAGCAGGCCATCCAGGACCACATGGCGATCGAAGGGATGGATCACGACATGGTGCTCGCGGCCATGGGCCGCCCCGAACACAAAGTCCGCGAGCGCACGGAAGCGGGCGTAGAAACCGAGGACTGGATTTACGGTACGCCGCCCGCGCGTACGGTGTTCGTTACCTTCTCCGGGGACAAAGTCATCCGCGTGAGGCAATTCGACTGACTCGCGTTGACTTTTCCCCTCGCTCGCCCTAGCATCACACTTCTGTTCGGGATCCTGCCGGCCCCTTCGCGCAGGTGCATACTCCACAATCGATTACCGGAGGAATCATGCCAGTGAAAGTCGGGATAAACGGGTTTGGCCGCATTGGCCGGAATATATTTCGCACGGCGCTGGGCGATCCCGCCATCGAAATTGTCGCCGTGAATGACATCACCGACTCGAAGACGCTGGCCCATCTGCTGAAATACGATTCGGTGCTCGGCAATCTCCCGAACAAGGTTACGCACACCGACGATTCGATCTCCGTGGACGGCAAGATGTTCAAAGTTTTCAAAGTGAAAGACCCCGCGCAGCTGGACTGGCCTTCCGTTGGCGCGTCCATTGTTGTCGAGTCGACCGGTCTGTTCACTTCCGGCAACGAAGCGCGCAAGCACATTCGGGGCCCGGTGAAGAAGGTAATCATCTCGGCCCCCGCCACCGAGGTTGACGCGACGTTCGTGCTTGGCGTGAACGATAAGACCTACGATCCGGCGACGCATCACGTCGTGTCGAACGCATCGTGCACCACCAATTGCCTGGCGCCGGTTGCCAAGGTGCTTCACGAAACATTCGGAATCAACGTGGGGACCATGACCACGGTTCATTCCTACACGAATGACCAGAAGCTTCTCGACTTGCCGCACAAGGACCTTCGGCGTGCTCGCGCGGCGACGCTTTCGATGATTCCGACTTCCACCGGTGCCGCTAAGGCGTTGCACCTGGTGATTCCGGAGCTGAAAGGCAAGCTCGATGGATACTCGTTGCGCGTGCCGACGCCAAATGTGAGCGTTGTGGATCTCACGGTGATGACAGAAAAGCCCGCAACCGTCGAGAGCGTGAACTCGTCGTTGAAACGCGCGGCCGAAGGCCCGTTGAAGGGCATCCTCGACTACACCGAGGAAGAATTAGTCTCGGTGGACTTTCGGTCGAACCCGCACTCTTCGATTGTCGATGCGGGTTATACGCGCGTCGTCGGTTCCAATTGCGTGAAGGTGTTGGCGTGGTATGACAACGAGTGGGGCTACTCGTGCCGTTGCCGCGATCTCATCAAATTCTTCGCCGCGAAACTATAGGGATCGAGCGGGCGCAAGGGCTGTGCGGCCCCTTCACAGGACGCATGAACAAACTGTCGATTCGCGACCTTGAAATGGGCGGCAAACGTGTCTTCATCCGCGTGGATTTCAACGTCCCGCTCGACGGCGCCAAGGTGACCGACGAAACGCGCATTCGCGAAACGTTGCCGACTTTGCGACTCGCGATCGAACGCGGCGCACGGCTTGTGCTGGCCTCGCACCTCGGACGCCCGAAAGGCAAGCCCGATCCCAAGTATAGTCTTGCTCCGGTGGCCGCGCGGCTGCGCGAGTTGCTCGGGAAGCCGGTCGAATTCGCCTCCGACTGCGTCGGCGCCGACGCCGAATCAAAAAGCAAGGCACTTGGCAACGGCGACGTATTGCTTCTTGAAAACGTCCGCTATCACCAGGAAGAGGAAGCCAACGATCCCCTCTTTTCAAAGCAGTTGGCAGCGCTTTGCGATCAGCTTTTTGTTTGTGACGCGTTCGGTTCCGCCCATCGCGCCCATGCCTCAGTCGTCGGCATCACCAAATTCGTTCGGCAATCGGCCGCCGGCTTGCTGATGGAGAAGGAGTTGACGTATCTCGGAAAAGCGATCTCGAATCCCGATCGCCCGTTTGTTGCCGTGCTTGGCGGCGCAAAGGTGTCCGACAAAATCGAAATCGTGCGGAACCTGATGGGAGTCGCCGACACGATGCTGATCGGCGGCGCCATGGCCTACACGTTTCTAAAATCGCAGGGCTTGCCGATCGGGAAGTCGCTCGTCGAGAATGACAAGCTCGACCTCGCGCGCGACCTGCTCGCCGAAGCGAAGCGCCGCAATTTCCCTCTGCTCTTGCCGGTCGATCACGTTCTGGCCGAGTCTCCGGATTCGCAGGCCACTCGCGTCACAGACATCGCGCGTACCCCGGACGGATGGATGGGCCTCGATGTTGGCCCCCGAACAATTGCGGAATTCAGCCGCGAGATTTCCACCGCGCGCACCGTGATATGGAACGGCCCACTTGGAATGTTTGAAAAGCCCGCATTCGCGCCAGGCACGCTGGGAATCGCTCAGGCCGTCGCTGCGGCAACCAATCGGGGAGCTACCACGATTATCGGGGGCGGCGATTCCGTTGCCGCCGTGGAGCAGGCCGGAGTTAGGTCGCAGATATCACATATTTCGACCGGCGGCGGCGCTTCGCTCGAATTTCTCGCCGGTAAGAAACTGCCGGGTGTGGAAGCCCTTTCGAACAAGACCTAGCCGTAGACCTAAGCCAGGAGAACCGCGTGCGACGCCCGGTAATTGCCGGCAACTGGAAGATGTTCAAGACGCTGGCGGAAACGCGCGCGTTTTTCGATGCGTTCAAGCCGCTGGTTGCCTCGTCCTCGCATTCGGAGATCGTGGTCGCGCCGCCTTTTCCGTCCTTGGTTGAAGCCGTCCAGGCGGCACGCGGCACCAGCATCATCGTCGCGGCGCAGAATGCGCACTGGGAACGCGAGGGCGCATTTACGGGTGAGGTATCGATGCGCATGGTCGCCGACACCGGCTGCCGCGCGGTCATCATTGGGCACTCTGAGCGCCGTCAATATTTTGGCGAAACCGACGAATCCGTGAATCGCAAATTGAAAGCCGCTCTCGATGCCGGGCTCACCCCGATCGTCTGCGTTGGCGAAACGCCCGTTGAACGCGAAGAGAATCGCACTCACGCATGCCTGAAAAGGCAGTTCGAGGGCGGCCTGGCCGCGTTGACCGGCGCCGACTTCTCGCGTATTCTTTTAGCTTACGAACCGCTCTGGGCCATCGGCACTGGGCGAACGGCCACGCCCGAAATTGCAGCGGACGCTCATCGCTGCCTTCGGGAGCTTGCGGCAACCCGGTTCACTGCGGAAAGGGCGGCGGCGCTTCGAATTCTCTACGGCGGCAGCGTCAAGCCCGACAACATTCGCGGCTTGATGGCCCAGCCGGAAATCGACGGCGCGCTAGTGGGCGGTGCGAGCTTGGATCCGCAATCGTTCGCCTCGATCGTAAATTTTTAACTGCGTTCCCGCGCAACGTGCGCCGAGCAGCAGACCGGGAGTCCGTATGCCATCTTGGGCTAAGTGGGCTTTATCGCTGTTGATCGCTGCCGGAATTATTTCCGTGGGTTGGAGATACAACTTTGTTCTGGTGACCCTTCACGTCATGGTTTGCTTCGTCCTGGTCATCGTGATCATGCTGCAGAGCGGTAACGCCGCGGACCTTGCAGGCGCGTTCGGCGGCGCAGGTAGTCAGACGGCCTTTGGCCCTCGCGGCGCGGCTTCGTTTCTTTCTCGCGCCACGACCTGGTGCGCGATTGTGTTTATGCTGACTTCGCTCACGCTTTCGGTGAAGCGCGCCCCGGTGGCTGGCGATCTTGCGACAGGTTCGGTGCTCGAGCAAACGGCCCCGGCGCAACCGGCTCAGAAGACTCCGGCGCCGTCCCCAGCCCCGGCCCAGGCGCCGAATCAGGCCCCGGCTCAAACGCCGGCGCCGACTCCGGCTCAGAATCCGCCTCCTAAGAAATAGCGGCTTCTGTTAGAATTCCTCGAAGCATCCGGTTTGCGGTCGTGGCGGAACTGGCAGACGCACCAGCTTGAGGGGCTGGCGGTAGCAATACCGTGGTGGTTCGAATCCACTCGACCGCACCAAACCTAATCCCAACCGAGCCATGCCGGTTCCTGGTTTCGCGCCTTTGAGGATCCCCCACGCTAAGTCCCGTTTTTCAGGTCCGCAAGCCTACTTTCCCTTACTTTCGCCCAAGCTGCGGCGCGCGGACCGGGTTCTCGTCAGTTAGTAGCACCTCCATCGCTTCATCGCTGAAGGGAAAACTTTTGCACTCCTAAGGCCAGTGATTGCCCAAATTTCGCGATGGATTGCATCTTGACTTGGTGAGTCGTTCAGTTCAGAATTTCGCCCATTCTGCAACTACATTCAGGTTTCCTCTGTCGTTCTGCGGAAGGGGCAATGCTCTGGAGGCGGTCGATGAACCGGTACAGCAAGTGGGCTCTGTGCGTGACAGTCTGCGTAATTTCGGCTGCTTCGCTGAGTCATAAATCCCGCGTTGTTCCGGATCAGAATTCCGCAAAGGCCTCACCTCAGCCGGCCGCCGCGATGGTGTCACCGAATATTCTGTCGCCAAATATCGTTTCGTCGAATATCGGCGTGGCGAAATCTCAGCCCGCCGCCAAACTTCACGTTTCTGCTCGGTCTGCGTCCGCGCCGCCTCAAGTGCACAGCTCATTCGGCCGAACTCCGCTCAGCTTCGAAGAGAATCACGGCCAAACGGACGCCCGCGTGAAGTATCTCGCGCGCGGCAGGGGCTACACGCTCTTCCTCGCGCCGGAAGAAGCCGTTCTCGCTCTGCGCTATCGTTCGGAGGAATCGAGTCAGAAACACTCCGGCCAGCCCGGCATGCCGTCGAACAACGACGCCGCGAAGTGGTCGCAGGCAAATCTCCGCCTCTCGCTCGAAGGTGCCAACACTTCTTCTCGCGTCACTGGTGTCGATCAACAACGCGGCATCTCGAACTATTTCATCGGAAGCGATCCTTCCCAGTGGCATACCCAGATTCCGAATTACGCCAAAGTCTTGTATCAGGATGTCTACCCCGGCATTGACGTGGCCTATTACGGCAACGAAGGACAGCTCGAAACCGACTACATCCTGGCGCCAGAGGCCGAGGCGAGGGAAATCAAACTAGGCGTCCAGGGGGCGGCGAGCCTCCGTGTAAACGAGGGCGGCGAGTTGCTCTTGCAAATCGACGGCGGTGAAGTACGTTTGAAGAAGCCTTTTGCCTACCAGCTCGTCAACGGGACGCGCCGCGAGGTGAGCGTCGCTTACGAGTTGCTGGCGAAAAACGAAGCGGGATTCGCCCTCGGCGCTTACGATCACAGTCAGAAACTCATCATTGATCCCGCGCTGTTTTTTTCCACCTACCTCGGCGGAACGGGCCAGGACATCGCTCATGCGGTGGCGGCCGACGGTGTCGGCGACACGTTTGTAACCGGGCAAACTACGTCCACCAATTTTCCAACCAGCACCGGCGTCGTGCAGGGCAGCCTCGGGACTTCGGGCACACAAAACGCCTTTGTCACCGAATATGCCCCGGACGGCCAGTCGTTCATTTTTTCCACCTACCTCGGCGGCAACGGAACCGATAGCGGCAATGCCATTGCCATTAACTCAGTCGGACAGGTGTACGTAGCCGGGCAAACGACATCATCCGCCTTTCCGCTTCAGCATCCGTTGACAGGGCAAGGTTCGTTACTCGGCGGAATGGCAGCGTTCGTATCGCAAATCTCCGCGAACGGCGCCACCCTTCTTTTTTCGACGTATCTGACGGGAAACATTTTTGACGAAGCAGCGGGCGTGGCACTCGATTCGGCGGAAAACATCTACGTGGCGGGCGGTACGTCGTCTTCCAATTTTCCGGTCGTCAACGCCTTTCAAGCGGCCCCGGGCGGTGCCGAGGACGGTTTCATCGCCAAGCTCGCTGCCCCGAACCCAGCAAGTAACCCCGGTTCCACTCTCTTGTATTCAAGCTACATTGGTGGTCTCGGCTTTGATCAAGCCACCTCCATTGCCGTCGACTCCACCGGCAACGCGTTCATTGCCGGCCTCACAAATTCTGCCAATTTTCCCACAGTGGCTCCGTTTCAGGCGAGTCTGGGTGGTGGCGGAGCGGCGCTGCAAAATGCATGGGTCGCCGAAGTGAAGCAGACAAACAACGTACCCACACTATTCTTCTCAACCTATTTGGGAGGCAGTCAGTTTGACCAGGCAAATGGAATCGCTGTGGACACGAGTGGAGACGTGTACGTTACCGGTTTCTCTCAGTCTCCCGATTTCCCCTTGCACAATGCTTTGCAGACTTTCGGCGGAGGCCAGGATGCGTTCGTAACCGAGTTTGCGCCCGGCGGGGGCACGCTTGTTTTCTCGACCTATTTTGGCGGGGGCGGGAGCGGATTCGGATTCACGTTCGGCAATGCCATCGCCCTCGATTCGCAGAAGAACATTTATTTCACCGGCTCGACAAGTTCCGTGGATTATCCGACTCTCGCCCCGCTGGTTGCCACTCTGGGTGACTTTTTCGGGAACGCTGTCATAACCGAGCTTTCAAGTGGCGGCTCCTTTATTCAATTTTCATCCTATCTTGGCGGCAGCGACCACGTGCCGAGTTCCGGATTCCCAACGGACACCGGCAACGGAATCGCGGTAGACGGCTCGGGGAACATCTATGTTGCCGGCGCGACTGGGACTCTTGATTTTTCCACGGTAAATCCCCATCAAGCGGTCCTGGCCAGCCAATCCTCGAACGCCTTCGTCGCCCGAATTGGAACCGGATCAGCGAATATGCTGTCTCCAGCGGCGCTGGACTTGGGTACTAGCGTCCTAGGTGTTGCCGCCGCCACGCAGCGCATTTCGTTTGAGCAGGCCACTGCGCCCTCTGCCACGGTTTCCATCGCTCTCTCCGGCACCAACCCAGGTGACTTTGCCGAGTTTGACACTTGCGGGCCCACCCTTCCGAACTCCGTAGTCTGCGAGATAACGATTACGTTCACGCCGCAGGCGACTGGAACTCGGACCGCCGTCGGCAACATCACGAGCTCGGCCGGCAACCGTACTTTCAACCTAAGCGGTACCGGGGTCAATTCCACGCCACCTGGCACACTCACCTTCACTTCGAATCTGACGAACTTCGGCTCGGTTGAAATCGGTTTCCAGAGCGCCCCGCAAACTATAAACGTGCAAAACACCGGAGCCACTCCGGTGGCTCTGACTTCCATTTCGACATCGGGAACAAATCCTGGCGATTTCTTCGGCTTTCTTCAGACCGGGGGAAACTGTCCCAACTTCGACGTCGTTCCCGCCGGCGTCACCTGCCAGATTTCTGTCATCTTCGCGCCACAGCCCGGCGCGGCTGGGCCTCGCGGTCCCGCGACGCTCGTTGTTTCCGGAAACTTCACCACCAGCCCGGCCCAGATCTCGCCGCTCAACGGCACGGCCACTGCGATCATCGCCAGCCTCAACCCGACGTTTTTGAATTTTCCTGGCACCGTAATCGGCACTACCAGCGCACCTCTAACGGTGACACTTACTAACAACAGCACCACGCAAAGCCTGACCAGCATCCAGGTGCAGGCGCTTACCGGTACTTTTGCGTTGGCAACCAACACGTGCACCGCAACGCTTGCTCCCAGCTCGTCCTGCACGTTTTCCCTGACTTTCACGCCAGGTGCGGCCGGATTCTTTAGCGGTTCCATCCAAGTGACCGACAGCGACCCGGCGCCGCAGTCTGTATCTCTGTTCGGGCTCGGGCTCGATGCCCAGGCAACTTTGCAGGTGCCCATTCCGACGCAGTTCCCCTTCGGTCGCACCACCGTTGGGTCACAAGTAACGAAGTTCCTGAACCTGTTTAACATCGGGAACGCGAACCTGGTATTTACGAGCCCGGTGTCTGGGACCAATCCAGGCGATTTCACCGCATCGAGTTCCAGCAATTGCAATGGAACGATTGCTGCCGGCACGTCCTGCACGCTGACCCTAACTTTCACTCCCACGGCGACAGGCCCCCGCTTCGCGACGGTTACGCTGGCGGGCTCGTTCACGAACAATGGGGTGGTTCTAAATCTCAGCGGTACGGGCGACGCAGCTACCAGCGTGGACTTCCTGCCGAGTCCGCTGATTTTTCCGGTCACTGCGGTGGGTTCGCAGAGTGCCGATGAATTGGCAATTCTCAGCAATATCGGTATCACTGCCGACAGACTTAGTCAGGCCTCGATTGGAGGCGCCAACTTCAACGACTTCCAGATCGATTTTGGTTTTAGTGGCGGACCATTCGAATCCAATTGCCTTTTCACCACGGTTCTGAACGCCCAAGCAACTTGTTTCATCCCAGTGAGATTTACTCCCACAGCCACTGGCTTGCGTACTGCCACGCTGTCAATTCCTGACACGGCTACCGGCAACCCGCATTCCATCACGCTCCAGGGTGGACAAGCCAGCGGTGCGCCCGTTGTTTCGTTCAACGTCAATCCTGCGGCCTTCGGAAATCAAAACCTGAGCACCACGAGCGCGACGTTGCAAGTCACGCTTACGAATACCGGCACTGCGACCCTGAATCTTACGAACGTCAGCGCGCTCGGCGGCACGGATCCCGGCGATTTTGCCGTCCTGAACACAACCACCTGCACCACCGGAGCAGTCGTTCTCGCCAGCGGTTCCTGCGTTCTGGAATTGACTTTCACTCCTACGGCCCTCGGAGCGCGTTCGGCGACCATCACATTTACCGACAACGCCGCCGATTCCCCAGAGACTCTCACGCTCACCGGCACAGGAACGACAGCCTCAGGCGGCTTGACGATCTCTCCAAGCTCGCTTCCGGCCGGAGCGCTGGGTGCCGCGTACGGCCAGACGTTGACGGTCACCGGTGGTACGCCGCCGTTTACGTTCTCAATCTCGGCTGGCTCGCTGCCCGCGGGTCTGAATCTCGGGACCACCAGCGGCTCGATTGGGGGAGTGCCGACGGGCACCACGTCCACATTTACGGTTAAGGTTGTGGATTCCTCGTCGCCAACGCCGCTGACGGGAAGCGCCACCTACACCATCACCATCAATGCTGCCGACACCACGAACAATGCCGAGCTAAATGGCCATTACGCGTTTCTGTTTAGCGGATTCAAGGACAACGGCGGCACGATGGAAGTGGTCGCAGCCAGCTTCACAGCCGACGGCAACGGTCACATCACCAACGGCATCGAGGACAACGACAACGCGGCCGGCGCTCAGCCCTCGCAATCCTTCACGGGCACCTACACGCTCGGTGCGGACAATCGCGGAACCATGGCGCTTACCACGCAGTCCGGCACCGTTGTCCTCGCTTTCTCGGTGGGAGGCATTCAAAACGGCATCGCCACCAAAGCGCGGTTCATCCGCTTTGACGACCTCAGCGGCACCAATGGACACACGGGTTCCGGCGTCATCTTCGCGCAGGATCCCGCCGCATTTACGGTTGGCAGCATCAAGGGCAACTACGCACTTGGCGACTCCGGCTCGAACACCTCCAACGGCAATCCCCAGTCCGGTGTCGGCTTCATCACGGCCGACGGGAATGGGAATTTCACAACGGGCCTGATCGACTTGAACGGCGGCGGTTCCCTGGTTTCGAGTGCGGCGATATCGGGAACCTATGCTGCTACGGCTAACTCTGCTTCGAACGGACGTTTCACAACCAGCACAACGATTGCCGGGGTACCCGGGACTTTCGTCGACAGTTTGTACGTCATTTCGGCCAGCCAGGTGATCTTCATCAGCGCAAACGCCACTGGCAACGCGGTGCTCAGCGGCACGGCTCAGCTGCAGGTGCCGCCCGCAGGCGGTTTCGGCCTCAGTTCCATTAGCGGCAATAGCGTGTTCGCGGTCGAGGGCAAGCAGTCGGGCGGAATGTCGAATGTCCATATCGGAGTTCTTTCCGCGGATGGCAACGGGAACTTCACGGCATCCTTCGACGGAAACGACAGCGGCACTACGGATTCGGGCACGGCCAGCGGCACGTACACCGTAGCCTCGAATGGGCGGTGCGTTTTCACGTTCACGACCGTTAGTAGCGGCACTATCAAGCCCGCAATCGTATATCTGGACAGAGTGAATCAGGGATTCGTGGGATTCACGGATGGCTCGGCTTCTTTCGGTTCTCTCGAACTCGGAGGTTCCGGCTTCAGTAACGCGACGCTGAACACGGCTTTTTTCATCGGCACGATTGCTCCGGCGGATAACCAGATAGGTAACACGTCGGGAACGGGCTCGTTTGACGGCATCGGCACCGTTCAGGCCACCTCTGACGAGAGCGATCCGGGTGGCATTTTGGTTGGCGACAAAACGACTTCGCAGCCGTATGCCGTCGCTTCGAACGGCCGTTTCACCATCACCGGTCAAAGCAATACGACCATCGGTTATGTGGCTTCCGGCTGCTCGTTTAAGACAATTTCATCCAATGGTTCGAACCCCGGAATCGTTGTAGGTGACTGCCAGGTTACGCCGACAGCGCCGATCGTTTCACTGAACCCCAATCCTGCCGTCTTTGCAAATCAGAACGTAGGCACCACCAGTTCCACACTCCAGGTGACGCTGTCGAACATCGGCAATGCGACGTTAACTTTCACGAACGTCAGCGCGCCAGGAGGCGCTAATCCCGGAGATTTTGCCGTATTGAACTCAAGTACTTGCACTACCGACTCAGGTGTTAACGCGAGCAGTTCCTGCGTCCTGAACCTCACGTTTACCCCCGGAGCCGCGGGAGCTCGCTCGGCAACCATCACGTTCGCCGACAACGCCTCGGATTCGCCGCAGACGCTCACGCTACAAGGCACCGGCATTGCGGTCGGCGCCAACATCACCATTACACCGTCTACGACCGTCAATTTTGGCAATCAGTTGATCAACACCACCAGCGGCACCGTCACCACCACCGTCACGAACACCGGTAATCAGGCGATCGTGCTTACGAGCGTCACCTTGAATCCTGCGCCCAACACTCTGGCGGGCACGAATGCTGACGGCTTCACCATCGTCGCTGGCGCCGGCACCTGCGTGAACGGAACGAACCTCGCGGCTAGTGGCGGCAGCTGCGTTCTCCCCGTGACCTTCGGACCACCGGCTCCCGGAGCTGTCTCCTCTACTATCACGCTCAACGACTCACTCGGCAACCAGGTCATCACGCTCAACGGGACCGGAATCGCTCCCACGATTTCGCTCAATCCCGCTTCGCTGAATTTCAGCACCGCTCCCGCTACCACGAGCGCTGCTCAAACCGTTACCGTGACCAATAGCGGCGCGGCGCCCCTCCACATCAATTCCGTGCTGCTCGGCGGTGAGAGCCCCGACGATTTTGCCTTCGTCAACGGCGCGACGCCCTGCACCAAGGGCACAGTCGTTCAGCCGCAGGCAGCTTGCACCATCGGCGTCGATTTCACGGCGCCTTCGCAGGCCACCTTCACCGCGACGGTGACCGTCACGAGCGATGCTTCGAACGGTACGCAGGTGATTCCTCTCACCGGTACGGGCGTCGTCATCTCCATCTCTCCGCCTCCAGGCGGCACCACCACCGTCACCGTGGACCCAGGAGGCAAAGCCGTTTTCCCGCTGGTTCTGAGTTCCACCGGCCTGACGGGATCGGCCACGCTTACCTGCACCAGCCCGCAGCCGACCATCACATGCGAGGTCATCCCGGGCACCTTGCCTCTGACGCCGAACGGCGTCACGCACGCCGCCATCGTCGTAAACAGCTTCTGCTCGCGGCTTTCACCGCCTGCTTCGGCGCCGCGAAGCGCACCACCCGCCGCTCCGTGGTTGATAGCGCTCGCCGGTTTTGCGCTTCTCGCGAGCATGGCGCTCACGAAAAAGCGAAGTTTGCGTCTGGCGATGCCGTTGGCCGTGCTCCTGCTGGCGGGGATTTTCGCGTCGTCGTGCGGAAACCCGCCGAAGGGGGCCGCGGGCGCGACGCCGCCCGGAACCTACACACTGGTCGTTAAGGCCACAGTCGGCCAGGCCTCGAGCAGCATTTCGCTCACGCTGATCGTGAACTAATTCTGGACGAAGCGAGGCAGACTCCATTACGCGAGTTTGCCCCGCAGTCCAGGGAGCCTCACCGCGAAGATCGGCGCTTGCTTTGGGATTTGCGCCCCTCTGTGGACCCTCGCCGTCGTTGACCCCGGACCGCTGATTCTCCACAATCCTTCTTGAAATTCCGTGTCGCTTATATATGATGGCGTGTTTTGATCTCGACGGCGGTTCAGTTGGGCGCTTTTTGCAAACGGAGAGTATGGGGAGAGCAAGAGCGATGCGAATTAGGAACCCAAATACCCGGCGGAAAGACAGCGGTTCTGCGGCGACGGCGGCGATGCTGGCGCTGATCATCGTCGTCATGGTCGTCACTACCGTGTATATTTTCGTGTCGCGGCCCGTGTGGTCGGTTCCCCCGCCGCCGATCACCTCTGTCGGCGTGGATATCGACCATCAGTACGACCTCACCCTCTACGTCACCGGCACGGTGTTTATCCTCTCTCAGCTCGGACTCGCCTACGCCATCTTCCGCTTCCGTGACCGCGGCCAAAAGGCTCACTTCACCCGTGGCAACAACACCATGGAAGTCCTCTGGACCACCGCGACCATCATCCTCTTCCTCGGCCTCGGAATCCTGGGACACAAAGCCTGGGCCGCCGTCCGCTTTACCGAAGCTTCGCCGGAAGCGATCAAAGTCGAAGTCACAACCAATCAGTTCGTCTACAATTTCCGCTACCCGGGCGCCGACGGAAAATTCGGGCGCCTCGACCCCAAGCAAATCAGCGCCTCCACCGGCAATGCGCTTGGAATCGACGCGAACGATCCGGCAGGAAAGGACGACATCGTGGTTCCCACCCTCACCGTGCCGGTCAATCGCGAGGTCGAACTCCTGATCCGCTCCCAGGACGTCATTCACAATTTTTTCGTCCGTGAATTGCGGCTGCAACAGGACGCTGTCCCCGGCCTTGAAGTTCCGCTGCACTTCACCGCCAACACCATCGGTGATTACGAAATTGTATGCACGCAGCTCTGCGGACTCGGGCACTACCGCATGCGCAGTGTTCTGCACGTCGTATCCGATTCCGATTACTTGAAATTCCTGAAGGAGCAAGCGCCCGTACAGTGAGCCTTACCCGTACACCAGGAGGCTTCGCATGAGTTCGCATGCCCACGCGCACCCGGTCGTTCACGCGCCGACGGGCTTTATTTCGAAATACATATTCAGCGTCGACCACAAAGTGATCGGCATTCAATACTTTTTGCTTGCGCTCACCTCTGTGGTGATCGGCATCATTCTTTCGCTGCTGATGCGTTTCCATCTCGTGTGGCCGGGCGCGCACTTGCCGTTCGTTAACGGCGGAATCATGACCCCCGAACAGTACGCGGCTCTTGTCACTATGCACGGCACGATCATGGTTTTTTTCGTTCTGACCACCGCTCCGCAGGGCGGATTCGGAAACTATTTTCTTCCGATCCAAATCGGCGCGGCCGACATGGCTTTCCCGCGCCTCAATATGCTTTCCTTCTGGGTCACTTTTCTGGCCTTCGTTTGCATCGTTGCGGCGTTCTTCGTACCCGGCGGCGCCCCCATCAGCGGTTGGACGGGCTACACGCCGCTGAGCGGCCTGGGAGACGTCACCGGGCCCGGTGAGGGTTGGGGCCAGACGATGTGGATTCTCAGCATCTCGTTGTTCTGCCTGGCATCGTTGCTTGGCGCTCTCAACTTCATCGCCACCACCATCGACCTGCGCGCGCCCGGCATGAGCCTCTTCCGCATGCCGCTTACTTGCTGGGGCTGGTTCGTGACCGCGATTCTCGGCCTCCTCGCTTTCGGCGTTCTTCTCGCGGGCGGCATTCTGCTTCTTCTCGACCGCTCCGCCGGGACGAGCTTCTTTATTCCCGCCGGCGTGGTTGTGAGCGACCAGGTGCAGAACCACAGCGGTGGTTCGCCGCTTCTCTGGCAGCACCTGTTCTGGTTCTTCGGGCACCCGGAGGTTTACATCGCGATTCTTCCGGGCATGGGCGTGGCTTCGCACGTCCTCTCGACTTTTTCGCGCAAGCCGGTGTTCGGTTATCGCGCGATGGCTTACGCGATTTGCGGCATCGGTTTTCTCGGTTTCATGGTTTGGGGCCATCACATGTTTTTGAGCGGCATGAGCCCCTACTCCGGCTTCGCTTTCTCCGTAATGACTATGGCTATCGGCGTGCCCTCCGCCATCAAGACTTTCAACTGGCTGGGCACGTTGTGGGGCGGAAAAATCCAATTCAAATCGCCGATGCTCTTCGCCATCGGCTTCGTCTCGCTGTTCGTCAGCGGAGGCCTTTCGGGGCTATTTCTCGCGCAACCCGCCGTGGATAATCTTCTCCACGCGACTTACTACGTCGTCGCGCACTTCCATCTGGTCATGGGGGTGGCCGCGATTTTCGGAATTTTCGCCGCCACTTATTTTTGGTTCCCGAAGATGTTCGGCCGCATGATGAACGAGCCGCTAGGCAAGCTCCACTTTTGGTTCACATTCGTCGGGGCCTATTGCATTTTCATGCCCATGCATTTTCTGGGAATCGCCGGCGGCATTCGGCGCTATGCGGATTCGACGGGCGTGCAGTACCTCCCGCCGTTGCAGCCGCTGCACTACTTCATGACCATCGCGGCGTTCATCACCGGCGCCGCTCAGCTGCTTTTCATCATCAACTTTTTCTGGAGCCTCAAGCGAGGCCCCCGGGCGTCCATCAATCCCTGGAACGCCACCACACTCGAATGGATTACCGCTTCGCCTCCGCCGCACGATAACTTCGGCGGAAACTATCCGAGCGTCTATCGCGGCCCCTATGAATACAGCGTTCCAGGAGCGAGCGAAGATTTCACGCCTCAAAATGTTCCGCCCGCCGAGGTCGCGCGCGCGAAGTAGAATTTTTTTCGAGAGGCAGAACCCTTTGGGAAATCGGAGATTTGTAGAATGCCTGGTTCGACCGTTACTGAAGATGTCGCGCTGATTCGCGCCGGAAAAGGCGGAGCATCGTCTGGCGGGAATGGCGGCGGCCGCGGAGATGGCGGCGGAGATGGCGGCGGAGAGCGCGGCGGCGGGCGCAACTCGGGTGAAGTCCCGCAGCGCACCTACGTCACGGGCATCACCGTTGCGCTTGGCGGCATCTTCATGTTTTTCATCTCGCTCGTGAGCGCGTTCATCGTACGCAAGGCCAACGCCGATTGGGCCGTGCTGGCGATGCCGCGCATTCTTTGGCTCAACACCGCGATCCTCGTGGCTAGCAGTTTCACGCTCGCTCGCTCGCGCAAGCAGCTCCGCGCCGGTGACGACGCGGGGTTCCGCCATTGGTGGAATGTCACTGCAATCCTTGGAATACTCTTTCTCGCCGGGCAGGTGATTGCTTGGCGCCAGCTCGTCGCGCAGGGACTCTTCCTGGCGACCAACCCGAGCAGCAGCTTTTTTTATGTTTTCACGGTGGCGCACGCTCTTCACTTGCTCGGGGGCCTGCTCGCTTTGATCTGGATCGCGCTTCGCTCGCCCGCTCGCCCGTTTAAGCGATTGACGCGCGCGACGGCCACCGAAGTCGCCGCCATGTACTGGCATTTCATGGATGGGCTTTGGGTTTTCCTATTCGTCGTACTTCTCTTGGGACGGTGAAACGTGAGTGAAACCGAATTCGAGGGCATAGTCGATTCGCCGTGGTCGGGCGGCCACTCTCCCTTCGCCATCAATTCGAAAAAGCTGGGGATGTGGCTGTTCATCGTTTCCGACACGCTGACCTTTTCGGCCCTGCTTGTCAGTTACGCCTACGTGCGCCTTTCGACGCCCGATTGGCCGCGGCCGTTTGAAATCTGGCCGGCCATCGCGAAGTCCTCGTTCATGACTTTCGTGCTGCTCTCGAGCAGCTTGACAATGGTGCTGGGCGTCGCCGCCGCACACAAGGGCGACGTCAAGAAAACGGTCCGCTACCTGATTGCGACCATGATTTGCGGAATCGCCTTCGTGCTGATCCACGCCACCGAATGGGTCACGCTGTTCGACGAAGGCGTTACGCCGTGGTCGAATCCCTGGCACGTGCCGCTGTTCGGAGGGACGTTTTTCGGCCTCACCGGTCTGCACATGCTGCACGTCACCATCGGTGTCGCCTATCTTGGCGTCATCTGCTGGGGTTTTGCGAGAGGGAAGTGGAACGCCGATCACGTCGAAGTCAGCGGCCTGTACTGGCACTTCGTCGACCTGGTCTGGATGTTCATATTCCCGATGGTTTATTTGTTGAGCGTAAATCCGAAGTGACCATCTGGCCGGGATCGTCATCCTAAACCAGGCATTTTGCCGGGCGAAGGATCTGCTGGTCGAATTTAGAAAGGGACTTATTTCGAGGGAGAGCAATGAGCGCACACGCACAAGCAGCGGGCGGTGAAGGCCACGTAGTAGGCAGCGCAAAACTATTCAGCAAGGTCTGGGTTTGGCTGCTGCTGCTGACCGCTCTCGAGGTATTCCTCGCGTACGAGCGCCTGGCGGTGGCCCTGATGCTGACGATCCTGGTGGGACTTTCGCTCATCAAGTCCGCGCTGATCATCGCCTACTTCATGCACCTGCGCTTCGAGCGCCTCGGCCTGTTTTTGATCCTCGTTCCGACGATGGTCTTTTGCATTTGCATGATGCTCATCATGTTCTTCCCCGATAGCGTCCGCCTGATTCATATGCGCCCGAACTAAGCAGCGCTCGCTCCTCTTCAAAACCCCCCTCTCTCCGGCGCTGGTTTGCGCTGCGGCGAAGCTTACTTCGCCCGCAGGATCGTTCAACGACTCACGCAGCTGCGGAATCGCGGAGCGCGCCTTCATTCCGCCCGAAGAGGTCGCTGCTAGGACGCGGAGTTTGGTTTCTTTGTCTTTGAGCCCCTGTTTGACCAGCGAGATGGCCTCAGGCCACTCCGGAAGACCGGCGAGCGCGGAAATGGTATCCGAGCGCGTGCGAGCGTTCTCAGAGCCGGCGCCGTCGCGAAGCATTCCCCAGGCTTCGTCCCTCAGCGCGGCATTCGATTTTGGCGGCGCAGCTTTCTTGCCCTCAGGCGGCGCAGCCTTCGGTGACTCGGTTTTTTCTTGCGCGGGCTGCTCCTGCTTTTCTTGCGCTTGCTGTTCGGGTGCCAGCGCCATGCTGAACAACCCGAAAGTGGCACACACCGCCAGCCTCGCGAGAAACCGCCTGTCTGGCATCGAGCCTCCCCCTTTCCTGTGATTCTTGCTGCTGTTTTGGTTCGTAGCATGCGGCCAGGCACGCGAAATTTCAACTTGTAAAAATTCGCGATTAGGACGCCGGGTCCTTGCCGCCATTCGGCAAGAGGCTGCGGGAGGCGTTTATCGAAAAAATCGAGAAAGGGGCCATTCACGAGACCCCTGACGGCGAGTGTCGTGAATGGAAGATAGTCACGCCGGGTGGTCCGCCACAGAATGATTTCATATGTTTAGGGGTCACCGATCACCTGCCGAGGATTTTGGGGCCCAGCTCTAAATCCTCAGGCACTCCGCTTCTATGACTGGAACGTTCCCATTCAGCCAGTTCCAGCAGAGATTGCCAGTCGAACTTTTCCAGAGTCAGCGCCGTCAAATTCGGCTCCGCCGGATTCCGTCTCCCAATCATTGGCTTCCCACTCGAACCATCCGACCGCCCCAAGCCAGACGGTCGAGCGCTCGCAAAGCCGCCCGCTCGACCGCTATGGTTGTCCGCGCTTGTCGTGCAAGCCGGTGCAGACGGAGACGGCGGTGTTGGGGTCGACGGCGCTGCCACCCTGCTCGACGTGCTGAATTTTTCCTTGTTTGTCGACGACGATCGTGGTGCGCTCCGCCCACTCGTATTTTTCGCCCTTTACATCGTAAGGCTTCATGATGCCGTAGGCGGTGAGGACTCGCTTATTCATGTCGCTCAGAAGCGGGAAGGTGACCTTGATATCTTTGGCGAAGGCGGCGTTGGCGGCGGGACTGTCGATGCTGATTCCGAGGACCACGGTGTCACTGGCTTCGAGTTTGGCCATATCAGCCTGATAGGCCTGGAGTTCCTTGGTTCAGCCACCGGTAAAGGCGAGAACGTAGAAAGCGAGGACCACGTTTTTCTTGCCACGGAAATCGCTCAGCTTCACCTCTTCCCACTTGTTGCTGAGAAGCGTGAAGTCCGGCGCGACGTCGCCGACTTTGAGCGGTGTCTTGGTGATTGTTTCCTGCTCTTGTGCGCTTGCGGAAAATTGTGCGGAGAGTACCAGCAGGAGCAAGCCAAGCGCGGCGGTCACGAATTGTTTCATGCATTTTCTCCTGTGCGCCGGCGAAACCGGCGAGGTGCGGTGAATGAAAAAGTCATACGAATGTGACCTAGCGACCCACATCGGCCCCGGAGTCACCGGGAGCTGTTCCGGAGAGCAGCGCGCTCTGTCGCGACGCAGCCAGAACGACTGGAGGGGGTCATGAGCAATCGTGATCCCTACTCCGACTGGAAACAGGCCCATGAAATTGAACCACCTCTGCCAGGGTTAGTGCAAGTAAGACGCGGCGATTCTGATGCCGGCTGTATGCAACATAATGTACGGCAACAAAATGGAACCGCTCCTCAGCGAAGGCGGCCGGGCGGATCGGCCGTTTCCGGAATGTGGAGATCAAGGGACTGGCCTGGGTGGTCGGGAAGTTTGGATGGAGGCGGCTGCGGGATGCCGACGCCGCGGTTCATCTCGAGATGCTCTTTCGAGCAGCGCGGGCAATAGCCCTTGCCGGTTTCCTCGTCGCGCAGGCTGGCGAGCTCATAACAATTGCAGATGCAATCGCAATAGCCGGTCGTCGAAGCCGTCTTGATCGGGACCAAACCCATTTTCTGCTCCTCCGTTCGAGGATACTACGCGCGCAGGTTGATTTTCGCAAGCGGTCGGAACCCGAGCGCCCCGAGCGGTACAAACGCCGGTCAGACAGGTTCGAGCTGGGTGAGAGTGAAAGGATCGCCGATGTTTTGGTGCAGCGCAAGCCAGACACTGTCGGGTTGCGAGAGAAACACGCGGACGACGTTGGGATCGAACTGTGTTCCGGCATGCTGGCGAATTTCCTCGCGTGCGGCGGTAATTGGCAAGGCCTTGCGGTAAGGGCGATCGGAAATCATGGCGTCGAGCGTGTCGGCTACCGCGAATATTCTGGCTCCCAACGGGATCTGCTCGCCACGCAGGCCGTGCGGATACCCCGAGCCGTCGAAGCACTCCTGGTGGGCCAGCACGATTTCCGCAGCGTCCTTGAGGAAAGGAATGCGTTTGAGAACCTCGAAACCGATCTGGCAGTGCCGGCGCATCACGGTGCGTTCTTCCGGCGTGAGCGGCCCTGGCTTTCGCAGAATCGAATCCGGAATTCCCATCTTGCCGATGTCGTGAAGAAAAGCGCCGCGGGCGATCTGGCGAAGCTGGGCTTTATCGACGCCCATAAGTTTCGCAATGGTGATGGTGAATGCGGTGACCCGCTGGCAATGGCCTTCGGTTTCTGCATCCTTAGCGTCGAGGGCGCCGCCGAGCGCTTCGAGCGTGTAATCGTAGGATTGCTCGAGGTCCTGGAGCGCGATGGAAAGCTGTTGCGTTCGCTCGGCCACCAAGTGTTCGAGGTCGCTTTGGTAGGTGCGGTTTTCGAGCACCAGGCGGCGATGCTCGAGCGCGCGGCGGACGCTCAAATGAAGCTGGTCTTTTTCGAATGGCTTCAGGATGTAATCGTAAGCCCCGGAACGGATGGCTTCGAGCGCGATGGCGATGTCGTGCATGGCGGTGACCATGATCACCGGCACGTCGGGATCTTCCAGTCGGAGTTCACCCAGCAGCTTGAGCCCATCCTTTTCCGGCATGACGATATCACTCAACACCAAATCGAACGTGTCTTTCCGGAAGGTGTCCAGAGCGAGCTTCCCGTTCGCGCAGACCGTACAGCGAAAGCCCTGGGCGTCCAGCAAGGTCGAAACGACCTCGCGAATCGCTTCTTCATCATCTACGACCAGGATCTTCTCGTTGTCCAATGCCATCTCTCCAACCGTCCAACCATTATATGCGAGAGCACACTCCGCCGAGGGGCCAGTTGCCGTATCTACTACCTATGTGCTAGTTTGCACAATGGCTCCGGAATACTCCCTTTCCATGCGTGGCGAGTCCCACCTAGCGGCGCGCGCTTGACCTAGCGCGATGCCATTCGTGTCCAACCCGGGATTTCTTGCCGTGGCCTTCATCGAAGGCTCCGCCGCGTTTATCCTGCTGGTCCTTTACTGGTTGCTCGCTCCCGGATTTACGCTGCGGTTCTTTCGTTTTTGGATAGCCGGATGGGTAACCTATGTCGCAATCGGAGCTTATCGAATTTTTTCGCTCTGGCGCGGCGAGCAGTACGACCTACGATTCGGGCCGGCGGCGTCGTTGCTGGCGACGGCGATGTTCCTTGCTGCGGTTATCGAGTGCACGGGAAGAACCAAACGGTGGTGGTGGCTGTGGCCGTTGGGAGCACTCCTGGCGAGCGGGATCGTCGGACTGGCGGTGATTGCGAAACTGCCCGTGGCGGCGGAGTGGGCTGAGTCGCTGTGCGCATGCGCGCTTTACATTGTTGCCGGTTGGATGCTGTGGCGGTCAAGCGCTCAACATCGCGGGTTCGGATGGAAACTCCTGGGCGGTGCGATGATGCTCAGCGGTTTGCACGGGCTGGATCGACCGGAATGGGCCGCCCAGACGCTGGGCCTGTTCCGTTTTTCATTCAGCGGACTTTTTGGAATCGCCATGGGAATCGCCATGGCCGTGCTGGTGCTGGAAGCGGGACGCGCGCGAACAGAAGACCTGAACGAAAAGTTGCGGCGCCTGGCGTTGATTACGGCGGGTGCGACGCAATCGCTGCGAGTTCACGAAACACTTGGAGGAGTGCTGCATCATCTGGTCGAAAGCCTTAGCGCGAGCCACGGCATCGTGTTTCTGCTGGACGGTCCCGCCGAATCGGCGTCGCTGTTCGTCCACGCGTCGGTTGGTTTCGGGCAGGAGTTTTTGAAGCAGCACGCGCGTGTCGCGTCGAGCGAGCCGTGGGCCAGGAGAGCGTTGCAGAGTGAAGCGCCGATCGCGGTCTCGAAAGATGCCCAGGATCCAAAGATCCAGGAGTGGATGCGGGCGGAGGGACTTCGAGCAATGGTTCTCGTCCGCGTGCCGGGGAAGGAAACGCCGCTCGGCCTGTTGGGAATTGGTTCACAGGCGCCGCGAGATTTCGAGAGCGATGAAGAGCATTTTCTTGTGAACGTCGCAAATTTGCTGGGCCTGACGGTGCAGAACGTTGCTCTATTCGAGAACGCCGCCACAGCCCGCCGGCAATGGCTCGATACCTTTGATTCGATCGCGGACCTGATTCTTGTTCACAGCATGGACGGGCGGCTGCTGCGAGCGAATCGTTCGCTGGCTTGGCACCTGGGAGTTGAGCCAGGTTCGATCGAAGGGCAGCCTTTGCGCGAACTCTTTCAGCAGGGCGGAATTCATTGGGCTTCCTGTCCTTACTGCGAGGAAGCAGCCGGAAAACCGGATGAGCTCGATCCTACGTTCGGCGGATACTTCCTGGTGACAAATTCAGACTTTCACGATTCCGCGGGAAATCGGCGGGGCACCATTCACGTATTAAAAGATTTCACGGAGCAACGCACGGCTGAAAATAAATTCCGCACGCTGTTTGAAAAAGTGCAGGAAGGCGTCTTCATTTCCACGCCCGCAGGCCGCTTTCTCGATTTCAACGATGCTTTCCTGCGCATCCTTGGCTACGACAGCCGCGAGGAACTTCTGCGCGTGGATATTCCCGGGTCCGTATACGAAGAACCCGCCGATCGCGAACGCCTCAGCCGCTTGCTGCGGGAATACGGCGAGGTCACGGACTTCGAATTTCGAATTCGCCGGCGCGACGGAGAAATCCGGACAGTCCACGAATCGAGCTTCGTGACCCGCGACGATGCGGGAGCGATCGTGGCGTATCAAGGTTTTATTCTCGACGTCACCGAGCGCAAGGAAGCCGAGATGGAAATTCGGCGGCGCAACCGCGAATTGCTGACGCTGAATTCGATTGCGGAGATTCTAGGACAATCTTCGGCGCTGGACGACGTACTGCAACGGGCGCTTCAGAAGATCACGGAACTGTTTGACGCCGACACCGGCACGATTCATTTGCTGGACGAACCGACGCGCATCTTGAAGCGCGTGGCCGCCGTGGGGCACCGCACCGAGTTCGCCCGGGATTTTCCGCCGGTCGAACTATCGACCACCTTTCTTCATCAAATCCGGCAAGCGCGCGCGACGCTTCTTTCGGGCGCCGGGCTGGCACTGCCGGAGATTTTCCGTGAGGCGCGGAAGCTGGAGGGAATTGAAGTTTCGCAGGTTGTCATACTATGGGCAAAAGAGCGGATTCTGGGCGGCCTTTCGATTGGCTGCCGCTCGCTGCGAGATTTTTCGGCGTCCGAGTTAAATCTGCTGGCGGCGGTGGGGAATCAGGTTGCGACGACAATCGACAAATCGCTTCTGCTCGAAGAAACGCGCGAAGCGTACGAATCGTTGCGCCGCACGCAGGAGCAGCTCCTGCAAAGCGAAAAAATGGCGGCCGTGGGCCAGCTGATTTCAGGAGTCGCGCACGAGCTGAACAATCCTCTTACGGCGATTCTCGGCTACAGCCAACTTCTGAAATCCGAGGAGAACGTCGATTCTCGCAGCGCGGACTATCTCGAAAAGCTTTACAAGCAGGCGCAGCGCACGCATCACATCGTTCAGAATCTCCTTAGCTTTGCCCGCCAGCACAAGCCGGAGCGCGCTCCGGTGCAGCTCAATCAGATTCTCGACGAGACACTCATTCTGCGTGAATACGATGTGAAGCTTCACAGCATTCAGATTCACCGGGAATTCGATCCGGATCTGCCTCTTACGGGCGGAGACTTCAATCAGCTGCAGCAAGTGTTCCTGAATATCCTGAATAACGCTGTGGATGCGATTCAGGAGAAAGGTGAGAAGGGCGAAATCTGGATCCGCACGGAAAACATCGGGAATCGGCTGCGCGTCGAATTCACAGACAGCGGGCCGGGCGTAGAGAACCCCCACCGCGTTTTCGATCCGTTCTACACCACCAAGGCGGTGGGAAAAGGAACGGGGCTGGGCCTGAGCATCTGCTACGGTATCGTGAAGGAGCACGGTGGAGAGATTCAGGCGCGGAATTCACCGCCGCGCGGCGCTACGTTCTCGATCCTGATGCCGATCATGGCTGTCCGCGCTTCGGCGCGAGCCGAGCAGCCTTCGCGCGCTCGCGCCGCCGCTGCTTCGGGAAAGGTCCTGCTGGTGGATGACGAGGAAGCCGTGCTGCACATCGAACAGGAGATTCTTCGCGCGCACGGAATCAAGGTGGCGACGGCGCGAGACGCTCACCAAGCGGTCAAGGTTCTCGAGAAAGCCTTGGTGGATGCCGTTGTCTGCGACCTACGGATGCCCGGCGAAGTTTCCGCCGAGGATCTTCTCCACTGGCTTATGAGCCATCGGCCGGAACTCGCAACGCGAGTGATGTTCACCGTTTCCAGCGCGCACGCCGGCGAGAGCAGCGAATTCATCCGCAAGTCCGGCTGCCTTGTTATAGAGAAGCCGTTTTCCATCGAGGGTTTCTGGAGCGCCGTCGAGGGCGTGCTCGGCTCGAGGGTTTCGATTTCGCTCAAAAGCTGAATGGCAGGTCAACTCTCGGCGCGCGGGGGAACGATTTCCAAGCGTGCCATCGCGGCCTCCGCTCGCGCGGAAAGATTTCCCACCAGTCCCGTAAGCCGACTCATCTGGCGCACCGAACCCAGGCTTCCGGACGCGATCCGCAGGGACATGATCCGGTAGCCGAAGCGAAAACGCAGGCTCAGCCAGGCCCGCTCCAGTTCTTCCCGGCGCGAGAAATGCGGCGAATGAGAAGCGATCAATCTTGCAAGCTGGTCGAGACGCACGAAATCCTCGACAACGCCATCGAGAAAAGCTTCGAGGATTCGCCGGCGCTCCTCGCGCCACTGTCGTTCCACTTCCTTCGAGGTTTTTCGCCTCACGTACTGAACATCCGCGGAGGCCAGCGCTTGCCGCAACTGCGGGAAATGTTGAGAGTGCATCGGAAACAGCTCTTCTAGCGTGACCTCGGTCTGCACTGCTTCTTTCGGCAATGGCTTGAGCACCAGCCAGACGATCGCCAACAAAAGGAAAAGCGACAAGCCCGCAAACGCAATCACCATGCCGCTCATTTCAGCAGATCCTCGAGCCTGGAGTTCAACTGCCTGAGACGCGTATTCAACTGAGGAGTCAACTCGGCATAGACCGCCGAATCCAGCATCACCGGCGCGCTCTGGGTTGCTGGAAACGGTTTCCGCAGAGCTAAAAACCAAATGAGGAGAACGATGTTGAATCCCTGTACGCGAACTTCCTGCCAGTACGGCATATAGAGCGCTAGCCAATGATTGAAGAATGTGTTGTTGGCGACCTGAATGGCGGAGTAAACACCGAGTCCCAGCGCGAAAAGCCCGTTCACAAATCCGGCAGGAATGCGGTAGTAACGGCAGAAAGCCAGTGCGAACAGCAAGGTTCCCAGAATCGCTAGTTCGGTCCCGCGCTCAGCGGTGAGAATCGAGCGGGTGATCCACGGGCCTCGCGGCTCGGCAGTGACCACGGCGGTGGTGACAATCACTGCCGCGACAGAAATCAGCACCGCACGGCACAACTTCCAGACGCCGGGATACGGCGCGAGTACATCCTGGCAAATTTCGGCTACGACTCCGGCGCGCAGCAGCATCATCAGCAACTGCGATAGCCAATAAGTCCAAAACGCCGCCCGCGACTCGAGGCCGAGCGTAAGAATTGGAATCCATCGTATGATGTCGCAGGGGATCAGGGCACAGAGGTAAATGGCGAAGAGGCGGAAGCGTCCGTAGAGCCTCCGGCGCAGGGCCAGCCCGCACACCACCGCCTCGAGCGCTATGCCCCCGCCGTATTGCCAGAGTTCGATCGGCGTAATACTCATGAGCGTCCAGCGGGATCATAGCATCTGGTATTCGACAAGCGGAAGCTGCGCCGAGGGAGCGCCCAGCTTGCCGAGTTGTACCGTTAGGTTAAAGCGTTTGCGTCCGGCTCGAACATGGTCGGCATGGGCGGAACCGGACTGCCGCTGCCGTCTGCCAATCGCGTCGGCATTGACGAAACGGGGCTGCCGCTGCCGCGAATCCACACCACCTGGTTGTTTACCGAACGGCTGTTGACGCCAAAGGCCACAGACGCTAATATCGTGGCGAGTACCGTGACCAGAACTGCCAGTACCGTGAGTTTTTTCATCAGCGGACTCCTCCTTGAACGCCGGAGTCTGCGGACGAAGCCCGGGTGCGTTAGCGGAGACGGCGAAGAAATTCAGAAATCGGAACAGGGACGACGGTGGAATCTTTAGAGCGGTTTTCTCAGAATCAGCGGGTCATCGAAGAGTTTGCCGCGCGGGTACTCTCGGACATTTCGACCGATTTTGGGCGGCTGGTGTACGTGTCGATGCTCCGCAACGTGAGCGAAGGCCGTTACCATCACTCCGAGCTCGAAGCGGTCTACTCGGAGCCGGCTGTCCACCAATCGCTTCTCTACTGCCACCAGGAGTTGTTCGGAAAGGTTCTCGAGACGCCACTCGAACAACAGGAGTGGGATTTGCGGCTTTATCTTGCGGGAATGGATGCCCCGCCCCAGGAAGTTATCGGCCGGTGGGTCGAGATTGATTTTTTCCGGACATTCGTGCCCTTCGGCACGCCGTCCTATCTGCGCGATCTTTTCTTCTCGAATCTGCGAGTAATCATGGGTCTGATCGTCGCCGGAAGCTCTATGCTCGAAACAGCCGCATAGCCATTCCCACCACCTGGCCGACAACTTCAGCCTCCTCTGGAAACTTGGGTGTTTCCGGCGTGCAGGGCGACAATGGGTGCGGCTGCAAAACCAAGCGGTCCCGGGCTCGCGCACACCAGCAGCATCGGTATCCTTCGCGAAGTTCAATAAAGTAGATGGGACGGTCGAATTCGTTGGTCCAGCCGGAATTCTCGACGCGCCGGCGCGTTGGATCGAACAGCACGATCGATCCAGGGCGCAGGAGCGGCTCCATCCAGTGGTCATCGGTTCCGATGAATCCAAGCCGGTATCGCCAGGGCCGGTCGAAAAACGCAACGGCGAGCGTGTTCCACTCTTCTGGCGGATGCTTCAGAGGGGCGGTGTGAGCGGACGGAGGTCCGCAATGGGTGATGCTGGGTCCGGACTCGGGGGGAGCGCCGGGAGCCGCAGGCGTTTGCTGTTCACCAGAAATCGCCAGTAAGTGGGTTTTGGGAGCCGGTTGTCCCACGGCATCACGCAAGTATTCGGCGAGCGGCACATCGAACCAGTTGCAGACCTCGACGAGATTGAGATGGTAGATCGCGCATAGGCTGTACAGCTTATATAGGCTGGGTGTGACGCCGCCGTTTTCGATATCCGCCAGTCGGCTCAAGCGAATGATGAAGTCAGGGCGTCCACGACGCTCGGCGACGTCATAACTGGCACGTTCGACATCCCGATAGGTGAGCCCGAGACGCTCGCGTATCTGCCTCAAACTGCCGCCTGGCACCATCGAGAGCTCCCTTGTGCGACAGGGCGAAGTCCTGCGACTCGCTAGGCACAGGTATAGTACTATATGAATATCTGTTCAGTTAACAGAACAAATGCGCATATTTTTGGCGCCGTGTCTGGAACGCCGACAGCGCTCCGAGCTTGACAGGGTTCAGAGCGCATGAAAGTATCTTGCCTCGCTTCGGTTGCCGGGAATTCCTGCGGACCGACTTGCCAAACTGACGGAATGCCGATCTCCAAATACTTCCGGGACCCGTTCAAACGGCTTCTCTTCGAAATCGGGGCCGGTTACTATGCGCGCAAATTGGCCACCGGGCCCGAAGCCGAAATCCGGCGTGAGTTCCTGAGATTCCTGGACCTGCCGCGCGCGAATCGAGACGCTCGACGAGTGCGATTCCTGGACGTCGGCTGCGGCCCCGGTCACGTCACACGCGCACTGGTTCGAGGCGGACACGACGCGACGGGCGTCGACCGTAGCATGCGCCTGTTACGTATTGCCCGGCGCATTGCCCGGCGCCAAGGCCTGGACATGAGATTTGAGCGCTCCACTTCCGACAAGCTGCCTTTCTCGGATGCAGCATTCGACTGCGCACTGGCCACGGGCGTCATCTACTGGGTGGAGTATCCGCTGGCGACGCTCCGCGAGATGGTGCGGGTGGTGAGGCCCGGCGGAGTGATTGCCACGCTCGATCCGCACGCCTCGATGTCCATCGCCCGCGTGCGAACTTACAATTGTGAACACCGGCTGAATCGCCGCGACTCCCGCAAGATGACCGCCTGGGCCACTTCAGCCGAATTCAACCGCCGTTTCGAAGAGCCCGATCTCCGGCAACTGCTAACGAACGCCGGCCTGCCGAGTCTCACGCTCGAGCGCCGCATGGACGGAATGGTGTGGTTTTCGAAGTGCGTCGTCCCGCTGCGGCCTTGAAGACCCAAGAAACCTGTTATGCTGATTCTCTCATCCAAGTGTAGAGAGCGATTGCGTTTTGAATTGCTCCGGGAGACTCCATGAAGAGAGCGGTGACGCTTTTTGTATTTGCGGCCTTTGCGGGGCTTGCGGCCGCGCAACAGGCGGTGTCGCCTCCGAAGTCCGTGACGCCGGGCTCCGCTCCGTCGTCGCCGCAAACTGGCGCGGCCTCCAGTCCCGAATTCCTGAAGGCCGCCGACGAAGTTCTCGCGCAAATGAGCAAACTTCTGGATTTGCCGATCAAAGAGCCACTGAAGAAAACGCTTCGCTCGAAACAGGAAATACGCGAATACTTGATCCGCGAAGAAAAAGAAGACAAGAACGACGCCGAGCGATATGCCGATACGAAGACTCTCGAAGCCTTCGGCTTAATCCCTAAAGGCTTTCCGCTCGATTCCTTCATGCTCGATGTGCTCACCGAGCAGGTTGCCGGACTGTACGATCCGAAGGCGAAGGAGTTCTACATCGCGGACTGGATCGCCGCCGACGAGCAGCGATCGGTGATGGCGCATGAACTGACGCACGCGCTCGAGGACCAATCGTTCCATATCGATCCCTGGATCAAGGCCGCGCGTCCGAACGATGACGCCGAATTGGCTCGCGATTCCGTCAGTGAGGGCACAGCGTTGGCGGCGATGTTCGATTACTCGCTGCAAGATCATAAAATGAGCGTCCGCGACCTGCCCGATATGACGCTTCTGATTCGTTCCGGGGCCGTCGCGGAAATGGACAAGGATCACCTTCTTGCGAAAGCGCCGATCTACATTCGAGACGAGTTACTGTTTCCGTATCTCGCAGGTACGGGATTCTCGCAACAATTCCTGAAGGCCCATTCCGGCTGGGCAGATCTGAAGATTCTTTTTGACAATCCGCCGGTGTCGACGCAACAAATCCTGCATCCCGAGCTGTATCTCAAGGGTGTGAAGCCGGAAAAAGTGACGCTGCCGCAATGGAACAACATCGTGCCGGAGAATTGGAAGCTTCTTGAGGAAAACGTCCTGGGAGAATTCGGCCTGGAAGAAGTATTGAAGCAATTCCTGGGACAAGAGCGCGCGGATGCGCTTTCGCCGGCATGGACCGGCGATCGTTACGCGGCGTTTGAAGTCGGGAAAGCAAAACAGACCGCGCTTATTTATCGGCTTGCGCTGGACAATGCGGACGACGCGGCGCGATTCTTTGGGCAGTACAGCGAAGTGCTCGAGCTGAAATACAAAATACGCACCAACCTTTTCCGGCGTCCGAATTTCTTTCAGTTTCAGACGGAAGACGGCGGTGTGTATCTCCGATGCCTCGTAACCACCTGTCTCAGCGTCGAAGGCGCGAGTCGCGAAACATTCGAAGCCGTGAATCGCGCCACCGGCTGGCCCGCCGCGCCGGCTGGCGTGCAGCTGGAGCCATCAAAGTCCATCGCGCAGGCAACCTCAGCCTTTTAGCAGCTGTCGCATGAGCCGTTCAGTCGGTGAGTGAGGCGCCGGCGGAATCGCTGCGGTGGATCACCATCAAAGTTTGATCGTCGGCTTGCGCAGTGCCGAAGGAAAAATTGTCGACGTCTTTACGGCACGCCGCCAGGAGTTCGTGCGGTACCCAACCGTGGCGTTCGCGCGCCGCGCGCGAGAGCCGGGCAACGCCATATTCGTGGCCGTCCGGATTACGCGCTTCCGAGACTCCGTCCGTATAGAGAAGCAGGCTGTCTCCTGGCTCGAGACGCACGCGGCGGACCGTGTAGCGGCTGGTTGAGAACATTCCGAGCGGAAGCCCGGTGGATCCGACCTCCTTCACGCCGTCCTTCGCTACCAGCAGGGCAGGGAAATGCCCCGCGCTCCCGATTTCGAGCTCCCCTGAATCTCCGGCGCGGCCGCAGATCAAGGTAGCGTATTGGGCGGCTGTGGTGCTCTCGCCAAACACCCGGTTCGCCAATTCGAGTAACTTATCGAGTTCGAGACCTACGCCCGAAAGGCTGCGAAACATCGCGTGCAAGTGCGTCATCAGCAGCGAAGCGGCGACACCTTTCCCCGAAACGTCGCCGAGCAGGAATACTAATTTCCCGTCTGCGTTGGAGGGCACAATTAAATCGCAGTAGTCGCCGCTCACCATCCCGGCCGGCTTGTATTCGTAGTGCACGTGCCATTCGCGGTGGCGGACATGCGTCGAGGGAAGCAGGCTGCGCTGCACGCGGGATGCGAGTTCGAGGTCTCTCTCGAGAGCGCGCTTTTCGTCGTTCGTGAGGCAATCGAGGCAGACGCGAACCAGCGGGTCGGCGATCAGCCGTTCTCTCTCGACCGAACCCTCGCAGACTTCACAGGTGCCGAACGTGCCCTCGTCGATGCGCACGATTGCCGCATCCACTTCCTGCAAAAGCTCGAGGAAGGGGGGGTCGGGAGCCTTCGAGCAGACTCCCGCGAGTTCACGGTGTCGCTTTTCAAGCTGTTCGCGCAGATAGGGCTCGCTCACTTCGGTCATGGCGTGGTTGACTCCTGGCATTTTGATGTCCTCCGCCTTTGAGCTTCTCGCAGCCTGGACCGCGGCGCTATCCGATTCGTGCATGGAAGTCTCCCGGGATTGCTATGCTGGATTGGATTCATGGGTGACCCGCTTCGATTCCGGATTCTAGTTCGCCGAGGAGGCTGCGCCCGGCTTTTCGGTCGAGTCTCGCGAGCCGGTGCTCGAACCGCGTGCGGCTCGTGCGGTAGGTTCCTGTGGCTATCGCGCCCACACGGTGCGCGTACCGGAGTTCGGCGAGCGCCTTACGCATGATCGCTGCCGCGCGGTGCGGCTCGTGCGCTTGACGCTCGAAATAAATCGCCAATTGCTCGTAGGCTTCGAGGCCCTCCCGCGAGTTGCCTGCCATTCCTTCCCAAAGTTCTAGCGCTCGCGCGAAATCCCCGTCGCGCTTTGCTAGCCGGGCCAGCGAGCACTTCGCCGCCCGCCCGGTTTCCGGAGGCAGCTCGGCGGCGAGCGAGCGTTCGTATAATTTTCGCGCCCGGAGCGTCTCGCCTCGGCGTTCGCAGATTCTCGACACGCCGAATAGTTCCAGCGCGTCTTGGCTGCCATTCTCAGGATCGGCGAGCGTGGAGACGACGCGCCCCGCCAATGCCGCGAGCCCGCGCAGGTCCATTTGATTGTGATGAAAAACCGGGACCAGCGGCTCCGGCGGTCCCCCACGCAGGAAATTGAAATAGATTTCGGGAATCAGTTCGCTCAGCACGTCGGCTCTGCGGTTCCAGCCGAGCACGTGCCGCTCGAGTTCGGCGAGCCGCACCGAGCCAAGCCGCAGGCGCCACAAATTCCGCGCCGGGTGCAGGAAATCGAGATGCGCGCGCGGCGCAGGAGGCCGGATCGCCCGCGTCATCCGGTAGCGGGTTTCCAGGAGCGGCCAGTCGAACGATTTTCCGTTGAAGGTGACCAGCACGCGGCGCTCCGCCATTCGTTCCGCCAGCGCAACGAGAAGCGAATGCTCTTCGCTGTGATCGCGCATGAAGAACTGCTCCACCTCAAGTCCGCCCGCATCCCACCATGCAATGCCAATCAGAAATGGGTAGGTTCCCGTTCCGCCAGCGAGGCCAGACGTTTCGGTGTCGAGAAAAAGCCACTGTTCGGGATCTCGAATTTCGGAAGGCGCGTCGGGTGCGAGCAGGCCCAAGGCGGCGGTATCCAGTTCGCTCCCCGGTGGTTCGCATCCGTCCAATTCTGAGAACCATCGCCGCAAGCTGAGGTGATCGCCGTACTCATTGTTACGAGCCGCGGCGCCGAGGATCTGGCGGAGGCGCTCGGAGCCAGCCGGTAGATCCGCGCGAAAGCCGCGGGGCTCAGTGCCCGGCGCCGCGCCGGTCTTGGCGGGTTTCAGCGCCCCGATTCTCGCTAATTTATGGTGCGTCGTGGAACTCATGGTTTGTTCGATAGCCGCAACCCGCCTATGCTTACGCCAACAGGTGTTCCAGAATCGCTAGCGCCGCTTCCTTCGTCCGCTCGCTCTTTTCACCCGCCGGGCCGACGCACGAAGGGCAGCCCTTTTCGCACGGGCACGCGGCGATCAGCTCGCGAGTTCGCCGCAGCAACCATTCGTGCACGCGATAAAGCGGCTCGCTGAATCCGATTCCACCGGGGTAAGCGTCGTACAAGTAAAGATTGGGCTCAAAAAACTCCTTCCTTTCTATTTTGGCCGGATCGCTCATCGCCGTGCTGAATTCCCGCCACTCCGCCTCAACACCTGGACTCGCCGGCCGTTCACCCACCGCCGTTCCCAGGTCGCGACGGTCGCACATCAGCAGCAGGGTGGCCATCGATTCAAGTGCGTGCAGCAAACCGAAAATGCCGCTCTGGCGGTCCGAGAGCGCAAACGGCAGCCCGGCCAGCAGCCTTCTTTCGAGCGTGAGCCAGAACGCGGTGGTGTGCATTTCGTTTTCCGGCAGCTCGAGTTTTCCCGCGCCCACATTTTCGTTGGTGAAGAATTTAATCTTCTTGAACCCCACCACTTGCGACCGCACCAGTACCTCTCCATGTGCGCGCGCCGCAGGCCCGGCGATGGGCTCTTCTTCGGCTGTCTCGAGCACCCGCACCTGCGTGTAGCGAATCGCATCGGTAAAATGGTCCACGTTCACGCGCTTCACGTACGCCTTGCGCTGCTCGAAATCCAGCCGCTCGACCTGGTACTGCTGCCCCTGATGAATGTAAATCGCCTTCGGATGCACGGTCGTCAGCGCCGACGAAAAGTCCACTTCGCCGATCACCGCGGGCTGGCCATCTCCTTCCCCATTGGGATGGCTCGTCACGTCGATGATCACGAAATTGTCCGACGTCACCGACCGCAAGCTCACCGTATCGGCAGGGTACGCCTGCTGCACCCAGTGCCAGTTTCCGCCGCTGCGATGCAGGTATCCGCCTTCGCGAAGCCGTTCGCATAGCGCGCCCAAATCGACATCGCCAAATTTCTGATCCGGCGAAATCGGCAATTCGAACGCGGCGCATTTCAAATGGTTCACCAGAATTTCGAGATTGTCCGGCTGCACGTAAGCGTGCTCGGGCGAACGCCCGAAAAAATAGTCCGGATGCTGCACGATGAACTGATCGAGCGGCGCAGACGACGCAACCATCACCGCGCAAGAAGTTCCGCTGCGGCGTCCTGCGCGCCCCGCGCGCTGCCACGTCGACGCAATCGAGCCCGCATATCCCGCCATCACGCACGCATCAAGCGACCCAATATCGATCCCAAGCTCCAGGGCGTTTGTCGCCACCACGCCGCGGATGCCCCCTTCCCGCAACCCGCGCTCGATCTCGCGCCGTTCGCCGGGCAAGTATCCGCCGCGATAACCGCGAATCGGCTCGGCCTGCCCCGGCTGCGGGCGGTTCGCCTGCTGCAAATAAGTAAGCAGTACCTCCGTATGCAGGCGGCTGTTCGCAAACACGATCGTCTGCAATTTTCGCGCCAGCAGCTCTTTCGCCACGCGCGTCGTCTCGTTCAAATAGCTGCGCCGGATGCCAAGATTCCGATTCACCATCGGCGGGTTGTAAAAGACAAAAAGCTTTTCCGCCGCAGGCGCGCCGTTTTCCTCCACCACCTCCACTCCGCCCGCGCCGCCGATCAACCGCGTCGCCAGCTCGCCAGGATTCGCAATCGTCGCCGAGCAGCAAATGAATTGTGGCGAAGAGCCGTAGAACTGTGCCACGCGCGCCAGCCGCCGCAGCACATTCGCCAGGTGGCTGCCAAACACGCCGCGATAGGTGTGCAGCTCATCGATCACGATATAGCGTAAATTCTCAAACAGTCGCGTCCATTTCGTGTGGTGCGGCAGAATCCCGGTGTGCAGCATGTCCGGGTTCGTCAGGACGACATGCCCGCGCTCGCGGATCGCCTTGCGCGCATCGCTTGGAGTGTCGCCGTCGTAGGTGAACCCGCCAAACCCGTGGTCAAGCCGCGTCGCCAGGTCGTCGAGTTCCGCGAGCTGATCCTGCGCTAGCGCCTTGGTAGGGAAGAGGTAAAGCGCGCGTGTGTCCGCATTTTCGAGGACGGCATTCAACACCGGCAGGTTGTAGCACAGCGTCTTTCCTGACGCCGTCGGCGTGACCACCACAAAATTTTTGCCGCCGTGCGCCAGTTCCGCGGCAGCCGCCTGATGTGAATAGAGCTGTTCGATTCCTTTTGCGCGGTAGGCTGCCGCCAGCTCCAGCCGCACCCATCGAGGCATCGCCTGGAAGCGCGCCTCCCGCGCCGGGATCTGTTTCACCGCCGTCAGCACTTCATCCCCGCGACAACGCGCCGCCAGCGCTCCGAGTGCTTCCTGCACCTTATCGAGCGTGGATTGCGAACGCACCGCCAGCCCGTAGGAAGATGCCGCCATTCTTACTCCTTCGCTTTTTGTTCGCTCAAGGTAGCACGTTGCGCGCCCCGGCGCAACATCCGAAATTGGCTTTGTTTTTATGTCGCCTGGTCCGGTCGCCCGGGGCGCCGTTTTCGAAAGCTACTCCGCTTTGACCTTCCCATGCGCCGTTATAGAATCCATCTATGCCTCACTCATTCCTAATCTTTGACTTCGGTACCAACGAAGAAGCAGCACAACAAGCCCGGCACAAACTAGAAGGCTGGAAGCAGGGCTTTCGTCTGGATAAGAAGATGCTGCTCAAATTTGATCGCGACGAATCCAACGAAGAAGAAGAAGACGGCGGCGAAACTGCGAAAGGGTCCAAGGCCAAGAAGAAACCTGCGACGAATGCCGGCAAATCCGCCAAAGATGCAGCGGACGGCCGCATCCGCCTATTTGTTCGCCTCGATTTTTCCGACCACGAAAAACTTTCGCATCAACGCTGGCTCGACCGCATCCCTTCCGAAGAGCCCTTCAAGTCGGTCGAAAGCGAAATCATCCGCCCCGGTGAATCCGATTTCGAGGACACCGAGGAGCATTTCAACTCGTTAAGCTAGTCCTCTGTTTTCCTTATTGCGGAACGGCGGATGTCGGCGCCGTGGCCACTTCGGTGGTCATCTTCTCGAGGATCTCTTCGCGCATTTGCCTGGCGCGTACGGCGGCGGGGCTCGCCGAATCGAGTTGAAGGTAAGCGTCGATATCGCGCAGCAACGCCGCGTAGTTCTTCTGTCGCGTGTGGATGTTAGCGAGTAGGCGGTAGACCGAAGGAAAATTCGGGGCCAGAGATCGAGCCTGTTCAGCGAGCTTCTCCGCGTCGGTGACGTGGTTTCGGCTGAGTTCCAGTTTGCTTAGCTCGTAGCGGCCAAGCCAGGAGCCGGGGCTGGCTTCGACTCCGCGCCGCAGCGCTTCTTCTCCCGCCGCGATATCCCCTTTGTTGATAAGCGCCGACCCGAGCCCAACCTGTGCGTCGCCGAACTTTCCGCCGCTGAGTTCGAGAGACTTCCGGAAGTTCGCCTCCGCATCGGAGGTCTTGCCCATCACGATATAGGCCAAGCCCAGCTCGCAGTAAACTTCGTAGTAGTTCGGAGCCGCCGCCAGAGCCTTTCGAAGGTCCACGATTCCAGCTTCGAGATTCTTTTCGAGCCACATCTTTTTCTTGGCCGCCGCGACCAGGTCGCGCACTTCTGGCGGCATGGTCATTTCATGCGCCGATACGCTGGGAGTAGGCGGACCTTCATGGGGTTTGCCGGCTTCCGGTTTTAAGTAAATCGCTAAACCGGGCTCGGAGGAAAAGCTCAGATCGACAGGAGTATCCTGGCGTTCAAATCCTGCTGCCGCCACCGAGAGCAGGTACGCGGCAGGAGACAATCCGCGAAAACGGAATCCGCCGGTTTCGTCGCTAAGCTCGATACCAAGCATGTTCCCATCTCTGGTGCACAGCCGGATTTCGGCTTGGTTGATCGGGTGACTATCCTGGACGGAATAAACCGCCCCTTCAAGGGCCACCCGCTCTGAACCAACGTCAACCGCTGCCTTTGCCAGGCTCGGCTCGGAAGCGGCAAGGAGGGAGACAACAACGCCTGCGTATCTGAGAAGCCGGTTCATCGCCCCATCCTCCCGGCTAAGTTGCGCGGATTCTATCATTCGCGTCCTCGGACGCAACTACGAAAACCGGGAAAATTGAAATCCGAAAGGTGGAATACAACCCCTGGCCGGATCGCGGATCTTTCGCGAGAAAGATTCTCGAACGCGAAAAACCTTCTTGAAATCGCCCCTTGAATCTTGCTACGGTGTTTAGGAGGTATGTAGGTTGCAGCTAGCGGAAGAAGGAGAGTGTCTAGGCCAGGTGGCCTGCGGCCCAGCGTTTTTGGCGGGGCCGAAAGCGATGCACCACCCGCGGCTTGAGCACCCCGCAAAGGTCAGTCCGAATAGCGAGCTTCGGCGATTCGAAACACCTCTAACTCATTGCAAACAAAAGTCGATCACCGCTTCTAAGCGCGAAGAGTCCGATGTTTTGAGGGAGAGCAACCCTGCTTCTTCCCGGGACCTGACTTGTTCTATGGCCATGGACGCCGGACCGCTGAGCGACGCGCGAGTCCCGGCCTTTTTCGCTATAATCAGCTGTACCCCATTCCCCGTGCGTCACCTTGAGCGGAAGGTGATCTGATGGCCACCCAGGTTAAAACAAAAACGGCGAAGTTTGACGCGGCCAAGTATCACGGCCTCGACCGCGACTCGCTAGTTCGCATCTATCGCACCATGTTTCTTTCGCGGCGCCTCGACGACCGCGAAATCCAGCTCAAGCGCCAGAACAAGATCTACTTTCAGATCAGTGGCGCTGGACACGAAGCCGTGCTGGTTGCCGCGGGCCTGGCCCTGAAGCCTTCGCACGACTGGTTTTATCCCTACTACCGCGACCGCGCGCTCTGCCTGGCGCTGGGCGTGACGGCTTACGAGATGATGCTCGAAGGCGTCGGCGCCAAGGATGACCCCGCGTCCGGGGGCCGCCAGATGCCTTCGCACTGGGGAAACCAGAAGCTGAACATCGTTTCGCAGTCGTCGCCCACGGGAACGCAATTCCTGCAAGCGGTGGGCGCGGCGGAAGCGGCGATTTATTATCAGCAGTTCCCGAAAGCGCTCGAACAAGCGCGCCAAGCTCCGCTGGGCCGAGCGGTGAACCATCATCGCGACGAAGTGGTCTACGTTTCCGGCGGCGAAGGCGCGACGAGCGAAGGCGAGTTTTTCGAATCGCTGAACACCGCCAGCAATCGGCGGCTGCCGGTGCTGTACCTGATCGAAGACAACGGCTATGCGATTTCCGTTCCGGTGGAAGTGCAAACAGCGGGCGGAAGCATTTCGAAACTGGTCGCGAATTATCCGCACCTGCACATCGAGGAATTTGACGGCACCGATCCTCTCGCGAGCTACGCGGCCCTGGCCCGATGCGTCGCTCATTGCCGAGCTCGCAAGGGACCGGCGCTGGCCCACGCGCAGGTCACGCGGCCGTATTCGCATTCTCTTTCCGATGACGAAAAGCTCTACCGCTCGGATGCCGAGCGTGAAGGCGATGCGCATCGCGATCCGATACCGAAATTTGGCTTGTTCCTGGTGCGCGAAGGGATTCTCGAAGAAAGCGAAGTCGAAGCGCTGGAAGCATCGGTCGACCGCGAAGTCACCGAGGGCACGGACCGAGCTCTTGCGGCTGAGTTGCCGTCGAAGGATTCCATCTATCAGTGGGTCTATTCACCCGATGTCGATCCAACGACCAAGCAGTTTGAGACCAAAGCGAAGGCCGAAGGCGAGCCGAAGACGATGGTCGAAATGGTTTCGGCCACGCTGTTCGATGAAATGGGGCGCGATGAACGCATTGTCGTCTTCGGAGAAGATGTCGCCGATTGCAGCCGCGAAGATTTCCTCCCGGCTTTGAAAGGGAAGGGCGGCGTTTTCAAAGCCACCGCAGGCTTGCAGCGAAAATACGGCTCCCATCGCGCTTTCAATTCACCGTTGGCGGAAGCAAATATCGTGGGCCGCGCCATCGGCATGGCCACGCGGGGGATGAAGCCGGTCGTCGAAATTCAGTTCTTCGACTACATCTGGCCTGCCATGATGCAAATCCGTGATGAGCTTGCCAGCATGCGCTGGCGCTCAGGCGGTACATTCAAGTCTCCGGTCGTGATTCGCGTAGCCATCGGCGGCTACCTGACGGGTGGAGCGATTTACCATAGCCAATGCGGCGAAGTGACGTTTACCCACATTCCCGGACTTCGTGTGGTGATGCCATCGACCGCGCTCGACACCTGCGGCCTGCTGCGCACCGCCATGCGCTCGGATGATCCCGTAATGTTTCTCGAGCACAAGCATCTCTACCGCCAGCCCTACAACCGCTCGGCGTATCCTGGCGCGGACTTCACCATTCCTTTCGGCCAGGCCCGCGTCCTGCGCGAAGGCACGGATGTCAGCATCGTCACCTACGGCGCCGTGGTGCATCGCGCCGAAGTGGCCGCTGCCGAGCTGGCGCGCGATGGAATTTCGGCTGAGATTCTCGATCTGCGCACGCTGAGCCCGTACGACTGGAACGCCGTGGCCGCAACGGTGCGCAAGACCAGCCGGGTAATCGTCGCCTACGAAGACTCGCTGTCGTGGGGCTATGGAGCGGAGATCGCGGCGCGCATCGCGGATGAATTATTTGATCAGCTCGACGCGCCGGTTCGCCGCGTAGCCGCTACCGACACGTTTTGCGCCTATCAGCCGAAGCTCGAAGATGAGATTCTGCCGCAGACCGAGGACATCGTCAGCGCCGTCCGCGAGCTGGCAGCCTACTAAAATGAACGGACCGAATCGGGAAACTATTTGGAGGCTTGAAACGTATCTTAGGGTGGCGCGGGAAGCGGTGTGTAAGCACCGCGTCGGGAGGGTGATCGCATGATGTGTCCGAATTGCCGGCGAGAGATCGCCGACTACTCCAACTTTTGTTACTTTTGCGGGTCGCGCCAGAGCGTCGCGCCTTCCGGACCAGCCGTGGCGCATAAGCGGCTGATGCGCTCGGTCACCGACCGCAAGATCGCTGGTGTGTGCGGCGGCGTCGCGGCGTACCTGGAACTCGATTCCACGGTGGTGCGCATCGTCTGGGTTCTGCTGGCGATATTCCCGATCCCGTTTTCCGCTGTCGTTGGCTACTTCGTGGCCTGGCTGGTGATGCCGGAAGCGCCGCTGCCGTCGCCGGTGGCTACCGCGCCGCAGGCAACGCCGCAATCCACGCAGACGGCCTAGCGCGGAAGCCCTCGAGCTCGGACTAGTCCATCTCCTTGAACTTGCGTGGCGACTTGTGCCCTTCGCCGAACGCGGCGTGGTCCACGGAGAGCGATCCTGCTCCGAGCGCGGTGAGCGCGAACGAGGCCACGGCCAGCGCCAGAGGGAATTCGTAGCTCTTCACTTGCGTGATGGTCCCCTGCGGCAGATGCACTCTCCAGATTGCGACCGCCATTTCTCCGGCGAGCAGCAGTCCGGCGACGCGCGTGAAAAGCCCGAAGATCAACATGATCCCGCCAAAGAATTCGATCACTCCCGCGACGTAAACGAAATACCCCGGGAATCCCAGGTGTTCGAAGCCCTGCGTCGCGGCGCGCGTGTTGCCGAAGAGCTTGGGAAATCCGTGGGAGATAAAAATAATTCCGAGTCCGAGGCGCAGCAAAAGCAGCGCGAGCGGTTTCAGTTTTTCAAGATTGCTCATGCCAATTCACCCCACGAGATGATCGGAGCGTCTTCGAGCGCCCGCATTGTAACAGAATCGTTTGAACAGCCGAGCGCCGCGGCGCATGGAACGCGGCTGTCAAGCGTTGCGAAGAACGACTTCGCGGTTGGTGTAGAATCTTTGGTTGCTTCTTCGATTCTTACGGTGATGACAAAAAAAACCACGCGCACAATCGGCATTTGCACCGGCGGCGATTGCCCCGCCCTAAACGCTGTGATTCGCGCGGCCGTGCGCACGGCGAAGCTGGGAATCACCTTTGGTGACCAGCCCTGATGCGCAAGCTTGTTTTTGGCTTTGGTCTGCTGCTGGTGGTGTGCGTCGGATTGTATGTGCGTTTTCACCACGGGAAGTCTGCAGTCGAAGTGGCCTACGCGGGGAATCGGCAGGTGACCGTGTTTCGCACGACGGCGCAAGTTCGCGAGCCGCTAGCGGTAGTGAACTTCGGGGACCGCCTGGAGGTCATTCAGCGATTCCAGGATCAGGTAAACGTTCGCACGCCTTCGGGGGTTGTAGGTTGGATCAAGGAAAGCGAATTGCTCTCGGCAGATCTCTGGCAGAAGTCCAAGGACCTCGAGAAGAAAGCTGCCAGCATGCCCGTCGAAGCGCGCGGACACACCAGGGACCGGGCCAATCTGCATCTCGATCCGGGACGCGAGACGGTGCGAATCCGTCAGTTGGGAAAAGCCGTCACCGTGGACCTTCTCGAAAGGCAGCCCATGGAGGTGCCCAAGGCGCGCGCAGCGAACGCGGATGAAGAGTCGTCGGGCGAGCCGCCGCAGGCCAAGAAAGAGGATTGGTGGCTGGTGCGCGCACACACCACAGATCAGAGCACTTTTTCAGGATGGATTCTGGGACGCTTTGTGGGGCTCGACGTTCCGTCGCCGCTCCCAGACTACGCAAGCTCCGCGGCGATGCGAATTGTCGGGTGGTTCGAATTGAATCGCGTGACGGATGACAAAGGGGATCGAAGGCCGCAGTACCTCGTGATAGGAGCGCACGGCCCGGAAGGTCAACCCTGTGATTTCACAATGCTGCGCGTCTACACCTGGGGAACGAAGCGTGCACGATACGAGACCGCGTTCGTCGAGAGCAACCTGTGCGGCAAGCTGCCAGTGAAACTGGCGCATGCCAAGGATGCCAAGGGCGCCGCGATCGAGACTTTTGCATTTGGGGATCTCGGCGGCACAGCTCCCCGAGAACGAACCTATCGCATGCAGCAAACGGTGGTTCGCCGCGTAAGAGAGCCTGCGGAACGGAAGCTGCACGCCAAGGCACACCACTAGACGTTCGGTGGTAATCCCCGCGCCACGGAGCGCTTCGATCCATCGAAAACGCCTGTTTTCCGGCCTGACCCCTGTCTAGATCAGCACGCCAGCGGTTTGTTTCCAGGCGCGAGGGGTTTCGGACGGGTACCATAGTTCTTAGGATGATCGACACCCGGCCACATCTCGCTTCGCTGATTCTGACGCTGCTGATCGCGGCATCGATCTGCGGTTCGACGCCCGGGAGGACCGAGGCGCAGTCGCAGCCTTCCGCGGCTCCGCCGCTCGAGTACCTTGGTGCTTGGGGAGTCAAGGGCGAGCGGCCCGGTCAACTGTCGGAACCCGTCAGCATTTCCACGGACACAATCGGAAACGTATATCTTGCCGATGCAGGCAGCCGCTTCGTGCACAAATTTTCGCCGCAGGGAAAGCCGCTGCTGTCGTTCCAGGAGGAGCCGCTGAAGCATCCCGGATGGATCACGATCGATCGCGGCGGCGCGATCTACGTAGCGGATCCGGTACGCAATAGTGTTTTTATTTTCAATCCCGATGGCGAGCATTACCGTGAATTGCGCCTACACTCAAGGGCGACCAAGGAAAACACGTTGAGTGTAGCAGTGGGTTGGGATGGTCTGATCAACGTTCTGGACTCCAACGCCCTAAAGATATTCACCTTCACGCCGCGCTTTCGACTGGTGCAATCGTTCTACCCTCCGAGAGATTCGACCGGACATGCGAGCGATCCCGGCCCCATCCAAATCGGGCCTGATGGAGCGCTCTACGTTGCGAATGCCACGGTGGGCACGATTATGAAATTCACGCGCGAAGGTCATTTGATGCTGGAAATTGGAGGTCGGGCGCAGGGCGCCGGGCGCAAGCTGAGCGAGCGGTTCGCGGTAGGAAGCAACTTTCTTTACGTCATGGATGTAAACGGACGCATGCTTCATGTTCTGACGCTCGACGGCGCCCCGAAACTCGATGTGGATCTTGCGCCGGAGCTTGGACAGGCGGCGAGGCCGGCTCCGGAGCTCGCCGTCAGTCCGCGCGGAGAGCTTCTGGTTCTGGACACTCCGGGAAACCGCGTCCTCCGGTATCACATTAATTTTTAACACTCCCTCTTTGACACCATCGTTTGGCCCGTTCATCATTGTGCCGGGAGATTATCGATGCCATTGCTGCTCACGGAGACGGACGTCAAGTCGATTTTGACAATGCCGCTAGCCATGGAAGCCGTGGAGGATTCTTTTCGGCGCCTCGCAGACGGCAGAGCACTGCTGCACTCCAGGCAGCGGCTGCACGTTCCGGGCAAAAGTTACCTGCACTACATGGCGGCCGCTGACTCAACGACCGGCTACATGGGGCTCAAAATCTACACCAGCTCGCGTGAAGGACTGCGTTTTCTGGTGCCGCTTTTTCAGGCGGAGTCGGGAGATATGGTTGCGCTGATCGAAGCGAATTACCTGGGCCAGATGCGCACCGGCGCGGCCAGCGGCGTTGCGACGCGGGTGCTGGCGCGGACCGAGGCGCGCACGATTGGAATCATCGGAACCGGACTGCAGGCGCGAACGCAGCTGGAGGCCATCGCGCAGGTGCGCAAAATTGAAAGCATTCGCGCGTTCGGCCGCGATTCCAGCAGGCGGGAGCAATTTGCAAGGGACATGAGCGAGCGTCTGAAAATCCCCGTCGCCGCGGCAGGCTCGGCGGAAGAGGCTGTTCGAAACGCGGATGTGGTTGTCACGTCCACGACATCGACAAACCCGGTACTCGAAGGCCGTTGGCTTACGCCGGGAATACACATGAATGCCATCGGCGCAAATTTTCCGAACCGGCGCGAACTGGACGATGAAGCGGTGCGGCGCTCTCATGTAATTGCCGCCGATTCGCGCGAGCAATCGAAGCTGGAAGCGGGAGATTTAATTCGCTTTTTCGGGGACGACGATTTGCGGTGGTCAACTGTAGGGGAGCTTGCGGGGATCGTCGCCGGGCAAGTTCCCGGGCGGACCAGCCCGGACCAAATTACATTGTTTCGATCGAATGGAATTGCGACCGAGGATATCGTGGTTGCGGGACGGATTTACGAATTGGCGCGCGAGCGGGGTTTGGGGAAACAGGTAGCGATGTGGAGCGAAGAGGTTCGGGCGAGCGGAGCGCGAAGCGTTTAGCGCCAGGGAGTCAAGCGCGAACTCGGCGCAGGTGGGTCTTCAGAGCATCGCGGAGGCGCTGGCGGGTGTCTTCGGGGAGCGGCGCGGGCTCCGAGTTGCAGAAGATCTGAATCGTTTGCTTGGTGGTGTCGACCACCACGCGGCAATCTTCGCAGTGTTCGAGATGTTTCTCGATGGAGGCCCGCAGCGTCGAGTCCAAGGCTTCATCAAGGTAATTCGAAAGTTCTTTAACGATGCTCTTGCAATTCACGAAGTTTCACTCCGCCGAAAATATCGGTTCAGTTTCTGACGCAGCTTAAGGCGCGCCCGCAACAGCCGCGATTTCACGGCCGGAACGGAAAGCCCGAGCGCCTCCGCCGTTTCCTCCGTCGACAATTCTTCGATGTCGCGCAATTGGAAAACGATTCGAAAAGAAGGATCGAGGTCGCCGATTACATTGGAAAGAATCTCATGCAGCTCCGACTGTTTGTAGCGCTCCTCCGGCGAAGGGCCCCAGTCTTCTACTTCGCGGGGCATGGTGTCTTCACCGGTGTCCACTTCCTCATCCAGCGAAACTTGATTGGGACGACGCTTTCGGAGCTTCATCAGCGCCTGGTTGACGGCGATGCGCACGAGCCAGGTATAAAAGCGGGAGTTGCCCTGAAATTCCCCCAGGTGCTCGAAGGCTTTGAGGAAGGCTTCCTGCATGGTGTCTTCCGCGTCTTCCCGGTTTTGAGTGATATTCTGTGCGAGGCGGAAGATCTTGCGCTCGTACCGGCCCACGAGCGTCTCAAACGCATTGAGGTCGCCGGCCTTCGCCGCGGCGACCAGAACCGGCTCGTCATCCTTAACCACCTGCGAGGGCAGTTGGCGCGATTCGAGCGGATCTAGTTTTGGTGCGCTCACGGAATGGATGTCCAGGCTCACAGCGTAACACATGTTCTGCCGCCAGCAAGCCGGCTAAGCCGCTTGGCGATCAGATGCGGCGAGGCGCCCCGACGGCGCAAGAAATCGCAGGATGGAGCGGGGGACGCCTGTTTGTTCGCCCCGGGGTGGACGTGCTATCTTTGTGCAGCATCAATAATTAGGCGCGCTAAAAGGCCCTTCAACCGTAACAAGTGGAGGACAAGTGGAGGAGATGATGGCAACCCCGCAGGCGGTTGACCAGAAACAACGGATCCGCTACCGGGTGGACGGCGGCGTAGCGATTATCGAGCTGGACGACGCGCCTGCGAATACCTATTCGTACGAAATGATGCAACAGCTGGACGCCGCCATTCTAAGGGCGCGGATGGACGAGAGCGCGCATGTGATCGTGGTGCGCGGCGCCGGGGACAAATTCTTTTGCGCCGGCGCGAGCATCCAGATGCTCCGAGCCGCAGACCCGCAATACAAGTACTATTTTTGCCTGCACGCCAACGAGACACTATGCCGCTTCGAGCAAACTCCCAAGCTTGTGATCGCAGCGCTGAACGGCCATACGGTGGGCGGCGGACTGGAAGTCGCTCTGGCGTGCGACATCCGGCTTGCCAAGAAGGACGGCGGCAAAATCGGGTTGCCCGAAGTGAATCTGGGCGTCTTGCCGGGCACCGGTGGAACGCAGAGGTTGGCGCGATGCGTGGGGCGAGCGCGGGCGATGGAATTGATGGCCACCGGGCGCACCTTTAGCTTTGAAGAGGCGCTGGAGCTGGGTTTGGTTCACCACCTCTATGCGCGCCAGACCTTCTGGGACGAGGTGATGGCCTACGCCCGGCAATTCTGTCCGCCGAACAAAGCTTCCTCGGCCGTGGGGCGCATCAAGCGCGCCGTGGTGACGGGGTCGGAAGTGGGATTCGGCGAAGCGTTGGGAATGGAGCGGGAACTGCAGCAGCTGCTATTCACGAGCGAGGATGCGAAAGAGGGGCTACAGGCGTACGTCGAGAAGCGGCAGCCGGAATTCAAAGGCAAGTAGCGCAATGCGGACATTACCCGATCATTTGCGGAAGGGCATGAAAATGATCCTGGTGGGTGCGAACCCCGGCGAACGCTCGGCGCGGGTGGGGCATTATTACGCCGGGCGCGGCAACCAGTTCTGGCCGATTCTTTACGATTCGGGCGTGATTCCCGAACCGATCGGCTATGAGGACGACCGGCGGCTATTGGAGTTCGGCATCGGGCTGACGGATTTGGTGAAGCGTCCGACGCGCGGGATCGAAGAAATTGAGCGGCAGGAGTTTGCCGAAGGGCGCGTGCTACTCGCTCAGAAGCTCGAGGACTTGCGGCCGCGCGTGGTGGCATTCAACGGCAAGGCGGTCTACGAGAAGTTTGCGGGACGCACTTGCAAGCTGGGATTGCAAAAAGAGAAGCTCTACGGGGCACAGGTATTCGTCCTTCCGTCGACGAGCGGGCAAAATGCCGGAACTGAACTCGGCGTGAAGACGCGGTATTTCAAAAAACTGGCAGCGCTGCTGAAAAGCTTGAAAGATTAAGGCGAGACGATTTATGGGAGCGACTCCTCAAACGGTAAACCAGAACTCGAGCCAAGTGTTGCTAGAAGAGCGCGCTGGCTCGGTGGTCACGCTGCGCTTAAACCGGCCGGAGAGATTGAACGCACTGAACATCGAGATGGGAAGGGCGCTCGTGCATGGCCTTTTGCGCGCGAGCGACGACAAATCAGTGCGCGCGGTTGTGATTACCGGCGCGGGTAGAGGCTTCTGCGCTGGCGGAGACCTCGAGCTCATTCGGGACGCGAAGAATCGCAAGGCTCCGCAGGATCTCGAAAATCTGATGAAAACCGGCAAGGAGATTTGCCTGGCGATCGCCAGCATGCCTAAACCGGTGATCGCGGCAGTGAATGGGCCGGCAGCCGGTGGCGGTATGAATCTGGCGCTGGCGTGCGATATGCGGATTGCGTCGGACCAGGCAAAGTTCGCCGAATCGTTTACGAAGTTGGGGCTGTATCCGGACTTCGGCGGGACGTACTTTCTGCCGCGAATCGTGGGGATGGCGCTGGCGGCGGAATTGTTTTACACCGCGGAGATTCTCTCGGCGGAGGACGCCCTGCGGCTGGGGATTGTTAATCGAGTGTTCCCGGGTAATCAATTTGAAGATGAAGTGCGAAAGTTGTCCGCGGAACTGGCCGGCGCTCCGCCGATGGCGTTTCGCGACGTGAAGCGCACGATTCTGGGCGACGACCGCCGCCTGCTCGAAGAAAAGCTGGACGAAGAAATTCGCCTGCAGATTCATTGCTTCGAGTCGGAAGACTGCGCTGAGGGTTTGCGGGCGTTTTTCGAGAAGCGCAAGCCGAACTTCAAGGGCTATTGATCCGAAGCGGAATGCGGCGAAAGGATGTGTCAGCCGAAGTGGCGACTCATGTGGAGACGGAAATCGCGGAGCGCGGCTACACCTTCAGCGAATTGATGGTGGCGGCGGCAGCGCGGGAAATTGGCGACGGGGAGTTGGTCTTCGTGGGGATGCGATTGCCGATGCTTGCGTTTCTGGTTGCGCGACGCACGCATGCTCCGCGCGCGGTTGGGCTGTTCGAGAACGGAGTGATCCGCGAAATGCCTTCGTCCGAATTGCTTTATACCATGGGCGACCCGCCGAACCTGAGGGCGGCCACTCAGTGTGGCCCGATGCTGGATGGAATGGGGCTGCTGCAGCAGGGCCGAGTGCACCTGGGCTTTCTTGGGGCAGCCGAAGTGGATCGTTTCGGCAATCTCAACACGACCTGGGGTTTTCGCAACGGTGAAATGCAGCGGCTGCCAGGTTCGGGCGGAGCCTGCGATATCGCATGCCTGGCCCGGCGAACGGTAGTGCTGCTGGTACACGATCGCGCACGGTTGTGCGAGCGAGTGGGGCATATTACCTCGCCCGGGTTCGGCTCGGGAAATCGTTGGCGTCACGCTCAAGGCTTGCCAGCCGCGTCCGGCCCTTCGGCAATGGTCACGACGCTGGGCGTGCTGCGATTCGGCCACGACGGTGAAGCGCAGCTCGCGTCGGTGCATCCGGGTGTGAGCGTCGAGGAAGTACTCGCTAACACCGGATGGACCTTGCGCGTAGCCGATGAGCTGGTTGAAACGATTCCGCCCAACGAGGCGGAACTTGCCGTGATGCGCGAACTCGATCCCCATCACTTCTGGACTCGATGAAATGAGCGCTGGCTCGATTCACGTTCGAACCGAAGGCAACGCGGCGAGAATTACACTCGACCGGCCTCCGCTGAATGTGATCGACATCGAGATGATGCGCGAGATTTCCGCCGGTATCGCGCAGGTTCTTCCGGCGACGAAGATTCTGGTATTCGAGGGAGCAGGCCAGCGGGGGTTTTCGTCCGGAACCGAGATTCGCGACAATACGCCGGATCGAGCCGCCGAAATGGTGCGAGCGTTTCACGGCATCTTTCGGCGGCTCTGGCGTGCCGATTGCGTGACGATTTCTGCGGTGCATGGCCAGTGCTTCGGCAGCGGATGCGAGCTGGCGATGTTCTGCGATTTCGTGGTGGCGGATACTTCGGCGCAATTCGGCCAGCCGGAAATCAAACACGGATGCTTTCCGCCGGTGGCTATGGTGACGTTGCCGAGATTGATTGGGCCTCGCGCCGCGATGGACGTGATCCTTACCGGGCGAACGCTCCACACCGGCGAGGCGTTCGATTTGGGATTGATTACTCGCGTGGTGCCCGAAGGCGGACTGGAGGCCGGAGTCTCCTGGTTGCTGAGTGAACTTGGCGCGCTGAGTCCGGCCGTAGTACGAATGACCCGGCGGGCGCTCTGGCGCGCAACGGGATTCGATTTTGAGGCTACGCTCGAGGAAGTCGAGGACATGTACTTGGAACAACTCCTGAAGACCGAAGATGCCAAGGAAGGCGTGCGCGCGTTCATCGAAAAGCGTTCGCCAGTGTGGCAAGGCCGCTAGCCGCTTGGCTTAAAGAACCCATGATGGCCGAATCCAAATTGATGACCATGCAGGAAGCGATCGACCGGCACGTACCCTCGGGCTCGATGGTGCTTCTGGGCGCGCAGCTCGAACAGATGATCCCGTTCGCGGCGGGGCACGAGTTGATACGCCAAGGACGGCGCGACCTTACCCTCGTAGGTCCGATCTCCGACATTTTATTCGACCAGTTGATCGGCGCAGGGTGCGTCTCCCGGGTGATGGCCGCGTGGGTGGGAAACGTTTCAGCGGGTGTCGGTTATTGCTTTCGGCGCGCCGTCGAGCGCAGCATCCCGCGGCGAATCGAAGTGGTGGATTATTCGAACTTCACCATGGCTCTCGCGCTACACGCAGCGGCGTTAGGTGTCCCGTTTCTTCCGACCTACACGACGCTAGGAAGCGACCTGCTGAAAAAAAACGGCAATCTCCGCGAGTTTTCATCGCCCGTAAGCGAGGAGAGACTCGTTGCGGTGCGTGCGCTCCGGCCCGACGTTGCGATTCTTCAGGTGCAACGGGCCGACGCTGGTGGCAATGCGCATATCTGGGGAAGCTTAGGCGTTGCCGTGGATGGCGCTCGGGCGGCGCGAAAGGTGATCCTGGTCACCGAGGAAATTGTCGAGCCGGGCGTGATCGCCTCGGACCCGAACCGGACGCTGGTGCCGGGATTTCTCGTCTCCGCGGTGGTCGAAGAGCCAGGAGGGGCACATCCTTCGCCGGTGCAAGGCTACTACGGCCGCGACCACGCTTTCTTCGCTGATTATCACGAGCAAACGCGGCGGCTCGAAGATTTCGAAAGCTGGCTTACGCGGTGGGTCGTGTGTGTGGCTGGCCGCAACGAATACAAGAAGGAGCTTGGCGCGGGACGTTTCGAAGCCCTCGGAGTAAAGGAACACGCGCTTTCGGCGCCCGCGGATTTCGGATACTAATGGCACACGATTCCCGCAAATCTGGCGCGCCCCGAACGCGCCGACCAAGTGGTATGTTTTTGCCACCATGGCGTCGTCGGAAGCCTCGACGCCGCGGCGTGGCTGCCTTCCCAAGGTGTGGAAGGGGCGCGTTCGATGGCCGGCGGGATCGATCGCTGGTCAACTGAAGTCGATTCAGGCGTGGCGCGAAACTAAATCTGCGAGCGAAAGAACATATGGCGAAGACGAAGATTCGTTTCTACGAGAAGCCCACATGAACCTCTTGCCGAAAAGCAAGAGGTCTCTTGCAAGAAAGAAATCTCGACCTGGAATTCAGGAACTTGGACAAAGACCAGCTGAGCGTTGCGGAACTTGACGCACTTATCGGAGACCGCAATTATCGCGAATTCCTGAACACCCGGAACGAGCTCTATCGCCAGCGCAAGATGAAAGAGCATCCCCCGTCGCGCTCCGAGGCACTGAAGCTGATGGCGGCTGAACCGAACTTGATTCGTCGGCCGATCGTGATCCTGGGCAAGCAAGTCATTCTCGGTTACGACGAGAAAGCGCTAAAGAAACTTCGTTAGGCGGCCGAAGGATGAGCGTTAGCAAAATCGGAGTGGTCGGAGTGATCGGGGCGGGCCGAGTGGGCCGGGAAATCGCGTATGCGGCTGCCCGCGGCGGCTACCGCACCATGCTAGAGGATGTCTCCCCCGATGTGCTCGAGCAGGGCCTGGCATTTATTCACCGTCGACTCGAGGAAGATGTCGCCCGAGGGGCGGTAACGAACCAGCAGAAGCAATTCGCGCTCGCCAACCTCGCGACCGCCCGGCGCGTCGAGGACGCCTGTCGGCAAGCGGACCTGCTCATCGAAGCCGCTCCCGAAGAGATGGAACTCAAACTCGAAATTTTCACGATCTTTGACAAGTTCGCCAAGCCAGGTGCAATTCTGGCGAGCAGTACCGCTTCGTTTTCCATCGCGGAACTTGCCGCGATCACATTTCGCAGCGAAAACTGCATCGGAATGCGTTTTTCTCTCGCCGCTCCCAGTGGGAAGTTGCTAAAGATCGTGTGCGCGCGGGATACCTCCCGTGAAGCTGTGCAGGCGTGCGCGGAAGCCGGTCGGCGCATGGGCCAGGAAGTGATGATCGTTCTTGAGCCGCCGGGATCGAGTGAAGCGTCGTGATGAAGGTTGCCGACGGCATCGAAATTCTCCGAGGAGATCTTACGGAGATGGATACAGACGCGATTGTCAACGCCGCAAACAATGATCTGCAACTTGGCGGAGGCGTCGCCGGAGCGATACGCCGAAAAGGCGGACCGAAGATTCAGAGCGAATGCAATGAGGTTGGCCCGGTGCCGGTGGGCGGTGCGGCGATCACGTCCGGCGGAAACCTCAAGGCCCGCTTCGTGATTCATGCGGCGAGCATGCAGCTAGGCGGACTCACAACGGCACACTCGCTGCGAAGCTCCACGGCTCATTCGCTGCGCATCGCGGCGCAAAAAGGTCTCAAGACGATCGCGTTTCCCGCAGTGGGTACGGGAATCGCCGGCTTTCCGATGCGCGAATGCGCGGAAATCATGTTGCGGGAGGTCGCCAAGCATTTTGAAGGCCCGACATCGCTTGAAAAAGTCTACTTCGTTTTGTTCCATGACGACGCTCTCGCGGCATTTGAGAGCGTTTGGACCGATCTGAAGGCGAAAGGCGCTGGGCCATCGTGACAACAGACCTTGTCGGAAAAGTCGAGGAGGAACTTGCGCGCTACGAACACCCGCTTTTCGATTTTGAGGCAAGGCCCGCGCCTGAGGGAGTGGAAGTCGGCATCCGCTTCAAGCCCCCAGGAGCGGAAGTTCACAACTACACTTTCTTGATGCGCCCGCGAGAGATCGAACATTCACAGTTTCCCTGGACGTTTCAAAAACAGCTCTACGATTGTCTGCACGACTACATCATCGAGATGTTCATACGCAATCCGCAGCGGCAGAATTGATGCACCACAGGCGAGAGTCCACGCCGCTCGCGCTGATTCTTGCCGAACGCATTCGCTTTCACGGGCCGATCACGTTTGCGGAGTACATGGAGGCCTGTCTCTACCATCCCGAACACGGCTACTATGCGAAAGCCGATTGGCAGCCCCGGGAAGATTATTTTACGAATGTGGACGCACGCCCTGTTTTCGGGCGGTTGCTCGCTCGCCAATTGCGGGAGATGTGGACTCGACTGGGGAGCCCGATTCCGTTCTCACTAATCGAAGCAGGCGCCGGAACCGGAGATCTCGCAAAGCAGATTCTCGATTTCGCTGCTCAGCAATGGCGCGAGTTTTATGAAGCACTCGAGTACGTGGCGGTTGAAAGATCCCCCGTGCGCCGCGTTGCCCAACGGAATGCTCTCGCCGCGCATCTGGCGGCCGGGCACGCGAAGTCCGCGGCAGAAATTCCGGATGACTTTGCCTGTGGGTGCGTTTTTTCCAACGAATTGCTGGATGCCATGCCAGTTCACTGGGTAACCGAAGAGCACGGGGAACTGCGCGAAATCTATGTGGCCCAAGGAAACTCCGGCCTTTGCGAGCAGACGCGGCCGCTTTCCTCACCGGCACTGTCTCGCTATTTTGCCGAACAAGGGATCGAGCTGTCGGCGGGGCAGCGTGCGGAGATTTGCCTGGCCGCCGCCAAGTGGATGGAAGAAATAGGGCGGAAGCTCCGTCGCGGCTTCGTTCTCACGATTGACTACGGCCACCAAGCCCAGGAACTCTACGATGAGCGGCACATGCGCGGCACGCTGCTTGCCTACGAAGGCCACCGTGCCAGCGAGGATTATTTTCGCGCGCCGGGGGAGCAGGATCTGACGGCCCACGTGAACTTCACGGCGATGGAGAGGTGGGGCCGGCGCGCCGGCCTGGTTCCAGTAGGGCTCACTTCCCAGACGGATTTCCTGCTGGCGCTCGCCCGACACAGCAACTTTGAAGACTTGCAATCCGACCGCATGGACCGGAATCAACAAGAACGGGCGCGCCTGCTATTTAAGACCCTGATTCATCCCGAAGGGATGGGCGGGACATTTCAGGTTTTGATTCAACACAAGCGTGTCGACGCTGCGCACCTGGCGGGCCTCGATCCACTTTGACGGAATCGCAGAACAAACCGAGAGATCGCCGGGCTAATTTTCCTGGGGACGCTTCTTAAGCACCGGTTTGTCAGAAGCCGCGGGGTCATCCGCCGGTTTTGCGGGAGGCGCCGCCAGAGCGGCTGGGGCGGCGGCCCCCGGCGCCGCTGCTGCGTCGACCGACGGATCGCCGGTGTAAGCTTTCTTCAAGAACTTGGCCAACTCTTGTTGCGCGCCGGCGGTATCGTCATTTGTATGTTGCGCCAGACCGTACTCGTTTACGGCGCGCTCGCGCTGGCCGAGCAAATCGTAAATCTTTCCGATGTAGATGTGGCTCCACACTTCGATCCATTTTGGATCGAGATTCCCGCCGAGAGCCGCGCGGAAAGAATTCGCGGCGGCGTTGTAATTCTTCTGATAGAACATCGCCTCGGCCATGCGGAAATGGGCAAGCGAGTTGTTGGACTGTAGATCGAGCGCCTTCTGATATTCCTGAATCGCTTCGTAGTATTTGCCTATTTCGGCCAATCCCTCGCCCCGCGCGACGGAGGCGTGGACGCGAAGCTTGGCGCTGGACTTCAGTAGATTGTTGCTCGCGTCAACCGTAACGCCGTTCGGTTTGGGTCGGCCGAAAGTTTCGAGCTGAAATTCCGTTGTTGTGCCGGTGACCAGGATTTTCTTGTTCTCTGGATTGCCTTCGGTATCGACCTTCACATCGACGGGCATCCGAAAGGTATCGAGCTCCTGGCGGATTTTGCCGACAACCTTGAATCCCTTCGGCGTGCGATACACAACGTAATCGAGCTTGAACTCCGGCACGCCGGTTGAATTCAGCCACTGCGAAAAGAACGCAGCCAGGTTCACCGCGGGCTGGCCTTTTGCCGGAGCGGGGGTCTTGGTTGCCGCCATCTTTTCGAAATCCGCAAGGCTCGCGGTTTTTCCATCGTACTTCTTGAAGAACTCTCGGAGCAGCGATTCGAACGGTTCATCGCCGATTTGCGCGCGGAGCATGTGGAACACCATCGCGCCTTTGTCCATCACGACCGAGCGGTAATGTTCCGAATACACTTCCAGCCGCGCGGACTGAGCGATCGGTGTTACGTCTTCATACATCAACGCTCCCACCGCATAGTCGTCGAGAACTCTGTGCAGTCCCCCCGATCCATCGTTTTGCTCGGCGAACATCGCTTCGGCGTAGCGCGACAGGCCGTCGGTCAACCATACGTCGGAAGCGGAGGCCGCCAGCACGCGATCGCCCCACCATTCATGCGCCACAAGCTGCGCCATCAGCCGCGCGTTCGGCTTCGTCGTCCACTGGCGCGCGCTGATGAGCACTAATCCGGGAGCGTAGTATGCCGGCAATGTGCCATCGGGCAATTGCGCAATTGTGGGATTCGGAACCGGTTCGATCGCGCCGAACGGCCCAGCGAAATACGAGATTGCCTGCGTCAGTGATTCCGCGTAATCGTTCGCCGTCGAGACCTGCGCCGGAGGCGCGTAAACGGGAATCGTAAATCCTTGGATGTGAACCGGGGTCAATTGCAACGAGCCGGCCACAAAGCTGCCTACCGGTTCGGCGTGATCCGAACGGAACACGTATTCCGCGCGAGCCGGCGCCGTGCCGCTGGCGGCGATCATATTGGTGCCTTGTGCTTTTCCCGTGCCCACCACTGCGAACGAGTCCGGTACGTTGATCTTGAAAGTCCCGGTGTAGCGGTTCGATGGATAATTCGTCAGAGGAAACCATCGCGCGGGCAAGAGGAGATAAGCCGAGGCCTTGTCGATGGAAGCAAAACGCAGGCCTTTGGTGGGGCTATCGTCCTCGTTCGAAAGAGGCCCGCCATATTCAAACGTCACGGTCGTCGGATGGCCCGGTGCGATTACTTCTGGCAGAGCAACCGTCAGCAGAATCGGTGAATTCCGGTCGCGCTCGAAATTCAGCGGTGGGCCGCCGGGCGCATGAACGGAAGTGAGGCGCAGGTCCGGGTGCAGCTCGACTACAATGGTCTTCGATACAGCTTCCGCGATGAAATCGACGCGCACGCGGGCAGCAATCGTCTGATCTTCCGGGTGCAGAGTCACTTCGACATCGTAGTTGGTGGCGCGAAACGGATAGGCGCGCGGGGCCTGCGCCGATGCGGAAATGGCAACAAGCAGGACGAGCGCCAGAGTGGCGAGCTGGGAGCGGACCGTGCGCAAGTATTCCTCTCTATGCAAAGCCTATTTTCTCGACCTAATTAAGATACCAGACAAAGACGCACAGTTGCCCGTGCTAGAAAGATTAGAGCATTCGGGCGAAGATGTCTGCGGCGCGCTCGATAGCCCCACCCCCTCCGAGCTTGGCGCGTACCTCCGCGAGGCCTCGCTCCGCTTCCGCGCGAGCGTCCGGCGATTCGAGGATGCGGCGAACCTCCGACTCCACGGCTTCCGGCGTGAATTGGTGTTGAATCAGCTCCGGCGCCACCGCTCTTCCGGCGATGAGATTTACCATGCCAATAAACGGCGATCGAATCATGTTTCGGAGGATCAAAGCACTGGCTGGCGTGACTCGATATACCACCACCATGGGTATGCCCAGCAGCGCTGCTTCGAGGGTTGCGGTGCCACTGGCAACGACAGCGCAATCCGCGGCTGCCAGGGCGTCGTAGGTGGCACCCTCGATTCGGGTCAGGTTCACCAGGGAATTCTCGAAGTGGACGAAAGCGCCGTCATTCAACCCGGGGGCGACGGCGTGAACGAATTGAATGCCGGAAACATGGCTCAATCGGCGACACGCCTCGAGAAGCCTGGGATAGTGCTGGTTGATTTCGCTCGGGCGGCTGCCGGGAAGAATCGTGACGATCGGCCGGCTGGCGTCGAGGTTATGCCGCTCGGCGAACTCCTCGCGAGTCATCGTGCGGCGTACGATATCGACCAGGGGATGGCCGACGAAATCCGCTGGCACGCCTGCGTCGCGATAGAATTTCTCTTCGAACGGGAAAATGACCACGAGGCGCTTGACCAGTCGTTTGATGAGGCGGATTCGTCCGGGCCGCCACGCCCAGACTTGCGGGCCGATAAAGTAGCCGACCGGAATTCCCATATTTTTTAACCGGCGCGCCACGCCGAGGTGAGTTCCCGGCGAATCCACCAGAATCGCGAGGGCCGGATGCCGCTTCTTTGCTTCACGCGCGATCCGGCGTTGCACGCCGATCACCGCGGGGATCTTGTGCCATACTTCGGAAATGCCCACTACGGCGACCTCCTGATAGTCCGCGATCAACTCGACCTCCGCCTCAGCCATTTGGGGGCCGCCCATGCCGAAGAACTTGGCCCCGGTGCGTTCACGGAGAGCGATGGCCAGGCGCGCGGCATACATGTCGCTCGACGCCTCACCGGCGGATAGTAAGATCGTCGGCGAGCTCATTAGGCCATCTCGAATTTTGTTGGTGAAGAAAATTGAGGGCCAGGTCGGACTGTGGCTCGGTGTGAGCGCTCGACCTTCGCTCGATCAGTCATCGGCGGGAAGACGCTGGGCGAATCCGGTCGACCCTGCGCCGGACAGCTGAACCGTCACTTCCTGTTCCTTGTACTGCAGCTGGTAGAGGCGGTAGTAGATTCCGCGCAGCGCGAGAAGTTCCTGATGAGAGCCCTGCTCGCGCAGGCGTCCCTTGTGAAACACCAGAATGCGATGCGCGTGCTGAATCGTGCTCAGCCGGTGCGCGATCACCACCGCTGTGCGTCCCTCGAGCAACCGATTGAGCGCTTCGCGGATCAGCAACTCCGTCTTGGTGTCGACGCTCGACGTTGCTTCGTCAAGGATTAGGAATTTCGGATTGTGCGCCAGCGCGCGCGCGAAGCTGACGAGCTGCCGCTGGCCGACGGAAAGAGTGGAGCCGCGTTCGGTGACCGGCGTTTCGACACCCTGCGGCAAGCTATCGACGAATGGGCCGAGGCCGACCTCGCGGAGCGCGCGTTCGGTAACTGCACGATCGATGTTTTCGGTGCCCAGTTTGACGTTCGATTCGAGCGTGCCGGTGAACAGGAACGGATCCTGCAGCACGATACCGAACAGTCGGCGCAGTTCGCCCAATCCCAGCGCTCGTATATCCACGCCATCGAGCAGAATTTCGCCGCGCTGGATGTCGTAGAAGCGCAGCAGGAGCTGAATGATGGTGGTCTTCCCCGCGCCCGTGTGGCCGACGATAGCGAGCGTTTGTCCCGGTTCCACGCGGAAAGAGACGTCGCGCAGGACCCACTCTTCTTCTTTCGGTGTGGCGCCGCCGGTATAGGAGAACCACACATTGCGAAACTCAATCTCGCCGCGCGGTGCCGGAAGGCGATGCACCTCGGGAGGCGAAACAATGGTCACCGGTTCGTCGAGCAGCTTGAAGATGCGCTCGGAAGCAGCCATGGCGCTTTGTAGGATGTTAAACTTTTCGCTCAAGTCCTGGATGGGCCGGAAGAAGCGCTGCGCGTATTGCATGAAGGCGAGCAGCACGCCGATCTCGATGGCTCCGGCAATTATTTTCACCCCACCCACCCAGTAGAGTAGAGCAACGCCGCTCATGCTGAGGAATTCCACGGCGGGGTAAAAGAACGCGAACGCGTCGATGGCGTCCTTATACGCCTCCATGTGCACGCGGTTGAGATGCTCGAATTGCTGTCGCGACTTCGCTTCGCGGTTGAAGAGCTGCACCACGGCCATACCGCTGATGTGCTCCTGAAGAAAAGCGTTGATCCGCGCAATGGCCGTGCGGATCCGTCGATTCGCGTTGCGTACCTTGTTTCGGAAGAAATAGGTGATCAACAGCATGAACGGCAGTGGCGATAGTGTGGCGAGTGCAAGAAAAGGGTGCCATTTGAAAAGCAGCGCGGCCATGCTGAAGAGCAACACGAAATCGTTGAGCATGGCCACCACGCCGGAGGCGAACAGATCGTTCAGGGCGTCCACGTCGGTGGTCGCGCGAGTCACGAGCCTTCCCACCGGACTGCTGTCAAAAAAGCTCATCGGCAGCCGCTGCAGGTGCTCGAAGATTTCCTTCCTTAGGTCATACATCGTTTCCTGCCCGACCCACTGCATGATTCGCACTTGGGCGTATTGCAAGCCAAATCCCGCGACCAGCGAGCCCAGAAACGCAACCACGACCGAGGTCAGTCCCTTCAGCGCGGCGCTTCGTGCAATGTGGTGAGCAAAGCCGGGAAGGATGTACCAGTCAATCGCCAGATGAAAGAAGTACGGCCCCACAAGTTCCATGGCCGTAACGCCCAGCGTGATCGAGACCGCCACCGCCACTTGCCAGCGATACGGCCGCAGATACTTCAGCAGTCGCCTGGTAAGGTGCGAGTCGTAGAGCTTTCCGAGCTTCTCTTCTTCGCGGAAATCGCTCATTCGCGTGCCAGCTCTTCTTCGAGTAATTGCTTTTGGTGAAGATCGGCATAGTAGCCGCCCTCTGCAAGCAGGGAATCGTGCGTGCCGCGCTCGATGATGCGTCCCTCGCGGACCACGATGATTTGATCCGCTTCCTTGACGGTCGAAACGCGGTGCGACACCAGAATCGTGGTTCGCCGCCGCATCACATCGCGCAGCCGGCGCAGGATCCGCTCTTCGGTGTCGGTATCAACGCTCGAAAGCGAGTCATCGAGAATCAGAATTTTCGGGTGGCGCAGGATCGCGCGCGCCAGCGAACTCCGCTGTTTTTGCCCGCCGGAAAGCGTTATGCCTCGCTCCCCCACCATGGTGTCAAAGCGTTGCGGGAAACTCTGGATTTCGCCGGAAATGCTCGCAATTTCCGCCGATTCAATGATCTCCTCTTCGCGCGCGTCGTGTACTCCGAAGGCGATGTTTTCGCGGAGCGTGTCGCTGAACAGAAAAGTGTCCTGCGGGACGTATCCAATGGCGCGGCGCAGAACCGCCAGCGGATACTCGCGGATCGGCCGCCCGTCGATCAAAAGCGTTCCAGGAGGCGCTTCCCACAATCGTGAAATCAAGGCGGCCAGCGTCGATTTTCCGCTGCCGGTCGGGCCAACAATGGCCAAGGTCGAACCGGCTGGTACGTGCAAATGGATATCGCGCAGCACGGGTTCGCCGCGTCCATCGCCGTTTCCCGACGTCGGATAGGTGAAAGTCAAGTTTCGAAATTCAATTTCGCCGCGAATTTCGGCCGCCGCCGGGGAAGAAGGCGGCTGCGCTGCCGTGTCGTCGATTCCGGGCTCGGCTGCTAGAATGTAGTTCAACCGCCCCATCGACGCGGCGCTGCGCTGAAAAATATTTGTTACCCATCCCAGCGCGATCATCGGCCACACCAGTTGCACGAGGAACGCGTAAAACGCCCACAACGTTCCGACGGAGATGCGGCTGTCGATGACTTGTATTCCGCCCTTCGCCAGCAGGATTACGAACGTCACGCCAATCAGTGCGGTAAGGAACGGGAAAAACATGCTCCAGGCGCTGATTAGCTGGATGTTGCGATTTACGTAGTCGCGATTGGCCCGGTCGAACGATTCAATCTCGGGTTTCTCTTGCGCGTAGGCTCGCACCACTCGAACTCCCGTGAGGTTTTCCTGCGCGCGCGTCGAAAGCACGCCAAGCGAAGCCTGAATCTCCTCCGAAAGCCGGTGAATGATCTGTCCAAAGTAGCGCACGGCTATGGCGACGAACGGCACCGGCAGCAGAATCCACAAAGTCAGCGCGGGCGAAAGCTTGATCATGAAGAAGGTCGCCAGAACCATCGTGACCATGGTCTGCGCGCTGTACATGACCCCTGGCCCCAGCACCATGCGAACGTTGTTCAAATCGTTCGTGGCCCTCGACATCAAATCGCCGGTGCGGTTCCGGACGTAGAACTCGGGCTCGAGCCTCACGAGCCGGGCCAGAAAATCATTCCGCAGGTCAAATTCAATCTCCCGCGAGACTCCGATCAGGATCCACCTAGTCCAAAATGACAGAAACCCTTTCACCAGCATCGCGCCCACTAAGAGCAGACAGTAAAGACCCAGCGCGTGCCGGCTCAGTGGCGCATAAAACGAAAAAAGTGGCGCAAGAATCTGGCGCGACGTTCCGGTGAGCGTCGAAAGCGCCTGCGGTGAGCCCTTCAGGCAATCGGTGAGCGCTCCGATGATCAGTTGCGGAAGCGCGCCAACCAGCCCCATCAGCGTAACGGTGAGCAGCCCAAGCGCGCTCATGGCCTTGTAACGCTTCACGTAGGGAATCAGCGTTTTCAAATGGTCCCAGCCCGAAAGCTTCCGCTCCGGGCGGGCAGTGGTGGCAGGCACGGGTTGTGCGATTGCGCTCATCGAGTGTTCATCGGGCAATCTGCGACTGCGGCGTTTCGAGCGCCGGTACTTCGCCCAGAAATTGTACGAAACTCCGGTCCAGCGATTGATACCTCTTCACCTTCGGATTCCAACGCACGCCAAGGGTCAGTACGTAGCCGCCGACTGGCTTTTCGAGCGGCGTGAAATACATGATCAGACCCTTCTCGGCGTCCTGCTCATACTGCAACTTCCAGCCTGCGACCGGCGAGAGCGGCGTCCCGTCGAGGAATCCATTGGTGTTCTTGAGATGCTCGTCGCAACGAAACACCTCTCGCCACGTTTCACCGTCCTTCTCGACCACCGCCGCCCTGGTTACCAGCGTACCGGCCGCAGCCGTCTGCGGAGTCGTTTTCACCCGGTTGATGGCCAGCACCTGCGGATGTCCGTTTTTAGCCAGATCACCGTACCGTAGCACCTCGACCTCGGAGCCAAGCGCAGTCTGCGCGGCGCTTTGAAACTCAGCCGGGATCGCCGGCGCGGCAGGTTCCGCCTTTGCCGGGGACGGCGGCGAGACCCCGCAGGCCGCCAAGGCCAGCGCCGCTCCGCACGCGATCACGAAAAACGAAACTTTTCTCATCAATCTGAACAAGACAATTGTATCTGCTAGTTTCGATTCCCGGAAGAACTCTCCGATTCCGGTTTTTCCCAGTCCGCTAACGCGCCGCGAGTATTTCTTCCAGGCGAGCCTCAAAGTTCTCCTCTCCCTCGGACCACAACCGGATCTGCGCGACGGGCAGGCTCTTTTCGACGCGCCGCATCCATTCCAGCAGCTTGCGTATGTTCTCGCGCGTCTTTTCCTGGTAGGCCTGCAAATTCTCGGGCCAGGCCATCGCTTCAAGGAAGCGCGCTTCCTCCGGACTCTCGGCAGGCGCTTTCGGGCCAGGGTGGTACCCAAGCAACCCTGCGTGACCGGTGAAAAAATGCTCGAAGCCTAAGTCCACCTGCAAGTGCCCATTCTCGCGCCAGAACTCGTGGTCGTAGTCCTCGCCGTGGCAGAGCACCCCGAGCGGCTGCGGCTCGAGCTGCCATTGCGCTGTCCCGGCTTCATAGCCCCACAGGTCCCAAGCCGACTGCACTTCGTACGAGCAATCGCTGTGCAAATAATCCTTCGCTAGCTCGACAATGCTTTCGGCGTCCAGTGGAACGGCGCGGAGGTCCTGTTCGAGCACCGGCGATTCCGCGGCATCTACGGCGCGAATCACCAGGTATGAGAATCCTGGTCTGGAGGCGGAAAACGGAATCGTCGCGAGAAAGGCGCCGAAGCGCTCGAGCATGCGCTCTTGGGCGAAATCCTTCGACCAGATACTCAAATACGATTGGTTCGACACCGCAGCATTATAACGGGACGGGCAGCGCAGCCGGAAATCGCCGCAGGGCAGCGAGCGTGGACGGCAACAGCTCAGGTTTTCTTCTGGGGCCCTGGACCTTCTTCCTCTTCGTCGTTGAAGTGAGTCGAGAGGCCCATGAGCCGGTCTTTCAGTGTGTCGCCCATGCCGGACAGCACCTGGGCACACGTCTCGCGTATACGTTTCTCCGCCGTCTTGGAGAGAGTGTCTATCACCGCCTGCGAGCTTTGACCGAGGGTCGTAGCCGACGCCAGCAGCCAAGAATTCGAGGCATTCTCGAGGCGCGCTTTGTATTGTTCGATGGATTCATCGGTAGACTTCTTCAGCGCTTCGATCCAGGCTCTCTGTTCCGCCTCGCGCTTTTCCTCCCAGGCTTCCATAAACGGGCCGACCTGCGAGATGAAGTGCGTGCGTGCCTGCTCCACTCCCTGCATCAACCTCTCGTCAAGTTTCTTCTGGAATTCCAGCAGCGATCCCTCGCGGTTAAACTCCATGTCCGAACGCGCCTTCTCCAACGTTTCGCGCGAAGAAT
>Ga0307475_10000035_pt1 | contig 68395 bp, 55 predicted proteins | sample atmos_gasesECM1C_FD_203317 | JGI IMG/M metagenome (GOLD analysis project Ga0307475, IMG submission 203317) | Hardwood forest soil microbial communities from Morgan-Monroe State Forest, Indiana, United States - atmos_gasesECM1C_515 | ecosystem: Environmental > Terrestrial > Soil > Temperate... | reverse complement strand
CGGTCAGAAAGCCGGGACGCAGGTCATCCACACGCGCCAGACTGGCCGCGAGCTGATCGCGTCGATCTCGCAATGCTTGTAAGGAAATGGTCATCGGAGCCTCCTATCTGACAGCCATAATAAACTGTCAGACAAGGAAAGAAAACCCCAGCCAAACCCTATCAGACTTCGGAGTGAATTTTCATGTCGTACTCCCCCTTACCCGGGTCTCATTGACTTGCGCTCTCGCGCTATGGTACCCATACATCCTCTTTTTTTATGGGGTATCGCTCGACCTCGGATGGCGGACAAAGTTCAGCGGATTGAAGTCACGCTTGAAACGCAACTCGACAGCGTAGACCTCGCGGAAAGCATCGCCATGCGCGTCGCTGAATCCGTTGGCTTTAGCGAAGAGGACGTTCACAAAATCGGGATGTCTGTGCGCGAAGGCGTGATCAACGCTTACAACTATGGCAACCAACAGGATCACCGAAAGAAAATCACCATGACTGTGGAGCTCGGCGGTGAAAAAATGACGGTTCGCGTGCTCGATCAGGGGAAGGGATTCGACGTCTCCCACGTCCCGGACCCCCTCGATGAAGAAAACCTTCTTCGCACTTCGGGCCGCGGCCTCTTTCTGATGCGCGCCTTTATGGACGAATTCGAAGTGCGCCGCGGGCACGGCGGCGGCGCTGAGCTGGTCATGGTCAAGAACATTCCGAACGCGGTTTCCGGCAACGGCCAAAATAAGCCCGGCTAGAATGAAGCGGAATAAAGTAGAATGATTCGAAATCAAGTAGGATCGGTGCCATGGCCCTTCAAGGTACAACGCGAGAAGTAAACGACGTTGTAATCGTCGATTTCAGTGGAAAGATCACGTTGGGTGAAGGCAGCTCACTGCTGCGCCGTACCATCAAGGAAATGATCGATCGCGGCTACAAGAAGCTGCTCATCAATCTTGAAGACGTCGACTACATCGATAGCTCCGGCATCGGCGAACTCGTCAGCGCCTATACCACCGTCCGAAACGCCGAGGGCGAATTGAAGCTGCTGAATCTCACCAAGCGCGTCCACGATCTGCTCCAAATCACGCGCCTCTTCACCGTCTTCGACGTCCAATCCGAGGAAGAAAAAGCTCTCCGCAGCTTCCGCTAATCTTGTTCATTTTGCGTTTAGGGCAAGTCTTTCCCGCCGCCGCTCTACCGCACTGCTGAACCGTTCCTACACAAAGAGACCGAATTGAAACGGATCGCTCCAACCGCCATCAGGGCGTCAGCACATACAAATGCTGCACCACCGTCTATAGTCCGCCGGACGCGCGCCTACGCCTTCGACATAAATTTTCTTACGCCAAACTTGCTGCCGATGTTGACGCCCATGCTCCGCGCTATCAACACCATCGGCTTCAGCCAGATCCTGCTTCCGGCGTAGCAGGAGTTCTCTCGCCGAGCTTGCCGGCCTGATTGCTCGTCCTGTGGCATGGCGGTGCTACTCCGCTTCGAAATCAGCGCTGCGTTTCTGCAGGACTTGGCCTTTCTCGCCCGCTACGAATTCCAAGCGGTACGCGCCCGGCGGCAGATTATTCACCGGCACTTTCAGTGCGAGCGGCATAACCGGGTTGCCTTTATCGACGAACTGAGATGTGTCGATCGCACCGCTGGCGAACACCCGCTTGCCAGTCTTCTTGTCGACGATTGCGTAGGCCACCTGAACGACGGGAGGCTTCTCGTCCGTAAGCTTTGGTTCAAACACTTGAGCGTACAGCGCCACCTGATCGCTGTTTTTAAAGTGGTTGCTGCCCGAAGGAACCAGCTCCATTTGCCGAACGATCAGCGGAGCACGGTCGGCAAGCAGATCTGCGTCCAAGCTCACACCCATGTCGGAGACCTTGCGGACTTGATTGCTCAGCGCGATGCCGCTGAGGCAGAACGCCTTGCCGTCGAACGGATCGATTGCAAGCGGCGTCTCGTATTTCCCAAAGTTCTGCCCGCCCGTTCCCAGCACAACGGTAAGGCGGTATGGGGCCGGGGCGAGCGAGAATTGGGTCTGGTAGTGCATCGGTGAAGCGGTGAATTGTTTCCACTGATCCGACTCGAGATCGAGCGTGACTTCGTCGCTGAAGCGTCCACCTTCCGAACCATCCGTCTTATACGCGATACCCAGTACTTCGATATTCGCGTGATACTTGCCTTTCACTTTGTCGAATTTTACCGAGGCTGCCGGAATTTCCATCGCGACGTTCACTCGCACTTCGCTGGGGGATGTGTAAAAGAAGGGTGCCTCCAGCGAGCCGCCGATCGTTCCCGGAACGGAGCCGGCCGCGCGCGCCGCGAGCTCTTTTTCTACCGGTTTTCCTGCAAGAGAATCGGCCGGCTTCACGTTGCAGTATCCGCTGCGGGCGCGGACGTTGGTGCCCCCGCGATCGACCTTGACGTGAAGCGTGTGGCAGCTTCCTTCGGCTGACTCCGAAGGTGCGTAACCCAGCAGATAGTATTCGTCCTGCTCGCGAGCGATTTTTTGCAAGCCCGCGAGAAAGTCGTTGGTGTTTAGGATCGGAAATCCGCCGGTTCCCGACGCCAGCGCGTAAAGAATCTGCTGATTTGTGGACGCCGATTCCGGAAAGGATGGAACGATGGCGCGCGGCTGCGTGTAGTTCGGGTTCCCAAACGGCTGGCCTGGGTTTCCGACAGGATTGCCGCTCGGAGGGCCACCCTTAGGGCCACCTCCTCCAGTTGGTGGACTGCCTCCCTTTCCGCCCCCTCCGCCACCGGGGCCTGTAGGCGGCCCTCCGCCTGTGGGTGGCCCGCCGCGTCCGCCTCCGCCACCTCCGTGCTGGGGATCGGCGGAATCCGTGTCGGAAAAAGGAGAGCCGGAAACAGGAGCGCCGGGATGGTATGACGCGAGGACAAGCCGCGGCGCAGAACTAGACCTCTCGACTTGTGAACGAGCGGCAACCAGTGATCTGCGGGAAGCAACCTCGTTGAATTCCCGCTGACGTCGAAGGCTGTGCGGGCCTCCGGGAGCGACTGCTTGCAGGCCACGCACGTCTAGCGGATAAATCGCCACGTTGGCTTTGTTGCAGGCATCGATCGTGGCGGTTAATTCGGACTGGCGTTCGGGCGTAATAGGAAATCCCGACGTGAACAAAATCAAGCTCTTGCGCCCGGGAACGTTCATAAGGTTCTTCGCCAGCGTTCGAATGGAAAGCAACATGGTGTAGGAGCCGAAGTCGGCTTCCCGGTTGCTCCCCGATAGCGGCCCACCGAGGGAGGGCAAACCTGAGCCGTCGGCCGCCGCCGCGTTTGGCGAGACAGCAGAACCTTGGACGCGGTCGATTACCTTCCGCAACCGATCGGTGTCGGCGGTAAAGTTCTGGGTAATGCGCAGAGTGCCGCCAAATTCGACAACGGCCATCACGCGGTCCGCGCCGACGTTCGCGTCGATGAATTTCGCGGCCGCTGCGCGGGCGCGCGGCTGTTCGCTCAGGTCCATCGTGGAATCGTCGAAAAACAACACCAAGTAGTGGCGCTGGGAACCGGCGGGTGCATTCGGATCGTTGCCGAACGTAAAGTTTTCCACGCGTTGCGGCTTGTTGTCCTCGAGGACATGAAACTCATTCGCAGCGAGATCATGGACGTAATTGCCCTTCTTGTCTGTGACGATCACATCCACGCGAACCACGCGACTTTCGCTCTTAATGGCGGGAACTGCCGCCACCGGCGCTTGCTGCGCGGGAGCGGCCTGCGCTGGCTGCTGATTCTGCTGCGCCGCGGCCTGCTGTGTCTCCTGTCCGAATACTATTCCGGGCGAAAGGAAAGCGTGCTGGCCCAGCCAGGCAGCTGCAATAAGGAATGCAATCGCCGCCAGAAGCCTATAGCCATTCGGGAATTTCATGGTTCACCATCCTAATACGGAATCTCCACCGCGCCGTTCTGCGCCGAAAGCTGTGCGGCGTTGGAATCTCGCACCACAAGCCGGACGTTATACGCGCCCGGCTTCACATCGAAACTTGTCTTGAGAGTCACGCCCGTGCCGCCAAGGCGGTCGAGCGTGGCGTCGAGCAGCCGGAATTCGACGACTTTTTGGCTGCCGCTGACGAAATTACCGTTGCGGTCAAAGATAGCGGTCACCACGGTGAGATTGTTCCGATTGCGGCCGTCGCTTTTTTCGAACCGCAAGTGCCGGATATCGACGTGGCTCAATATCGTGAGTTTGGCATCCGCCGGATCGACTTTGTAATACTGCGTGTGCATCTCGATGGGAATCGAACGCTGCTCTTCCTGCGAGAAGACCGCGTCTTCGATGTCCTGCTTGGCGACATCTTCCTGTGACTCGCCTTTCTTCGGTGCGTAATACCCCTTGCGCGCATGGAGGGTGTATTTTTCTTTCCCCGTAACGATGATCTTCAAGGAATGGAACTGCCCGTTATACTTGAGGTTCTGAGGGCTGATGCCGAGGAGATAAGAAACTTCCGGAGCGGCGGCGATCATGTGCAGCCCCGCGACGAGATCGTTGCTGTTGTGAAACGCGATTCCACCGGTGCCGTCCGCGAGATCGAGCAACACATCGGTCTGCCGCGTCTGGCCTTCGATGCGATACGAATCGTGGATCGCGGAAAATCGCGGATCGCCTACGACTGGCTGGGAAATGTCGCCCACCGGATCGACGGTGTACAGCCCTCGCGCATCGAGCGCGTCAATAAAGATGTTCGACCGGTTGGCGCGGTCAATCAGTTGCGATAGTTCCCATTCCTTCTGCTTGTACAGGAAACCGGGAGAGACCAGCACGATGTTTCGTTGGCCCGGAAGAACCGAAGTCCGCCGGATCACTTCCTCCAGACGCCGAAGCGCGTACTGCGTTTGCGTGTCGCCCGCGCTGAGGACTTGAAAGGCCGTGGATTGCGCCAGTCCTTGCGCCGCGCCAATCTGCCGTGTATTTCCATTGAAAGCGCAGACCAGAGCATCCTGCGTAGCGACGTTTATAGCTTGCTGGTCGTTGAAGTTGATCATCTGGCTGGCTTGGTAGTAGTCGATGCTCGGACACTCGCCGACGCCCGTGGATTCAACCGCGGTCACCGAACGGGGCTGTAATTTCCTCAACGTCTCGCGAAGCTGGTCGCGATCGTCAGTAAAGTCCGTTTGCGTCTGGCCCGACATGGTGAGCACGGCCACGCGATCAGTGGGCTCGATCGACGAATCCACGTATTTGTCGGCGGCGATGCGCGATCTTTGCAAGTCGCCGATGCTGATGTGGATGTCGTCGAAAAGCAGCGCAACGAAGCGCGACGCAACAGAAAAGTTTGCCGGCGGAGCGTTCGAGTCCGACCCGGCCGCGACGGCGTCCACATTTTTCGATGGTGCTTTTGGCGCCGGCGAAGGCGTAGCGGTGTCGACCGAGAAGACTGAAATCACCTGCTGCGTGCGGCCCTCGAATACCTGAAAATCCTCCTTGCGGAGGTTGGGAACGGTGCGACCCTGCGAATCGCGAACGACAACCCGGACGGGAACCAGATTGACGCGTGCCTGGAAGGGAACCGCCGCGCGAGTCTTTAGTTCGGGAGCTGCCGGCGCGTCAGCCGACTGCGTGGATGATGACTGGGTATCGGAAGCGGGCTTTGCCGCTGAACAAAGCCATAATTCAGCGAACAGCAAAGTCCCAAGGAGAAAGGTCAAACGGCGACCGAGGCCGGTAAGGACAAGCCTTCCCGCTAGCGCATTCATGCAGAACTCCGATGAAGCCCTGAATTTCAGTTCGCCGGGAGGCCGCACGCTTCTCGGTACTGCTGGGAGTCTACGCGGAGTCAATGGCGTGGTCAATATACACAAAGGCAACACGAAGGCGCGCTGCGCTTCGGCGAGCGAGGTCGCAGAGAAACGTCTACGGACGGAAGTCTTGACGCGCGCCGAGCGTAAATTCTAATTGGCATTTTGGAGCCGATTAGACTGCATCGCGCTCCTTTGTTTTCAGTCATTTAGGCCATTTCTAATCGACAGCGGTGCCGATTAAGAGTACCCCCAAAACCAAAAGCGCCCCAGGCGAGAACGCCGCCCGGACGCTCGATACAACAAAACAATCTTCAAACTACTGGATCAGAAGGACCACAGGTTTCAGTCAAATGCGAGAGGAAAATCTTGAATCAGACGGCCGCCATTGATGCATTGGCGGGGCCGGCGGGGGCCGGGCGCTCTGGACAGCGAATTATTTTTATGGAAGAATCCCGCCGCTGATGCGGGGTAATAATCCGCGTCGGGAGTGCGAACCCCAGCTTACCGCGGGCCCTCAGTGCTGCCGACCGGAGTTACAAACACCTGAATCGGTACATTACGCGAGGAGGAGTCGCTACGTTGGCTCGAGAACAGGGTGTGGTGAAGTGGTTCAACGCTTCCAAGGGATATGGATTCATTCAACGCCAGTCGGGGGAAGATGTATTCGTCCATTTCTCCGCGATTCAGATGGACGGATACAAATCGCTTACCGAGGGCCAGCTTGTGGAGTTCGAGGTCAAGCAGGGCCCGAAGGGCTTTCAGGCCGAAACCGTCACCAAGGTATAGCGGGTGGTTTAGCGGCTGTTTTTCAGGATATCGATCAGAAGCTTCGTTGATCCACTGCCTCGCGGCGTCTCGTTCACCCGCCGGCTGGCGCGCGGCGGCCTTCGTGCGTTCCGTGCGACTGTGATACCATTTCAATCCGGTTGAAGATTCAACAGTTTGAGGTGCGTCTTGGCGCAGCATATTTCCCGCAGGGAATTGAAGAAGGACGAAGTGCGCGAGACGTTCGCGCACGGCGCCGATGCCGTCCTCTCGCACCAGACGCTTACGGCGTACCTTCTTTTTGCGGCGATCGTCGTGGCGCTGGGCGTCTTCGGCTGGAGAACGTACGCCGAGCGGCAGACGGTGAAGGCCTCGGCGGCCTTTGACGACGCGATGAAAGTTTTCCAGGCGCGCGTTCGCGCACCGGGCGAGCAGGCGCAGCCCGGAGAAGTGACCTACGTCGACGAAAAGAACAAGTGGGCCGATGCGGCGCAGAAATTCCGTGGTGTTGCCGCGAAATACCCCCGCACGCGGCCCGGTCAACTGGCGAACTACTACGCGGGACTGAGCCTCGAACGAGGCGGTAAATACGACGAAGCGAGAAAAGCGCTCCAGAGCGCGGCCGATGGCGGCGAAGATTACGCGGCGCTGGCGCGATTCGAGCTGGCGCAGCTCGACGACCGCACGGGGCAAGGCGACGAAGCCGTCAGGCTTTTCGAGCAGCTGATGGCGAAGCCGGCGGTGCTCGTCCCAAAGCCCGTCGTGATGCTCGCCCTTGCCGAACACTACGGCCAGAAGAATCCCGCCGCAGCCGCCAAAGTGTACGGGCAGATCAAGACTGAATTTCCCGGCACGCCTATCGCGCAGCAGGCCGATCAGGAACTCGCGCTTCTGCCGGGCAAAACCTAAGCCACCGGGGCGGCCGCCGCCTTCGGCCCAGCTCAAAAATAAAATGTCGCTGTCTACCTATGCCATGGACGTACGGCGCTCGCGCGGGCGCCGTCACGCTGAACCACCGCATCCCTATCGCGGCGACTACGCGCGCGACCGCGATCGCGTGGTTCATGCGCGGGCGTTTCGCCGGCTCGAAGCGAAGACGCAAGTTTTCACCACGCGCTATTCCGATCATTTCCGCAACCGGTTGACGCACACGCTCGAAGTGGTGCAGGTGGCGCGCACGGTGGCGGGGGCGCTGGGCCTAAACAGCGATCTCGCCGAGGCGCTCGCGCTGGTTCACGACATCGGGCATCCGCCCTTCGGCCATGCCGGCGAACAAAAACTCGATGCGCGCATGCGCGAGCACGACGACCGCTTCGATCACAATCTTCACGCGCTGCACATCGTCGAGCAATTCGAGCAGCGTTATCTCGATTTCCCCGGACTCAACCTGACGTTCGAAGTGCGCGAGGGAATCATCAAGCATTCGCGGGATTATTCGGCCGCTAATTTCCCCGAGCTCGAGGAGTATCTGCTCGATCAGCGGCCGCCGCTCGAATCGCAGCTCATCGACCTGGTGGACGAGATTGCCTACAACACGGCTGATCTGGACGACGGATTTGAGGCGCGCCTGCTCGATTTCGAGAGACTGCGCGCGGAAGTCCCCGTCTTCGATGAGGCTTACGCGGACGTCCATCGCCGGCATCCGCAGGGCCGCTGGAAACTGAAATGCAATGAGGCGCTGAAGCGCGTTCTCGACCAGCTCGCGACGAACCTGATTGAAACTACGCGCCGAGCGGCCGAGACAAGCGGCGTCGAGTCGACAGAAGATGTGCGCCGCTGCCCGCAGCGGCTTGCTGGGTTTTCAGCGGACCTCGCGGAGCACAGCGCCAGCCTGAAGCGATTCCTCCACAGCCATCTTTACTCACACCCAGCTATCGTCGAGGACCGCGAACGATCGGTGGCGGCGCTCGATGCACTCTTCGGCTTCTTCCTCGAGCATCCGGAGCGCATGCCGCAGTTTTATGCGGACCTGGCGGCGCGGGAGCCGCGCCATCGCGTGGTCTGCGACTACATCGCCGGCATGACCGACCATTTCCTTCTGCGCCAGTGCCACGAACTGCTGGGGATGCCCGTAGCCCCCTCGATGTAATTAAACGAACCGCACTTCTTAGGGGCGTTGCGCGCGGCGGGAAGATCATTGCCCGTTTAGTGTCAGTTAGAAAATCTTTTCGGCGACGCTTCCTTGACAAGGCTTTCGCGGGATTTATAATAACTATTCGCTGCAAAAATGCGGGGAAACGCGATGTTTCTAGATGTCAACGAACTGGCAGTCCGCAAGACCCGCATCCGGAAGAGCTACGCCCCCGGGACGTTGGACTTCCATTCCGGCGATTTCCGCCAGATCGAACCCCTCGAAGTGCGCGCTACGGCGGAGCTGATGGACGGGCAGATCCGGATCTTCGGGAATCTGCACACGCGGGTGGAGTTGGTGTGCGCGCGCTGCCTGGATACGGTGGTGGAGGAAATCAGCCGGGATTTCGATCTTTTCTACCGGCCAATGACCTCGATTGCGCACGACGAAGAGTTCCATCTGAATCTCGACGACACGGAAATCGCGTTCTTCGAAGGCGACGGCCTGTTCCTGGCCGACGTTCTGGCCGAGCAGGTGAACCTGGCGCTTCCGATGAAAGTTATCTGCCGCAGCGATTGCCGCGGGTTGTGCCCTCATTGCGGCGCAAACCTGAACAACGACGAATGCCGCTGCGAAAAGCACGCCTCCGATCCCCGGCTCGCCCCGCTGGCCCGGCTGAAGCAGGACTGGTTCAAAAAGCAATAAAACGCTACACTATCGGTTCGCGATTTTAGCCGCCGGACACGTGCGGCCCGCCAAGAGGAGCATCCATGCCCAATCCAAAGCGACGTCATTCGAAGCGGCGAACCAGCAACCGCCGCGCCCACGATCACCTCACCGCGCCCACCCTCGGTGAGTGCCCGAACTGCCACGAACGGAAGCTGCCTCATAACGCGTGCCCGAGCTGCGGGTATTACAAGGGACGCGAAGTGATTGACACCACGGCAAAGACAGCCTAAGTTTCAGCGACCTTCCTTTCTGAATTGGTGCCTAGATGATCTGCATTGCTCTCGATGCCATGGGAGGCGACCATGCGCCCCGCGCCGAAGTGGAAGGCGCACTTCTAGCCGCGCGGGAGCTGGGCGTCAAGGTGGTCCTCGTGGGTATTGAGGAAAAAGTCCGTCAGGAGCTGAACCGGCACCGGCATCGCGGCGTCGCCGTTGAAATCGTGAACGCGACGGAAGTGGTCACGATGCGAGATTCGCCTTCGCACGCCTTCCGCCGCAAGAAAGACAGTTCGCTGCACGTTGCCTCGCGCCTGGTGCGCGACGGCAAGGCCGATGCGCTGGTGAGCGCGGGGAACACCGGCGCGGTGATGACCGTGGCGCGATTCGTTCTCGGAACGCTGCCTTCGGTGGACCGCCCGGCGCTCGCCGCAGCGTTTCCGAACATGAAAGAAAAAGTGACGGTGATTCTCGACGTGGGCGCCAACGTCGATTCCAAGCCCGAGCAAATCGTGCAGTTCGCGGTGATGGGCGAGATTTACTACCGCACGATCTGGGGCACGCGCCGGCCGCGCGTGGCGCTGCTTTCCATCGGCGAAGAAGAAATGAAAGGAAACGAACTCACTCGCGAAGCCGCGAACCGCTTGAAGCAGGCAGCGATGAATTTTACGGGGAACGTCGAAGGCCGCGACGTGTTTCGCGGCGATGTGGACGTAATCGTTTGCGACGGCTTCATCGGCAATGTCGCGCTGAAAATCAGTGAGGGCCTGGTGGAGCATATCGGCGGCATGCTGAAGAAGGCGATCAAGAGCAGTTTGACTTCGCAGCTCGGCTACGCGCTGTCGAAGCGAGCGTTCGACGATTTCCGCAAGCGCACCGATTATTCCGAGTATGGCGGCGCACCGTTGCTGGGCGTACGCGGCGTTACGATTATTGGGCACGGCCGCTCGAATCCCAACGCCATCAAGAACGCCATTCGCGTCGCGTCGGAACTTTGCAAGGCGCGCGTCAACGAAAAAATCGACCAGGAGCTTACTGCTGCAGCTGCCGTAGTGGCGCGCGGCTGATTTCAGCGGGAATCACAATCACGATGGCCATGGGCAAACTTGCATTCTTATTTCCGGGGCAGGCGTCGCAATATCCGGGCATGGGGCGGGACCTGGCCGCCAGCTTTCCGGAGTCGCGGCAGGTTTTCGACGAAGCCGACGCCGCGCTGGGCTTTTCCATCTCGAAGCTGTGCTTGGAAGGCTCCGAAGAGGCTCTCAAGCAAACTGCAAATACGCAGCCCGCGATTTTGACGGTTTCGACGGCGGCGTATCGCGCGCTGGAAACCCGCGGAATTATTCCTGATTTCGCTGCCGGGCACAGCTTGGGTGAGTATTCAGCCTTGGTGGCGGCGGGCGCGCTCGAGTTTTCGGCGGCCGTGCGAATTGTGCGCAAGCGCGGGCAGTACATGCAGGAGGCGGTTCCTGCCGGCGAAGGCGCGATGGCCGCAATCCTGGGGCTGGCGCCCGCAGAAGTAGCGGACATTTGCAAGAAAGCCGCGAACCATGAAGTCGTTTCGCCCGCGAACATGAATTCGCCCGAGCAGACGGTAATATCCGGCAGCGCAGCGGCTGTGAAGCGCGCGGTGGAAATTGCATCGCAGAGTGGAGCGAAGCGCGCGGTAATTCTTCCGGTCTCCGCGCCGTTTCACTGCGAACTGATGGCGCCGTCGCAGCAGCGCCTCGAGTCGGATTTGCGCGCGGCCACTTTCGCGGCCTTGCGCTTTCCGGTGGTCACGAACGTCGACGCCGGAGTCATCGCTTCGGGTGAAGAGGCACGCGACGCGTTGATCCGCCAGGTGACGCAGCCGGTTCGCTGGCTCGATTCCGTGCGCGAAATGATCGAGGGCGGCGTGACGATCTTCGTCGAGGTCGGTCCGGGTAAGGTGCTTTCCGGCCTGATGCGCCAGATTGACCGCTCGGTGCGTTGCTTCAACGTGGAAGACTCCGCGAGCCTCCAGGCTACGCTCGATAAGATTACGCAGGCGCGCGCCGAAGTGCCGGACAGTTAGCCGATGTTTTCGCTCAAGGACAAGGTGGCACTGGTTACGGGCGCTTCGCAGGGCATCGGGCGCGCGACGTCGCTTGCTTTGGCGGAAGCGGGCGCGAAAGTCGCTGTCGCGGCGCGGAACGCTGAAAAGCTCGCGTCGCTGGTTGTTGAAATTACAGCGGCGAGGGGCGAAGCGCTGGCCGTGCCCATGGATGTGGCCGAGGCGGCGCAGGTAAAAGTAGGCTTTCAGCAACTGCTCGCGAAATTCGGAAAGCTCGACATCCTGGTCAACAACGCCGCCATCACGCGCGATACTCTGGCGCTGCGCATGAAGCTCGAAGATTGGGACGCCGTGCTGCGCACCAACCTTACCGGCGCGCATTTGTGCATCCAACAGGCGCTTGGCGCGATGTTAAAGCAGCGCGCGGGACGCATCATCAATATAAGTTCGGTCGTCGCGGAAACCGGCAACGCCGGGCAGGCGAACTACGTGGCGTCGAAGGCGGGGCTGATCGGCCTGACGCGGGCCATCGCCGTCGAAGTTGCGTCGCGCAACATTACAGTGAACGCCGTGGCGCCGGGATTTATCGCCACGCCCATGACCGACGTGCTCTCGCAGGAAATAAAGGACAAAATGAAGTCGCTGATCCCGCTGGGCCGCATGGGCACCGATCGCGAAATCGCCACCGCCATTGTGTTTCTCGCGAGCGACGAAGCCGGCTACATCACGGGGCAAGTGCTCGATGTAAATGGCGGGATGCATATGGGATAGTGGCTCGGGAACTCGGGCGAGAATGAAGATCAAGATTTACTGGGTCGGAGTAGTTTGTCTTGAGACAGGAGGGATCTTGGTAGTCGAATGGGCTGCAGTCGCGAAGGCGACGGGAATCGATTTCCACATTATTTCCTGCCCGTTGTTCTTCTCCGGGACCTCTGTGGCATTTGCTTTCTTATATGACGTATCAGGCGGTGGAAGAGATTTACTACTGACTTACCTTCGAAACGGGCTTAAGGTTGACCGGGCATTAGGCCGCGCATAGAATGTGTAGGTTTGGTTCGGGGCGCAAACCCCTGCTTGGTGTGCTGCCCCGGGGTACGAGATTGCCGAAAGCGGAGGAATAATCAGAATGGCCAGCGTCGAAGAACGCGTGAAGCAGATCATTGTCGAGCAACTCGGTGTGGATGAAGGCGAAGTAACTCCCACCGCGTCGTTCGTGGACGACTTGGGCGCCGACTCACTCGACACGGTCGAGCTGGTGATGGCCTTCGAGGAAGCATTCGGCATCGAGATCCCGGACGAAGATGCCGAGAAGATCGCGACCGTGCACAACGCCGTCGAGTACATCGAGAAGCACGCCAAGGCAAGCAAGTAGTCCGCCGGCCACCCCATATCCGCACAGGAGAGGTTTCGCTTGAACCGCCGAGTTGTTGTGACGGGCGTCGGGTTAGTCTGCGGCTGTGGCATCGGAACCGATGAGGTCTGGTGCAGCCTGCTGGCGGGCAAGAGCGGTATCGGCCCCATCACCCACTTTGACGCAACCGCATTCGATTGCCGCATCGCCGGGGAAGTCCGCAATTTCGATCCGCTCAACTGGATCGAAAAAAAAGAACTGAAGAAGACGGGGCGCTTCATTCAACTGGCGCTCGCCGCTTCCGACTTCGCGATGCGCATGTCGGGCCTTGAGATCACCCCTGAACTGGCGCCCGCCACGGGCGTTTACATCGGGTCGGGAATCGGTGGTTTCGATGTGATCGAGCGCGAGCATTCGAAATTTCTGGCGGGCGGCCCCGGGAAGATCTCGCCTTTTTTTATTCCTGCTTCGATCGTGAATCTCGCTGCGGGCCACGTTTCGATCCGCTACGGCGCGAAGGGGCCGAACTCGGCCACCGCGACGGCCTGCTCGGCTTCCGCTCATGCGATTGGCGACGCTTTCAAAATTATTCAGCGCTCGGACGCGGAGGTGATGATTGCAGGCGGGACGGAAGCGTCGATTACGCCGATGGGCGTGGGCGGGTTCGCAGCGATGCGGGCGCTCTCGACTCGCAACCACGAGCCCGAACGTGCCAGCCGGCCCTTTGACGCGCAGCGCGACGGCTTCATTGTGGGCGAAGGCTCGGGAGTGCTGATTTTGGAAGCGCTCGAAGTGGCGCAGCGCCGCGGAGCCAAAATCATTGCCGAAGTCGTTGGCTACGGGATGTCCGGCGATGCGTTTCACATCACGCAACCGGCGGAAGGCGGCGATGGCGGGTATCGCGTCACGCTGGCGGCCCTTAAGGATGGGAAAATTTCCCCGGAACAGGTTGGCTACGTCAACGCGCACGGAACTTCGACGCCCATCGGAGACGCGATCGAGACGATGGCGCTAAAAAATGTGTTCGGCGAGCGTGCGAAAAAAGTTCCCATCAGCTCGACCAAGTCGATGACCGGGCATCTTCTGGGCGGCGCCGGCGGACTCGAAGCGGGCATCAGCGTGCTGGCGCTGCGCGATCAGATTCTGCCGCCGACGGTGAATTACGAGAACCCCGATCCGGAGTGCGATCTCGACTATGTCCCGAACAACGCGCGCAAAGCCGCAGTCGAGTACGCGCTCTCCAATTCATTCGGATTCGGCGGGACGAACGCATCACTCCTCTTCAAGCGTTGGGACGAGCGGTAGCAATCCCCTTTTGTGGCTGGTGCGAAAAAGTGATATAGACTATCAGTTTGTTTGCAAGGCAGGAGGCTGGCTTGAAGATTGGAGTTTGTGTCAAACAGGTCCCTGCGAAGGACGCGCCGCTGGCGATTGTCGAAGGCGGCGCATGGATTCGCGAGTCGGATATTGGTTTTGAGACGAATGAGCCGGACAGCTATGCGCTCGAAGAAGCGCTTCGCCTGAAAGAAAAGCATAGCGGAGAAGTGGTCGCCATTTCGATGGGCCCGGAGCGCGCGAAACAGACGATCAAAGAAGCGCTCGCGAAAGGCGCCGATCGCGGCATTCACGTCGCGGACAATGATTTTTTCAAACTGGATCCGCTGAACTCCGCGCGTTCGCTGGCCGCCGCGGTGAAGAGGGAGAATTTCGACCTGATCCTCACGGGACTTCAGAGTGACGATCAGGGTTTTGGCCAGACCGGCGTGCTGCTCGCCGAATTGCTCGGCCGCCCGCACGCGACGATTATCATGGCGATTGAAGTGATTGATCAGCGCATGAAATTGAAACGCGAGCTCGAAGCCGGATGGTTCCAGTGGGTCGAACTGCCGCTGCCGGCCGTGCTTTCGATTCAGTCCGGGATTAACAAGCCGCGCTACGCGACGCTGAAGGGCATCATGGCTGCAAAGAAAAAGGAAATCGCCACCGTCGAGCGTACCTCCCTCGGGGTTCCGGACTCACCCACGCAGCGCGTCGAGCGAATTTACGTTCCGCAGAAAACGAAGAAGACGGAATTTATCACCGGCCAGCCGAAAGAAATCGCGGCCAAGCTGATCGAGAAACTGAGACACGAAGCTCGCGTCCTTTAAGCATTTAAGCAACGTGCGCGATAGACCCGGCGAGGGCATCGACAGATGAAGATTCTCCTGATCTCCGAACAGCGCGAAGGCAAGTGGAACAAAGTCAGCTTCGAGACTCTCGCCGCGGCACAGCAGATTGTGCAGCACACGAAGGGCACGCTGACGGGCGTTGTCATTGGCAAGGGTGTGGCCGCGCTCGCAGACGAGCTCGCCGGCTATCAACTCGACGAAGTTCTCCTCATCGAGCACGACCTTCTCGAGAAGTACACCCCCGACGGCTTTTCCATCGCGCTCCGCCAGCTGACTGATAGCGCGAAGCCAGACCTGGTCCTTTTGCCGCACACCTATCAGGTCCGGGATTTTGCGCCGAAGCTGGCGGCGTCACTCGGCAAGGGCTCGCCGGGTGAGGCTGGCAAAGGAATGATCGGCGACTGCATCAGCTATCGTTACGAGAACAGCAGATTGATCTTCGTCCGCCAAATGTTTCAAGGCCGCACGGCTGCCGACGTGGTCTTCGTCGGTGATGCTCCGTGGATTGCCACCTTTCAAGCGGGAGCTTTTCGCGCCGATCTTGCCGTGAAGCAGACAGGCGGCAAAGCGCCGGTAAAGTCCGCCACCGTCAACTTGAAGCCGGAACAAATCCGCACCAAGCCGCTCGAGCTTTTCCGCGAAGCGAAGCAAGCCGTGGACCTCACGCAGGCGCCGATTCTCGTCTCGGTCGGCCGCGGCATCAAGGCGCCGGAGAACATCCCCATCGCCGAAAAGCTCGCAAGGCTAATGGGCGGTGAAATCTGCGCTTCACGCCCCATTTGCGACGAAGGCTGGCTCCCCATGGACCGCCAGATTGGCAGCTCCGGCCAAACCGTCGCGCCAAAGCTCTACTTCGCCCTCGGCATCAGCGGCGCGATTCAACACGTCGTCGGGATGAAAGGCTCGCGCACCATCGCGGCAATCAACAAGGATCAGAACGCGCCCATCTTCGAAGTTGCCGATTACGGCGTAGTCGGCGACATTTTCGAGATCGTCCCCGCCCTCATCGAAGAGCTCGAAAGGCCGCACTAGTCCGTAAGCCCGCGGTTGTCCTTCTCAGGATGAACTTTCCGCTGTGCCCCTGCGTATCAAGAACAGGCGCGCGAGAGGCTTGTCCGCGAACCGCGAGTACTTGCCGGGAGTACAGCCATGAGCACATTTGTTCAGGACATTAAGTACGCGCTCCGCCTGCTGGCGAAATCGCCGGGCTTCACGGCAACCGCCATCCTCACTCTCACTCTCGGCATTGGTGCCAACACGGCGCTTTTTTCTATCGTAAATGGCGTGCTGCTGAACCCGCTGCCGTTTTCCCAACCAAACGAGCTCGTCGCCGTGTATGCGAAGTCGCCCACGTTTGAGCAATCCTCGATCACTTATCCGAACTTCTTGGACTGGCACAAAGACAACCAATCCTTCTCATCCCTGGCGGCCTTCCGCTCGGAAGATTACAACCTCACCGGCGCGGGCCCGCCCGAACGGCTTCACGGTCATCAGATATCCGCGGGTTTTTTTGCGATGCTTGGCGTCAAGCCACTGCTGGGCCGGGATTTTCGTCCTGAAGAAGACCAGGCGGGAGCGAATCCCGTCGTGCTCATCAGCGATGGGTTGTGGAAACGCAAATATGGCTCCTCGCTGGAAATTCTCGGCAAGACTCTTTCGCTGAATGGTGTTTCGCATACCGTGGTCGGAGTCTTTACGGGGCACGAGCCCATTTTCAGCCCCTCGGATGTTTATGTGCCTATCGGCCAATGGAACGATCCCACGTTTCGTGACCGCCGGATCAGCATGGGGACGAACGCGATCGGGCGGCTGAAGCCGGGAGTTTCGATTCAGCAGGCTGGCGCCGACATGGATTCGATCGCGCAGAATCTTGCCGTGGCGTATCCCGACGCAGACAAGGGCCTCGGCATCTCTCTTGTACCTCTTAAGAAAGACACGGTCGGTGACGTCCAGGGACTCCTTCTGGTGCTGCTGGGCGCCGTCGGATTCGTTCTGTTGATCGCCTGCGCGAACGTGGCCAACCTTCTGCTGGCGCGATCCACGGGGCGCGCTCGCGAATTCGCCATCCGCTCCGCCCTCGGAGCCAGCGCCGTGCGCGTGATTCGACAACTCCTCACCGAGAGCGTGCTTCTTGCGCTCGCCGGCGCGGGGCTTGGATTGCTGCTCGCCAAATGGGGCACACGAGCCATGATTGGCGCGATGCCGGAAACCTTGCCGCGCGCCGACGAGATCGCCATCGACCCTCGCGTGCTCCTGTTCACGTTGGCCGTTGCGGTTCTAACCGGCGTCGTTTTCGGCCTGGTCCCCGCGCTTAAGGCTCTCCAAACCGATCTGCACGATACGCTCAAGGAAGGCGGACGCGGTTCGAGCGGTGCGCGCCACCGCACTCAGCGCTTCTTCGTGGCGTTCGAAATGGGCATGGCACTTGTTCTGCTTATCGGCGCCGGACTCATGCTTCGCAGCCTCGGAGCGCTCTGGAGCATCCATCCCGGCTTCGATCCGCACAACGCTCTCGCCTTCAGCCTCTCGTTGACCTCTGCTCAGGCGCCCACCGCGGACCAGCTTCGCGCGAAGTATCACGCGAGCGTCCAGGAAATGGAAGCCATACCCGGCGTGCAGGCTGTCTCCATGCTAGGTGGCTCGCTGCCCATGACCGGCGATTCCGAGCTGCCCTTCTGGGTCGAAGGCCAACCGAAACCTCAGACCCAGCAGGAAATGCCCTCGGCGCTTTTTTACCTCGTGACTTCGGGTTACCGCTCCGCCATGGGCATTGCTCTCGAGCGCGGCCGCTTTTTCACTGCGCAGGATGACCAGCACGCTCCCACAGTCGCTCTGATTGATGCCAGCTTCGCGCGCAAGTTCTTTCCGAATCAGGACCCCATCGGCAAACACGTCAATCTCGCTCTGCTCGACATTCAACCGGAAATTATCGGCGTAATGGGCCATGTCGAGCACTGGGGGCTTGGCAATACGGCGCATCAGGACTTGCAGGCGCAGATTTATTTGCCCGTTTGGCAGGTGCCGGATCGCTTTTGGCCGCTCCTGGCGAATGGCTCAAACTACGTGGTACGCACCGCCGCCGCGCCCACGGGCATCGTGAACGCGATTCGCGCCGCAGCCGAAAAGTTTGATCCGACGGCCGTGGTGTATGAAGCCAGGCCAATGGAGCAGATCGTCGCCAACTCGATTGCCACGAAGCGCTTCTCGATGATTTTGCTGAGCGTATTTGCCGCCTTGGCGCTCCTGCTCTCCGCCGTGGGAATCTACGGCGTCGTTTCTTATCTTGTCGGCCAGCGCCTGCGCGAAATCGGCTTGCGCATGGCTCTCGGAGCGCAGCGGAACGATGTGCTGCGTCTGATTCTCGGCGAGGGAGCGAAAATGGCGCTAATCGGTGTAGGGTTCGGCGTTGCGGGCGCGCTACTCCTAACGCGCTTCATCCGTCAAATGCTCTATGGAGTCAGTGCAACTGATCCCATCACATTCGTCGGCATCGCCGCCTTGCTCACGTTCGTGGCGCTCGCTGCCTGTTACTTTCCCGCGCGCCGCGCGATGCACATCGACCCGATGGTCGCCTTGCGATACGAGTAGCGCTGCGGCTAGCATTTCCTTCGATTCGCGGAGGCGCACATAGGAACGCTGCTGCAAGATCTGAAATACGCGATTCGGATGCTCGCGAAGTCGCCCGGATTTACGGCACTCGTGGTTCTCACTCTCGCGCTCGGTATGGGTGCCAACACCGCGATTTTCAGCCTCATCAACACGGTTTTGCTCCGGCCGCTGCCATATCCCGAACCGCAGCGAGTGGTCACATTAGGCCTCGACTACGGCCGGGGTGGAGTGAGCGACGACTTCGAATCGCTCCAGTATGTTTATTGGCGCGACCATTCCCAGGCACTTGATTCTCTCGCCGCCGTGTTCGGGTCGATGGGCGGCTTCAATTTGCTAGGCAACTCGGGCCCGGTGCACGTGCGCGGCAGCAAGGTTTCCCGCGAGTTTTTCCGAGCAGTCGGCATCGCGCCCATGCTCGGCCGCGGATTTCTCGATGAGGAAGACCGGCCTGGCGGGCCGCACGCGGTCGTGCTCAGCTACGGTCTGTGGCGCAGCGCGTTCGGCAGCGATCCCGCTGTGACCCGGCGTTCGATCGTGCTCAATGGTGTTTCCTATTCCGTCGTAGGAGTTCTCCCTCCGGGGTTTCGCTTCATCTCCGGAGAACCGAGCGCATCCAACCCGGAAGTCCTGATTCCTCTTCAGCTTTCCGATGCGCCCACCGATCGCGGAACAAACTATACGATTCTCGCGCGCCTGAAAACGGGAACCACCCTTTTTGCGGCACAAGCTGACGCGGACCGCGTTTCCGCAGAATTCCACCGCGCCTACCCGGACTATTACACCGACAACGCCAAATTTCAGGTTCGCGTGCGTCCGTTCCAGCAGGCTGTGCTCGGCGACGTTCAGCCCACTTTGCTGGTGCTATTCGGCGCCGTTGGATTCGTCCTCCTGATCGCGTGCGTGAACGTCGCAAACCTCTTTCTCTCTCGCGCCACCGCGCGGCAGAGAGAAATTGCTATTCGCTCTACGTTGGGCGCAACGCGCGTGAGGCTCTTCCGCCAATTGGCGTGCGAAAGCCTGGCGTTCGCGACCCTGGCGGGTGGCGCGGGGCTCGCGCTGGCTGCCTGGGGTGTTCGTGCCATCGCTGCCATGAGCCCGGTCGCATTGCCGCGCGTCGCAGACTTGTCCTTTGATTGGCGCGTGCTCGTCTTTACGTTGGGAGTATCGGTGGTTGTCGCTCTCATTTTTGGATCGGTGGCCACCGTTTACGGCCTTCGCGGCGACATGAACGACTCGCTCAAAGAAGGAAGTGAGCGCACCGGTGGCGTACATGGCCGCCGCTTGTCGCGCGTGCTCATTGCGGGAGAAGTCTCGTTATCGCTGGTGTTGCTTGCGGGCGCAGGCCTTCTGATCGCGACCGTGATTCATCTCTATCGCGTGCCACCGGGCTTCGACCCAGGAAATCTCACCAGCGCGCGCATGTCTCTGACCGCCGAGAAATATACGCGCACAGCCCAAGTCTGGAATTTCGAGCGCCAGGTGATCGAGCGCGTGCGCCAGCTCCCGGGCGTCGTTTCCGTCGCAACCGCTTCGGCAACACCGCTGGAGCGCGGCTTGAACACGGTTGTATTTCGCAATGGAATTTACTCGGGCGATCGGCACAACTTCCTCGGCATCGAGTATCGCTCGATCAGCCCTGCGTACTTCCAAACTCTCGCGATACCGTTGCAGCAAGGTCGGGAGTTCACCGATGCCGATTCTGCGGAATCGGCGCGAGTCGCCGTCGTGAACGAGTCGCTCGCGCGCGAGCTGTGGCCCGGCCAGAATCCGATTGGCAAGCCTCTCCTGGCGGGCGACAGCGAGGCGGGGCAGGGAGTTCCGCGGCAAGTGGTCGGCGTGGCGGCGGATATTCGCGAAATGGGGCTCGACCGGCCTCCCAGGGCGACTGTCTACGTACCGCAGGCGCAGGTGACCGATTCTTTCAACGCGATGACCAACTACTGGTTCGCGGCCTCTTGCCTGGTGCGCACGGCGCGCCCGCTCAATCTCGACAATGAAATCCGCAACATCGTCGCTGCGGTAGATTCCGAGGAACCCGTCGCGCGCATTGATTCGATGGCCGGCGTGCTGGCGCGTTCCATCGCCGAGCAGCGGTTCTTTATGACGCTCATGGGCATTTTTGCGACGCTCGCGCTGGTTCTGGCGGGCGGTGGAGTTTACGGCGTGCTCAGTTATCAAGTGGCGCGTCGCACGCGCGAAATCGGAATTCGCATGGCGCTCGGAGCCCGCCCACGCGACGTTCTGCGCCTCGTCTTGAACGAAGGCTTGCGCGTCGTGCTGGTAGGCGTCGCGATCGGCACAGCTGCGGCGCTGATGCTGACGCGCCTGATGGCCAGCCTGTTGTTTGGCGTGAAGCCCACCGACCCGCTGACGTTCGCCGTCGTTGCCGCCACGTTGGTTTGCGTCGGGCTCGCTGCGTGCTACGTCCCAGCCCGCCGCGCCACGCGCGTCGACCCCATGGTGGCATTGCGATACGAGTAGCGCGTCGCCAACAAAAGTTCTTCACCGGCGTCTCAAAAATCGGGAGGGCACCATGGGAAACCTGCTCCAGGATTTGAAGTACGGCGTCCGCATGCTCGCGAAGGCGCCCGGCTTTACCGCCGTCGCCATACTCACGCTCGCGCTCGGCATCGGCGCCAACACCGCCATCTTCTCCGTTGTCAACGCCGTGCTTCTCCGCCCGCTTTCTTACAAAGATTCCGCAACGCTCTTCAATGTTTGGGGCAAATTCGAAAAGGAAGGCCTTCCGCAGAATTGGATTTCTGAGCCCGAATATTGGGACCTCATCGATCGCAACGAACCCTTCTCGCAAATCGCCGCCTACGCGCTCGGCGGAAGCGCCAACCTCACTAGCGCCGACGCGCGTCCCGTGCAAGTTTCCTCGGCCGGCGCCACCGCCAGCCTGCTCCCCATGCTCGGCGTGACTCCCGCGCTTGGCCGCATCTTCACCGCCGCAGAGGACCAGCCCGGCCACTCGCACTTCGCGCTGCTCAGCTACTCGCTTTGGCGAAGCCAGTTTGGAGCCGACCCCAACGTCGTCACCAAATCCATTCAGCTCGACGGCGAAACCTACTCTGTCGTCGGCGTTCTCCCAAAGCGATTTTCTCTCGGGGGCAAACAAGACCTCTGGACGCCCCTCGGCCTGAACCGCGCAAAACCGCGCGATCGCGGCTCCCACTACATGCGCGTCGTCGCGCGCCTGAAGCCCGGCGTCGACTCCGCACAAGCCTCCGTTGCGCTCACGCGCCTCGCCGATTATCTCCGCAGCGCGTATCCCGGAAACTACGGTCATGGCGCCGACAAGGAATTCGGCATGTACATGGTGCCGGTGAAAGAACAGCTGGTGTCCAAGCTTCGCCCGGCTTTGCTGGTGCTGCTGGGCGCAGTCGCGTTCGTGCTCCTGATTGCCTGCGCTAACGTCGCAAATCTTCTGCTCGCCCACGCTTCCTCGCGCGAAAAGGAACTTGCCATCCGCGCCGCGCTTGGCGCCGGACGCGCTCGCCTCATCCGGCAACTCCTCACCGAAAGCCTCATTCTTGCGTTGGCTGGCGGGCTGCTCGGCCTCGCGCTCGCTTACTGGGGCGTCGGTGCGCTCCGCGCGCTGGCTCCGGCCAACACTCCGCGCATGGACGAAGTTCATCTCGATCCCCTAGTTCTCGCGTTCACATTCGGCGTTTCTCTTCTCACGGGCCTGTTCTTCGGACTCGCGCCCGCCTGGCACATTGCGCGCACCGATCTGCGCGAAACGCTCAACGAAGCCGGCCGCGGCACGTCCGCCACGGGAGGCAGCCGCCGCCTGCGCGCCGTCCTTGTAGTTTCAGAACTGGCGCTGGCGGTGCTCCTCCTCGTCGGCGCGGGCCTTTTGATTCGCAGCTTCAGCCGCCTCCTCGAAGTTTCTCCCGGCTTCCAAACGCAGCACCTGCTCACGCTCGAGCTCTCGCTGGCTGAGAAAACTTATCCCGACGGCCCGCCCGTCCAGAAGTTCTTCACGCAACTCATGGCGCGCGTCAAGACGCTCCCCGGAATCCAGTCCGCCGGCGCCGTCTCGCAAATGCCGCTCAGCGACAACTACACTTCCGGCTCGGTATTCTTCGAGGACACCTCCATTCCCGACGTCCCGCGCCTCCCGGAACTGGGCAATCTTCCCTTCATGGAAATCGACCAGCGCGTCGCCACTCCCGGCTATTTCGCCGCCATGCAGATTCCGCTCGTCCGCGGACGCCTTCTGAACGACGCGGATAATGCCAGCGCTCCGCTCGTCGCTGTCGTCGACTTGAATTTCGCGCATCGCTTCTGGCCTCATGGCGACGCCATCGGCCAGCACGTGGCCATCGACACCACCCCCACCGGCAAGCCCGATGTGCAATCAAAGGATCCGCGCTGGCGCACCATCGTCGGCGTCGTCGGCCACGTCAAGCACTACGCGCTCGACGTCGAAGGCCGCGAACAGATTTACTTCCCGCACCAGCAGCCGCTCTACGGCGCTTTTGTCCCCCGCGATATGACTCTCGCCGTTCGCACGTCGCTCGATCCCGCGAGCGTCACCAACGCCATCCGCGAGCAGGTCGCCGCGCTCGACAAGGACCTCCCGCTCTACAACATCGCCACCATGGACCAGCTCGTCTCCACTTCCGTCGCACAGCCACGCCTCAATCTTTCGCTTCTCGTAGCCTTCGCCGCGCTCGCGCTCATCCTCGCCGCCGTAGGCGTATACGGCGTGATGGCCTACGCCGTCACGCAGCGCACCCACGAAATCGGTATCCGCATGGCCCTCGGCGCGCTTCCCGCCGACGTCCTGCGCCAGGTCCTCGTCGAAGGCGGACGCCTCGCCGCATTCGGCGTCGCCCTCGGCCTCCTCGCGGCGCTCGCGCTCACGCGCCTCATGTCCACGCTCCTCTTCGGCGTAAAGCCCACCGACCCGGTAACGTTCGCCGTCGTCGCCGCCACGCTGGTCTGCGTCGCGCTGGCTGCCTGCTACGTCCCCGCGCGCCGCGCCACCTGCGTCGACCCCATCATCGCCCTCCGATATGAATAACGATCAGCGCGAGTAGGGTTCAATTCGTTGTTCGCGCGAAGAATAATTAGGAGCAGAATTATGTGTGCGCGGGCAAACCAAATGAAAATGCTCGAACGCTTCCGCGGAAGCCTCCTGGGCTTGGCCGTCGGTGACGCTCTCGGAGCGCCGCTCGAAGGTGCGCCGCCCGGCGACGGCAGCTCCTCCGCATACGAGAAAATGGCCGGGGGCAGCCCTTTCGATGTCGGGCCCGCGCCCGGAGGATGGACCGACGATACCTCCATGGCTCTATGCCTTGCCGCGAGCCTGGTCGAGAAGCGCGGCTTCGATCCCCTCGACCAACTCGAGCGCTATCTGCGCTGGTTTCGTACCGGCTACATGAGCAGCGCGGACCGCTCTTTCGGCTTCGGCGGCACGGTGATTCAGGCTCTTTTGCGCTTCGAGCAAACGCCTGAGCCTTTCTGCGGCTCCGACGATCCGCTGACAGCTGGCAACGGCTGCACCATGCGTTTGGCCCCCGTGCCTCTCTTTTACGCCCGCAAACCGCGTGAGGCCATCGAGCGCTCCGCGGACAGTTCTCGGACCACCCACGCCACAGCTACCTGTGTGGATGCCTGCCGCTACCTCGCTGCTCTTTTGGTGGGAGCGCTTCACGGCGCCGCCAAGGACGAATTGCTCTCCGAAAACTTTAGTCCGCTGCCGGGCTATTGGAATGAAAGGCCGCTGCACGCGGAAATTGCGGCGATTGCTCGTGGCTCTTTCCGTCGGCGCAATCCGCCGGAGATAATTGGTTCGGGTTACGTGGTGGCATCTTTGGAGGCGGCGCTGTGGGCCTTCCATCACAGCGATTCGTTTCGCGAGGGATGTTTGAAAGCTGTCTGTCTCGGCAACGACGCCGACACCACCGGTGCCGTTTACGGCCAATTAGCCGGCGCGTACTACGGCGAAAATTCCATTCCGCAATCGTGGCGCCAAAAGCTGGTCCGCCGCGAACTCATCGAATCCCTCGCGGACCAGCTCTACGCCCTCTCCTCCGCAGCCTGAGTTTCCCCTGTCTCTGTCATTCCGAGCGAGGCCGCTTTCTGCCGACGAGGAACCCGCTGTTTCCCGGCCTTCGTAGCAACCGGTGACACGGAAGAGCTAACGCAGCCGGTATTTTCCGCGCCCCACAAATTCAAGAAGGTTCAAGTCGCGCTGTACCTGAAGCTGTTGCCGAATCTTGTCGCGCACGTGCTGGTTGGCGGGATGTATTCGCGCAAGGCTCGAGAGATTCAGAGATTCGAGTTCCAAGTCGCAGCCGAGAGCACGGCGGCGAAGCCGAAACGCGGTGACAAGCGTCGTTCCGCTGCCCATGAAGGGATCTAGAACGAGGTCACCTTTGTTCGAGGAGGCGAGGAGGATCGTTCGATGAGTGCGACAGGTTTCTGCGCAGGATGCTTGCCGAACCGTTTTTCTTCGCGCGTGGGTGGCAGGATTTCCCAGATGCTCTTCGTGGATTACGACTTCGGCGCCAGCTTCGCGGAGGGCGGTAGCAACCTTCAATCGTCCGAGGGAACGGTCCAGAAAGAAGGCCGGCGGCTCAGGCAGCTTCGACAGCCAGTTCGCAGCGGATTGCTTCTTCGATGTCGAGGGATTTGCGGCCATAGTCTTTGGCTAGCTCCTCGATTGACTCACCAGCCTTGTATCTTTCTGCGACGATAGCCGTTCTGATTCCGGTTCCGACCAGCACCGGCCTGCCGAAGGAAATTCGCGGATCAATTGCCACAACTCTCGGTTCGTCGAGTTGCCGCTTTCTGGTGAATGGGTACAAACGAAGCGCCAAGCCATGCTCGTTCCTTTCGATGCGCCTCAGATATGCATCCACTAACTCGGGCATCGCCATCTGGCCGCCCAATCCACGAGCCGCACCACCTACCGCGCCGGATGCCAGCATGGGGACCATCGCTTTTGTGATGATCGCGTCAGGGAGGCTCAGCAGGATGCCAAGGAGCAATCCCACAGCCCAGCCCGGCCAAGGCAGTCGTATATATCTGGCGCGCTATGACGCCACGCGTCAGAACGCGCGCAGGACGCCCTCCAGGGCCGAAAGGGGGGCGCGGTGGGGAGGGGAGACCCGCTTAGAGCATCGCGCCGAGCCAAGCTCTGCCCATCGCGGCCAGAACTAAACTGACGGCCTCGCGGAGGCATCTTTGGCAAGGCTCAATTTCCAATAGCGAATCCACTCTAAGTCATTGAAAACAAAGAGAGTGAGTCTTTCTGATAGCGAGGAATATCACTTTTTTCAGCCGGTCTTGCGGCCGCAAAAACATAGGAGATTTGCGGGCGTCTGATAGACTCTCGCGATGGCCATGACCGTCGAACGCGAACAACTCGAAGCGGATGTGCTGATTATCGGCGCCGGGCCGGGCGGCCTGGCGTGCGCGCTGCACCTCGCGAACTTGATTGAGGCGCACACGAGCGCCAACCAGAGGCCCGCGCTCTCCGCCGAGAACATTTACGTTCTCGAAAAGGCGCGCGAACTGGGCGCGCATCAGCTTTCGGGCGCCATCATGGACCCGCGCGGCTTGCGCGAGCTGGTCCCGGACTTCGAAAAGTCCGCGCCGCTCGATACGCCTGTTACCGGTGATGCCGCGTATTATTTTACGGAGACCAATTCCTACAAAATGCCGATCACGCCGCCGCCGCTCGCGCAGCACGGCAACTTCATCGTGTCACTGAACAAAATGGTGAAGTGGCTGGGCGGGCTGGTTGAAAAAAAAGGCGTGAACGTGTTCACGCAGTTCGCGGGACGCGAGCTGCTCTACGACAAGCCGGATGCTTCTTCAGGGATTCGGGGCGTCCTCACCGAGGACAAAGGCGTCGACAAGAACGGCAAGCCCAAAGACAACTTCACGCCGGGCTACGAGCTGCGCGCGAAAGTGACGGTTCTCGCCGAAGGTCCGCGCGGCTCGCTGACCAAAGACATGGTCAACAAGCTGAAGCTCGACGGCTTGAACCCGCAGGCCTACGGCACCGGCATCAAGGAGCTGTGGGACGTCCAGCCGGGACGCATCGACACCGGCTACGTCGCGCACACGCTGGGCTGGCCGCTCACCTCGGACTTGTACGGCGGCGGCTGGGTCTACGGCATGCGCGACAACCGCGTGTCGCTGGGAATGGTGGTGGCTCTCGAATACGCGGACCCGCTGTTCGATCCGCACGAGGCGTTTCAGAAATTCAAGACGCACCCCTTCGTCAGAAAAATTCTGGACGGCGGCAAGCTGGTGCGCTACGGCGCGAAAACTGTGCCGTACGGCGGATGGTATTCAGCGCCAAAAAACTACGTCGACGGCGGGCTGATCATCGGTGATTCCGCGAGCCTGCTGAATTCGCAGCGCCTAAAGGGAATTCACACCGCGATCAAAAGTGGCATGCTGGCCGCCGAAGCGATTTACGAAGCGCTTTGCGCGGGCGACACTTCCGCGGCGAAATTGGCCGCGTATCAGAAAAAGCTCGAGGCCAGTTGGATCAAGAAAGAGCTCTGGAGCGTGAGGAATTTTCATCAGGCGTTTCAGGGTGGCCTGTGGAGTGGCCTGGTGAAATCCGGGATTCAATTCGTCACCGGCGGGCGCGGACTGGTCGACCCCCTGCGCAGCGAAGCGGGATACAAGCGCTACGCCAAGCTCAATCGCGACCGCACGTTAATCGACCAATCTACGCGGTACAAGGGTGACGGCAAGCTGACGTTCGACCGCCTCACGGATGTCTATCATTCCGGCACGCGCCACGAAGAAGACCAGCCGTGCCATCTGCACGTCCTCGATCCCTCGATTTGCAGCGACCGCTGCGTCCGCGAGTACGGCAATCCCTGCCAATATTTTTGCCCCGCCGCCGTCTACGAAATGGTGATCGAAAAAGGCGCGCCGAAACTCAAAATCAATTTCTCGAACTGCGTCCACTGCAAGACCTGCGACATCGCCGACCCCTACCAGATTATCGACTGGGTCCCGCCCGAAGGCGGCGGCGGTCCCAACTACGAAGGCATGTAATTCTCAAGAAGAAGACAGAAGAAGATAAAAGATGCAAAGACAAGAATGACGCCAGCCTAGGAATTCGGCGACTGGCCGGGACTGTTGCCTCCGCCGAACGCGTGCTTCAGGCGCGTCCAGAAACCGTTTTTCTTCTTGGGCGGCGCGGCTTGCGCCTGCGAACTGGACGCATCGGAGGTAGCGGCGGGAGCAGACTTGCGCTGCGCTACCGGCTCGGCGTGCGGCGCGTCCACGTGGCCGCTGAATTCCCAGCCGGGAGTGACTCGCGCGTATCGAATGAGCAAAACGGTTTGCTCGGTCGCAGCCGCCGGAGCATTGGGCGATGCTGACGAGAAGCTCATCGGCGGCAGTTCGATCTTATACTCGACAGACGTGTTCGGCGGCGCGGGAGCGGGATCGGCGGGTTTCGGTGCGGACGCGTTCGGATGCGCGTCGTTGGCGTGCGCCAAAACACTGTACTGGATCTCAGGCTCAGCCGCCGGCGGTTCGTTCACCGCAGGCGCGTCAGATGCGCTCGCAGGTTTCGGCTCAACTACCACGGGAGGCGCGGGAGAAAGCGCCAAACTAGCGGACATGCCCGCCTGCGGAATCGGCGACGGCGGCGGAGTCGCTACGCGCGCTTCGAGCGCGGCGCACTGGCAAGTTCCGGGCGTGCCGGCGACGGGCGCGAGCTTTCCTTCCGAGAGAAAAAACTCGCCGGACTGCGGCACGATCAAGCCCTCGCCTGTGAATTGCTGTTCGAGGCGAAGCGCGCCGCTCGCCGCCAGGACGCACAGCGAATCGCTCGCGTCCAGGCCCACGGTAATGTCGCGCGAACCCGCGTCGATGCCAATGGGCGTCGCGATAATTGTTGGAGTGAAAACGCGCAACGATGTAGCGGCAGGAAGCCGCACGTGCATGCGTCCGAAACTCAGCGCGAGCGTGATCGCGTCGCTCGATTGCAGCAACGTAAACTTCGCAGGCCCGCAAATGTCGATTTGGCCGCCGGCGATGAGCGTCATCTGCGCTCTGCCGGAATGCACGGTGACGACGCTGCCGCTGGCGACGAAGATGCTCGCCGCATCCGAAGTGCTGCCATTGCCCGCCGCCGTGCCGCCGTCGACCGAGATGTCCGCGCCTTCGATGCGCCCTACCGTGCCCGGCGGCGTTTGCTGCGCGCGTACATGCGTCGGCGCAAAGAGCACAAGTGCGAGGACGCCGACAGACGCGAAGAAATGAGCGCTTCTTTTAACGTTCGGTCTGCGCACGTTTGGACCTTGTGGCGGCATCGAGACGAACACCGGAATTGCCTATACTATGATGCTGTGAACGATCCTACGACATCCGGCAACTTGCAGGCCAGCGCAAACGCAAAATCCATGTTTGAAGCGAAGGCACCGGAGCTTTCGCGCTGGCGGCGGATGCAGATTCCCGTGATCGCGTGGGCAGTTTATTGGGCGGTGCGGTTGATCGGGCCGACGCTGCGCGTGGAAGTGATCGGCATCCACAACGCGATTCAGATTCGCAACACGGGCGAGCCGGGAATCGGCGCGTTCTGGCATCGCTGCATTTTTCCTGCGGTATGGATCTGGCGCAACCGCGGAATCGTGGTGATGAACACCGTGAATTTCGACGGGCAATGGACGCGGCGCGCGATCGAGCGGCTCGGGTTCGGCACGGCGCAGGGTAGTTCGACGCGCGGCGCCATCGAAGGGCTGACGATCATGGGCAAGCGGCTCGAGGAAGGGAAACATGTCGCGTTCACCATCGACGGGCCGCACGGGCCACGCTTCGTGGCGAAGCCGGGACCGGTGATTCTGGCGCGGCGGAGCGGAAGGCCGATTTCTGTTTTTCACCTCGGGGTCGAGCACGGGCACACATTCAAAAAAGCGTGGGACCTGTTCCGGTTGCCATATCCGTTTTCGCGCGTGGTGATGTTTGTCGCGCCGCCGATCCACGTGCCCGTAAACGCCGAGAGCGACGTGCTCCACGAGAAGCACGCGGAAATGCAGGCGGCTCTGGAGCGAGTGCGCGACATGGCGGAATCGTGGTTTCAGTTGAGCCAGCGGGAGCAGGACCGCGTGCGCGAAGAGTGGAGCGAAACAGCGACGAGTCCGGCAGCTCAGAGCTAGTTTGCTCAGAGCGATTAACCACAGGCTTTAACCTTCGCCGAGTTTTACGGGGATGTTGAGTTTTTTGCCGTCGCGGATTACGGCGAGCGTCATTGTGTCGCCGGGCCAGGCGCGATTCAGCAGAAGATTCAACTCCATTTGATTTGTGATTTCTTTGCCGTCGACGGCAACGATCACATCGCCGCCGATGCGAAGTTCCTGCAAGCCTGAAACCACAACTTTATTTCCGCCGCGGATTCCCGCCTGGGCCGCCGGGCCTCCCGGAGTAACGCGCTCGACGAGTATGCCCTGTTGAACCGGAATGTTCAGCGCCTCGGCAAGACCGGGCCAGAGCGCGCGGCCTTCGCAACCGAGCGAAGCCCGGCGGACGCGTCCGTTGGTGATGAGATCGTTCGCGACACGCTTGGCGGTGTTGATGGGGATGGCAAAGCCGATTCCAGCCGTGGTACCGGTGGGGGCGTAGATGGCGCTGTTGATGCCGATCACTTCGCCGTGTGAATTGAGCAGCGGGCCGCCGGAATTTCCGCGATTGATCGAGGCATCGGTTTGGATTGCTTCATCGATGAAAGTGCTTTCGCTGGTCTGCACGGTGCGGCCGAGCGAGCTGACCACGCCGGTGGTGAGCGTGCTCTGAAAGCCGAAGGGATTTCCGATGGCCAGGACGCGCTGGCCGACGAGAAGGTTGCGCGAGTCGCCGAGCGTGAGCGCCGCGAGCGAGCGGCCTTTGGCGTCGATTTGAATCAATGCGATATCGTTGCGCACATCGGCGCCGATCAACTTCGCTCTGTGGTGCGAGCCGTCGCCGAGGATGACCTCGATGGTTTGCGCGCCCTGAATGACGTGATTATTCGTAAGGATGTGGCCATCGGTGTCGATCAGAAAACCTGAGCCAGCGCCCTCGACCGGAACGGCATTGAAGAAAAAATCGTATTCGACCGTGCGCGTGACGATGTTGGCGACGGCGGGTGAAGCTTGCCTGTAGATGCGGACGTTTTCGGCTTCGGTGGCGTCGAGCGCCGCGGCGGCGGCTGGTTCTGTCGCGCGCACAGCCTTCACCGCGGTCGGGATGTGCTGCCCATAGCGCGATCCGGCCCAGTAAGCGCCAAGTCCGATGATCAAGCCGATGGAGAGCAGTCGAACGGTGCGGCGACCACTTCTTTCAAAACTCATGGAAGTATCCCCATTTTACGCGCCCGGCGGCGCATCTGACAGTGAATACGCGGCTGGCTCAGGAAATGTTTCTTCCGGAGACCGCCAGTTGTTGCAGTTTTGTTACAACCTGTTTGACCTGTTGCTCCGTGACTTCGAGCGAACCGCAGCAGTCGATGATTTCATCGGCCAGAGCTCGCTTTTCATCCACCGGCATCTGTGAGGAGATTCGCTGCTGGGCCTGCTCCTGTGAAAGGCCGCGCTCTTTTAGACGCTCGATTTGCTGGTTGGGGCTGCACCAGCAAACGATAACTTTGTCGAGTTTCTTGTTGAATCCCGCCTCGATGATCAGCGCGGCCTCGACGACCGCCAACTCGGGGCCTCCGGGACGGTCAAGCGCCGCGAACCATTTGAGCACGACATCGAGAATGCGGGGATGAAGAATCTGATTGAGGCGTGCGCGCTTCGCGGCGTCGGCGAAAATGATGGCGCCGAGCTTGGCGCGATCCACTTGGTCACCTGCCGCGAGAATGCCGTTGCCGAACTCGCGCACCACTTCGTCGTAGGCGGACTGCCCGGGCTCGAGGAGCTCGTGGCCGAGCGGGTCGGCCTCGAGAACCATGCAATCGAGATCGCGCAGCATCGAAGCGACCGTGGATTTGCCGCAAGCGATTCCGCCGGTGAGGCCGACTTTAAGCATGATGAGAGATCATTGCCGAACCGTTGCGGCGACAGAGGCGCGGGAGCCGCGGCGCAGTTGAGCTGCTTTGACCGTATTGCTCATCAGCATGGCGATGGTAAGCGGGCCGACGCCTCCGGGAACGGGGGTGAGCGCGCCGGCGACATTTGCCACGTCGGGATGAACGTCACCGATCAACGCGGTGCCTTTCGCACGGAAGTCGTCCAGGCGCTCTGGAAAATGTGCAAAGAGTTTTTCTGCTTCGGCGGCTTGGGTGATGCGGTTGATGCCAACGTCGATGACCGTGGATCCGGGGCGAACGTAATCGGGCGTGACCATGGCCGCACGACCCATGGCGGCGATGACAAGATCCGCGCGGCGCGCGAGGCCAGGGAGATCGCGCGTTTTCGAGTGGCAAACGGTGACCGTGGCGTTCGCGTGCATGAGCAGGAGCGCCATCGGCTTGCCGACGATGTCGCTGCGGCCGAGCACGACGGCGTTGGCGCCTTCGAGCGGAATGCCGCTGCGTTTGAGAATTTCCATCACGCCGAGAGGCGTGCAAGCGACCAGATTCGGACGGCCGGCGACGAGGCGACCAACGTTTATGGGATGAAAGCCGTCGACATCTTTTGCCGGGTCGACCGCTTCGAGGATTTTCTTCGCATCTACCTGCGGCGGGAGCGGAAGCTGGACGAGGATGCCGTCAACATCATCGCGATGATTGAGGTCGTCGACAACCTCAAGCAGTTCCGCGGTGGAGCTGGTGGCAGGCGGAGTGAGATGGACGCTCGCGAGGCCGAGTTTCTGGCAGGCCGCAATTTTGCTTTTTACATAGACCTTCGAGGCTGGATTTTCGCCGACGAGGACGGCGGCAAGTCCGGGGCGAATTCCGGCGACTGCGAGCGCGGAGATTTTGTCCGCGAGCTCGGCGTAGATTCCTTCGCGGATGACGCTGCCGTGGAGGATGCGAGCGGGCAACTGGCACTCCTTAACTCTCGGAATTGTACCGAGTCCGCCATCATAGCAAAAACTGAGGTGCGGGTCGGGCTAACCGCTGTGCCACAATGTCTCAGAACCCCGGCTAGTGGCTGTACTCGAAGTGCATGTTTCTGCAACCCTGGCTCGTATCGGCGTCCCGATTCCCTAAGCGCGCGTCCGAGGACCGCTTGGTTCCTCGCTCGGCAGCCGGCCACATCAGCCGCCTCACGAGGGAGGGCTGCCGACGTACGATAGAATCGGGCAGGAGCAAGGAGCGATCGATGATCTTTGGAGAAGGCGGGGAGCGGAAGAAACTGGAGCGAGCGATGCGCGACGCGGGGCGATTGCCGCCGGGGCAGTCGTTGACGCTGAAGTGGCCGGTGCTGCACGAAGGCACGGTTCCGCGGTTCGATCCGCAGACGTGGGATTTCCCTGTGACGGGACTGGTGGCGCGTCCGGTGCGGTTCACCTGGCAGGAATTCACGGAGCTGCCGATGAAGCAAGTGACAGCGGATATGCACTGCGTGACGCGGTGGAGCCGGTTCGACGTGCGATGGGAAGGCGTGCCGTTCACAGAAGTGATGAAGCTCGTCGATGCCAAGCCGGAGGCGAAATTCGTGATGGTGCTGGCTGAGCAGGGATACACGTCGAACGTGCCGCTTGCGGATTTAATGCAGCCGGCGACGCTGTTTGCGCTGAAGCATAATGGCGAACCTTTACCTCCTGAGCATGGGTACCCCGTGCGGCTCGTGGCACCGCATCTCTATGCGTGGAAGAGCGTGAAGTGGGTGCGCGGACTTGAATTCATGGAGAAGGATGCGCCCGGATTCTGGGAACGGAATGGATACAACATGTACGGCGATCCGTTCAGAGAACAGAGGTACAGTGGAGAGTGACGAGTGGCGAGAAAGAGACGAACTTACACAAACGGCACACCAACAAACCGATAAAAACGGTACAGTACCCGGTTTACATGGCAAATTCATGCCAAAACTCTGGTGCCAAAACACGGCGTACAGCAGGAATCTGATTGCTTTAGCTTCTGTGGCTTATCCAAAGACCAAAAAGCCTCCATCGACCAGATCGGATGGGGGCTTCGCTTTTGAAGAACCTATGCCTGGACTTCAAGAGGGCGAACCTCATTCCTGACCTTAGCTTCCTTTTGATTCCGCACGACTCGCAAATCAAACTCCGATTGAAGATTGAGCCAAAAATCGGGAGTCGTTCCGAACGCAAATCCAAGCCGAAGAGCCATCTCAGGCGAGATACCGCGTTCCTCCTTGACGATATCGTAGATGCTTGGAGCAGGAACGTGCAGAGCCAATGCCAGCTTATTAGCGTTCAGGTGAAGCGGCACCATAAACTCTTCTCGAAGAATCTCCCCCGGATGAATTGGTTTCAGTCGAGCCATGTTTCCTCCCTCAGTGATAATCTGTGATCTCCACGTGATAAGCGTCTCCGTCGCGCCGCACAAAACAGATACGCCACTGGTCGTTGATGCTTATACTGTGCTGCCCCGCCCCGCACGGTCACGTTCCAGTTGATGAAGTCTGTTACCCGGAGGCACTCTCAAATCCGTCAAACGTTCGGCCGCGTGCAGCATCAAAAGCTTTCGTCGCGCTGGCTGTCGAAGGTTCACGAACTTGCGAACATTCTCATCGTGGAAAAGCCTCGCCGTGTCGGGGCATTGGAAGGACCTTAGCACATCCAGAGGATATAATGCGCCTCATTAAATGCCGAGGATTATCTTATTCCACTGAGATGCAGTAACACCATTCAATAGATGTCGTACTGCTCCCAGTGGAGAGTCGGGTCGGCCTGGATGATGATGCTCTTTTTGGTCCAGCGCTCGAGCTCTTCGATGAGAGACGACTCACGGGTCTTGAGGGCCTTGGCGATTTCGGGGTGGACGCGCAGCGTGAGGCTGCCGGAATCCATCTCGGGCGCCATCTTGCGCGCCTCGCACTGAATTTCGTAGCACAGCGTGGGAATCGATTTCACCATGCCCGATCCGGTGCAATACGGGCAGGGCTGGCAAAGAGTGCGTTCGAGCGCCTGCTTGGTGCGCTTGCGAGTGATGGCGATGAGGCCAAACTCGTTGAAGCGGAGCATTTTGGAAGGCGCGCGGTCGGCGTGAAGAGCGTCTTCGAGAGCAGCCATCACTTTTTCGCGGTTGCGGCGGTCTTCCATGTCGATGAAGTCGATGACGATGATGCCCCCGAGGTCGCGCAAACGCATCTGGCGAACGATTTCCTTGCAGGCTTCAAGGTTGGTGCGGACGATGGTGTCTTCGAGGCGGTTTGAGCCTTTCCCGACGAATTTCCCGGTGTTGACGTCGATGGCGACGAGCGCTTCGGTGTGGTTGATGACGATGTAGCCGCCCGACTTCAGCCAAACTTTTGGGCGCAGCCCCTTGTCGATTTCCTGCTGGATGCCGAACTCTTCGAATACCGGCGTTTCCTTGGTGTAGAGCTTGACGCGGTTGACCATCTGAGGCTGGAAGCGGCTCATGAATTCGACGACCTTGGCGTATTCCTCTTCGGTGTCGACCCAGATCGCGCCAAAATCGGGAGTGATGTAGTCGCGCAGGATGCGCTCGACGAGATTGAGGTCCCGATGGAGAAGCGCAGGCGCTTTGCGCTGCTCGGAGCGGGCTTTGATTTCCGACCAGGTCTTGGTGAGGAATTCCACGTCGGCGCGAACTTCTTCCGGCGTGGCGGCCGCGGCGGCAGTGCGGACGATGAAGCCTCCGCCGGATGCGCCCTTCGCGTCGTTGACGAGATGGCGAAGGCGCGCGCGATCTTCCGCGGAAGAAATTTTGCGGGAGACGCCGGTGTGGTCGAGCGTCGGCATGTAGACGAGGAAACGGCCGGGAAGCGCGACGTGGCTGGTAATGCGTGCTCCCTTTTTGCCAAGCGGCTCTTTGGCGATCTGGACGATGATTTCCTGTCCTTGCTTCAAAAGATCGGCGATCAGTTGCGTGCGGCGAGGCTGTTGCGGGCGATGAGAGCCGTGGCTTCCGCTGTGTCCGTGCTGCGGACGGCGGCCGCGATCGTCACGGCGTCCGCGGTCGCGTCCCCCGCGGCGAGACGGGTGCTGCATGCGCGAGCGAAAATCATTGCGCACTTGAGCCTTCCAGGGCTGGACGTCCGTTGCGGGAGGAGTTTCCGCGGGAACAGGCGAGCCGTCGTCGGCCGATGCCGCCATGGCGTCGCCAGGTTCGGCTTCGTTTTGGTCCACCTCGCTGGGAGGCGCCAGCATTCCCTCGGACTCGGCCTCCGATTCAGCCTCGGCGATTTCGACTTCCTCTTCGTCGCCTTCTTCGATTTCAGGGGCCGTTTCGTCGGCTTCGTGGTGAGGTGCACCAACGCCCTCGGCGCTAAACGCTCGATCTTCGGCCTGGCGCGCGGCTTCATCGCTTTGCGCTTCCGCGATGTGCTCGGCGAGCGCGGTGGCTTCGTCTTCGCTCAAATCCGCCGCACTTTCACTTGGATCGACATCGCGCGCGTCATGCACTTGAGGCGATTCTTGTTCTCGATGGATATGGATACTGTCAAGGTGTGAAGACTCATGCGTTTCGAACTCCTCGCGATGGGCGGAAGAGGCCGGAGACTCGTGGCGTTCTTCACTCGCGGGCTCGCGCGTTTTCCACTTCGAAATGGACTCGCCAGGCAGGGGTCCGAGGATCGGCGGCGCCGAGAAACGGGATTCCGAATGCGGCGCGTGCGCCGACTCTGATGGCGACTGGTGGAAAGCCGGGCCGGAGGAGGTTTCCGGAACATTGGGGTCTGGCATTACCGAGTGCTCTTGGGTTGTGGGAAGCGATTCCGCGGTGACTGGAGCGCTACTGGGAGCGACCGGCGGACGCTCCCGATATTTTGCGAGAGACTCTCCTGGCAAGATGGTAGGGATGTGGCCTTCGCCCACGGCAGGTTCACTCGTGAGGTCATCGAAAGGCCGAGGCGATGCATACTTCGATTGGGGGAGTTCACGGCCGTAGCGGCGGTCGCCGCCGCGTCCTCCGCTGCCGTGCTTACCGGGACGGCCGCCGCGGCGTCCTCCGCGATTGCCAAAGTCGCGACCTCCCCGGCCGCGATTATCAAAGCGTCCTCGGCTTGTAGGAGGAGAAAAGCTGGGAGGCGCGGTGCGCGGAACCGGGGGCGGAGACAAAGGCTGCTGCGGCGCCGCTTGCTCGGGCGCTTCTGGCTGCTCCATCGGACCAAAGCCTGCCGGGGAGTCAGCCGGTGAACTGGGCCTGGAAGCAGGGAGGGCGGAATCCACGTCGGCGGGCTCGAGAGCAGGGACGCCCGCCGCGCCGGAGGCGAAAACCTGGCCGCCCTGGTCCTCCATTTTGTGGATCTTGTCTTCGGCGGTGGTGACGATGTGGTCGAATTCTTCGATATCTTCGAGGAAGTCGCTGACGTAGAGGAAAGCGTCGCCATCGAGGCCGATTTCGACGAAGGCCGACTGCATGCCGGGAAGCACGCGAGTGACACGGCCTTTGTAGATGCTACCGACTAACGCAAATTCTTTTTCACGTTCGACATAAAACTCACAGAGCTGGCCTTCTTCCATAATGGCGACCCGCGTCTCGTGGGGGTTCGCCGAAATAACCATTTCCTTCGACATGGAAACTCCTCATGGCGCATCGGACCGCGGCGGCGCGTACAGCAGTACGCACATTTCCGGCGTGACGGAAGGCAGCGCCTTCCCCAATACACAGCGGGCCGCTCAATAGGGAATTAACAGCAGGGGGGACTTGTTCCCTTACCCGATACGCTTCGATTACACAATTTTTGAAATTCAAACGTTGCATCAAAATTCGCTCCCGGCCGCACTGCGTTTTCCGGCGCGGGCACTAAGCTGTTCGAGGGCTAGTTGACGAACCTTCGCATGCGGACGTTCATCACCAGACCCAAAGCCAAAAACACGAAAGCGGTTGACGAGCCGCCATAACTCATCAGCGGCAGCGGAATACCGGTGACCGGAACATAACCGATGACCATGGAAGCGTTGACCAGCACGTGAAAACCCAGGATGGCGGTCACGCCCATCACCACGTACATCCCGGCACGATCTTTTGCTTTCTGCGCATTGTCCACCAGCCGCAGAATCAAACCCAAATACAAAAGCAAGACGACGCAAACTCCGATGAAACCCTGCTCTTCCGCAAGCGCGGCCAGAATGAAGTCCGAGTATCGCACGGGCACGAAGCCCAATTGGTTCTGACTGCCCTTGCTGAATCCTTTTCCCCAGAATCCCCCGGAACCGACGGCAATTTCCGACTGAAGAATCTGATATCCGGCGCCGCGCGGATTTTCCTCGGGGTGCAGGAAAGTCTGAATCCGCTGCTGCTGGTACGGCTTCAGGTGGTGCCGCATGTTCCAGCCGATCGGAATCATGAGGCCGATCAATAGCAGACCCACTGCATAATACTTCCATTCCACGCCAGCGAGAAATATTCCGATCAAGGCGACCGGGATAAGCACCATCGCGGTTCCCAGGTCCGGCTGAATCAGGATCAAGCCCACCGGAATGATGGTGAGCACGCCGACTTTTACCAGATCCGTCAGCGTGAGCCGGTCCGTGCGCACTTCGCTGAAATAGCGCGCCAACACAATGATTATAATCAACTTCATGAGTTCTGACACTTGTAAATTTGCGAGACTGCCGATCGGCAACCAGCGTTTGGCTCCAAAGCGCGAGTGACCGATGGCCAGGACCACAAGAAGAGTGGCGATTCCGAACAGGTAGAGGGCGGGCGCCTGGTCCATCAAAGTGTGATAATCAATTCTGGAAATGAGAAACATACCGGCGATTCCGGCGGCGATCCAGATCAGCTGCTTCCATTGCATGCCCGCCATGGCGCTGGCGTGCGTGGAGGAATAGATTTCCAGCACGCCGCAAGCACTAATGGCGAAGACGATCGCGAGAAGCGTCCAATCGAAGTCTCGAACGTGCGGGCGGTCCTTCACAGTTAGCGAGCTCCCACGGTTGCGACGAGAGGACGATCGGTGCCCGGTAGTGGGGCGGGGCCCTGGGAGTTTGCTTGCTGCTGCGAACGAGCGTTTTTCTTCTCGTAGTACAACTTCACGACGTCACGCGCGATGGGTCCGGCTACTGCGCCACCATGCTCGCCGGATTGCACCAGCACGGCAACGACGATCTCCGGATTGCGCCGGGGCGCGTAGCCCACGAACCAGGCGTTGTCCTTGAATTGCCTTTGCTTGCCGAGGCGATTGCGCACATCGTAGCCGATCACCTGCGCGCTGCCAGATTTTCCGCAGAACTCGATATTCTGAAGCTTGGCACCGGCTGCCGTGCCGCCCTCGTTGACGACGCCGTACATCCCCTGCGTAATTTTCTCGACGGTGTCTTCGGAGATGTTGAAGTGGTCGACGCGAGGATTCGAAAGGCCTTTCAACAGATGCGGCTGAACCAGCGTGCCGCCGCTTGCCACACCTGCGATCATACGCGCGAGCTGGAGCGGAGTGGTCGTGACCGCGCCCTGCCCGACGGCGACCGAAATCGTCTCACCGGCATACCACTTGCGATGGTAGACGCGTTCGGCCCACTCCTCGGAGGGGACCAGGCCAGGCTCCTCGCTCGGGAGGTCGATCCCGGTGCGGCGTCCGAGGCCGAGGGAAGTGGCGTAAGACGATATGCGCTCGATGCCGAGTTGTTTTCCGACGTTGTAAAAGAAAATATCGCAGGACTGCACGATGGCCCGGTGGAGATCGACGACACCATGGCCGGCGGTCTTGCCAAAAACGTGGCACTTAAACGTGCGGCCGTAAAAAACGGCATAGCCTGGACAAAACGCGGTCATCGTTTCGGGAATGGCCTTCGATTCAAGCATTGCCGTAGCCATCACAATTTTGAAAACAGAACCCGGGGCTAGCTGGGCCTGAATGGCGCGATTCAGCAGGGGAGTTTCGGGGTCGCTGTTGAGTTTCTGCCACTCGTCGTTGGCAATGCGGACGGCGAAATCGTTGGGGTCCACGGTCGGGAGGCTGACCATGGCAAGAACTTCTCCCGTGCGAGCATCCATCGCCACGACCGCGCCTTCCTTGTCGGCCATGGCGTTCTCGGCCACAGTCTGGAGGTCGTAGTCAATCGTGAGCTGAATCGGCTTGCCGGGAATTGCTTCGACGTTGTCGAGCGTGCGCATGACCTTGCCGATGCTGTTGACGACCACCCGGCGCATCCCGTCAGTGCCTTCGAGAGTTTCGTTGTACTGCCGTTCGAGCCCGGCTTTGCCGACGATGTCGCCCGGGCGATAGTGCCCGTCGCTTTGTTCGAGTTGTTGCGCCGAAACCTCACCGACGTACCCGGTAGCGCTTCCGAGCATGGAGCCGTGAGGATAACGGCGGCGCTGAACCATCATCAACTCAAGAACGGGCAAATCCGCTCGGTGTGATTCGACAAAAGCAATATCAGCGAGAGAGGCTGCGGGTTTGATGATGACGGGCTGAAATTTTGGCTCGTTTCGCGCCGCGTCGAGCTGCTGCTGAAGATCCTGCCGGCTGATGCCGAGACCATCCTCGATCTGCGACAAGCTTTTCTCGATCGCTCTAGGATCGTCGCGCAGAAGCAAAATGCTGAAGGAAGGATAGCTGTCAACAAGCACCCGCCCTTCGCGATCCAGCATGGCCCCGCGAGGGGCGATGATGGGGATCGAGCGAACGCGGTTGCGTTCGGCGAGATCTTCAAAATGGCCCGATTGAACAACCTGGAGCTTCCAAAACCCAACCAGAAGAAGAATCACTAGACCGACCGAAAAGTAGGAAACCAGCGCCAGGCGCTCCTGAGGTATTTTTGAATCGTTAATGGTCCACGGTGCCAACGAAACTCCTGCGCGGCGGGTCTTGCCAGGCCCTAGTGCGCTTCCCTCTCCGAAATTGGACCCAACTGAAGTGTCCTTTAACCTACACCGGTGTGGCGGTGCCTGCAAGCCGCTCGATGTCCATTCGGTCAACGCGCTGCGGGATCTGCCGGGAATTCGCGAGCCCTCGGACTCGCCAGGTGATGGCCTGGTGGGCGGTTTTAGGAGGTTCGGCGAAGACGATCGAGTAGGGCGAACAAGACCACCCCGACACCCGCGGTGACGACGGAATCGAGGAACAGCCGCAATGTAAAGAACGGGGTGAGATGGTTGAGCAAGACTCTAAGCGTGAAGACCACTACCGCTTGATGGAAATGGAACAGCAAAAAGACCAGGCCGAACCGAGCGATGGGGTGCTCGGTATCGATGCGCGCGCCGACCGACGACGCGAGATAACCAACGATCGTTTTCGAGATTCCGTAGAGACCTATGGGATAGTCGTGGCTTAGCGCGTCTTGAATGAGCCCGATGGCGGCTCCAAGAAACAAGCCTGACGTGGGACTGCGGCGACTGACGCCAAAATAAACGGTAACGAGCAACGGCAAGTCGACCAGCTCAGACCATCGTCCGTATTTGTGAAGAAGCGCTTGCAAAACAAGCGCCAGCAAAGCCGCGCCGAGCACCGTTCCGCCGTAATACTTGTGAACCTCGACGTTGGGTTCGGAGTGGATTCCGGCGTTGAGCATGTAGGACATTTCACTGTGGCGGAGCTGCGGCGGGAGCGGGGGCGGGTGCGCTGGCTGCCTGCGCCTCCGGATTTGGTGTTTGGCGTTTGGTGTCCGCAGCTGCGCGCGGACCCACCGGCCCGGATGGTTTTGGCGATTTGGGAGGCGCGACCTTTGCCGGAGACTGCGCCGGGGCCTTCGCCGCCGAACCAACCGGTTGTGCGGCCGATGCTTCGCGCGTTTTCAGGAGCGTGAGGTCCTGTTGAGTCAGCAGCACCAAGACAGCTTCAAGCCGGTCGAGTCGGGCAGCGGGTTGGATGCGAATCGATTGAAACGGATTTCCCGGATCTGCACCGACCACCGTGCCAATCGGCAAGTCCTTTGGAAAGATGCGATCCTCTCCGGAAGTAAGAACCAGCTCGCCGACCTTCACTTTCTCGTCGTTTACGACATAGTCCATGCGAGGTTCCGGATCGCCATTTCCTTTGACGACTCCGTGAGTTCGAGAGCCGGCGAACAGCGCGCCGACGCCGCTATCTTTATCATTGATGAGAAGCACCTGCGCAGACGTGGGGAAAACCTCGACGATTTTTCCGACGACGCCGTCCGCTGTGATCACGCCAAGATTGCGGCGCAAGCGGTCGCGCTCGCCCCGATTGATAAACAGCGTATGCGATGTGGCATCAGCGCTTGCTCCGATCACCTCGGCGGCAATCATCGGAGCCTCGGGATGAGCTTCGCGAAGGTTCAGTAAAACGCTCAAACGCTGCACTTCTGCCGCCTGGCTTTCGAGTTCGCGATTGCGCAAGCGAAGGCCATCTACCTCGTTGTGGAGGCGTTCATTCTCGGTTCGGGCGTTCCGTAAGGCGAAGTATCCCTGCCACACTCCGGCGACTTTAGAAAGACCCCAGGAACCAAAGCGCTCGGCAGGCGTAATCGCCTGGACCGTCCAATAGCGAATGAGGCGAACCTCATGTTCGCGTTTAACCTGAAAAGCAAGGAGGAGCACTTGCGCAAGGACTACGCTCGCCAAAAGAGCCAGCGGACGATGGCGGGAAGAAATATCGATCATGATGGAAGAAGCGCGGGGCTCGAAGCTCAGTCGCCAATCATCTAGAAATCCGCGACGCCGCTGGCCATGTGCTCCCGGGCAGCTCTACTCCTGAAGTCCAGAATTCTAATTCCGCGACTCTCTTAGTCAATCGAGACGAGGCGCAACAGCCGGAAATCGCTGAGCATCTTGCCGGTGCCCAGCACGACCGAAGCGAGCGGGTCATCTGCGATCGAAACAGGGAGTCCGGTTTCCTCGCGAATACGCTTGTCGAGGTTCTTGATGAGCGCGCCGCCGCCGGTCAGCACGATGCCGCGATCGGAAATGTCCGCGGAGAGTTCCGGGGGCGTGCGCTCGAGCGCCACGCGGATAGCGTTCAGGATCGTCGAAATGCACTCGGAAAGCGCTTCGCGGATTTCGCTGTCGTCGATCGTGACGGTGCGCGGAACTCCTTCGATCAGGTTGCGGCCCTTTACTTCGATCGTCAGCGGCTTTTCAAGCGGATAAGCGGAGCCAATTTCGATTTTAATCTGTTCGGCGGTGCGTTCGCCGACAAGCAGATTGTATTTGCGCTTGAGGTAGTGCATCACAGCTTCGTCCATTTCGTTGCCCGCAACGCGGACGGACCGCGAATAAACGATGCCGCTCATCGAAATGACGGCAATGTCCGTGGTCCCTCCGCCAATATCGACAACCATGTTGCCCGAGGGTTCTTCAATCGGTAGCCCTGCACCGATTGCCGCAGCCATGGCCTGTTCGACGAGATAGACTTCGCTGGCGCGAGCGCGGTATGCCGAGTCCTGCACCGCGCGCTTTTCCACAGGCGTAATTTCGCTCGGCACGCCGATGACAATTCGAGGGTGAACCAAAACGCGCCGATTGTGGGCCTTATGGATGAAATGTGTCAGCATTTTCTCGGTGACCTTAAAGTCCGCAATAACGCCGTCCTTCATCGGTTTCACCGCGACCACGTTTCCCGGCGTTCGGCCAAGCATTTCCTTTGCTTCACGGCCGACGGCGACAACTTCTCCGTTATTCTTGTTGATGGCGACGATCGAAGGCTCGTTTACGACGATTCCCTTGCCGCGCGCAAAGACCAGAGTATTCGCGGTCCCCAGATCGATAGCCAGGTCGGATGAAAACAGGCTAAAGACCGACCGCATGTTATAGCCGTTCTTGGTCACGTATTGCTTCCCCCAGATTCCCGACAGGCGCCGCTAGGCGGCGTCGAATCTCAGCAGCATGTGCCTACTCGTATGACGGCTGCTATGGAACAACCACTTCCGTGCGTTTGATGGCCGTGCCACCCCGCCGGTTTTGTCCCGTGATTACGATCGTATGGCTTCCGCGGGCCATCGGTTGCGTAAAATACCGGAACCGGCCGTCCGCCTGAATATCCGCTACTTGCTCTCCGTTCACAATCAGGGCGGCTCCCGGCTCGGTGCGGCCGATCACTTCGACCACGTTGCCGTGCAGTTCGGTGTTCTGGACTTCGAGCAGCATCTCCTGCTGTTTGCCCGCGGCCACGAGCGTAAACTTGTAAGAATTGCTCGCGTCGCTGACATTTTCTTTTTCGTCGATTGCACGGACACGCCAGAAATAGTCGCCCGGATCGAGGCCGGTGATCTCGACACCCGTTTCGCTGGTCTTCTTCTCGGTCACCACGTGATTGAACATCGCCGTGGTGCTGGCTTGGAAATCGTACAACTTCGCAGTCCTGACGGGCTTCCAGGAAAAATGAATCGGGTCGTGTTTCGGATCGGCCACGATGATCGGCGCCATGTTGAGCGGTTCGCTAAGGTCGGGTGGAGCGAGCACTTCGGATTTGGTGATCTGTCCTCCAGTGGGGAATGATGCGCGCTCCCACTGGCCGATGTTCAGATGCTCGCCGCCACGGCTAAGTTCCGCGCTGCCGTTGGCGACCGTAATTTCCTGTTGTTGGGTGTTGGGATCGCTCCGTACCGCCGCGCGGCTATTCTCGCGCAGCGAAGCCACCGCATGCTCAAAGGAAACTTCCGCCTTCGAACCAGGAACTTCCCAGGTACCGGTCGCAAGATCCACCTGTCCGGAACTGATGTGCACGCCTACGGAAGTGGCATGATCCGGCTCGACGACGTTATCTTCAACGGTGACGAGCGTATCACCCTTCACGGTGTATGTGGTCCCGTCCGCGAACGCGATGCGCGCGACGCCGTCGGCGCCGGTTTGAATGAAGTCGCCCTTGTCGAGCGTAAGCTGATAATCGGCATTGGACCACTGAACGGAATTCACTTTTTTCACCTGGACTCTTCCATCCAGATTGACGAAACGCGCCTGCCGCGCCGTGATGGTTGCCACTCCGTTCCCGTGGGGAGAAACAGTATCGGATATGCGCTTGATGAGGCTCGCCGACATCTCCGGAAAGATCAGGTAGAGCGAAGCGAGCACAATCACAGCCACCACGACGACGTAGAGGGCCACCGTTCGATAACGCACGGTGTGCCAATACACCTCTACGCGAGAGATTTTTGCCCTTGCGGCGGCCGCTGATTTTGCGTCTTCTATCAGATTGGACATGAGATTGGGGTCAATTTGGCAATTTAGCACAGGGATATGGGCCTTTCCAACACGGCGCGGGAACAGTTGCCAAACCGCTAACATCTCTCTCGCACAGGGTTTGCGGCTAAGAAATGTGCTATTTCGCGGCAGGAGCGGGCGCAAAAATAGCCTTCTGAAGCGCCATGGCGCAGGCCTCTTGGCGCGCGTTATCCCATGGTTTTCCAACCATTTTGGAGGTTGACCAAACCAGCCCAATTTAGGGAGACTATTTGTCTCGGCGGGCGTGCCGTAGGTCCTGTGACCCTGCCGCGAAATCGCCCCTTCCGGCCGCGGTCGGGCTGAGCAACCGTGGGGATGTGAGGAAATCGATCATGAAAGAAATCCTAGGTGAACTAGCCCCTCCGGTGCGAATTCTGCTGACTCCGGGTCCGTCGAATATTGATCCACGCGTCTATCGCGCGCTAGCGGCGCCTATGGTGGGACATCTTGACCCCTGGTTTTTGGAAATGATGGGCGAGGTGCAGTTATTGTTGCGCGGCGTGTTTCAAACCGAAAATCGAATCACGTATCCGATTTCGGCGTCGGGGTCCGGCGGAATCGAAGCAGCGGTGTTAAACACGCTGGAGGCAGGCGACGAGTGCATGGTGTGCGTCAACGGAATGTTTTCCGAGCGCATGGCGGTAATCGCGGAACGAAGCCCGGCAAGAGTAATTCGAGTGGAAGCGCCGCTCGGACGCACTGTGGATCCGGAAGATATTCGGCGCGCTGGAAAAGGAAAGAGAATCAAGTTCGTCGGCTTCGCGCACGGCGAGACTTCGACGGCGGTCCTGCAGAAAATCGAAGATTACCGCAAAGTCGCTGACGAGCTGGGTGCACTGCTGATCGTAGACACCGTTGCGACGCTGGCCGGCGTGCCGTTGAATGTGGACCGGGAACGCATTGACATTTGCTTCAGCGGTTCGCAAAAGGCCCTGAGCGCGCCGCCGGGGATGTCACCGATCACCGTGAACGCGCGGGTGGAAGAAATGTTGCGGGCGCGCAAGACGCCGGTGCAGAGCTGGTATTTCGATCTGGCTCCGGTGATGAGTTACTGGGGTAAAGAGAGGACCTATCATCACACGCCGCCGATTTCGTTGATCTATGGGATGCGCGAAGCGACGCGGCTGGTTCTCGAAGAAGGGCTCGAAGCGCGCTGGGAGCGGCATCTTCAGAACCAGCAGGCTCTGGTGGCGGGGATCGAGGCGATGGGCCTCGAGCTTTTTGTTGCGAATCCGGCGGATCGTCTGCCGACTGTGACGAGCGTAAAAATTCCTGCCGGGCTCGACGACCGAAAGGTGCGGCAACAATTGCTTGACGAATTCAATATTGAAATCGCGGGTGGCATCGGGCCGACGAAGGGACAGATCTGGCGGGTGGGTTTGATGGGCTACTCGAGCCAGAAAACGAACGTGCTTTTATTCCTTGGCGCGTTCGAAAAAGTGATGCTCGATCAAGGTCACCGGGTGCCTGCCGGCGCCGGAGTGGGGGCGGCAGTGCAGAACTACTTGCAGGCCGAGAAACCCGCCGTCGTGGGAGCGAGGAAATAAGGAGCAGAATGCCGAAAGTTGCGTACCCGACAATTCCGAATGCCGGCGCGATGAGTGATTTCATCGGGGCGTTCGACGTGCCGTCTAAGGTCACCGACTATGTCTACCGCTGTCGGTTTTCGCATTGTTGGAATGGGATCGCCACGCGGCACAGCGATACCATGGATTGTAAATTCTTCGTGGACGGCAAGGGCGTCGTGCTGGGGCTGGCACATCCCGCATTTGTCACGTTTCGCGCGCGTGCCGGGCGGAACTTGAGCGACCGCGAGGCGAGCTACATCGCCGCGGAGTATCTCCGCGGGCGGCTCGAGCAGGAAGACGAACATGCGCTCTACGACGTTTCCGCTGCTGACGTCTTGCGGATCATCGAAAAATTCGGCATCTCCTGAACCTCTAGCTGAAATCACCTGGTAAGCCAGTCCGTCGCGGAGCTGCTGGCGAGAAGGCGGGAGATCTCTTATTTCTGCGGCGACTCTTTCTTGGCGAGCGAGCGGATGTAGTTCACCAGATTCCAGATGTCGTCTTTTTTTGCGCGATCGCCTTCCGCCGGCATGTCTCCTTTCCCCTTCTCGATAATGTAGAAAAGTTCGCCGTCGGTTTTTTCCTTGAGGGTTGCTGGGTCGTGGTAATCGGGGATTTTGAGGTTCATCTCGATGGCGAGGTCGCCTTTGCCGTCGCCGCTCTTCCCATGGCACATGGCGCAGTCAATGGAGAATTTCTTTTTCCCTTGGGCGATCGATTCGGGAGTTGCCTTCACAGGATTCGGCGCTTTGGCAATTTCGGGAGGAACTTTGAAATCCGAGCCCGCGGCTTTTTCGGGAGACTTCGCCTCCTGCGCCACCAAAGGAGAGCTCCACACCATCAGCAGAACGGCAAGAACAATAACGTGCTTCCACACGGCTACCTCCCGAATCGCCACAAAATGACGGATTATGGCGCATTCTACGATGCGCCTTTCTCTGCGGGAAGGATTCTTTTCCGGGAAGTGCCCGAGCTTAGGCGTCCGAGAGGGATTCGCCGGGCTCGGCGTCGTCGGTGATTTCGTCCGACTCGAGAATTTCTCCGCAGTCGAGGCACTCGACGTATTGCGCGTCGTCATCCTTGGCGATGAGCTGCGTGCGCTTATGCTTGCAAGCCGGGTCCAGCATGACGCCTCGTTCGATGATGGTCCTAACGAAGTTCCGATTATAGCCCCGCAGACCATGGCCTCCGATCGAGATCTCGCGAACCCGGTAATAGCGTAATGCCCGGGCAGAGGCATCCCGGAGTTGACAAAACGCATGATTGAAACTATCAGTCTCATTGTTATGCAGGCAGTGAGGTCCGTTTGGCAGCAGAACTGAATTCGCAGAAACGTCTGGGCAATGCCCTATTTTACGGCATCGTCGTTGTGCTGGCTTATCTGGTTTTTTTGGTGTTCGAGCCATTTCTCGTGTCACTCGCCTGGGCCGTAGTTCTTGTCGTCGTAACCTATCCGGTGTATGCGCGGCTGGCGCGCCGGTGGGGAGCGGCGCCAGCCGCCGTTCTTTGCACCACGGGCGTCACTCTTATCCTGATCGTGCCGATGTTGCTGGTGATGGGCGCTTTCGTGCGCCAGGGCGTCGAGGCTGTCGAATCAATTCAGAGGGGAATCGCGAACGGGCATCTTGCGTGGGTAAGTGAGCTGTGGCTGAAAATTCAGCAGCGCTTTCCGGACTCAAATGCAGGCGATCTTGGCACGATGCTGCATCGCTATGGCGAGCGGACCGCGGGATACGTGGCCGAGCGGTTGGGATCCATTCTCCGCAATGCCGCCGAGTTTCTTTTCCATCTCGGCGTGACGATTCTTGCAATGTTTTATCTTTATGGCGACGGTGAGAGAATCGTAAAGCGCTTGCGTGAACTGTTGCCGTTTGAAGAGCCACATCGCGAACGGATGATCCGCGAGTCGCGCGACCTGATTTTCGCGAGCGTGACGTCGAGCCTGGTTGCCGCAGCGGCTCACGGAGTCCTTGGCGGCATGGCGTTCGGGATCACTGGGATCACCGCGCCGGTCTTTTGGGGCGTGATGATGGGGTTTTTCTCGCTTGTCCCCGTGGTTGGCTCTGCGATTATCTGGGCGCCGGCAGCGGTCAGCCTTATGGTCTCTGGGCATCTGGGCCGCGGGATTCTACTCGCCATCATATGCAGCGTGATCGTTGGACTGGTGGACAACGTGATTCGTCCATGGCTGATCAGTGGCCGCGCGGAGATGAGTGGTCTGGTTATTTTCATCAGCGTGCTTGGCGGAGTGAGCGTGTTTGGGATGCTGGGAATCGTGTTGGGGCCGATCATCATTGCAATGGCCGCGAGCCTCCTTGATCTGTACATGCCGAGTGAGCCGTCTTGGAACGCCAGCGCCAAACCGGGTGGGAACAAGGCAGGGGCCGTGCTAGAGTAACCCGCCTCTGGCAGGACGATAGCAGTCGAATGCCGAAGACCTCCAACTCGAAATATTCGAGCCTCCCGCCGGAAAAACTGCGGTGGCACTGCGACCCTAGGAGCATTCCATTCGAGACGACCGCCGAACTTGAGCCGAATCACGGTGACATGGGCCAGGACCGGGCGCTGCGCGCCCTGCGAATGGGCGTCGAGCTGACCGCACCCGGTTACAACCTCTTCGTATGCGGTCTTTCCGGCACCAGCCGCGGCGGCATGATTGTGCGGATGGTCGAGGAAATGCGTCTGGAAAGCGAACTGGCGCCGGACCGTTGTTATGTCAACAGTTTCAAGAATGCCGACCGGCCGCGCTTGCTTACCCTTCCACGCGGGCAAGCGAACGGTTTCAAAAAAGAAGTGGACTCAGGGATTGAATTTCTGCGCCGCAGGATTCCGCAGGTTTTCGAGGGCGAGCCGTTCCAACGGCAGAAAACTCGAATCGTCGAGCGATTTACGGTGCGCGAAAAAGAGCTGATGGACGATTTCACGCGGCGCATTGCACGCGAGCAATTCGCGCTAGGTCGCATGCAGGTCGGCGCGGTCGCGTTGCCAGAAATTTTCCCCGTCCTCGAAGGGCAGATGGTGCCGATCGAGGAGATTCCCAAGCTTGTGCAAGACGGGAAACTTGAAAACGCTGCCGCCGAAGACCTCGAGCGTAAGTACGATCAGTTCCGCCAGGAATTCACGGTCGTCTATCGCAAGACGCTTTCGCTTTCGCGCGAACTGGCCAGCGAGATGAGTTACCTCGAGCAGGAGGCCGCGTCCGTGCTCGTCGACGGCGTAATCGAGGAGCTCAAGGAGAAGTACAATTCGCCGCAGATTTCCGAGTATCTCGAAGAAGTCCGCCATCACATTCTCGATAACCTCGACCCGTTCAAGGAGCGCGAAGGCGAAGAGGAGCAGCCGCCTTCCGAGGGCGGAGGAGCGCAGCGCTCCGAGCGAACCGATCGCGACCCATTCCGCTTGTATGGCGTCAACGTAATCCTGGCTCACGGCGAACAAGAAAAAAGTCCCGTGATTTTCGAAACCATTCCGACCTACGCGAATTTGTTTGGCACGATCCATCGCAGCTACGATGCGCGCGGCGGCTGGAGTTCCGATTTTATGGACCTGCGCGGCGGGTCACTCCTGCGCGCCGACGGCGGGTTCCTGGTGATGTACATGCTCGATGCGCTGACGGAGACGGGCGTCTGGCGAACCCTCAAGCGCACCCTCAATCATGGGAAACTCGAAATTCAGCCAGTGGATGTTTTCTTTCCGTTCAGCACCGCGGCGCTGAAACCGGAACCAATCGACGTTCACGTGAAGATTATCCTAATCGGCGATCGACAGATGTACGAACTGCTTTACGATTACGAGGATGACTTCAAAAAGATTTTCAAGGTTCGCGTCGAATTCGACGAAGAAATGAATTGGAGCGACGAGGTGATCCGGCACTACGGCGGGCGCCTGCGGAAACTCTCCGACGACGAGCATCTCCTGCCGTTCGACCGCACCGCCGTCGCCTCGATTCTTGAACACGGCGTGCGCCAGGCAGGCCGCCGCGGCAAGATTACCGCGCGATTCTTCGATCTTGCCGATCTGGCGCGCGAGGCTTGTTATGTCGCTCGGCATGATAAAAAGACCTTAGTGACAAGCGAGCACGTCCGCCAGGCGCTCGAAGCGAAAATCGACCGCCACAATCTTACGGAAACGAAAATTCGCGAGATGGTGGAACAGAATCTCCTATTCATCGATACCAGCGGCGGACGCGTCGGCCAGTTGAACGGACTCAGCGTCCTAGAAGTCGGTGGCTACGCCTTTGGCAAACCCGTGCGTATCTCCGCTTCAGTGGCGTTGGGAAAAGCAGGCATCATCAATATCGAACGCGAGTCGAACTTGAGCGGCCGTTTTCACGACAAAGGTGTGCAGATTATCGCGGGCTACCTGCGTCATACCTTCGCGCAGGACAAGCCTCTTTCCCTTTCCGCCAGTGTCTGCTTCGAGCAATCGTATTCCGGTGTTGACGGCGACAGCGCCAGTTCCACTGAAATCTACGCGCTTCTTTCCGCGCTTTCAGAGCTGCCGATCCGCCAGGATCTTTCCGTCACCGGCTCGGTAAACCAAAAAGGGGACGTTCAGCCCATCGGCGGCGTGAACCAGAAAATTGAAGGCTTCTATGATGTCTGCCGTATTAAGGGTTTTACCGGCGCGCAGGGCGTGTTGATCCCGGCAGAAAATGTGGATGACCTGATGCTCCGCGATGAAGTGATCGACGCCGTGGCAGAAGGCAAATTCCACATTTATCCCATCGGCTCCATCGAGCAGGGTATCGAAATCCTTACCGGCGTCCCCGCCGGAAAGCGCGCGGCCACCGGCAAATTTGAGCCGGGCACCGTTTTCGCGAAGGTAGACGCGCGCCTTCGCACCATGGCTGACCTGCAGAAAAAATTCGAATAGTTTCTGCCGGGCGGCCTTCAAAATCCCGAACACTCCAGCGCATCCGGTTGCAGGGAGAGGTCCACGTGCGATTGAACTAAACCAGCCGCCGCATTTTGATTTCCACGGTGCGCGTCTGCCCGTCGCGCTCGATGAGGAGCTTGTATTTGCGGCCGATCTGGCGAAACAACTCGTGGATCGAAGCGAGCGAAATATCAGCGGCGGCCTCGTCGTCAATTCCCGCGAGGATGTCGCCTTTCTGTATTCTGGCGTCGGAGGCGGGGCTTCCTGGAACTACATCCAAAACCTCAAACCGTTTGTAATTGGGGCCTAGCGCCGCCAGTGAGAGCCCACTCATATCCGACTCGTCGAAATCGCCGAAATGGAAATGAGGTTCGAGAATCAACTGCTGATGCGAGAAATCGAAAATCACAGTGAAACGCCGAAGCAAACCGCCTCCGATGATTCCCGCGACCTTTGAATTTCCGGCCAGGATGGAGCGCTTCTGCGAAAACACTACCAGCACTTCCTCGGCCATGTAGGGGCCGATCGCGAAACCCTTCAGCCGTCCATATGCGTTTCGCTGCGAATCCGCCCAGTCAGGACGAAAAGCAGGATCGGTCTTCGAATGCGACGTCACCAGCCGATGTGCGTCGGCATAAGGCTCGGAGAAGACCACCCCATCATCGAGGTCCGTATCAATCTCAAAATCCGCCTCATCAGCGCCCTTCGGGCCGCTGAATTTCGCGCGCACGACCGGCTTCCCGTCCAGGAATGTGATTGGAATCGCCGTTCCCTTACCCGAATATTTGTAGACTCCCGGATCGTAGAGGAGCACGGTTTGGCGCGCGTAGTTGGTCTCCATCACCACTTGATTCAGAAAATCGCCGCCCAGCGCCCCCTGATAGCGCTGCCCCACTCGCGCGGCAAAATCCTTGCGCGCGAATTCGGGAAGCGCTGCAAATGGTATTTCCAGGCCCGGAAGTTGAAGAACAGGATCGCGGATTGCATGGGCGGATCCGCCGCCGCTCAATCCAAGTTCGGCCGCGCGTTCGGGATCAATGGAAGACGTAGGGGCAGTTGAATTGAGTTCAAAAAGTGATGGCTGGCCGCCATTCACGCGCACCGGCAGGAAAAAAAGATTGCCCACGAACTGTGCTGGCACCTCGGCTGCATAACCACCCGATGTAAAACGCGCTCCGGCACCCAGCTGGGAGGCGGACCTAGCCCATGGTTGGCGTGCAGGGCGGGCGGCCATTCCGATCAGAATTACAACGACTGGGAAGGAATAAAGCGATTTTCGCCGAAGCATTCAGCCCCCACGGCGTCCCGGCTTCGCAGGGACGCGCCCCTTGCGATTATACGGCGTGCGTACGCGGAGAGAGAATGGCAAGCTTGGGCTCCGAGCGATTCAATCACGAATCGGAATTATGGAGCAGGCGCCAGGTATCCCTGTCGAGCGAAGATTCGGCACTCGGGTTGTCTGCTTGGGTTCGGGGCGGCGAGGCAGTTGCTATCGAGCAGCTCGACCGTAAGCGTGTGGAACTCGCCATCATGTTCGGGAACGATGCCGATCACGTACTGGTGACGCAGCGCCGAAGCAATTTCCCGATAAATGGTGACGAAATCATTTGCGGATTCGGGAAAGTAAGCGCGCCCGCCGGTCATGGTTGCCATGGCGTTCAGGGCCGCATCCGCTTTCGCGAAGCTGAGCGGATTTCCCGGATCCGAGGCGGAAGCATTCCCGGGCGCAGTAGCGTCCCGCGCGGCTTTCGCCGCTTTCCCTTTTTTCTCGGCAGGATGGCGCAACGAGCCGCCCAGAGCGACCGGGAAAATTACGGCATCCTCGGCGCGAAGTTTTTGCGCCAATGCGTCCCAATGCGTAGGCGGCGAAGAATCGAGCCCGGTTGTCAGAAGCACGATTGCCTTCTTGCCGGAGAGCGGTGCGATCCAATCCAGCGCGGTCGAGACGCAATCGTAGAAATTCAACTCCGCGCTTCCGAGCGTGTACTGGATTCGACCGAACGCTCGGTTGAGCGTGGATTTGTCGGGTGTGAACGCGAGGAGGGGATGAGGCGATTGGTCGTAGGTGATGAGCGCGACCTGATCGTCCGCGCCCAGACCTCTCAGCAACTCGTATGCCGCCAGCAAATGTTGGTTGTGGATCAAATAAACGGCTGGCCCTGTCTCAACCACTACCAGGACCTGCGCCGGTGCTTCTACGGGAGCAAAAAACGCGATCGACCGTTCGCCGCCGTTATCGAGAATGCGAAAATTCGACGGTTCCAGCCCACTGACAAAATTGCCGCGTTTGTCTGCCACGCTTACGTCAACTTTGACGAGTTCTGCCATGGAACGAATCGCCGGTTGCGCCTGTTGAGCTGCTCCTTGCGCCCAGCCCACTTTCGGCGAAGTACACCAAAGGAAAACTGCGAAGGTCAGAAACGCGGGAACGGCCTGGACTGGCGCACGATCTCTACTGAATGTAGGAATCAAAGTACACGCCGTTTGCGTCTTTCCACCAACCGCCGACGGAGAGCCGGACGTGACGGGAAAAAACATCGGGCTTGACCAGTTTTGACCAGTCGATTTTCGGGGCGTCAGCGCCGCTCTTTGCTTGCTGAGCGGCAGCAGCAGTCATCTGTTGGCCGTAGTAGGTGATCACTTTGTCGTAGGGAATCCTGGTGAAGTACGCGCCACTGAGGCCAGAGAGTTTTTCGGGCAATCGTGCCCGCATCCGGGCGAATTCGGGGTCCGCTGGAAGGTCTGCTGACTTTGCGTTCTCGCGCTGCATCGCTTCGCGTAACGTTGTCTTGCGCTGCGCAGCAAAAAGCATATACGGCGTCACCGCGACATAGTAGAAACTCCGGCGCTGCTTTCCGGTGACCGGATCCTGATAAGGATAGGACATGTCAAGGAACGTGGTTGATCCGGAGGTATCCTCTGCCGCGATTAGCGACGCGCAAAGAGCGCGCAGGACCCGCAGCACATCCTGCGGTTTCTGGATGGTGACGGCAAAAGTGCGCTGTGGCGAGCCGTCGTCCGCAAACGCGGTCGATGAAGCGATCTCGCCTGTAAAAAGTCCGAGCGCGTCTTCGATGGGCATACCGAGATAATTTTGCGCCAGGCCCTCCCCCATCGCTACGGCGCCGGCTTGCTGCGGTGGCAGCGCCGTGGAGATGGCCGCGCGCAGCGAATGGTAGAAGTCCGTCAGATCGATGCGAGAGATGCTGAAAAGCGGGCCGCCCTCGACGATCGGCTGGGTTTGAAACGACGCGGTGCTGGCGCCCGCGAGATCGAAGAGCCCTCCGGGCGATGCGTCGCCGAGGAGCGCTCCGCGCATGCGTGTGGCTTCTCCGTTGAAACTCAAACTTCCGCCCAGCGCATGAATCTTCCCAAGTTGAAATTTGCTGGCGAACTGCCCGAACGGTTTGTCCTTTTGGTCGGAAGGAATCAGCTGATTCAGATCCGGGACACGGCCAAAGAATTGCAAGGCCGCGTCAGAACCGAGGTAAGGAAGAACCATCTTGTACTCAGCCGACTGCGTTACCGTCGAAGTGGGCTTCTCGGCCGCGCGAAAACGAGTGACGAGGTCCTCAATGGTTTCTTTTTGACTCGCGAGGATATCGTAGTTGGCCACTTGAGCGGAGTAAGAAGTATCCTTCGCAGACGTGCGCACCGCTATGGAAGTCCCACCAAAATCGTAATTCCTCACGATCGGCGGTTCTTTTGCATTTGCGTCCGATTCGCGCTTCAGTTTTTCTAATAGCCCGGTTTTTCCGGTGGAATCGTATACCAGGAACACTCCACCATTAAAAGTGCTGCCGCTCGAGGAAGACGTTTTTGCCCCGGCTGGATTGGCAACCACACCCAGGACGGAGCCGTTGTCGAGGAGCGAAAGAATATCCTCCACCGTGGGTTTGGCAGCCTTGCCGGCCTCTTCCCTCGCGTTCTGCTGGACAACCATCGCGAGAGCCATGCGAATGGGAGCAAAATCCGGGTCGTTCCAAAGCTGCAAAACATGATTTTGTTTATTGGCGCTCGTAAGCGACGCCAATCCGCGCCACTCGATGTAGAAGACGGTATTCGGCGAAAGCCGTTCTGCGGACGGCGCGTGTTGCGCGAAAAGAACGGGGCACGAGAACAGAAAAGAAAGAACTGTGGCCGCGATCGAAACCCGCAACGCTCGGATTCGTTGGCGCCTCTCGCTCATCAGCATTACCTCCCCGAAACTTTTACTGAATCGCCCTGCGCAGCCTGCTTGCATGTGCCGGAAAAAGAGATGAGGCAGAATCGCCAGCGGGGTCCTCGCAAAAATCGGCCGCCGAAATCGCCGTCAGACAAGATGACACGGACGGAAGAATGACGCCGCGGAATCTCATCTCGGCGTTAATTATCCGCCAACAACGAATACCTGCGGGCCCTCCTCAGTCGGCTTATTTCCCGGGTTTCGCGGCCGGTGGCGGTGCGTTCGCGGACTTCGGTGTGCTCAAGTAGCCCTTCGCCGAGTCCTTGGCGACCTCGAACACCACGATCTCGTAAGGAGCGCGAGCGCCGTGAACGTAGAACTGGATGGGTTCACCGACCGTTTTGTCTTTCTTCTCGATGCTCTTGTCGTCGGCTACGACGTTCAGCGTGTACTTGAACTTCTTGCTGTCCACCTTGCGGAGCTGGATTTGAATGGGGCCCACGCGCTCGGATCCTTTCGATTTTCCCAGCGTGAATTCAAAAATGTCGCGCTCCCCCAGCCTCTTCAGCTCCTCCACTTCGTCATGATTGCGGGCGATCAAGCCGCTCTGCACCCCGAGATCGCCGATGGTGCTTTGCAATTTGCCTTTGGTTGCTTCCAAATCGGCCTTCGCCGCGGCGACGTCGCTCTTCGTGCCGCTGATCTCCGTGGCTACTTCGCCGAATTTCGTGGAGGTGTCCTGCTGAACGGCGCCGATTTGCTGTCGAAGCTGTTCGTCGCTCTGCTGCTGGCTTTTCTTGATCCCTTGCGCGAGGCTGCGTGCGCGAGCCAGTTCATCCTGCGTCAAGCCAAGTTTTTGCGAGGTGACGTCCAATTGGCCTTTCAGATCGGCCACGCGAGAGTTTGTCTTTTCAAGCTCCGCCACCAGCGCTTTTGTTTTTTTGCTCGAATCGTCTTCGGCTTTTCGCAGCGCCTGGTGGTCGTAATAGTTCGCGTACAGAAGATAACCGACCAGAACAAACGCGAGAACAAACAGCACAACTACCCAGCGCGGCGTTCCTCCCGCATCGATCACGGTTGTATCGGAAGGCGGGTTCGGCGTCGAACTCATCAAATTCCTCCAGCGCGGCCGTAGCCGCAACATCCAGGGCAAAATTATCGCTGAGGCGAGCCGGGAAGTCTATCCCCTGCGGCGTCCAGAAACATTTCCGCCGCCCCGAGGCCAGCGCGCTTCTACCGTGGTAGTCAGTCCGCCGCGCGGCGTGAATTCACCCGTCACCTGGCACCACTTCGGACGGGCCGCCTCGACGATGTCGCGCAGGATCCGGTTCACGGCATTCTCGTAGAAGATTCCGAGATTACGATATGCCAGTAGGTATATTTTCAGCGCCTTCAGCTCCAGGCAGGCGCGGTTCGGCTGGTAATGAATCGTGATCGTGCCGAAATCCGGCAAGCCGGTCTTAGGGCACATGGACGTGTATTCGGGATAGCGAGTAGTGATCTCATAACCGGGAAAATGATTCGGCCAGGTTTCGAGCTTCGGCAGCCGCGCATCAATGCCGGCCCGGGAGTGCGCTTCCGTGTAGGATGCCATTGCAATTCCCTTCGCCGGATATTCTACACTGTAGAAAGGACCCGCACTTGCATTCCTCCTCTTGTCTCAGCATAAGGTTTTCGATATTCTTTCGGTCCGGCGGCCGGGGGCCCGCGAGAAAGATGATATGTCCGCAGTGTCGTAGTACGGACTGTTTTCGTTCACACCGCGAAGGACTTTTGGACCACGCGCTTACCCTGCTCGACTTGAAACCTTGGCGCTGCCACACCTGCGATCACCGATTTTATGCCTGGCGGGTTGCGATTGCCTTCTCGCGTTACGCTCACTGCCCAAAGTGCGGAAACTTCGATCTCGAGCACCTTTCGCGCGAGCGCGTTGACAAGGGCACGCTTGTCTCCGCTAAGCGCTGGATGCAATTTCCCGCCTACCGCTGCGATCCTTGCCGCGAGCGATTCTTCAGCGTGCTACCCGTTAGGCGCATCGTACCATCCACGGCCGGTTGCGTCCGCCGGGCTGCCAGTTCCTGACGGACCCCAATCGTCGCACAACATAGGAATAGCCGCGTCACATCCTCATAACCTGGAACTCGCGATCTTAGTTCTTCGACCCATTCTAAATCGCCGCATTTCCGCCGCCCCTCGATCCATAAAACCGCCGCTTTCGACGTTGTAACCCACAATTCACACGCCTCTCACGGGATGTTAAAGAGCGGCCCGTAAGGTTTGGTGCTCCGCGAGAAGTGAACATTAGAGGTGTGAGTGCAGAGGGAAACGAAAGCGCCTGGACAGCGCGATACGGCAAAAGAGGCCGCTTCTTTGAAGTTGACACCCGGTAAGCGTCGTGTAGACTTTCTTGCGAGGCCGCTTCATGACTCTTACCAACGCGTGTTGCAGCATCCTCTGTTGTAGCTTCCGTAGCTAGTCCTCGGCGTTCTTTCGTCTGTGCGAACCCTGCAAAAAGGTTAAAGGGCTGAAAGCAGATTTGTAACCGTCGGTGCTTTACGTGGGCAGAACCGTAACTGGGATCGATTCGGCAGTTCATTTCGATTCGGCAGTTCATTTCAAGGAGGAGTGATGCGAGCACTACTGTCGTGGATTGTCGTTCTCGGCCTCGCCGCAGCGCCGGCGCTGGCTGGGACGCGTGGAGAAGGAGACGGGAAGGACAAGCCGGGGGACGGTACGGCGGCGGCCGCCGCGAAATCGGACACGGCGGCAAAGCCTGCCCCGGCCAGCCTGGAAAATGAACTGCAGCAGCTTCGCGATCTTCTCGACGCGCAAGCCCAGCAGATTCAAGCGCAGAACGACCAGCTGAAGCTCCAGCAACGGCAAATGCAATCGCTTGAAGCCGAACTGAAGTCGGTGAACGCGACGGCCACAAACGCGCTGGCATCGAATGCCGCAGTCACCTCCAGCGCGGGTCTCGCGGCAGCGCCCAACGCTCTTGCCGTCGCAACCGGGGATCAAGATCGGCAAGGCGAACCGCCCACCTCGATTCACATCAAAGGGATCACGCTCACGCCCGGCGGCTTCTTCGCGGCGGAAACCGTCTTCCGCACGCGGGCCATCATCAACGACGTCAACACGGACATCAAGGCGGTGCCGTTTCCCGGTACTTCCGGCAGCCAAATCAATGAGAGTAATTTCTCCGGTCGGCAGTCCCGCATCTCCTTGCTCGCCGAAGGCAAGCTCAGCAACGTGACGCTCCGCGGCTACTACGAAACGGACTTCCTTTCCGCCGGCGTCACTTCCAACAACAACGAAAGCAACAGCTACACGCTCCGGCAGCGGCAGTTTTACGGACAGGCTGCTTTCGAGAACGGGTTCACAGTCACCGGCGGACAGATGTGGAGCCTGGTGACAGAAACTCGCAAGGGTTTGGACAACCGCACGGAAGCAACTCCGATGACGATTGACGCGCAGTACACCGTCGGATTTGACTGGGCCAGGCAGTACGGTCTGCGCGTAACCAAGAACTTCGGCAACAAACTCTGGTTTGGGCTTTCCATGGAAGGGCCGCAGACGCTCTTCGGCGGAAAAATTCAAACGCAGAATTCCTTGATCGCCGCTCCCGGCGACCTCGGCGGCCTCTTCAACAACCAGGCCAACTACTCGTACAACAACTCTCCCGACTTTATCGTCAAAGGCGCTTGGGAGCCCGGCTGGGGCCACTACGAGTTGTTTGGCATCGTCAGCACTTTCCGCACCCGCGTTTTCCCCTGCGCGGGAGCCAGTGTGGCAAACCCATGCGGTGGATTGACTACGCCATCGGCTTTGGGCGCCAACAATAACTCCATCACCGGTGGCGGCATCGGCGGCAACGCGAGGTTCCCGTTCTTCAATAAGAAGTTCGAGGTTGGACTCCACGGCGTGTACGGTTCGGGCATCGGCCGTTACGGCACCAGCACTCTGGCGGACGTCACGGTTCACCCCGACGGCACTCTCGTCGGCCTCAAGAACGGGCAGGCGCTCGTTTCCCTCGAATGGCACCCCTTCCCAAAGCTTGACATCTACGCTTACGGCGGCGGCGAATATGCCGGACGCGCCGCGTACGTGAATGCCGCCGAAAAGGGCGTCGGTTACGGTTCTCCCCTGCTCAATAACTTCGGCTGCTTCTTCGAGTTGCTGCCGACCAACCAGAACACTCCAACCGCGCCTGCCAACTGCCAGGGTGACATTCGCAATACCCTGGAAGGAACCATCGGATTCTGGCATCGCATTTGGACTGGCCCCTACGGGCGCATGCAGTGGGGCTTGCAGTATTCCTACCTTGTGCGGAACACCTGGGCAGCCGTGGGAACTGGCACGGTCAACGGTGCCACTGTTACCACTAACGGCCAGCCAACCGGTATCGACAACATGGTCTTCACCTCGTTCCGGTATTACCTGCCTTAGTTTCACCGGGTGCGGAGGGGTGGTCCTCCACCTCTCCGCGCTCGCTTTCTTCCTCGCCGCGCCTGGTCCGCCGTCCACCGGTGCCGGCACTCTGTCAGCGCGCGACCCCTCATCGTTTGCGTCCGAAATCCGGACGAGCCTATCTCGGGAACAATCGATGAAGTAGAATGGTAGGCGTCATGAGATTTTATCTCTTGCCGATCGTCATTTTTGGTTTGGCGGGATTCGGCTTCCTGGCCCGGACGCAGCAAGCAGCGCCAGTCCAACAAGTGGCCCAGCAAGCTGCCGCGCCGCTGGGCTGGCAGGAAGTGAAGTCCACCGATTGGGTTCGGGAGCCGCGCCGCCAATTCACGCTCCCCGGAAGGTTTCTCGCGCCACTCCCTACCAAACTGGAAGGCAATCCTGGAAGCGCTCCCGCTCTTTTGCTGAAGTGTGCGGTGCCTCGCCGCTCCGGCGGCGAAGGAAAGTTTCGCGTAGGTGCTGTGGTGGTCGGCACGCTCCTGAAAATCCACATGGTCGAGCCACAGGAAATCAAGGGCGGCCCTTCTTATTATCCCGAAGTAGCGCTCAGTTACCGGTTCGATGATGGGAAGCCGCTCGAAGACGATTGGCCGCCGCGCTACGACAAAATATCCGTCGAGTTCGACAAGCCCACCTTCAAAAAAATCCTCCACGCGCACACCATGCTCGTCACCTTGCCCGATAAGAACGGCCACGAAGTCCGCATGCAGTTCGACCTGCCCGAATTTCCGTCCGCCTCGGCGCCTCCCACCGCCGTGCCCGTCACCTCCGAGAGCCTCCCGGCCGCACGCACCGCCGCGCAAATCGCCGAAGCCTGCGGCGTCGAAGAACGCTAGCCCGCTCAAGTGTTGATTAGCGAATTCCAGCAGATCCTCTATCTGCGAGGAAAAAGAGAGCGCCTCTTGCGAGGATTTTTCCCCCGCAAGAGGCGCGGTCCAGGATCGATCCGGCCAGCGTCGGCCGATTGGCGGGCGTTAGGCGCGCGCCGCCGATGTTGCTCTTGGCTCCGGCGCTGGAGCGGCTGGTGTCTCGCTTCGTACCGGCACCTTCATGCGGCGCAGAACGAAGAAGGCGAGAATCGCGGCGATGATGTCGAAGGCGATGGCGACCGTATAGACGCCCTGCCAGCCCACCTTTGGCAGCGTGAACTTGGCAGCGAACGGCGTCCAGATCCACGGGAGAACGGTCAGTGTGATCCCGTACACCACCGACACTATAGCGATTGCGAGGAGCGTGCTCTTCACGATGTGGCTCAGAGTGATGCGCAGCACCGCCGGCGCCAGGAACAGCGCAAACAGCACCAGGACACCGCCGAACAGCAGCAGGAAATCGGCGCGGAAGTCAAACGCCTTGCCTGCCGCCAGCGCGGAGCCGATGGGCACGAACATCGAAGCCGTACCCTTCGCGGTGTACAGGAACCCGTAGTTCGCGGTGGCGTGCTTGCGCCCGAAAAAGTCGCCGCACATGGCCGGGAACAACGAGTAGATTTCGCCCCATCCAAAGAACGTAAAGGCGCTGAAAACCACGAAGAGCAGCGGGTTATGGGCGAACTTAATCAGCGCGAAGATGGCCGCCGCTTCCAAGCTAAACGCCAGCGTCATCGTTCCTTCGCGGCCGATGTGGTCGGATACCCATCCCCAGAGCGGGCGGCACAGCCCGTTTACGAGACGATCCGCCGAAAGTGCGAACACCAGTGCGCCCATGGTCAGCCCGAACAGCGTCACCGTCACTTTGTCGACCTTGAAGTCGGCAGCCATGGGCGCGAGCTGCGCGGTGGCCATCAGTCCGCCGGTCGCCACCATGGTCATCATCAAGTACATCAGCCAGAACTGCGGGGTGGACGCCATCTGAGCGGAGGTGAAATCCGCGATGCTCTGGCGTTTCTTCACCACTTCGCCTGCCGGGGACTTCCTCCAGGTCTTCGGCAGCCAGCCCGTCGGCGGCGCCTTCAAAAACAGCGCGGCGACGATCACGGTAATACCCTGGATGATTCCCCAAGTAATGAAGGCGTGCTGGTAGCCCGAGCCCGCGGGCTGTCCCGGGGGATTGATCATGTTGGCGATGGGCGCCACCGTGAAGGCGGAACCCGCCCCAAAGCCCGCCGCTGTGAGTCCCGCGGCAAGGCCTCGATGGTCAGGGAACCACTTGAGGGCGCTGCCGATCGCGGTGCCGTAAACGATGCCGGCGCCGAGGCCGGAGAGGCCGTACCAAAGGTAGAGCGCGGTCAGAGTGTCCGCTTTGCCGCTTCCCACCCAGCCCAGGCCCGCCGCCACGCCACCGATCATGACCAGGAGCTTGGGACCGAACTTGTCGACTAGCCAGCCTTCGAAGGGAACCAGCCAGGTCTCCAGGAGAACGAACACCGTGAAGGTGACCTGGATGAGCGCCAGCTCTTTGTTCAGGTGGGCCGAGAGCGGCTTGACGAACAGCGTCCAGCCATACTGAAAGTTCGCGACAGCCACCATGCTGAGAACGCTGAAGAACAGAATGATCCAGCGGTTGCTGAGGAGATTCTCTTTAAAGTCAGTGTTTTGATCCGCAACGTCTGTCGACACGAGCGCACCTCCCAAGGTTTACGCAGCGCGAGATTTATTTCGCCCTGCTCATCCCTGGAGGACTGTGTTCCCTACCTTGCGGAAGTGCGCAAGAGGGCGGAAACCCGTCTACCCACCACGTACAATTTCAGGCAGGCGGCTTGTCGCTATCGAGCTCCGTGCGGAAGGGAATCACGCCAGGAATGAGCCACTTCTCCCACATCTGGTCTATTTTGCCCTGGAAATATGAGATGTCCTCGTCGAGGAAATGAGCAAAGCGTCCCTGCTTGAGAAGATAGTCGGCAACCGGGAGCCGCCGCGTGCGGCCTTCAGCGATTTCTTTTGTCTTGCCGACGAGCCGGAGCACCCCTTCTTCGATTTCGTACATGGGCCAAATCCCGGTGGTAACGGCGAGTTCGCCGAGTTCGTGCGAGAGGATAGGATCATAATCCCAGCCCTTGGGGCAAGGATCGAGCGAATGAATGAACGTGGGTCCGCCGATCGAAAGAGCCTTGCGCACGCTGTTCATGGCCAGCAGGCCGTAGGACATGCAAACCGTGGAAACGTAGCGGCACTCGGGGTGCCCGGCCGCCATCATGCCCGCCATGTTCTTCTTCCAGCGGTGATGCATGATGCGCTTCACCTTTCCTGGAGGGCTGAAGGTAGTATTCGCGCCGTAAGGCGTGCTGCCGGAAAGTTGGATGTCCGTGTTCGCGTAGGACTCGTTGTCGTACATCAAAATGAGGCAATTGTAGTTTGGATGGGTCAGGGTGGCGGAAATTCCGGAGAGGCCCATGTCCGCGCCGCCGCCGTCGCCGCAGAAGGCGATGACGTTGATGGGCTCCTTCTTCATCTTGCCCTTGCGCATCTGTGCCTTAATGCCCGCCGCGGTGCCGAGCGCGGCCGAGCCGCTGCTCCCCAGCTGCGTGTGCATCCACGGAATCACCCACGAAGTGCTGTAATACGTGGTGTTCGCCACGTACATGCAGCCCGTGCTGCCGAGCACGATGGTGCGCGGGCCGGCGGCCTTGGCCATCATCTTCATGACCAGCGCGGATTCGCAACCCTGGCAGGTGCGGTGACCGGAGGTGAAGTACTCGTCGAGCGGGGCCTTTTTCACGCCCTTGATCGGATCGAGCTTTGCTATCGGGTAAAGATCGGTCGTGGTAGACATTGCTTTAATCTCCTCGGCTGCCCTTCCGCAGGGCAGAGAAAGTCCGTTCCGCTATTCGCGGACTCCAATCCATTGTGTCAACGGCTGCGTTTTTCCTTCCGCCGCTTGATAGATGATGTCGGTCATTTTGTAGACGTCCGGCAGCAGGACTTCGCGGCCGCCCAAGCCGCCAATGAAGCCGATGATCGGCGGGCGTTTGGCGGTCGGGTACATGGCGGAACGAATTTCGGTGGCGAGCACGCCGCTATGGTACGGCGAACCCAGCGAGAAGTCACGGTCGAGCACGCCCACGGCCTTGAACCGGCCGAGGCATTTCGCCAATTCGTCGGCGGCGAACGGACGGAACCAGCGCACGCGCACGAAGCCGACTTTCTTGCCTTCCTTGCGCATCTGCCGGATCGCGACTCGCACCGGATTCGACAACGTGCCCATTCCAACCAGCACGACATCGGCATCCGCCGTCTCGAACTCTTCGAAGAATGGATTGCCGTAGTCGCGTCCAAAAATCTTCGCGAAATCCGTGTAGGCCTCGCGAATCACTCCCGCGGAGCGTTCCATGGCCGCGGCGGTTTGGCGGCGAATTTCCATCAACCAGTCTTCGTTTGCCTGCGGGGCGATGGTAATGGGATTGTCGGGATGGAGCAGCAGGTCGCCGCGATCGTAGCGCGGGAGGAACTTCGTCACTTGATCTTGGCCTGGAATTTTGACCAGCGCCTGCGAGTGCGTCAGGAAAGCGCCGTCGCAACTGATCGCGCACGGCAGGAAAATGCGGCGATCTTCGGCCACGCGATAGGCAATCAAGGCTGTGTCGAGAGCTTCTTGCGGGCTGTCCACCCAGACGAGCTGCCAGCCGAGGTCTCGCACCGCCAGCGCGTCGTTGTGCTCGACGCCGAACGCTCCCGGATCGTCGAGCGCGCGGTTGCCCACCATCGCCACCATGGGAATGCGAAGCGCGGGCGTGACCGTAAGGCACTCGAACGCGTACATCCAGCCGACCCCGCTGCTCCCGGTGAACACGCGGGCGCCCACCGCCGACGCGTGCTTCACGATTTCAAACTGCGAGTGCTCGCCCTCGGCGATAATGTACTCGCAGTCGAACTCGCCGTTCGAGACCAGCTTCGCGATGTACTGCATCACCGTATCGTAAGGACGGATCGGATAGCCCGTAATCACGTCCACGTCCGCCAGCTGACAGGCAATCGCAATCGCCTCGCTGCCGGTGATCAACTCCATCCTGTCAGTTCCTTCAATCTTGACTGCGGTTGCCATCGGAGTGCTCTCCTTCGCTCGAGCTGATGAATGGTTTGATTAATCGTTGCCGTCGGCTTCTGCCCTGGCGGCGGGCAGCTGTTCCGCATATTGACCGCGATAGCGGAATCCGTGCGAGCGCTCGCCCTTTTCCGCGATCTTGCCCTTCAACCAAGCCTGGTAAGCGGGCTGATCCTTCCGCCAAGCTTCCCATTGGCTGGCATTGTCAGAGAAGGAGACTTCGTTGACCATCGTCACGCAGTCCTTCACCGGACAAACCGCCTCGCACACGCCGCAGCCGCAGCAAGCTTCCATGTTGGCGTCGTACAGGCCTTCGGGAGTGACGTCGAAGCAGGAATCCGGGCATTGCAGCCAGCACAGCGTGCACTTGATGCAGGTATCGAAGTTCACCACCGGACGCATCGTCCGCGTGAGGTACTTCTTAAAAGTGGGGTTGCGGTCCGGCTGGAATCCGCCGGTCTTGTGGTTCTCTGCGTCCGTCATAGCGTGGCCATGGGGAATGGCTGGAATCGTGATGCCGTCGCGCATTTCCGTCCACTTGGGCTTCACGAACTCGTAAGGCTTTTCCGGATTGCCCTGGCTGGGCTTCACTGGCACCGAAGTGATCGTCTCATACGTTCGCGCCGCTGAGGTGGCCTTCAACGGATCGTGCCACTCCTGCAGGATGGCTTTTTGCACCGAAGCGAGGCCGAAGAGCTCCGGCACAAACTTGGCGATGGCGCCCAGGATGCGCACGTCCGTGTGATCGTCCTTATAAACCCAGAGGCCCGAGAAGCTCGGAATCGCCTTCAAGACGGCGAGGTTGTAAGCGGTGGTCTTCTTGTGGCACATTTCGATAATTCTTTCTGGAGTCTCACGCGACGTTACCAGCAGCGTGCCGCCCGGTTTCGTCAGGCGGTTGATGGGCTGCAAGCCGTACCAGGCCCACGACTCGACGCCCTTGCACAGCGTGTCGTCAACGGAGATCGAGATATCGACTTCCGTCGGCTCGTACCTCGCCATGCCCTCTTCGAGCGTGATGTCGTCGGTGCCGACGATGGCGAAAGCCTTCGCGGGAATGCCGTTGCGCTCCGGGCTGTCGCCGTAGCGCCCGAACGAAATGCCCGGCTTTCCCTCGTGGTGCGCCGCGAGCACGATGGCGCGCGTGATGTTCTTTGCAAGCGTTTTCTGAAAAATACCGCGGTAGACGACTTCCACTGCCCAGAGCCGGCCCATTAGGACCTCCTCGACTAGATCTTTTGCAGCACCACCCCTTCAATTTCCTGAATATGCCGGCGCATCGCGAGCTGCGCGGCGGTTGCGTTGTGACGCCGGATGGCGTTCAAGATTCGGCGGTGGCCTTCGAACGACTTCAGCAGCCGCCCTTCTCCCTGAAGCGAGCGCTCACGGCTCTCGCGCAGCAGGTCCATGAAGACGTCGACAACCTTCAGAACTACGCTGTTGCGAGCCGCTTGGGCGATGGCGTAATGGAATTCGGAATCTTCCTCCACGGCCAGCTCGCCACGGTCCACTTTTTCCTTCTGGCGGCGCAGGATGCCTTCGAGGTCAGCGATTTCTTCGTCCGTGGCCTCGATGGCGGCGCGGGCCGCCAGCGGAGGTTCGATCATACGGCGCAGCTCGAGGAGTTCGAGCAGCATTTCGCGCTTGTGCACCAGCATGGTGGCGATGGGATTCACCAGCGAATCGGTGGAAAGATCCCGAACCACGGTTCCTTCGCCCTGCCGGGGTTCGAGCAGGCCGATCAGCTCGAGCGAGCGGATCGCGTCTCGCAAAGAGCTGCGGCTCACCTGAAACGTTTCGGCCAGGACGCGCTCGGGCGGAAGCATGTCGCCGGGCTTCAACAGCCCGTCGACGATCATGCGCTGGATTTGCTGGGAGACTTTTTCGTAGACCTTCGTCTTGCGGACGGCTTCAAACTCGGGCTTCGCCAACGTCGACAAAGAGCCTCCGGGGAGGTCGGGTTGACTGGTACAAACATCAGACCAATCGAGGGCATTGAACACCCTCACAGTTATGGTGTCAAGGGAAATCTGATTCGGTGAATCACCTTTTTTTATCAACACCTTAAGGTCTAGGGGTAGTCCCGGTACGGGTATGCGAACCTACCAGGGCCGGCCGACCACATCATCCACGAACGTCAATCCGAACGTTTTCAGCGTCCATACGTCCATACCAGGATAGTATGGAGCACATGAATCAGCTGACGCACCATTTCCGAGGGGAGATTCATCGCGCGGTTGAAGCGGACGGACTGGCAGTCGTCGACCAGCACACGCGGTGTAGCGCTACCTTGCCAATGCACCGTCACGGTCACGCTTGGTTCACGTTCCTGTTCGCCGGATCGTATATCGAGCGATTGCCTTCCTTGGAACGTTGTTGCTCGGCCGGAATGGTCATTTGGCATCCGAGGGACCTGATACACGAAAACAATTTCGTCAGCGACGGTCACAACCTGAACCTGGTTATCGGGCCTAAGTGGCTGGAGGGCTTGCCGCCGGATCTATCCCTCCCCGACAGCGCCCGTTCGTGGGAGGGTGGCTTACCGTACCGCATTGGTCTGGAGCTTTACCGCAGCTTGAATCAAGACGCACAGATTGCTCATGAATCGGTGGTCAACCTCATTTCTCTCTGCGCCTCCAGTAAGCGCGAACACGGGCGGACCCGATGGTTGCCCTTGATTCTGGAATGGATGAACGACGAGTACTCCTCCACCCTGACGTTGATTCAGGCGTCGAAGCAGGCTGGCGTTCATCCAGTCCATGTGTCACGGAGTTTCCGGCGCACGCTGGGCTGCACGTTCCGCGAATATCTAACCCTGATTCGTATCCGTAGAGCCACGGATCTGCTGAAGCGATCCCGAACCTGCATCACCGAGATTGCCTTCGCCTGCGGCTTTAGCGATCACGCTCACTTCAGCCGAACATTCAAACGTGCTACCGGCCTCACTCCAACCGCGTATCGAATCCAAACAGGTTAAGCGCGTTCAAGACAGATTTGGTTCTTGGTGCTTCAATACTCGCACGCCAGCTTCTTTAAGCGAACTTGCACTTTGGCATGAGGGAGGCTTCGATGAATTGGCGTGTTTGCTTCGCATTGGTCGGCTTTGCACTGATTTGTGCCACTCACGCTGCAGCGGATACGGTTGCGTGCGGCGAGCGCTTTACAATTCACTCAAAAATACTAGGCGAAGACAGAACGGTCTTCCTATCGGTGCCGGTGTCATACGCGCGAGGCACCCAGAGATACTCGGTCCTCTATCTTACGGACGCTCAATTTGAGTTCGACCAGTCCCGGTCTTCCGCTGCTTTCCTTGCGCGGAATGGTCTCATTCCTGAAGTCATCGTCGTGGGAGTCGCCAACAACGACCGGACTAGCGACTTCTACGCGACCAAAGCCGACTTTAAGGCGAACGGCCGCACCATCCCGTTCCCAAACAGCGGCCACGCCGATCAGTTCCTGGAATTCTTAGAGAAGGAACTGATTCCCTGGGTCGAATCCGCCTACCGCACGGCGCCG
>Ga0307475_10000033_pt1 | contig 69350 bp, 53 predicted proteins | sample atmos_gasesECM1C_FD_203317 | JGI IMG/M metagenome (GOLD analysis project Ga0307475, IMG submission 203317) | Hardwood forest soil microbial communities from Morgan-Monroe State Forest, Indiana, United States - atmos_gasesECM1C_515 | ecosystem: Environmental > Terrestrial > Soil > Temperate... | reverse complement strand
GAGCTGTCGAGGTAGGCAGGCGAGAGAACCAGCAACAGGAGGTGCGATTCGCGAAGGCCTTCGAGGATGCGATGGCGCCAGTCGTCCATGGTGGCGATGTCTTGGGTGTCGAAGAAACAGCGGAGGTCTTCTTTGGCGAAGCTGCGATAATCGGCCTCGATCTGCTCCTTTAATGCGCGGACCTGGCCCTGCTGATCATCGCGGCGCGAGTAGGAGATGAAGAGGTCGTAGGGCATGAAGTTTCCCTTATTTGCTGCGCCGCGACTTGAGGACGGCATAGCGCGCGGCAGAACTTCGAGTGGCCCGGACGAATTCTACCGCAGCCCAGCCCAAGGATTGTCGTTTTCCTGAAGGGCTTACTTTGGGAAGGTTGTGCAATCAACTGAGTCGAAAGGCTTTCTTTTTCACACTAGCAGGCCTTAGTTTTTATAAGTAAATGAATCTGTTGTATTAAGATGCGATTCAGAAACGAATGAGATGGATGGTAGGCCCGTGCGGGCTCGAACCGCAGACCTCTACCGTGTCAAGGTAGCGCTCTAGCCAACTGAGCTACGGGCCTATAGTCGCAGAATCAATCAGTTGTGCAATTTTGATTCTATCGTATTTCCAGCTTGATGCACAATTTGGTTCACGGTGTGAAAAATGACTCGTACATAATTAGAATCGACCCGTGGCACCCGGTGCATCCACTTCCCGGGCCAAACTGGATTGAGCGTGCTTACGGAGAAACATACTTGCGACTGGGAAATTGACGCAGGCGTGTAAAGTTGCGCAGCTGGACCGTCGTTGGTTCGGTCGGATTCACAAATGGGAAGGTCAAAACAGTTTTCGGTGACCTCGTCATTGAAGGCGAAAATGAGTGGCTATCGGCCGAATGGAACGATGTAAGTGAAATACCTGCCTACCTCTGGGAGCGGTATCCCGACAACGGTTTTCCCGCTGAGCCACCTCAATATGATGCCAGTTGGACGCACTTGCACTTCGGAGATGGAACCGGCGAAGGAATTATATCTTTCGTTACTCCGCAGAGCACTTCCGAGGAGTTGAATGCAGCCCGGAATATCAACCTCCAGTGTCTTTTCATTGGACGAGGCTGCCACTCGCTTTGCGAACTCATGCCGGACGCGACCCGGTACAGACGCGAACACAATGCCCGAGGATGGGGTTGGAACTCGGGCGATTGGGGAATCCAACCTCATGATTGCCTGATTCAATGATCGTTCCAGACTTTGAAACAGCTAGAAAGGCATCATAGTGCAGGCTCTGAAGCAAGTCGCCCTTGTTGTGACATTTCTTTGTGCAGGCACAAGCGGACCGCTGGCGCAAGCGCCTGTGACACTGTCTTCGCGTGACGTCTTGGTTCATGGACACCATTTGGCATTCCACCTCATGCCTGGTCATCTGCCTGTCCTAGTGTTGGACGCAGGGGGTGGGGCTGATTCTACCTACTGGAACAGCATCATCCCTGAACTTGCGAAACGCACCGGCTCGGAGATCATCACGTACGACCGTGCAGGGCTTGGGGCAAGTGACGAAGTTCCACCTCCATTCCGGATGGAGGACGCGGTTACAGACCTCGAGTCTGGACTAAGACAACTAGGAGCAACCCGCGATCTCGTTCTGATTCCGCATTCGTTTGCAGGCAGCATCGCAACTTATCTTGCAATTCGGCATCCCAATTGGATCTCTGGCGCGGTGTTGGTAGACACGAACGTCCCAGACTTTTTCACCGATGAGGAAGTCGCGCACTTAGCCCCAGTCATTCAACCTATGGTGGCCGCCGAACTCGCTGCGCATCCTGATAAAAAGACAAGGACCTTGGAAGCGATAACCGAAGCTTATGTCGAGACCAGTCATGATTTTTACAAGACTATTTGGCCAGCTTCAATCCCGTGCGAAGTGATTGTCTCTGAAGGAACACCATTTCCGCCCGAAATGAAACTTGATTCTAAGAATTGGAAGGACGCTCACGTAGCTTTTGCGAATAAAGCCTGCAATCGAAAACTGTTAGTAGCTAACGGCAGTTCACACGATATCGCCCATGATCGCCCCGAGGTCATAGTTGAGGCGACTGGAAAACTAGTCGATTGCCTTAGATCCGCTAAACAAAAGTAAACACAAAGTTGGGTGGCTTTTTGGCAAAAAACTGTTGAGTGCATATACGAGGAGGCTCGCTGCCTCCGAAGCGCGAACGCCTCTGCTCGGGGGAACTATGCGTCCTGAAATGACGCCAGAAGACGAAACCGAGTTCATTCGGGATTTCGCCAGGGAAGCAGCCTACGCCGTGGTGGCTGAGGGTTGGGCGGGGCATCCTGGGCGTGCCGATTTTGCTAGCGCGAATCGCTTGTGTGTTCTTGGTAGCGGCGTGGGATAAAAGGTGTGGAATCGTCCAGGGGCGGATTCGGCCAGATACTCCACCGGCCAAGGCTGTGACGGAATCCGCATCCACCCATCGATCTGCTTCCGTGCATCCAGCTACCTCTGAGCTTAAGCTCAGGAAGTATGCTCAGAAGATGCCGATTGTACGAGGTCCTTGAGACTGACCAGCCGCCCCAAGCCACGGCAGCCCTAATCAACAGCCATTCGCTCGCGCCCTTTACAGCCGGATCCAGTTGCTCATGATCAGCGCAAAAGCACCCACTGCGACGATGGCCCATAGGAGTATTCCCTGCATTAATGGGCGCACGCCGACCTGGCGCAACGTTTCTTTCGAAAGTCCCGTACCGATCACGAAGAGCGTCACCGTCAATCCGATTCTTCCCAAGCGGCTGAGGAAAACGAACGCGGAACTGAATTGCGGCAAGTAAGTCGCCAGCACCGCGGCGAGGCAAAAGAAGAGAATGAACCATGGCCACTGAATGCGCGCCTTGCTCCGCTTCACTGCGGCCGTTGCGATCGACAGCGGCACAATCCAGAGCGCACGAGCTAATTTCACAACGGTGCCGACTGCGAGCGCGATCGACCCGTATTTTGCCGTGGCGCCCACCACGGAACTTGTGTCGTGTATGGCAAGCGCTGACCAGAGGCCGAACTGCGTTTGTGTCATTTGAAGAGCGCGTCCAATCCCAGGAAAAATCAGCAGCGCAATGGAATTGAGAAGAAAAACTGTAGCGAGTGAAACCGCCATTTCCTCTTCCGTTGCATGAACGATCGGTGCTATTGCGGCAATCGCGCTACCGCCGCAGATCGCCGTGCCGGTGCTGATCAAGAATGACGGCCTCTGGCGGACTCGCAGCAACCATCCGAGGGCCAGTCCCAGCAACATCGCTGCGGTGATGCTCAGTGCCGTGTACAGAAACCCGGAGCGTCCTGCACGCAGCACTTCGTGCAAGTCCATTCCAAAGCCGAGACCTACTACCGAGGCTTGCAGAAGATATCTGGTGAGACCTCGCGCCTCGTTTTCAAATGGATGGACAAAACTCAACCCGTATGCGAGCCCGAGGACCAGCGCAAGCGGTGGCGAAAGAAGTCCTGTCGCGGAAACGATAAGACCAAAAAAGAATAGGATCTTACGCATCGCGTTACCCATGGGCGGCCGATTGATCTGAGGAGGGTTAGGGGTCAACGGAATTGATGATTGGATTGGCTTGGCTTGTGAGGTTCGGCAGCTCACGAAACTGGGGCCAACTGACGTCGTCGTTCAGTATGCCAGAAAGCGAGAGGTGGTGCGATTCCACTTCTGCCGCGGAGAACTAACCGCAGTTCTGCCGAGACCATAAAGCGTTTTGTTAGGGCTGTCTCACACCCAATATTTCGAATAAACTAGGACCGGGAGAATGTATGGACTGGAAGAATCGCAAGACCCTGGTAACTGGAGGAGCGTCGTTCATCGGCTCTAACCTGGTCAATTCACTCGTGGCGAAAGGCGCAATCGTCCGGGTGATCGACGATTTGAGCAGCGGAAAAGCGGAAAATATTAGCGATCTCATCGAGACCGGCAAAGTGGAATTCGTCGAGGGAGATCTTCGCGAGATGGACGTGGCGGAACGTGCTGTCGACGGAATGAGCGTGGTGTTTCATCTGGCGGCCGATCACGGTGGGCGTGGTTACGTGGACCTGCATCAGGCTGCTTGCGCCGTCAATCTGATGCTCGATGGAACGGTTTTCCGCGCCTGCCATCAAGCGAAGGTCCCTAAAGTCGTATACGCCTCTTCTGGTTGTGTCTATCCGAATCACATTCAGACGGATCCCAACGAAATACTCTATCTCACGGAAGATAGGGTGGGTCCTCCGTACGATGCTGACAACATGTACGGCTGGGCCAAGCTGATGGCGGAGATGACCCTGAAGGCGTATTACAACGAGTGGGGGATGAAGTCGGCGTCGTGCCGATACTTTACCGTGTATGGCCCCCGCGGCGTCGAAAATCACGCCGTCATCGCTCTGATTGCCCGCGCCTTTATCGGACAAGATCCTTTCGTCGTGTGGGGAACGGGCGAACAGATCCGCAACTGGACCTATATTGACGACATCGTTCGCGGAACCATTTTGGCGGCCGAAAAAATCGACGATGGTACGGCCGTCAATCTAGGCACCATGGAGCGCATCAAGGTGATGGACGCTGTTCATGAAATTCTTCGCGCTTTCGGGCGCACGCCGAAAATCGAGTCTCACCCGGAAATGCCCACAGGTCCTCTTAATCGAGTGGCTGACAACTCACTTGCGAAGAAGCTGCTGGGTTGGAAACCGGAGGTCATGTTCAAGGAAGGCCTGCGCCGCACCATCGACTGGTACGTTGCGACGCGAAAGAGGGACGAGGTCTCCGCGAAGCTCGAAACGATGCTCACCGAACGATAGAGCCGGGCTGCGAACAGGGGTACCCTCGATGGTCGGATGAGAGTCCCGCGAACAGCCGCCTGGAGCTTCTCGGCCTCGCAATATCCCGCGGCTTTATTGGTTTTTGATCACTTCACCGCCCTTCATCACGAAGCGGACATTCTCAAGCACGCTCACGTCGCCAACCGGATCACCCTGCACGGCAACGATGTCAGCGAATTTCCCTGGCTCGAGAGTTCCGACGCGGTCAGACCAGCCCAGCAGGTCCGCTGCATTCACGGTCGCAGCTTGAATCGCCTTTAGCGGCGGCAGGCCCATTTTCACCATCATCGCGAATTCGTGTGCGTTCAAGCCATGAGGATACACAGCCGCGTCCGTCCCGAACGCCACCTTCACGCCCGATTGGAAAGCGTGCGCCTCGTTTTGGCGCGCAATTGGCAGCACTAATTTCATTTTTTCAGTCATGCTCGCGGTGAACCCAAGGGACTGATAGTTCTCGAGCAACCATTCTTCAAGAAAAACGGTTGGACAAAGATATGTCCCGTGTTCCTTCATCAATTGTATGTCTTCATCATTTATATAACTGCCGTGCTCGATTGAATCCACTCCTGCCAGCACCGCATTTTTGATACCCAGTGCGCCGTGCGCGTGAGCGGCCACTTTGCGTCCCAGACCGTGCGCCGTCTCAACGATCGCCTTCATCTCTTCAAGGCTGAATTGCGCGAGCTCCGGATTGTCGCCTTCCGACAGCACGCCTCCGGTGGCCATGAACTTGATGACATCTGCGCCGTATTTGATGTTCTGTCGGACCTTTTCGGTCACCGCTGCAACGCCGTCGGCAACTCCATCGCTGGTGGACGCGTATTGCGGCGCAAGGAAATTTTCATCGCCATGGCCACCCGTAATACTCAGCGCCGGCCCCGAAACAAGCATGCGCGGCCCTGGGACGTCGCCGGCGCGAATCGCGTCGCGCAACGCGATATCTGAGTACCCGCTGGCGCCGACATTGCGCACCGTAGTGAAACCGGCTTCGAGCGTCACCCGCGCGTTGCGCGCACCCAGAAGCGCCATGCGCGGATAGGAAACGTGCAGGCGGCTGGGCCCCAGTGTCTTGGGACCCATGGTCAGGTGCGTATGGCAGTCGATCAGTCCGGGGAGCACGGTGGCGCTCGACAGGTCGATCGTCTTGGCGCTCGCCGGCAATTGCTTCTGAATATCGCCGGCCTTGCCGATCGCCTTGATCCGGTCGCCCTCGATCCAGATGATCTGATTGGTCAGATAATTCCCGGTACGGACGTCCAGTATTTTCCCCGCGCGGATCGCCACCACCGCAGGCGCTGCACTCTTGCTGTCCTGCGCGGCGCAAACTCCCGCGGCCACGAGCAGCAGCAACAACAAGATTCCCATTCGCTTCATCGATGTGCCTCCCGGGTTCAGGTGCGCGAGGGATTGTATCTCCGCCGCCAGGACTCTCTGCGCGGTTTTTTTTCGATCCGCGGGGTAAGCCGGCACCCTGCTTGCAATTAGCAGTTGACATCGCGTCGAGCGAATGTATTATTATGCAGATGCGTGAATATTCAAGCATCGAGTTGAAATGGCCGCCCACAAACGATATCGACAGGGTCAAATCCTAAAGCTTCTCACCGGCGCGCCGGTCTCGAATCAGGACGAGCTGCGGCGTCGCCTCGTCCATCTGGGCATGCGCGTGACGCAAGCCACGCTCTCTCGCGATCTCCGCGAGCTCAAGCTGGTGAAGACGTCGGAGGGCTACCGCCCGCTCTCGGCTGCCGCAGTCGAAGAAGCTGCTCCTCTGCCCGTTCTGGCGCGCGCCTTGAAGGAATTCCTGCTCGATATCCGGCCGGCACAAAATTTGCTCGTTCTCAAAACGCCTCCCGGCGGCGCGCAGCCCCTGGCTGCCGCCGTTGACGCCGAACATTGGAAAGAAATCGCCGGAACCCTTGCGGGCGACGACACCATCCTCATCATCACGCCCTCGCGCAGCGCGCGCGCCGCCATACAAAAGCGCATGGAGGAACTGCTCCGATGAACGGCCCCTCGAAGGTCGCCGTCGTCGGAGCCACCGGTTATGCAGGATTTGAGCTGGCCCGGCTTCTGTTGCGGCACCCAAACGTCGTAAAACCGGTGTTCTACCTCCGCGATGGGCATGCGAACGTGCGCTGCCTGACGGAACTATTTCCACAGCTTTGCGGCTGGGGAGAAGCGTCCTGCCGTCCGCTTTCGGTCGAAGCTGTCGCAACGAATGGCGCGGACGTTGTATTCCTCTCGACGCCGCATGAAGCCTCACTCGAGCTTGTGCCCGAATTGCTCGCAGCGAATCCCCGGCTGCGCGTCATTGACTTGAGCGCTGCGTTCCGATTCCGCGATCCCGAGACGTTCGCGCACTGGTACAAACTTCCCGCGCCGGCGACCGCCACGCTTGCAGAGGTTGTTTACGGCTTGCCCGAGCTTTACGCCGATACACTCCCCAACGCGCGCATCGTCGCGAATCCAGGATGCTATCCCACGTCGGTGATTCTCGGCCTGCGGCCGCTCGTTGATTCCGGCTGGATCAACCACTCGCGCGGCATCGTATGCGATTGCAAATCGGGAGTGAGCGGCGCAGGGAAGGAGCCCAAGCGCGAAACGCACTTCGTCGAAGTGAACGAAAACTTCCGCGCCTACGGCCTGTTCACCCACCGGCACACGCCCGAGGTCTCCGAGCATCTCGGCCTGGCGTCGGAGGATTTCGTATTTACGACCCACCTGCTGCCCGTCGAGCGCGGCATTCTTTCAACCCTTTACGTCTGGCTCGGTGAGTCGCATAACGCAGAGGAAATCGAAGCGCTGTATCGCAAGTTCTATGCGTCTCGCCCTATGGTTCGTATTTTGCCAGCAGGTCGCTTGCCCGAATTGCAGCATGTGACGCATACGAATTTTTGCGATATCGGCTTCGCGCTCGACGCTTCCGGCGAGCGGCTCGTCATCATTGCCTGCCTCGACAATCTCGGCAAGGGCGCGGCAGGGCAGGCAGTCCAAAACTTGAACGGGATGCAGGCATATCCGGAAACGGCAGGCTTGCTATGAGAATTGTTATCAAAGTGGCGGGCGCGCTCCTTGAGAGCGATGAAACCGTCGAGGCTCTTGCGCGGCAGATCACCGAACTTTCGCGCGCTGGCCACGAACTCCTCGTAATTCACGGTGGTGGAAAAATCTTCACCGCGACACTTACTCGCATGGGCATCGCCAGCCGCTTCGTCAATGGTCTGCGTGTGACTGACCGCGAAACGCGCGATGCCGCCGTCATGGTTTTTGCGGGCCTGCTGAATAAAAAGCTGGCCGGCGCGATATCGCTTGCCGGGCAGCCCGCGGTCGGCATTTGTGCTTCGGACGCGGCGAGTTTTCTTGCCGAGCCCATGCAGCACGAAGGCCGCGAAGGCGGCCTCGGATTCGTCGGCTATCTTACCGGCGTAAATCTCGATTTCCTGCGTTCGCATTGGCGTATCGGAATCGTTCCAGTGGCGTGTTGCCTCGGTCTCGGCGCCGACGGCGAACTGTACAACATCAACGCCGACCACATGGCCGCCGCCGCCGCTGAATTCATTCGCGCCGACCGCCTTATCTTTCTTACAGACGTCGCCGGCGTGCTCGACGGCGACAAGGTACTGCGCGCCGTGCGCGGTGAACAAATTGAGAACCTGATTCGCCGCAACAAAGTCTCCGGCGGAATGATTTTGAAGCTCGAAGCGGCCAAGCGCGCTCTTTCCGGCGGTGTCGCGGAAGTGCGAATCGTCGGCGGGGCGCGGCCGCGAGCCGTTCTCGCCGCTGCAAGCGGCGGGCGCGGCCCCAGCGGGACACGCGTCCTGCCGGTGATTCACTCCGTTCAGAGAGCGGCAAGCTGAACATGACAACCAGGAAAACAAGTGCGAGGAGCGCGGTTTCTGCGGCGCAAATTCGCAGAGATGAAGCCCGCCACCTGATGAACACCTATCGGCGTCCGCCGGTGGTGTTCACACGCGGCCGCGGTTGCCGTCTCTACGATTCCGAAGGGCGAGAGTATCTCGATTTCCTAGGCGGCATCGCCGTGAACGCTCTCGGCCACGCGCATCCGCGCCTGGTGCGCGCGATTCGCCGCGAGGCCGGGCGCGCCATCCACATTTCGAATCTCTTTCACAATTCGTACCAGGGCCCGCTCGCGCGCAAGCTCGCGAAGTGGTCCGGGCTCGATCGAGTTTTCTTCACCAACAGCGGTACCGAAGCGATGGACGGCGCGCTGAAGCTCGCTCGGGCCTACGCAGGTGCCCGGCACTCAAACGGCGCGAATTCCAAAACGCGAATCCTCGCTCTCGAAAATTCCTTTCATGGCCGCACGTTTGGCGCGCTCTCGATCACGCACACCGCGAAATACCGTGAGCCATTCGCGCCACTCGTCCCGGGAGTTGAGTTCGTCCGCTTCAACGATATCGCCGATCTCGAAGCCAAATTCGATCAGGCGGTCTGCGCTCTGGTTGTAGAGACGATTCAGGGCGAAGGAGGTATTTTCCCAGTAAGCAAAGATTTCTGGCACCGAGCGCGTGAACTCGCAAATCAGTGCGACGCGGCAATCATCGCCGACGAGATTCAGTGCGGTCTCGGCCGCACCGGGCGGTATTTCGCCTACCAGCAATTCTCCGTGCCGCCGGATATCGTGACCATCGCCAAACCTCTCGCGGGCGGCCTCCCGCTCGGCGCCATGATCGCAAATGAAGAGTTTGCCTCAGCGTTCACACCCGGGATGCACGGCACCACCTTCGGCGGCGGCCCGCTCGTCTGCGCGGCAGCGCTTGAATTCTTGACGGTTGTCGAGGAACAAGAGCTTCTGGCCAACGTTCGCGAGCGCGGCGCAGAACTTCGCGCTGGCCTCGAGAAGTTAGCAGCGCGTTTTGATTTCATTCGCGAAATCCGCGGCGAGGGCCTGATCCTCGGCGTCGATCTCACCGTCGACGGCGCGCCTTACGTCGCGGAAGCCCTTCGCCGCGGCTTGCTCATCAATTGCACGCACGACCATATCCTTCGGCTGCTTCCGCCCTTCATCATCCGCAAGCGCGACGTGGCCGAATTCCTCGAAAAGTTCGCAACGGTGTTGGCGCGAACGCCAAAGCTCCCCGCCAAGTCAGCGCCAGCAACTCCCCAGAAGGCATCTGACGCCCAGCCCATTGAGCCCCTTGCGCTGGCCGCCACGAGGTGAACATGAACGCCGTAGCCCCAACCCTGACGTCAACCAACGACCTGCTCACCGGAATGGAGTGGGGACCGTCGCAAGTCCGCGAGCTTTTCCACCTCGCAGCAGACGTCAAAGCGCGCCCGGATCGTTATCGTGCCGCGCTTGCCGGACGCTTTCTCGCGCTGATTTTTGAGAAGCCCTCGTTGCGCACGCGTGTCACGTTTGAAGTCGGCATCGCGAGTCTCGGTGGCGCTTCCGTTTTTCTCGATCACACCGCGGTGCGCCTCGGCCAGCGCGAATCCATTCGCGACGTGGCCAAGAATCTCGAGCGCTGGGTGCAGGGCATCGTCGCGCGAACGTTCTCCCAGGAGTCGCTCGACCAGCTCGCCGAGCACGGCCGCATCCCCGTAATCAACGCGCTCTCCGACCGCTTTCACCCCTGCCAGGCGCTCTCGGATTTCTTCACACTCGAAGAGCGATTCACGAGCCTGCGCGGCCTGAAAGTCGCATACCTGGGCGACGGCAACAACGTCTGCCATTCGCTGCTCGCAATCGGCGCGCGCGCCGGAGCGCATATTCGCGTGGCGACACCTGCTGGCTTCGAGCCGGATCCCGCGGTCGTTTTGGAAGCAAAGCGCGTCGCGCGTGAAACTCGCGGCAAAATCGAAATCCTGCAATCGCCCGAAGAAGCGGTCGCGGATGCGCAGGCGATTTACACAGACGTTTGGGCCAGCATGGGCCAGGAAGAAGAAACCGCGGCGCGCGAACTAGTGTTCGCGCGATACCAGGTAAATGAAGCTCTTGTTTCCTTCGCAGCGCCCGATGCCGTTTTTCTGCATTGTCTGCCCGCTCACCGCGGCTCGGAGGTTACCGAAGGCGTGATCGATTCGCCGCGCTCGATCGTTTTCGATCAGGCAGAAAACCGCCTGCACGTGCAGAAAGCGATTCTGCTCACGCTGCTCAATTAAGGAGAACGATTTGCCGAAAAAAGTTGTGCTCGCTTATTCCGGAGGCCTCGATACCTCCATCATCATTCCGTGGCTCAAAGAAACTTACGGCTGCGAAGTGATCGCCATGATTGGCGACCTCGGCCAGCGCGAAGATCTCGAAGTTGCGCGCAAAAAAGCTCTGGCCACGGGCGCCAGCGCCGCGTACGTCGAAGACCTGCGCGAGGAATTCATCACCGGTTACATCTGGCCCACGGTGCGCGCCGGCGCCGTGTACGAGCACAAGTATTTGCTCGGAACTTCCTTCGCGCGTCCGCTTCTCGCGCAACGCCAGGTACAGCTCGCGAGAAATCTTGGCGCCGACGCACTCGCGCACGGCTGCACCGGCAAAGGCAACGACCAGGTGCGCTTTGAGTTGGCAGCCAAGGCGCTGGCTCCGGAATTGCAAATCATCGCGCCGTGGCGCGAATGGAAAATCGCCTCGCGCGAAGAAGCTATCGCCTACGCACGCGCGCATAACGTGCCCGTCGATCAAACCACGAAGAACATTTACAGCCGCGACCGCAACATCTGGCACCTCAGCCATGAAGGCGGCGTTCTGGAAGATCCCGCGAACCCGCCCGAACAGAGCATGTGGCAATGGGTCGTCTCGGCCGCGGAGGCTCCCGAGAAGCCGTCCACCGTGGAAATCGGCTTCGAGGGCGGAATCCCGTCGCACGTCAACGGAAAAAAACTCGGCGCCATGGAACTGCTCGAAAAACTAAATGATATTGCCGCATCGAATGGCGTTGGCCGGATGGAAATGATCGAAAATCGCCTGGTTGGCATAAAGTCCCGCGGCGCGTATGAAACGCCGGGTGGCACGCTACTGATTACGGCGCATCGCGAGCTGGAATCCCTCACGCTCGACCGTGAGACGCTTCACTACCAGCAACTTCTGTCGCTGCGCTACGCCGAAATGGTCTATTACGGCATGTGGTTCACGCCGCTCCGCGAATCACTCGATGCGTTCTTCGCGAATTCGCAGCGACGCGTCACCGGAACAGTGGGGCTTTCTCTCTCTAAGGGCCTGGTCAACGTGATGTCACGACGCTCGCCGCACTCGCTGTATCGCACGAACCTCGCCAGCTTCACGATGACCGGGTACAATCCGAAAGACGCCGAGGGTTTCATCAACCTTTTCGCGCTTCCGATCACTGTGCCGCAGGGAACCCCGGAGCCCGCCGCACCCGAAACTCCCCACAAGGCAATCGCGCGATGAGTGATTCGCCCGATCAGCAGAAAAACCAGAAGATGTGGGGTGGGCGCTTCGAGCGCAGTCCCGATGCGTCTTTCTACGAATTCGAGCGCTCTTGGCACTTCGATCACCGCTTGCTTCCACAGGAGTTTGCGCTCGACCGCGCCTGGGCGCGCGCTCTTGCGGTCGCTGGGATTCTCTCGCACGAGGAAGGCCAGCAAATCGTAGCCGCGCTCGACGAGGTCGAACTTCGCGCCCAGTCCGATGCTGCATGGCTCAACAATTCAAAAGCCGAGGACGTTCACCATTTTGTTGAATCCGCCCTCATCGAAAAACTCGGTGCGCTCGGCGCGAAGCTCCACACCGGCCGCAGCCGCAACGAAATGGTGGCCACCGAATTCCGCATGTATGTGAAAGAGTCCGCACGGGTGATGCGCGGGGCGATCGCAAAACTCGCGCGCGCGCTCGCAGAACACGCCGAACGTAGTCTCGGTGTTCCCATGCCCGGCTCGACGCACATGCAGCATGCCCAGCCCATCCTCCTCTCGCATTGGCTTCTCGCGCACGCCGAAGCCCTGCATCGCGACGCAGAACGCGTCGCCTCCGCCGCCGCGCGCGCCGATTCGTGCCCGCTCGGTTCCGGCGCGCTGGCGGGATGCGCGTTCCCGCTCGACCGCAAAGCGCTCGCTCGCGATCTCGGTTTTTCGGGCATCACTCGGAACAGCCTCGACGCCGTTAGCGACCGCGATTTCGCGCTCGAATATCTCTTCGCGCTTGCGGCGCTGGCGATGCATCTCTCGCGTCTCGCGGAAGACATGACTCTGTTCGCGTCGCCCGAATTCGGTTTCATACAGCTCCCGGACGAATACTCAACCGGAAGCAGCTTGATGCCACAGAAGAAGAATCCTGATGCTTGGGAGCTGATCCGCGGTAAAACCGGGCGCATTTACGGAGCGCTGATGGCTCTTTTGGTCACATGCAAAGGATTGCCATCGAGCTATCAGCGCGATCTGCAGGAGGACAAGGAAGGGCTCTTTTCCGCGCACGATCAAGCGCTCGCCGCCGCCCAAATTGCCGCAGCCGCCCTGGCAGCGACACGATTCCGCGAAGAGCGGTTGCGCGAAGCGGTCCAGGACCCGGCGCTCGTCGCCACCGAAGTCGCCGATTATCTCGTCGCTTTCGGCGTGCCGTTTCGCGAAGCGCATCAAATTGTAGGTAAAGTCCTGCGTGCCGCAGAGCAAGCTGGAGAATCCATCCGCGAAATGCCGCTCGAACGCCTGAAGGAATTTTCTCCGGCCTTCGGCGGCGACCTCGGCACCGTGCTTGCCGTCGAGGCTGCGCTGGCCCGACGCGCCGTTGCCGGCGGAACGGCTCCCGGCGCCGTCCGCGCGGCGATGGAAGATTTCAAATCGCGTCTCGCGAAGCTCGAGGAGAACCCATGAGGGCGCGCCGGGCAAAACCAACAGACGCCGAAGCAATTTACCTTCTCATCGCGCACTACGCCGGCGAAGGATTGCTTCTCCCGCGAGCCGAAGACGAAGTCCGCCGCAACATCAGCCATTTTCTCGTCTTCGAAGAAAAACGCCGCATCGTGAGCTGCGTTGCGCTGGAAACTTACGGCCCGGACCTCGCCGAAATTCGCTCGCTCGCCGTTGACCCGGAGCTTCGCGGGCGCAGACTCGGCTCGCGTCTCATCGATTTCGCGCTCACCGAGGCACGCCGCCGCCGGATTGCCCGTGTTTTTGCCGTCACGCACGCTCCTGAATTTTTCCTGCGCCAGGGATTCGCAGCCGGATCGCGCCTGTCGCTCGCGGAAAAGCTCGAACGAGATTGCTGCACGTGCCCCAAGCGCCGCTCGTGCAGGCTCGTCGCCGTGATTGCCACCGTGATTTCCCAACGCATCGCGCTGCCCATCCTGGCCGATTCGGCGGCTCCAGTTTCCGCATGAGCACGCGGCCTTCTGGTTCTGACCTCCCGCGCGGCTTCGCGTTTGCCGCCGCTGCGTGCGGGCTGAAGAAATCCGGCCTCGATCTCGGGCTTCTCGTCAGCGAAGTTCCGGCCGCTGCCGCAGCTGTTTTCACCACAAATCGGGTGCTGGCCGCGCCAGTAATTGCTTCACGGTTTCATCTTCAACAGTCCCGCCGTAAGATGCGGGGCATCATCGTCAATTCGGGCAACGCGAATTGTTGCACAGGTTCAGATGGGATGATGGCCGCCAGGACAATCGCTCGCAAGGTGGCCTGGGAACTAGCGCGCCTCGATCCCTCTCAAGTTTTGGTCTGCTCAACGGGTGTGATTGGCGTTCCCCTGCGCTGGAAAAACATAGTGAACGCGGTGCGACCGCTGGTACGCTCGCGGCGTGCGAGCGCCGCCGCATTCGCGCAGTTCACGCGTGCGATCATGACCACCGACACGCGCCCGAAGTGGGCCGCCGCAAAATGTACTATCGGAGGCACGCAAGTACGCCTGCTCGGCTGCGCAAAAGGCTCGGGAATGATTCAGCCCAATATGGCGACGATGCTTTCCTTCATCGCTACCGACGCCTCCTTCTCGCCCGCACTCCTCCAACGTGCACTGCGCCGCGCCGTCGCGCCCACATTCAATTCCATCACCGTTGACGGCGACACTTCGACGAACGACACGCTAGCCATCCTTGCGAACGGCGCTTCCGGCGCAAAAAAAATCACCCGCGAAAACGCGGACTACAAGAAATTGTGCGCCGCGCTCGACAGTGTGTGCCGCTCACTCGCGCTGGCCGTTGTCGCCGACGGCGAAGGGGCGCAGCGGGTGATAGAAATCGCAGTCCGCGGCGCGCCGTCCGACCGCGCCGCGGAAAAAATTGCGCGCACCATCGCGAATTCCCCACTGGTAAAAACCGCCCTCGCAGGAGCTGATCCCAACTGGGGACGCATCCTCGCCGCCGCCGGACGCTCGAGCATCCCCTTCGACTTCAAGCGTGCCGACATTCGCCTCGCCGGAATGGCGGTCTGCCGCAGCGGTCGCGAGCATCCATTCGATGAACTCGTCGCGCACCGTAAAATGCTCGCGAAGTATGTTCCCATCGTCGTCGATTTGCACGCAGGGCGAGGCTCCTCCCGCATCTGGACCTGCGACTTCACCGGCGAATACGTCGACATCAACTCCAGCTACCGCACGTAGAACCGGCACTTACATGGATTTCTGGATGGCTCCCCCGCACGACAACAACCTAGGCTCTTACAAACTCGGATCGTCTTCGACCGGAACGCTGGGTGGTCTCATCGTGCTGATGCTTTGGATTTGTAGCGAGCTTGATCTTGTTGGTCGGAGCGGAGACCGATCACGAGATTGAAAGCTGGCAAGCGACGGCACGGCCCCAAAATCCAGACCCGCCCCGTAGTGGATCGCACCCCTCATTTACTACGTAACATTCGACCAATCCGAATCTTCATCAAACGCGATCGCTTTTCGCCTTGAATCCTCGGGCTGGCGGCATCGGCAAACTCGTTTCTCGTTCTTCGTCGCGGAAGGTATCGCGCTGCCGCAGTGAGGACATACCGGGGCGTCTGCAATCAGTTCGGCAAGCTTACTCATGTGTGCCTCCGGGCTTAACTTTAGTCCGGGCGGGAGGTATAGGGCCATACGCGTAAGGCCTCAATTCTCCTAGCGAGAGTGCTGTACATGAACTGCTTGGGGCACGAAGCTTGTTGCCTATATAGCGCTCTCTAGGAATCCCACTTCCAATTCGCGTACTGCTCGCGCAGTTTTGACTTGAGGAATTTGCCCACCGAAGTGCGGGGAATTTCCTTTGTGAAAACGAAGGCGTCGGGAAGCTGCCACTTGGCAAATTTTGCAGCGAGAAACGCGCGCAACTCCTCCACCGTAACGACAGCGCCTTCTTTCACCACGACCACGGCCAGCGGCCGCTCTTGCCATTTCGGGTGCGCCACCCCGATCACCGCGGCCTCGCGCACCGCCGGGTGACACATCAGCGCGTTCTCGAGATCGACCGAGCTGATCCACTCGCCGCCGGATTTAATCATGTCTTTGCTGCGGTCGAGAATCCTGACGTAACCTTCGGCGTCGATCGATGCAATGTCGCCCGTGCGAAACCAGCCGTCTTCCGTCCAGCGGTTCTTCGTCTCCGGCGCTTCGAAATAGCTCGCCGCCACCCACGGCCCGCGCACTTCCAACTCGCCGGGTGTCGCGCCGTCCCACGACGCCTCGCCTTCCGGCGTCATTACGCGCAGCTCGATAAACGGCACCGGCAATCCCTGCCTTTTTCTGACGTCGTACTTTTCATCTTCCGACCAATGCGCCATCGTTGACTTGACCGCTCCCATCGTGGCTAGCGGAGTGGTTTCCGTCATTCCCCAAAGATGAACCAAGTGGAAGCCGAAGCGATCGAGCCCGCGCATCAGCGCCTCGGGAGGTGCGCTGCCTCCGCAAGGAAGTCGCACAGGTTGCGGAATTTTCCACCGGCCCGGATTCTTTTCAAGCGCCGCGAGCACTCCTAGCCAAACCGTGGGCACTCCGCAAGCAACCGTCACTTTCTCTTTCTCGACCAGATCCAGCACGCTCTCGGCATCGAGATGCGGTCCCGGCAAAATCAGCTTCGCGCCCACCATCGTCGAGGTGTATGGAAGCCCCCAGGCGTTGGCGTGAAACATGGAGGAGACGGCCAGCACCACCGAGCCATGCGAAATGGCAAAGCTGTCGCCGGGACTTTGCGCCAAGCTGTGAAGCACCAGCGCGCGATGCGAATAGGCCACGCCTTTCGGTTTCCCTGTCGTGCCGGAGGTGAAGCACATGCTGGCAGCTTCGTTCTCCTCGATATTGGGATAGACGAAGTTGTCGTCCGCCCCCGCGAGAAAGTCTTCGTAGCTTTCGTAGCCCTTCGACGCCTGGCAGCCGTACGGCACCACAAATACACGTTCGAATGGGGCCTGCGCGCGAAAGGATTCGTAAACGGGCAGCAGCACGTCGTCAACGATCAGAAAGCGGTCGCGCGCGTGATTCGCAATGTACGCAAGCTCTTCGGGATGCAGCCGCAGATTCAGCGCGTGCAGCACGCCGCCGGAAACCGGAATGCCAAAATACGCCTCTAGGTGCGCCGCGTGGTTCCACATTAGCGTCGCGACTCGCTCGCTTCTGTTGAGTCCCGCAAGTTCCAGCGCTCGCGCAAGCCGACGGGCGCGCCGGTACACGTCGCCATACGTCGAGCGGGTCAGGGAACGGTCGGGCTGCCGGGAGACAATTTCAATCGTCGAAAAGAGTTTTCCGGCGCGCTCCAAAATGGGGATGAGCGTCAACGGAAAATCCATCATGGTGCCGCGCAAAAGTGCCTCCGCGAAATTGTTCGCATCCTAGCACCGAAACTGCGCTGCTCACTAGCGTCGTCCGACTTCTCCTGCCGCTCTCCTCGCGTCAACCCGCTTTCCCTAGGCCCAACGGTTGACTGCGGAGGACACTTGCCGCAAGATGCTTCCGAGTCGCTGGAGCGCTTGCTTCAGCCGGGAGCAGCCGCCACTTCGCTCGCTGCCCGCGGCAGGATTCCTGACTCTTCAGCCTCGGTTGGCGTGCCCTCTCTTGTCCCTGGGGACGAGACGCAAGTGAGGGACGCAAGGAGAACGGCCGTGAAGAAACTGTACGTGGGGAATCTGTCGTTCAAGGCTACGGAAGAGCAGGTACAAGCACTGTTCGCGGAAATCGGGGTCCAACCGGATTCTCTCACATTGCTTCGCGATCGTTTTACGGGCCAGCCGCGCGGCTTCGGCTTCGCTGAGATCAAGGACGACGCCGAAGCGGAAAAGGCCGTGGCAGCGCTCAATGGCAAGGATTTTCTGGGGCGCGCGCTGGTGGTCAATGAAGCTCGCCCGCAACGCGAAAGTGGCGGCGGGGGAGGCGGGGGACGCGGCGGACACGGCGGCGGGGGAGGCGGCGGACGCGGTGGTGGTGGCGGCGGCCGTGGCGGCGGAGGTCGCGGCGGTGGTGGCGGCGACCGTGGCGGCTATGGCGGACGCGATCGCTAGGTTTCCTGCGAGATAGGATCGGATGCCGTTAGGGCAAGGGCCACTTCTTGTTGTGGAGGCGCACTGAAACACGGATGCGCCCTGCTCACTTTCCCAATTTCGTCGCCGACTCAAATCGCATCACCAAGAGCAATTTGATTCACTCGAAACAGTGTCGGGTGTATAAGTGTGCTCGGTCGGCGCTCTAAGTGGGCGCTCTAAATCCGCGCACCAAACAGGAAAGCCCGTACAAATGAGTTCTACGGGGAAAGTGGCCATACACATTCTGCGAAGTCTAGCCTGGCTCTTACTGCTGTCGTTGGCCGGCTCGAGGGCGTTAGGCAACGGCGAAACAGCACCCGCCCGAGACCCTAAGCAGCCCGTCGACAACGCCTACACGGCAAAAATCCGCAAGTACACCACGCAGCCCTTCTTTACATCGCCGCTCGTCGACTATCTGCCTGCTTCGAAAAATGTTGCGACTCCTGAGACCGTTCTCGGGGATGTGGCCGGTGCGCCGGGAATCCTGCCGTACACAGAAGACGTGCACAAATACATGCGGCTGCTCGAAAAAAGCAGTCCACGGGTCAAGGTCTTTTCCATCGGCAAGACAGAAGAAGGCCGCGAAATGATCGCCGTGGCCGTTTCTTCGCAGGAAAACCTGAAAAACCTGGAGGAAAACCGCGCGCAACTAACGAAGCTGGCAGATCCGCGGACCATAAAACTGGACGACGCGGAAGCCGACCGCATCGTCGCGCGATCGGTGCCGGTGTACTACATCACCGGAACGATTCACTCGCCCGAAACCGGCGCGCCGACCGCTTTGATGGAACTGGCGTACCGCCTGGCTGTCGACGAAAGCCCGTACATCCGCGAAATCCGCGAAGGAACGATCACGCTGATCACCCCAGTCGTAGAGGCCGACGGACGCGACCGCATGGTGGACATCTACCACTGGCATCTCTCGCACCCCAAGGAGTTCTATCCGCCACTGATCTACTGGGGCAAATACGTGGCGCACGACAACAACCGCGACGCTATGGGGGTGACTCTGAAGCTGACAGAGAACGTACTCAACACTTACGTCACCTGGAAAGCGCAAGTGCTGCACGACCTGCATGAATCGGTGCCCTACCTTTACGACAACACCGCCGGAGACGGCCCGTTCAACGCATGGGTCGATCCGATTCTCACAGACGAATGGGAAGTGATGGGCTGGCGCAACGTCTCGGACATGACTAAGTTCGGCATGCCGGGAGTCTTCACGCACGGCGTGTTTGATACTTGGTCGCCCGGCTATCTGATGTTTATTGCCGCGATGCACAACGGCATAAGCCGTTTGTACGAGACATTTGGAAACGGCGGCGCCGACACGCTCGAGCGCACGCTCGAACCAGAGGAGTACGCGCGCACCTGGTACCGCCAAAATCCTCCGCTGCCGAAAGCCCTTTGGTCGCAGCGGGACAACAACAACTACGAAGAAACCGGCTTGCTCACGTCGCTTCATTACTTCAACGAAAACAAGCAGCTCTTCCTGAAGAATTTCTATCTCAAGGCAAAACGTTCGGTCACGAAACCCACAGCCGAAGGGCCGACTGCGTACATCTTTTCTGCTGACGATCCGCGCGCAGATTCGCAAGCCGAGCTGCTTCGCGTCCTGCAAAAGCAGGCGGTTGAAATCTCGCGCGCGACGGCGGCTTTCAGCGTTACGCTTCCCGTAAAGAAGACCGCGAAACCGAAGAAGGATGCAAAGGAGAAGGACGCGAAGGAAAAAGAAGCGCCCCCCGCTCCGACAACGCGGGAATTCCCCGCGGGCAGCTATATCGTCCGCATGGACCAGCCCTACTCGCGCATCGCCGACGCGCTGCTCGATTACCAATATTGGAGCCCGGACGACCCACAGAAGACGCCGTATGACGATACCGGCTGGACTTTTGGCGAACTCTTCGGCGTGCAAGTTGCGCGCGTCACCGACCTGAAAGTCCTCGACGCTCCGATGGAGCGCGTGAAAGAGATTCGCGCGCCCGCAGGCGTGAGCGGAGAAAGCGCGATCTTCGCAATCAATAACAACGCCGAACCTTCCCTAGCCACGCTGCGCTACAAATTGCATGACGCTTCGATCGAAGCCGCCGAGGAATCGTTTGAAAGTGCCGGAAGGAAGTTCCGCCGCGGATCCTTTCTCCTTCGCAACGTCACGCGCGCGCAACTCAATGACGCCGTTTCCGAGTTGGGTTTGCAGGCGGCTGCAATCTCCGCGATGCCGTCCGTCAAAACGCATCCTGTGCGCGCCGCCCGCGTGGCGTTTGTCCACACCTGGCTCAGCACGCAGGCGGAAGGCTGGTGGCGCATCGCGCTCGACAATCTCCGCATTCCTTACGATTACATCAGCACGCAGGTAGTCGCCAAAACCAGCGACCTCAACGCCAAATACGACGTCCTTTTGTTCCCACCGGTGGGCTTCTTGTCGAGCCCGACCGCCATCATCCACGGTCTGCCGAGCAAATGGGGCAATCCGCTCCCGTGGAAAAACACGCCGGAGACGCCGAACCTCGTCGGCAAGAACGATTCGACCGACGACATGCGCCCAGGACTTGGCTGGGAAGGCGTCGCACATCTCGAATCCTTTGTCGAAAAGGGAGGCGTTCTACTCACGGCGACAGATACCTCGCAGTTTGCGCTTGCCATCGGGCTCGCCGATGGCGTGAGCGTCAGTAGCGCCCAGAAAATGAAAATTGTCGGCTCTGTGGTCGGCACCCGGCTGGTTGACGCGGCAAGCCCCATCGCCTACGGCTACGACGAAAAGCTCTCCGCCTATTGCAACGACGGACCGATTTTTTCGCTCAGCAGCATTTACGGTGTACGTAATTCACGCCGCTTGGGCGCCGAGATGCACACCCGTCCCACTGGCCGCGGCACCATGGACGATCCGGATTTTGCGATTGGGCGCCCCGGCATCGAGGTCCCCGAGGAGCCGAAACCGGAAGCCTGGGAAGCACCGCCGGTCACCGACGAGCAAATGCACAACAATTTCCGCGTGATTCCTCCCGCGAATCGCGCGCGCGTCATCTTCCGCTACGCGGACACCAAAGAACTGCTTGTTTCGGGGCTCGTCGAAGGTGGCGATGAAATCGCGCAGCACCCTGCCGTCCTGGACGTGCCCACCGGGAGTGGCCACGTCGTGCTTTTCTCCATCAATCCGGTGTATCGCGGCGAAACGCGTGGCACGTATTCGCTGGTGCTCAACACCATCCTGAATTTTGACAATCTTAACGCCGGCCGAAAGCTCGCCGAGAAATAGGGTAGAGCCCAACTACATCAGCAATCCTTTGCGTTCTGCCTTGCGTCCAATCAACTAGGAGGCTTTCTATGCGCAAGGCAATCATGTTCGCCACTTTGTTTTTTGCCGGCGTCGCGTTTTTCCCCTTCATCTCCGCGTTCGCTCGGCAGAACATTTCTGGAAGCAATCTACCGATTACCACCGTCGTCACAGTTCTCGGTCCCGATTTCTCGGCGCCACCCGCAATACCGAAGGAAGACATCATCGTTTACAGCGGCAAGAATCGCGAAGAGGTCACCTCGTGGATTCCGGCTCAGGGGGACAAGGCCGGCCTTCAACTCGCGATCCTGGTCGACGATTCGGACAGTCCAACCAGCATTGGTTCCCATTTCACCGAACTCCGGAACTTCATCACGTCACAGCCGAGCTCGTCACAAGTCGGCGTTTTCTACGCCGCCAACGGCGCAGCCGATGCAGTTTCAGAGTTCAGCGCCGATCACGAAGCGGTCGCGCAAAAAATCAGGCTTCCGCTGGGAAGGAGGAGTAGCGATTCTCCGAGCGTCTATCTTTCTTTGCAGGATCTCGCGAAGCATTGGCCCTTGAACGGCATGAGGCACGAAATCCTGGTGATCGCCAGCGGAGTCGACCATCTGTATCCAGGTTTCGAGGACCCCTACTTCGCGTCGGCGCTCAAAACACTGCAAACCGCTGGTGTGGTCGTGTACACGATTTATGTCGGGGGCCCCGGCCTTGCACGGGCCGGACTTCGCGTGGACATTGCGCAGAGTAATTTGACGCAGCTTGCTGGGGGAACTGGTGGAGAGCCATTCTTTCAAGGGCTCGAAACCCCCGTGGATTTCGGTCCGATTCTTCGTGACCTCGATATGGCCCTGAAAAATCAATATTTGCTCACGTTCACCACGCCGCGCAGCGAAAAGAAGAGCGGGGAGGTGCGAGAGATACAGGTTCGTGTCGAGCAGCGAAAAGTAAAATTGCACTATGCGAAGGAGGTTTTTGTCCCCGGCGTTTGAGACGCAGGTCTTAAACCAAGGTTCAAACTCTCGCCGATGATTACGCGATCGCCGTGCGCTGTTTAGCCGGAGCTGTGAATGTGCCTTCCCTGGCAGGCTCGATGGTTTCCACTTTGCCATTCAGGTAGTGAAAGCGCTCGAGCGAAGCGCCGCGAATTCCCAGCGACACAAGCGCCGGCACATCCAGCTGGGTCTCCGCTTCCTCAAGTTCTTCCGTCGAGGCATACAGCGCCGGCATGCGCGGCATGAACACGGGACAGCAATCGTGAAACGGCTCGGACGAAATATCGTAGGTGCCGATCTTCCGAGCCACTTCGAGAATCTCCATCTTATCCGCACCGATTAGCGGACGAAACACCGGTATGCGCGCCGCCGCCTCCACGGCCACAAGGTTTCGCAACGTTTGCGAAGCCACCTGCCCCAGGCTGTCTCCGGTGATTAAGGCCAGCGCTTTGTCCCGCCGCGCAAATGCTTCCGCGATTCGCAGCATCATCCGGCGATAGAGCAGCACGCGATATCGTTCCGGCGCGTGGCGCACGATCTCGCGCTGGATCGCTTCGAACGGCACCCGGTAGAGTTTGGCGTGAAATTGATAGGGCACCAATTGCCGCGCCAACGATGTCGCCACGTGCACTGACGATTCTCCCGGCCGCGCCCCGGTGCCGTAAAAATGCGTGAAGCTCAAGTGCGCCCCACGCTTCATCATGTGATAGGCCGCCACCGCCGAGTCGTAACCGCCCGAGAGCAGGCACATCATTCGCCCCGCGGTGTTCGCCGGCAGCCCGCCGGGGCCCGGAATTCTCCGCGCGTAAACCAGCGCAGGACCCGGCGTGATTTCGATGTGGCAGGTGACGTCCGGGCCCTTCAAACGCACGCGCACTTCGCGGCCTTTCGCGCGCAGACTTTCGAGCAGGTGACGCCCAACGATTTTCTCGATCTCCATGGACGGATGCGGAAAAGTCTTATCGCTTCGGGTGGCGCTCACCGCAAAGCTCGAAAACGGCAGCGGCTCGATTTCGCTCCACGCCGCGCGGCAAAGCGCATCCATGTCGCGTTCCACAGGGTGAGCGATCGCGTAGTAGGCTACGCCCAGCACTCGCTTCACGCGCTCCACCGCCGCCTCGACCGACGCGCCCTCGCACAAGCGCACCAGAAAACGGTCGCCCGGCTGTTCGATGCGATGAAACGGAATTCCCTCGAGGCCATTCCGCAATGCCGTGAAAAGCTTCCCGAGAAAAAATCGGCGGTTGCGGCCCTTGAGCCACAGTTCGTGGTAATGGACGACAATGACGGGATTGCTCATACAGTTTTTGCCGGATTCACACGAACCCGTAACTTCACCAAAGTATATCATTCGCCCGAAGCCGGGCGGCTTTCGCCGGCGGCATCGGGGGCCCCTGGTAGTTCCAAAGCGTCCGTGCGTAACGTGCGATAACTTACAGGATACACGCCACTCAAAGACGCGACTTTCCACTACATTCGGGGTTAGAATCCGCTGCGCTCTCTCCCTGGCTGGAACGGCGAAATGGCGGATGGGCAATTGCGACCCTCGGCGGCGTGGCAGCATCCAACGGTCTGACGGCATCCAAGTGATTCACCCGGGGCGTACGGGAGGAAGTCATGTGGAACAGACGAGATTGGGACGATTTTTTCGACATCGTAAGGAAGCGGTGGAGCACGCATCGCCCTCCGCGTCCCGTTTACACGTCCGGCCGCAACCGGTTGACGCCGGCCGAAGGCTATAGTCTGGCCGAACTCGACGATGCCGGTGTGAGCATCGAACAAGCCGAAGTTCTCGGCGTCCCGGTGGATGCGGGCCGCGTAGGCTCTCACAGCAACAACGTGATGGCCTTGCGCGAGTTCATCCGCGCCACTCGTTCCCGCTTCTGACATTTCGTTGTTTCTGCGCTCCGCGCGAATTTGCGGAGGCCCCGCTTGATTCTTACGTCTTTCCTTGCCTCCAACCGTTAAAATAAACGGCTTTCCGGAAGCCGGAGGCCGCGTCTAACCAAATTCAGAAACCGGGTCATCCGCGATTTCCTATCATCCGGCGTCGCTTCAAATATGACGTCTAACACGACTGTGCAAAGGAGACCCTCTCAATGAGGAATGCTGTACTGGCCCTCGCTATCCTAGTGTGTTCGTTGCCGTGTTGGGCGCAAGACGATGAGCCGCTGCTCCTGCGTCAGCCCACTGTCAGCCGCACCGAAATCTGCTTTGAATATGGCAGCGATCTCTGGAAGGTGGGCCGCGATGGCGGAGAGGCGGTCCGACTTACGGTTGGTCCCGGCATCAAGCGCGGGCCTCGCTTTTCTCCCGACGGACAGCGGATCGCATTCACAGGCGAATACGACGGCCGCGTGGACGTCTACGTCATCGCCGCATCTGGCGGAGTCCCCCGCCGGGTCACCTATTACGGCGGCCCGGACGCCAACGGGTTCACGCCCGTCGAGGAAACCGGCACCACCACCGCCATGGGATGGACGCCCGATGGCAAAAACATATTGTTCGCTTCTCCTGCCGACGCCTTCGCATTCGGTGTACAGCGGCTTTATACGGTGCCCGCGGAAGGTGGCGTGCCGGTGGAACTGCCACTGCCCCTTGCGTACGAGGGGTCGTACTCGGACGATGGAACGCATCTCGTTTATCGCCCCACTCCGCGCCCTTGGGGAACCTGGAACCACTACCGTGGGGGCACCGCCTCGGCGCTATGGATCGCGGACCTTTCCGACTCGAGCGTCGTGAAAATTCCCAGAGAAGACTGGAACGACTACAACCCGATATGGGTGGGTGACTCGATCTACTATCTCTCCGATCGCAACGGTCCGTTTTCGCTGTACGCGTACGACACCAAATCTCACGCCACATCGCAAATCATCGAAAACAAGGGATTGCCCATCAAGTCCGCCTCGGCCGGCCCCGGCGCCATCGTCTACGAGCAGTTCGGCGCGCTCCACATCTACGATTTGGAATCGCGCAGCGAGCACCCGATCCGAGTCCACATTGCCGCCGATCTCCTCGAGGTTCGTCCGCATTTCGAGAAGGTCAACAAGCAAATCGCAGCTGGCGTGATCTCCTCCACCGGCGCGCGCGCCGCATTCGAGGCCCACGGCGAAATCATCACCGTGCCGGCCGAAAAGGGCGATGCACGCAATCTCACGAAATCCCCGGGGATTGCCGATCGCGATCCCTCCTGGTCGCCCGACGGCAAATGGATCGCCTATTTTTCCGATGAGTCGGGCGAGTACGCGCTCGACGTGCGGGATCAAAACGGACTGGGCGAAGTGCGGAAGATTGGCCTGGGCCAGCCCCCCTCTTTTTTCTACTCTCCCACGTGGTCGCCAGACAGCAAGAAGATCGCCTTCACGGACAAGCGTCTAAATCTTTGGTACGTGGATCTCGACAAACCAACGCCGGTCAAAGTGGATACGCAGCCATTCGAATCGAACTCCTTCAACCCGGCGTGGTCTGCCGATAGTCGCTGGCTCACCTACACGAAACTGCTCAAGAATCACTTCCAGGCCGTGTTCGTCTACCAGCTCGAGAACGCCAAGAGCACCCAAGTCACCGACGGGCTGAGTGACGCCCAGTTCGCGGTCTTCGATAAGGACGGAAAATATCTCTACTTCACGGCGAGCACGAACGTGGGGCCTACGCTCGGCGGCATCGATATGTCCACCGACGGCCGTTCGGTCACCCGCAACGTCTACCTCATCGTACTTCGCAAGGATCTTCCCTCTCCGCTTGCGCCCGAAAGCGACGAAGAAAAATCCGAAGCCGGGAAGGAGAAGAAGGACGGAGATACAGCCGCGGACGCTTCCAAGGACGATAAAGCCAAGGATCAAGCGGCAGACAAGTCGAAAGATAAGTCCAAGGACAAAGCGAAGGGCGACGATAAACAGAAGGAAAAGAACAAGGATAAAGACAAAGAACCGGTTAAAGTCGCCATGGACTTCGAAAACATCAGCCAGCGCATTCTCGCTTTGCCGATTCCCGCCAAAGACTATGCACGCCTTTTCACAGGCAAAACTGGCGAGCTGCTTCTCGTCGACCTACCTCCGGGGCAGGACCCGAATGGGCCGCCGCAACTTGCCGTGACGAAGTTCGATCTCAGCAAACGCAAGATAGATCCGCTGATCGCCGGAATTCAAAGCATCGATTTTTCGGCGAACGGCGAAAAGCTTCTCTATCAGCAGGGCGAGGACTGGTTCATCGCACCGACGGCCCAGGCGGTCAAACCCGGTGAAGGAAAGCTGAAGATCGAAGAAATGGAAGTCTGGGTGGATCCGCGCGCCGAATGGAAGCAGATGTTCAACGAGATCTGGCGAATCGAACGAGACTTCTTCTACGACCCGAACATGCACGGCGTGAATCTGAAAGCGCTCGCCAAAGAGTACGAGCCCTATCTCGATCGCATCGCCACGCGTGACGACTTGAACTATCTGTTTTCGCAAATGCTCGGCGAAATCAACGTCGGCCACATGTTCGTGGGCGGCGGAGATGCGCCCGAACTCAAGCGCGTTTCGGTGGGTTTGCTGGGCGCCGACTATACGATCGAGAACGGCCGGTATCGTTTCAAGCGCGTCTACAACGGCGAGAACTGGAACCCGCAGCTGCAGGCGCCGCTCACTCAGCCGGGAGTAAACGTCGTCGCGGGCGAATATCTGCTCGCGGTGAACGGCCGTGATGTTCGCTCGTCGGAAAGTATCTACGGGGCCTTCCAGGACACGGCCGGCAGGCAGACCGTTTTGAGAGTGGGGCCGAACGCAGATGGCAAGGGCTCCCGGGACGTCACCGTGGTGCCTATCGGAAACGAACAGGCTCTCCGCAATCGCGCGTGGATCGAAGGCAATCGCCGCAAGGTCGACGAACTGAGCGGCGGACGCATCGCTTACGTCTACGTTCCGGACACCGCCAACGGCGGATTCACCTATTTCAATCGCTACTTCTTCGCGCAACTCGATAAGCAAGCTGCGGTAATTGACGAGCGCTTTAACACCGGAGGCCAGGCCGCCGACTACATCATCCAGTACATGCAAAGAAAAATCACAAACTACTGGACGCCGCGAGAAGGCGGTGTGAACCCCAGTCCACTGGGTGGAATCTATGGTCCAAAGGCGATCGTCACAAACGAATTCTCCGGTTCAGGCGGCGACTTGCTGCCATGGTATTTCCGCCATGCGGAACTGGGTCCGCTGGTCGGAAAGAGAACCTGGGGAGGATTGGTGGGCGTCGGCGGATATCCGGGCTTGCTCGACGGCGGCTTCGTCACCGCGCCTCGCTTCGCGTTCTTCACCACCGACGGCACATGGGATGTCGAAAACCACGGCGTTCCGCCCGATTTCGATGTGGACCTCGATCCGCATGCGTGGCGCGAAGGCCATGACGCGCAACTCGAAAAAGCCGTCCAGCTGGTGTTGGCGGAATTGGATAAGAATCCGCCGCCAACTCCTAAGATCCCGCCGTATCCAGACTACGGGAAATATTCCAGTGCGCACTGATTCAGTGTCAATAGACAGGGCGGCGCGGCGCGAGGCGTCCGAGCAGAAGAGAAAATGCGCCGCCGCACAGCGCGCCGGTGATTACGATCGCTTCCCAGGCGAGGCCAGCGGCAACCGTGAGCGCCGCGGGCGCACCGAACGGCAATAGCAGCGCCGCCAGCGCGGCTTCACGCACGCCGATTCCCCCCTGCGTAATCGGAATCGCGGCGGACATTTTCGCCAGCGGCCAGGCGAAGAGCCACTCGCGAAACGCGAGGTGCAAACCGCACGCTTCCGCGAGCTGCGCGCTCAGCCCGATGAACACAAGCTGCGCCGCAATCCCCAGGCTCAGCGCGCCTGCCACGGCACGCGGCCTCCGCGCCATGGATCGTCCTGCGCGTTGCAGGTGTACGAGTTGCTTTCGAATCCGGTAGGGCAATCGACGCACCGGAAACCACGCGAGCGTGGCGAGCAGAATCGCGAACGCGATCAACGTCCCGCCGCTGAGCATTTGGAAAATCGCGCGGCTCCTTTGGTCGAGAGCCCCGGGCACCAGCGTCGCACCGATCAGCGCGAGCAGCGAGAGCGCCGTAAAATCGAGAATGCGATCGAGAAAACTTGCCAGCAGCACGCCGGCTTTGCTGCGTCCTAAGCGGAATGCCAGCGCCGCACGCACCAGGTCGCCGCCGATCAGCGAGGGCAGGAAGAGCGACCCGAACAGCCCCGCGGAATAGCAACGCGCCGCCTGCGGCACGTTCAGTTCCGCGCCGGCCAGGTTTACCATCAGCCGCCACTTCGTCACGCCGATGCAGTGCCCGCCAAAATAAACGAAGAGGCCGACGACCCAAAGCTGCGCCGGCAGCGCGCGCAGCGCCTGCCACACTTGCGGGCCGGGCAAAAACTTGAACAGTAGAAAAAGGACCAGCGCGCTGCCACCGTAGTGCAGCAGGGCCTGCATTGCGGTACGCCAGCGGGATTTTTCTTTCGTTGAGATTCCGAACGAAGCCGTGCGATCCGGCTTTGACTCCGCCGCCGATTCTGAATCGGCGACGCTGGCGGAAAACCGCGCTTCGGGAGGAAGGCTCACAGATTTCGACATTATGCTGCCCGCGCTCGCGCGCCACAAGGGCCGCGAAGAATCGGTGTTGTATAATTCTTGATCGAAGCTCGAAACCGAAAGGAACATTGGACCGGAATTGTCAAGCCGATGATGATCAGCCAATCTTCGCTGCTGCTGTTCCTGACAGGCGCCGTCATTCTGCTCGTGATTCCCGGCCCGGCTGTTTTCTACGTGACGAGCCGAAGCATCGGGCAGGGACGCGCGGCGGGGCTCGTCTCGGCGGGAGGTATCGCGGTGGGAACGCTCTTTCACGTCGCGGCGGCGTCGCTCGGGCTATCCGCGCTTCTGGTGTCGTCGGCCGCGGCGTTTCAGACCGTGAAGTGTCTCGGCGCGGCGTACCTCATTTTCCTCGGCGTTCGCACGCTGCGACGCGACGAAGCGCTGCCACTCGAAGCCGCCACGAGCGAGCGAAAACTGAGGCGAATCTTCGCGCAGGGCTGTCCTGGTAAATTTGCTGAACCCGAAGACGGCGCTGTTTTTTCTCGCATTTCTGCCGCAGTTCGTCGACTTTAGCCGCGGACATGCCGCGCTGCAGATTTGCGAGCTTGGAGTCCTGTTTGCGGTGATGGGCTGGTGCAGCGATTCGATCTACGGGCTGCTTGCCGGCACGCTCGCGGAACGAATTCGCGGAAGCGCGCGCTTGCGCCGTACGCAGCGCAACCTTTCCGGCAGAATGTTGATCGCGCTCGGTCTCGCGTCGGCGTTTGCCGGCGCAAAATCGAAGTAAAGAGCAATCCGAACTTCCTTGAAGCCGATTCTTGTGTTGGTCTGATCGGCATTTTAGAGCCGACTTAAAACGGCATTCGTGCTGATTGCACGGGAGTTAAGGCGATTTCTAGTCTGGCCACTATCGATTAGAGATTCAGTGACGGGTGACAAGCAGGACGATGCCGGGATGCAAGCGAGAGAGAAAGCACGGCGATTCGATTCAGCACCAACTATGAACTTCCGTCGCGTGCGAGGTGGCTCTGGTACTCATAGGCGTCGGTGGCCCTGGGGAATCGGCGATGACGCGTGATCTCCGAACTTCCATTCCTCGAAACCGCTGAAGGCGAATGGAAAGCGCAGGTAATCTATCTTCTCATAATTAGAATTAATCTGGTTTTAACTTGACAAGTACTATTGGGGGGATTAAAACGCTATCTCCGTTGCCTGTTCGCTGCGATTTATTGTCTCGCCGCCCAGCAGGTTAGTAGACATAACTCCTGACGAGCCAACGAATCGAAGCGCTGGGACGATTCGTCGCTTACTCGGGATTCGTGATCCAAAGACGGGTCGAAGTCAGCTCAGCGTGGAACCCCGCCCCGTTTCACGCCGGACACTCAGTCTCTCGTGGTATCTCGTAGCGATGAAGAGTAGCGACGCGGTTTTTCGTCTCCGTGATGGCAAGGCTGCTGAAACATTTCTGACGTTACGCAAATGAATGCAGGAGGAAAATCAATGGAAAGACCATCAACGCAGCGCTTCATGCTGTGGGCTGTATTTGGCGTGGTTGTCTTGATTCTGGCGCTCGCGGGCGCGACGTTTGGCCAAACGCCTAGCAGTTCGCCCACTCCTGTGCCACCCGTCGCTAACCCTTGCCCACGTTTCACTGCGGGCAGTGTAGTCCAAAACCCTCCGGCTCTGTTCAGTTCCAACGGAGTTCTGAATGTACAGTTTTCCTATCAGACCACGGTCGATAAGATTGGGAGACAAGTGTATTGCTTCATGACGCCGAAAGGCCTGGAGAATCCGACCCTGCACGTGAATCCAGGCGACACCCTGAACATTACAGTGACCAACAACACCCCCACCAACCCCGTGGGAGTTACTACTACGGAGCAATTTGACGCGCCCAATTGTGGCGACACCACGTTCAGCAAGACGATACAGACCAACACGCCCCCCAATCTCAGCATGACTGGTGGCTCAATGAATATCCATTATCATGGCACGAATACGTCGCCGGCATGCCATGGGGATAACGTGGTCAAGACGTTGGTCAATGCCGGCAACACCTTCCAGTACAGCTTGCAATTCCCTTCGGACGAGCCGCCCGGGCTTTATTGGTATCACCCGCACGTCCACGGCCTGGCTGAAGCGGCCGTCTTCGGCGGCGCTGCCGGAGCGCTCGTGGTGGACGGAATCGAAAACGCGCAGCCCGCGGTAGCGGAATTGCGGACTCAGATTATCGTCATCCGCGACCAGCCTACGCTCCAAGGGCTGACGGAAACTCCGCAAACTCCTGCCCCACCGGGAGTCGATGGCGGCATTCCTCAGCACGATCTTACGGTGAACTTTGTTCCCCTGGATACGTACACCGACACCACCGTCACTCCCAACGTTACTAGTTACACCCCCGCTGTGATTCGCATGTCTTCTGGGGAGCGGCAGTTCTGGCGCATCTGCAACTGCACTTCGGACGCCCCTCTTGACTTGCAGGTGCGGTTCGACGGCGTGCCGCAGACCATCCAGTTGGTGGGCATTGACGCCGTACCGGTGAATTCGCAGGACGGCACCGAGCCGGGCCAACTCATTCCGGTGAAGCATTTCCGGATCCCACCGGCGTCGCGTGTCGAGTTCATCGTCGATGCGCCCCCTTCCACGGTGAAGCGGGCCCAGCTCGTGGCTCAGTTCATCTACCCAGGGCCGCTTGGCGACTACCTTCCCACCCGGCCGTTGCTGACCATGCAGACCAGTGGCGACGATGGCGATGAACGCGAAGTTGCCTACGGAGTTGCCTACAGTGACCATAGAGTTCCGGCTTTCCGCCGTCTGGCTCTCCAACAGCGGTTTCGCGGCATCGAGGACGTGACGCCCTCGGTCACGCGAACCGTGTTCTTCGAAGAGGTCGAGGATGGGACCTTTTTCTTCATCAACGCCTCCGGATGCGTTACCGCGGCAGGCGCTAAGTGCGCCATCCAGCCTTATAACCTCGACACAGTGTTCGACAACAACCGCGCTCCAGCGATCATCACCACCCAGGGATCGGTCGAGAAATGGATCATCCAAAACCACGCCCGGGAAAACCACGAACTCCACCAGCACCAGATCCACTTCAAGTTGCTGTCGCAGGACAACTTTGAGATCAACGGATCACAGCCGGCGCCGGGCATACAGCATCAGTTCCTGGACATGGTGGAGGTACCGTTCTGCGGCGGTGCCGCTGCAGGTGTGGACCCTGTTACGGGTGCCGCTACGAATCCACCTAACCCCCCGGCTTGTGTCGATGCAAACGGTAATCCGTCCCCCGCGTACCCGCAAGTGACGGCGCTGATGGATTTCCGCGGACCGGATATTGGCGACTTCGTCTTCCACTGCCACATCCTCGGCCATGAGGACCTGGGCATGATGGCGATTGAACGGGTGGTCCCGAATCCGTAAGGACTGCCCCACGCAGCAAGAATCGCGGCGGCTTCAGAGAAAAACTCTGAAGCCGCTCTTTTCCTAGACTGATTCGATTACTGCCTGGAAGGCGCGGCCGGCATGACAAATTCGTCCATGTAATCTTCGAGTTTGGCGCGGTTCCTGGCCCGATAAGCTTTGTAGTCCTTGGCAATCCCATCATCGCCCAGGCTGAACAGCACGTAAGGGTCAATTAGACCCGCTTCATGCAGCTTCAGCAACAGGCCAGCGACCGGATTGGCCGTCACCAGTTCGACAGTCTTCTTGTCTTGCTTGAGTTTTTCCAGGACCTTGGCGGCCGCAGTCAACGCCTCGGACTCCTCCGGGAGCGAGTGCCGGTACTCTGCCTCTTGCGGAAACTGCTTCAGGAACCTGTCGCCCTTTTGCCAGTCGGCCTTGACCGAGTAATATGTCCACCAGGCAGATGAGACGTCCTCGGATTGCTTGGCGCCATGGGCTGGGTCATCTTTCGGCGGCAGAGGAACGCCCACGTACACAATGTTGAACGCAGTGTTGTTGATGATCGCCCAAGCTCGAATTTCGCGCCAGACAATCTTGTTATAGGGTTCGGCCACAGCCGCGTGGATGAGCATGCTGCGCGCCTTCGCCATATCGCCCTGTTTGGCCAGCATATCGGCGTAATAGCGGTAAGCTGTCTCCACGTTCGGATCAAGCCGCATGGCACGCTCGTACCATTCGCCGGCGTTGGTGAAGTCATTTTTCCTGTCGTATGTGTTTGCCGTAAACAGAGCGGCGGAATAATTCGTGGGCTCGAGTTCCAGGGCCTTCGCATAGTCCTTCAGCGCCTTGTCGAAATCGCGGCGGGCGAAAGCCGCTTCACCGGCATTCATGATCTGTTCCACCGCCGGGTTGCCAGAAAACTTGAGCTCGCCATTCGCCGGCAGATCCCCCAGAAGCTGGCGCAGGTTCTCCGCCAGGGGACTGGTGTTACCCAACTCCCAGCCTTTCTGTACAAGGTTCCTGGCGCGAAAGCGCACCCTGGCCGCCGCCTCCTGGTCCGTAAGAGTTGCCGCATGGTCGATGAGAGAGGCCGCCAGCGCGACCAGCACTTCGGCATCTTGCGGGTTTTTTTCTGCCAACTCTTCCAGTAGCGGCAACGCTTCCAGACGCTTCCCCTGCCCGAACAGCGCCACGGCCCTTTGTCGCTTGGCCTGGTCCGAAGCGTCCGGGTTCCCCTGCGCGACGACCAGCGGTAAAGCAACACACAGATTCAGGAGCAGCACGAGAAAAAGGCTTTGCTGCTTGAGGACTCGCATAGACCTTCTATTTTAGGGATTACCATGCCGTTGCTTACTTGCTCTCGACCACCGGTCGGTTGTTCAAGGGCTGCAGCGGCCTGGCCGTATTGTGATAGTACTCTTTATATTTCGCGATTTGAGCTTCCGACATCTCAATCGGGTTCTTCATCAGGTACCATTGGACGGCCTCGTTGCAAATGGGAGTCGTCAACGATCCGGGAAAGCGATAAAAGCCGTGGTCGGCGGGTAGCAGGTCCGTGGCGTTGATTTTTACGCCCGTTGCCGTGTTCTCCTTGCCGCTCTGTGGGATATGTTCCCACAAGGTATTGATCACCGGGTTTTCTTTGCCCACTACGACCGGAACCTCGATCATCAATATGTTTGCCTCGGGCGACAGATGGACCAGTTGGAGGGACATGGGCGGACGCTTGCCGTTTACGGCGGTTTCACCCGGTTGGTGAAAACGGATCTCGCTCAAGCGGTAGGGCTTCCTGGCCACTTTGAGCCACTTATTTACCGGAAATCTGATCTTAATCTCGTAGTTGTTGCAATCGTTCACCATGTCCAGCTCCGCGGGCTGATAGCTGAATTCGAGAGGCGGTAGAGGCGGGATGGGCACTTTTTCCGCATTCGTGATATCGATGGGAGTTTGCATGTGACCGGTGTTGCAGAGACCCTTCCATTGACTGGGCCCCCGAGGTCCCTGGTCGTAAGTGAATTGGGGCTCGCACCTATCCGTGACCCCGCTAGGAATATTCATATCCATCGAATGCGCATGTTGATGCTGCTCAGGCTTCTCAGGAAGCTGGGCTCCCTGGTGGATGCCCGCTGGGGCCGCATAGACGAAGATGGAGAAACACAATGCAGAACAAATTCCGGTTACTCGGCTGGCTGACATATCAATGACCTCCAACCATGGTGTGCCTCTTTTACTAAAGCCGTACCAATGTCCCCATCAGGTGGAACGAGGAAACTGGCACTTCCCCCGTAATCCGGAGGGGGATTTAGACGATGCGCACGCCGATGCGAGGCGTTCACTCTCAACGAGAAAATCTAGTGTCACAGTCGCTCCCGCCGTGCCAGTTACGTCGGTGATGAAATTACAATTACCTGCTGAAAGATATCTTCGGCACGCAACACTTGACATACGAAGTGCCTCCCGATGATGGCTCGTGGGTGGAATAACTGAAATTCGACACCAATGTACCCCACCAAGGCGCAGACAGGAAACCGCGATTTTCAAGATAACCATCCGGGTGTGGCGCCGGAAAGTAAAGTACGGCCAAGTTTAGAAACGACGCGGATAATGCTTGACATATTCCTATATGGGAATGTAATATCGATGCATGGCAAGGGCAGCTACGACCTCGGATGTGTTTAACGCGGTGGCTGAGCCGCGGCGCCGGGACATATTGAATTATCTCGCGCTGCGGGAGCGCCCGGTTGGCGACATTGCGGCGACGCTGGGGCTGGAGCAGCCGTCAGTGTCGAAGCACTTGCGGGTACTTCGAGACGTTGGACTGGTTCACATGCGGCGCAACGGCCGGCAAAAGCTTTATCAAACCAACGCCGAGGCGATTAAGCCGCTCCACGAATGGGCCAGCACATTCGAGCGCTACTGGCAGCATCAATTGAACCGCATTAAGGAACGAGCCGAGTCGAAGGGCGGCAACTAAACAAGTTTGATTTCCATTTTATTTCAAGGAGGAGTCATGACGCAAACGGCACAAAAGATCGAAGATTTGACGCTTAACATTACCCAGGAAATTCACGTCCGCGCTTCGCTGGAGGCGACCTTCGCCGCCTTGCTCGAACAGCTCGGGCCCGCCAACGAAACGCTGGAAGGCAAATCTCTATCGATGAAAATTGAGGCATGGCCCGGCGGAAGGTGGTACCGCGACCTGGGCGATAACAACGGCCACTTGTGGGCACACGTGCAAGCGATCAAGCGGCCGACACTGCTGGAATTCAGCGGCCCGTTGTTCGCGTCCTATCCGTTCGTCTCGAACGTGCAGTACCGGCTGACGGAAGAAAAAGGTGGGACGCTGATTTCGTTCCGTCACGCGGCTCTCGGATTCATCGAGGATCAGCACCGGGAAGGGGTCGGCAAGGGCTGGGCGTCGATGAACGAGCGCGTCCGCAAACACGCCGAAGCGGGTGCGTCCCGCACCGCGGCGCGATAACCTCGCGAAGAGGAGAGGAACAGATGTGTCCCGCGTGCATCGCAACTACGGCATTGATCGCCGGCACCACAACCGGTACGGGTGGGCTGACGGCGCTCATCTTCGGAAAGTTCCGCGCGAAGAGCGCGCAGATCGTCACGGAACAAAACTACTCAAAGGAGAGGGATGATGGCAAGCAGCCAGATAAAGCTACAACAACCTAAAGTGGTCTCGCAAGCCGAATGGCTTGCGGCGCGCAAGGAATTCCTGGCTAAAGAAAAGGAATTCACCCGGCTCCGCGATGAGTTAAGCCGGCAACGGCGTGAATTGCCCTGGGAGAAGGTCGAGAAGCCTTATGTTTTCGACGGGCCGAACGGGAAACAGACGCTCGCCGAGCTCTTCGACGGACGCAGCCAGCTGATCGTCTACCACTTCATGTTCGGTCCTGGGTGGAAGGAGGGCTGCCCGAGTTGCTCGCTCTTAGCCGATCACTTCGACGGCCCTGCCGTACACCTTGCAAATCGTGATGTCACGCTGGCGGTAGTTTCACGCGCGCCGCTCGCGGAGGTCGAAGCGTTCAAGAAGCGGATGGGCTGGCGCTTCAAATGGGTGTCGTCGTTCGGAAACGATTTCAACCGCGATTACCATGTGTCGTTCACGAATGAGGAAATGGCCGCCGGCAAAGTGCTCTACAACTACAGCATGACCGAGTTCCCCAGCGAGGAAGCGCCGGGAGCCAGCGTGTTCTACAAGGTCGGCCCCGGCAACATCTTTCACACCTATTCCAGCTACGGACGCGGACTTGATATCTTGCTGGGCGTATACAATTTCCTCGATCTCGCACCGAAGGGTCGAGACGAAGACGGCCTGGCGTTTACGATGTCGTGGGTCCGCCACCACGACCGGTACAGTGAAGGATACGCCGTCGATCCAATGCAACCATACTCGCCCCCGAAACGCTCCGACGCCTCATGCTGTTCGGGGGAGCACCAATCGTAAACACTTGTGTCGTGGGTGCAAGAGCTGACGCCCTCTTTCGGCGGAGCCTGGGATAAGTTCCGGGCTCCGCTACCAAGCCGCTGTTTTTTCTCGCGTGCGGGAAGCGTTGCTGCGCGCGGGAGATGTGTACGATAAGATCGAAGCAAATCCTGCCGCACGCCCACCAAATTTGTTGCACTCCACCTCGCAAAAACTCTAAGGTATAGGATTCTCTGGACGCCGAGGACCCGACTGTGAAGAAGAAAATCCGGGTGGTGCAATACGGAGTGGGGCCGATTGGGGCGTCGATTGCGCGGCTGATGCGGCAGAAAGCGTCGCTGGAAATCGCCGGCGCGATTGACAAGGATCCCGCGAAGGCGGGACGCGATCTGGGCGAAGTGGTGGGCGCGAAGGATGCGCCGTGGGGCGTTGCGATTTCGGCGAATGGAGACGGCGTGTTCGATAAGCCGGTGGACGCGGTGGTGCATTCGACCTCGTCGTACCTGACGAGCGTGATGGACCAGCTTCTCGCGTGCCTCGCAGCGGGCTGCTGCATCGTTTCGACGTGCGAGGAGCTGGCGTACCCGTGGCGCAAGCATCCGGAGCTTTCGGTGAAGCTCGATGCGGCGGCGAAGGAAGAAGGCGTCGCGCTGGTGGGCACGGGCGTAAATCCCGGCTTCGTGATGGACAAGCTGGTGCTCACTTTGAGCGCCGTGGCCCAGCGCGTGGACAGCGCGAAGGCGGTGCGAGTGGTCGATGCGTCGAAGAGGCGGCTGCCGCTGCAGAAAAAAATCGGGGCGGGAATGACGCCAGAGGAATTTCGCGCGCAGGTGGCCGCGGGCGTGATCAAGCACCACGGCTTGCCGGAATCGATCGCCATGGTGGCCGACGGGCTGGGATTTGCACTTGACGACATTTCGGAAACGATCGAACCGGTAATCGCGCGAGAGAAAATGAGGACAGAGTTTCTCGAAGTCGCGCCGGGCGAGGTAGCGGGCGTGCATCAAATCGCGCGCGGGAGTTTCAAGGGCAGCGAAAAAGTCTACATGGAACTGATGATGTACGTGGGCGCGAAAGAGCCTGCCGATACCATTGAGTTGCGAGGCGAGCCGTACCTTTCGCTGGTGATTCCCGGCGGCACGCATGGGGACGTGGCCACGGCGGCGGTGGTGGTCAATGCGATTCCGCAGATCCTCGCGGCGCAGTCCGGCCTGCGCACGGGCCGCGATTTGCCGTTGAGCTTTTTCTCTCCTGGCGAGATTTCCTGAATCACGCCGACTTCGAAGTGCTTTTATTCCAGAAGCGCGCGACGGCTGCGAAGTCCGGGTCGTCTCTTGAAGAATCCTTTACGGCGCTGTAGGTGGCGTACGCAGCGGCTGCCGCCGGGAGATTCACGTCTTGTTGGCGCGCGAGTTCGAGCGCCAGGCGAATATCTTTGTGCATGAGGCGCAGCGGGAAGCTTGCCGGGAATTCGTTTTTTAAGATCAGCGGAGCTTTCACGTCGAGAACACCGGAACGCGCCATGCTCGCTTGCATCACTTCGACCAGGCGCTCGCCGGCGACGCCCGAGGCGGTGACCAGCGCGATGGCCTCGGCCAACGCGTCTACTTGCAGAGCAAGAATCAAATTCATGGCGAGCTTGACGGTTTGCCCTGCGCCGTTCGGTCCGAGCAGAAAGAATTTCTTGCCTACGGCTTCGAGAACGGGCTTCGCACGCTCCAATGTTTCGGCTTTGCCACCGATCATGAAGAGCAGCTCGCCTTTTTCGGCGCCCCAGGTGCCTCCGGTGACGGGCGCGTCGAGAAATTCGATGCCGCGCTCGGCGCAGGCGGCGGCGGTGCGGCGCGCGAGGTCGGGCGAAATGGTGCTGGACTCAATGTAGATGCTGCCGCGGCGCAGGCCGGCCAGGACACCGTTCGCGCCGGAGAGAACTTCTTCCAATGCGGGCGGATCGCTAACGATTGTGAAGAGAACGTCCGCTTGGGCGGCGACTTCGCGCGGGTTCGCGGCCAACTTCGCGCCCGCGCGCACGAGATCGTCGGCCTTGGGGGCGGAGCGGTTCCAGACGACGAGCGGGAATCCCGCTTTGAGGAAATTTTGGCCCATGGGTTTGCCCATCAAGCCGAGGCCAATCAGTCCTATCGTGGGTTTCATTTTCGCCTCCTTGCCAGGTGCATATATGAACAGATGAACTATACCTGCGGAAGGACGCGAGCGGCTATAGAGGAGACGAGACCTGCTGAATCGCTCCCTCGCTAGTCTCGACTATCTAGGTGTTTGCTCGGTGCTCATCTTGGACATGGGCGCAGGACGCTCCCAAAACTCCACCTTTTTCGAGAATCCGGCCTCGACTCCCATACATCAACTAGCTAGGTGATTGTCAAAATACCAGCTCAAGATAACGCCCGGAAATGGAGAACAGCATGGCTAAACTTACAGGTCAAGTTGCGGTTGTAACCGGCGCTTCAAAGGGTCTCGGCGCGGGAATCGCCAAGGCGCTCGCCGCCGAAGGCGCGTCGGTGGTGGTGAATTATTCGTCGAGCAAGGAAGGCGCGGACCGCGTCGTACAAGAAATCACCGCCAAGGGAGGTAAAGCCATCGCCGTGCAGGGCGATGTGTCGAAACAGGCGGACATCACGCGAATCTTCGCCGAAACCAAGAAAGCGTACGGGAAACTCAACATCCTGGTAAACAACGCCGGCGTTTATGAATTCGCGCCGCTCGAAGGTACCACCGAAGAACTTTTCCATCGTCACTTCAACCTGAACGTGCTCGGCCTTTTGCTGACAACAAAGGAAGCCGTCAAACTGATCGGCCCCGAAGGCGGGAGCATCATCAACATCAGCTCCGGCGTCAGTACGTTGTTGCCGCCCAATACCTCGATCTACGCGGCTACCAAGGCTTCTGTCGATGCGATTACCGGAATCCTCGCCAAAGAATTAGGCCCGCGCAAGATTCGCGTCAACTCCATCAACCCCGGAATGATCGAAACCGAGGGAGTTCACGCACAAGGTCTCGCGGAAGGCGATCTCCGCAAGTTTGTCGAAACGCAGTCGCCGCTTGGGCGCATCGGCCAGCCGGACGACATTTCGCCCACGGCGGTGTACCTCGCGTCGTCCGACTCGAAGTACATGACCGGCGAAACGGTTCGCGTCACCGGAGGGATTTAAGACGAAAGGTGTCGCGCGAGCTGGCGTCTCCCCCCTTCTTGTGATTCCTGCCAAGTCCTCGCAGGAGGACGTTGCATGTTGAAAACAAACTGCGGAAGAAAGTGGCCCGGCCACAGAGGCTAGAACTTCTTCGAGGAAAAAGGCTTCGAAAAAACAGGGCTGGAATTTTTGCTTCGCTCTTCGCTAACGGTGATCACGTAGGCGTAAGGAATTTCGACGCGCATGGTCTTGTCTTTGCCGCCCTGCGAAAAGCGCTCTTCGATGAAGACCGATTTGCCGGAGTCAGAAACAAGCGTGCCAACCGCGGACAGATGAATATCGCCCGCGCGGTAGTGCGCTTCCACACGTTTCCCGATGAGAGAGGAGTACCGCAACATAACGACCTAGTTTCTCGGTCGAGGCACGGTTGCGTCAATGGTACCAGAGTTTTACCAGAATTGGATATACCGAAAAGTAACGGATAACGCTCCTAAAATCCTAGTGCGAGGGATGGTGCGCGGGGGCTTGGTGAATGTCAGGAGGTGCTTCGACCTCTCTGAGATGAAGATCGGCTAGAAGGATCAAAACGATTGGCGCTACAACGCTGAGAGCGAGATACGCGAAAACGATGGGGAGCAGCCACCCGAGCGAGCCGGGATTCCCGGCATAGTGAGCGGATGAGACCCGCCACACGAGTGCGCCGGCGGCAAGGCCGGCAAACGCGGAAATGTTGCGGCTAAAGGCGGAGATTCCGAGCGGGCGGCCGCAACCGGCGCAAACGAGGTCGTTCGAGTACGATGCGATTTTCCAGGCCGGGACGATGGCCATGCAATTCGGGCACTGGCGAGCGGACACTACCCACCTCCGACGGAAGCAGCAAGATACATCAAGTGCGGGGCGGAAAGAAGCCGCGCGAAACGCTAGACGAGCGAAAACTCGACGCGATGGCGGAACGGGTCGATGCGTTCGGCACGCACGCGGACGCGGTCGCCCAGACGAAACACTCGAGAAGCACTGCTGCGCCCGGGGCGATGCGGCTCGGCGACAATGACGTGGTCGCGCTCGCGATAGGTGCAACGCTGGCCCGTGATTTCCTCGAGGCGATCGATGCTCACCAAGCCTTCGACGAAGATTTCGAGCAGCTCGACGAAGAAGCCGAACTTCTGCACGGAAATAATCAGCGCGTCGTATTCCTCGCCGAGATGGCTTTCCATGAACTGGGCCGTCTTCCAATCCATCAGCTCGCGCTCGGCGGATTCGGCGCGGCGCTCGGCCTCCGAACTTTCGGCGGCGATTTCTTCGAGCTCGACGCGACGATAAGGGCCTAGCATGGCGATCGATTCAACTTTTCCGACACGAGCGTCCGGAGCTGGCGCACGTTTGGGCGCGACGGAAGGATTTTCGAGCGCCCATTTCAGCCCGCGGTGGACGATCAGGTCCGGATAACGGCGGATAGGCGAAGTGAAGTGCGTGTACTCGCCAGTGGCCAGGGCGAAATGGCCGAGCAGATCTGGGGAGTAGCGGGCCTGTTTGAGAGAGCGGAGCATGAGGTAGGAGAGGATGCGCTCTTCGGGCTTGCCTGCAATTTTCGCGGTCAAGCGCTGGTAATGCCTCGGGGTGATATTCACTTCTTCGGCGGCAGGCATAGTGACTTCCATGGGACGCATGCGGCCACGGCTGCGCGACGGGCCAGAGCGCCCGGATTTCTGCGGCTGCACGCGGCCGTGGCGCACGGTGACGCGGCGTTCGGCGAGATCTTCGACGCCGAGCGAGTAACCGAACGCGCGCGCGAGCTCCTCGAACTCAAGGACTTTTTTCGGATCAGGCTTTTCGTGAACGCGATGGAGCGAGGCGACAGCACGTTTTTCGAGATACTGCGCGACCGCTTCGTTGGCCGCGAGCATGAATTCCTCGATGAGGCGGTGCGCGATGTTGCGCACACTGCGAACAATGCCGGTCATTTGGCCGGTCTCGTCGAACTCGATGACGGCTTCAGGCAAGTCAAAGTCGATTGAGCCTCGTGCGACGCGGCGGGCGTTGAGCAAAAGGGCCAGCTCTTTCATGCGCCGGAAGTCGCCAGCCAAGCTGGCATAGCGCGCCGACATTTCCGGATCGCCTTCGATCACTTTGTTTACGTTCGTGTAGGTCATGCGCTCGGCGGAACGAATTACGCCGGGAGTGAAATCGGCGCGGACCATTTTGCCGGCGGCGTCCATTTCCATGATGGCGCTCATGACCAGGCGATCGAGTTTCGGATTGAGCGAGCAGATGCCGTTGGAAAGCTCTTCGGGCAGCATGGGGACAGCGCGATTCGGAAAATAGACGGACGTGCCGCGGAGGCGCGCTTCGCGGTCGATTGCCGCGCCGCGCTGGACGTAGTGCGCGACATCGGCGATGTGCACTTGAAGTTCATAGTGGCCATTGGGCAGCGGCGCCACGTAGACGGCGTCGTCGAAGTCGCGCGCGGTTTCACCGTCGATGGTGACGATGGGAAGATTGCGGAAATCGCGGCGGCCGGCAAGATCGGACTCCGCAACCTGTTGCGGCGTGGCGCGGGCGGCGGCGAGAACTTCGTCGGGAAATATGTGCGGCAAGTGATGCTTGCGAATGATGATTTCGACGTCGACGCCGATTTCGCCGGGGCGTCCAAGAATTTCGGTGACGCGTCCAGCTGGGGCGACGCCACCTTTCGGAAAGCGCGTGAGCTCGACGTTTACAACGGCGCCGTCAAGCTCGGGGAGACGCGAGCGGCGATTTGGCGCGGCTTCTTTTCCTGTCATGCCGCCGAGCTTCTGCCGCAATTCGGGAGTTAGTTCTTCACCCGGAGGAATCAGCACCTCGTGCAGAATGCGCGTGTCGTAAGGCAGAACGTGATTGCCCTGCGGACCGTAGCGGAACAGGCCGACGATCGTGGGATGCTCGCGCTCGACAATCTGGACGACGCGGCCTTCGGCGCGACCGTCGGCGCGGCGGCGCCCGATGCGGGCGAGGACGCGATCGCCGTGCATGGCGTCGTTGAGTCCATCGCGGCCGATGAAGAGATCGCCATCGACTTTTGGAATTGGCTTATCGGGGACGAGGAAGCCATAGCCGTCTCGGTGCGCGACGATTCGTCCGGCGATGAGATTCGGATCGTGGCCGCGTTTTGAGGAACCGAAATTCGGCGCCGTGGGCCGGGGCGCGGATTCAGTCGTGGATTTTCGAGACGCGGCTGGCGTTTGCGCCGCGCGTTTCGCTTGCCTTGCGCCTGCGAGGCGATAGCGGCCACCGTACACCTCTTCGATGTCGCCGCTCTTCTTGAATTTCTGAATGATTCGGGGAAGGAACCGGCGCCCGTGATGCTTCAGGCCGAGGCCGTGGGCGATTTCCCGGATGCTCTCGGGTTGCGGTTGCTCGGCGAGATAGGCGATTACCTGCTCGGGAGACACTTCGGATGAAAAAGCTTCTTGTTCGAGATCGGTGGGATGACGTTGATTCGGGCGGCCCATGGCGGCGCAAACAGGCTAACGGATTTATTGCCGCGTGGCAAAGGCCTCTTTGCTGCGAAGTCTTGGGGATGCCCGGCGGGGAAAAGCGTTGTGCGCGAGATGCGACGAGATTTATGGTTTTGAGGCGGAGCCGACGCAGATCGAATCAATGATTTGATCGAAGAGGTGCGCTTCGTCTGGCTGCGCGTCGCGGTAGATGGCTCCTCCCTCTCCTGAGACGGCTGTTTGCCGCCAAAATCCGCCGCTCTTGAGATGGCCCCGACTGTCTCCGCCGCCCGCTTCCTGGGAGGACGCGGAAATAGTTCGCTGCGTGTAGCCGCTCGAATTCAGGAAGAAGTCGTCGTCCGGCTCGCTAGACAAGGCGTACGGACCAAACCAGATTTCCAAATATGACTTACCGGTCTTCGCCCTGATTACCCATCGTACGTAGTCCGTGTCAAGTTTTCCGCCCTCGATAACTACGTCGCGCTTTGGCAGCGTGAAGCGAATTCCACTCTTAAGCCAACCAATTCTTTTCTGATGCGGGCCTGGCCGAGCGCAAGGCAAAGGAGTGAGGTCCTTGGTCGCGGCTGCCAAAGTCACATGAAGTTCCTTTGTTCCGGGCAGAACGACGATGGTTTGAGGCTCAAAGTTTTCTTTGAAGAAGTGAAGTACGACCGATGGGTGCTCCAAAACGAATCCACCCTCGTCGTCCGTCTCGACGAGCTCCCGTTGTTGGGGGCAGCAATCTTTCCAGACGCTGCCGAGAATTTTGACCGAGGCAACAGGCTGGCCGTCTTGCGTTCCGACGGTGCCTTTCATCGCCGGGCCGGACTGAGCAAGGATCGAAGGGCCAAGCGCGAGTGCGAGGAAAGCCGGCAGCCGCCGCCATCGGCGACCGACGCGAAACAAAAGGATTTGATCCGCGGCGTGCATGGTCTTCAGCGATGCACGACGTTATTTTGTGCTTAGAGCTGTCGTCGTGTAAACAAATTCTACGGTACGGGCTGCGGCTCGACTGTGGTCGTATCGAGCATCACGATTCTGCCATCGGGCTCGCGCTGGAGCGCCGGGGCGTACTCGCCTAGGAGTTCTCGCCGCCACCAGGTGCCTTGTTCACGCTTGGTTTTAGCGTCGGTGAACCAATACTGATAGATGACGGCGCGGACGCGGGTGGGCGGATCGCCTCCGGTGAAGGGATTTCCCGCGAAGAGTTCGAGCACATCAGGCTCGCTTTTTAGCAGGCGCTCTTCGGTCCACATGACGAAGCGAAATTCGCGCCACGAGCCAAGGGATGCGAACCACAGATTCCAGTCGAAGCGCGGCTGATAGGGCGCGTAAATCCCCGGCGCTTTCTTCAGATCCTGCGGCTTGTAGCGGAAGGGATAGGCGGTCCAGGTTTTGGCGTCGCGCGAGCCCTGGAACTCGATTTCGAGGCGCGAGGGAGTCATCACGGCGAATAGGCCGTAACGATTCGCGATTCGCGAGGGCTCGAGCCAGCGTACCGGGCCTTCCACAAGCGGGAGGGTCGGAATAAACATCCACCCAAGCTCGGCCGTGGTCGCATAGAAAACGAGGCCGAGACAAATTGCCGCGATAGTCATTCGGACTGGTCTTAGGGCCTTGCGCCAGCGGGCCAACACGTTTTCGGCGGGGCCTCCGGCTTCGAGGTGGGCAGGCGATACGGGCTTTCGATCGATGAATTCGCGGATTGGCCGCGGAAGAATCCATTCGAGGAAGCGATCGTCGAGCAGCAAAAAGCCGAGCGAGAGAACGATGTAATTGAGGAACGTGTAATTCGCAGTGAGAATGATGCCGATTTCGAACGGCGTAACGATGCAGAAGCATACGATGCGGAAACGCCGCGGGAGAAACAGCATCCAGACGATGACAAGCTCGACAGCCAGGGTGAGGACGGCGGTGAACGCGTGAAACCAATGCGGGAAATGCGCGACGTACCAACCAATCCAGGTGGGCAGCGGGCCGTTCTGGTAGTAGTCGTCCATGGCGGTGAACTGCCGCCAGGAGCGATCGCCGCTGGCGAGCTTCGCTACGCCGGACTCGAAATAGATGCGGAACCATTCCCATCGCAGAAGAAAAAGGCTGAAACGTGACGCAGCATTCGCGCGGGCAAGGCCGGGCCGGAATCCCGGCGGCGCGAAAAACAGCACGATGAATCCGCCTTCTAGAAGCATGCCGTCGGATTGGTAGCCGGAGAAATCCTGCGCCGCGCTGACAAACGAAAGGAAGCAGATGAAACAGACAGCGAGCATCGCGCGCGGCCAGAGATTGATTGCGACGAGCAGCGAAGCGATGAGCCCAACCCAGCAGAGAAGCATCAGCGCGCGGTCGCTCGAACCAAACCACAAGAGCGTGGGAGCGAACCAGAACCGTTGGGCGTGGATCGCGCTGGAGACGGCTTGCAGATAGTCGCCGGCGGGGAGAAGCCCGCTCGGACCGAGCAGGCCCTTGATTTGAAACAAAAGCGAATAGAACGCCGAGAGGTAGATCAGGCCAAGCGCGCGCAGAAAAATCCAGCGAGCCCAGAAATGGCTGGAAGCGGCGGGAGATCCGGGCGGGCTTTCCGGACCGAGCAGCCAGTTTACGAACGCCACCAGCGCTTCTTTCGCGTCGCGAGGCATGCTGCGGGAATTATACGGCAGTGAGCCCGAGGGCATTGCGGGCGGGGTGAGACCACAGCGGCCCAGGGATATTTGAGCAGTTTCTCAACCGTGAACCTGCGGGGTTAACCTCCCCGGGGGCCGGAGAAATGGCCCGGAAGCAAGCGCTGCCGACCAGTGGACTTACCAAATTGTGAAAAGATTTGGGCAAACTGCGCATCGTCTTGCATCCAGGCTTGGTGGGGACCCGTCGTCATCTGCGTGGCGGCTAAAGAAAGTAAAATCAGCCAGATACGACTTAAACATGCCACCACTTGGACTGCCAAGGAACGAAAAAACCGCATTATTGGCGCGCCTATTGCAATACAGTAATGCCGGTATTTTGCACATGCAGATTCCTTGACCCCTGTCCAGGGCACAAGACGCTCCAAGCCTATCGGCGACCTGAACTACTTGGGAGGAATTGAATGCGTGGGACCATCCTTGCACTGATCCTTGTCGTTTCAGCCACCGCGCCGGCATGGGCGCAGGCTCCCAATACGATCACGACGATCGCCGGCGGGGGCTCCAATGGGACGAGTCCGACAGGCGCGTATTTGCCTCTGCCGTTTTCGGCGGTGCGCGACAGCAACGGGAACACCTACATCTCCGTTCCAGGTCTCAATATCGTTTATAAAGTCGACACGACGAACAAGCTGACGGTGTTTGCGGGCACAGGCATTGGCGGCTTTTCGGGGGATGGAGGGCCGGCATTGCAGGCGCAGTTGAGTTTTCCTGAGGGCCTCGCCGTTGATAAGAACAACAACGTTTTCATTGCTGATACGAATAACGAGCGAATTCGCCGCGTGGACACCACGGGAAACATCACCACCGTGGCTGGGAGCGAGGATCCGTTCTTTGGAGCGTTTGGGGGCGACAACGGCCCCGCGACCAACGCGCGGCTGAATTTTCCCTCCAGCGTGGCGGTGGATGGCAATGGCGACCTCTTCATCACGGACACGAATAATGGAGCGGTTCGGCGCGTGGACGGGTCCACTCAGATCATCACCACAATCGCAGGCGGCGGGGCCAATGCCGGTTGCAGCGGCGGAGCGGGAAACACGGCGGGTTTCGCCGACTTGATCGGCGTCGCGGTGGACGGAATCGGGAATGTATTCGTGGCCGATGCCGGTCTGCACATCGTTTGCGAGATTAGCGCCACGACGGGAAACGTCTCGACGTATGCGGGCACGCTTGGCAATCCTGGCACGCCAGGTGCAGCCAACGGCGATGGAGGCGCGGCCACATCGGCGCAAATGGACCAGCCGAACGGCGTGGCGGTGGATTCGACGGGAAACCTGTTTATTACGGATTCCGGCAACCCCAAAATTCGCAAAGTCGATACGTCGGCGAATCACATCATCTCGACGATCGCGGGAATCGGATTCATCTGCGGGACGGGCGGAATTAGCTTAACGGAGCCCGCCTGCGGAGATGGCGGAGCAGCCACAAGCGCGGCATTTGACTTTCCCCGGGGCGTGTTCGTGGATTCGGGCAACAACATCATCGTCAGCGATACGTTCGATCAGCGCGTGCGGGTGATTGCGTCCGGTGCGAATCCAACCATTGCCAATTTTGCCGGCGGCGGTAATGGCGGCGACGGCGGTCCGGCTACAAGCGCAATTTTCGGCGTCGCACAAACGATTGCGGTGGACAGCAACGAGAACGTCATCGCGCTCGAAACGAACGGCGAACGGATTCGCAAGATTGCTCCAGCCTCGCCGAATGACATCACCACCGTCGCCGGTGTCGGGGTCGGCGGGGCGACGATTGGCCCCGCTCCGCTAAATGGAGATGGCGGTCTGGCAACCTCGGCGAGATTTGTGATCCCAATCACCATCGCTAATGACTCGGCTGGAAATTTCTACATTGCGGATCTCGGCGAAGAAGTTGTCCGCGTAATCAACAATCAGGCAAGTCCAATCACGGTCGCGACCGTGACCATTCAGCCCGGCGACATTGCCATCATCGCAGGCAACGGGCAGCGGTGCGGCGCGGCTGGAAATCCGAACACTAAACCGCTGTGTGGCGACAATGGATCAGCTCTGAGCGCGAGCTTGCTTAGCCCCCAGGGTGTCGCTGTGGATCCCAGCAGCGGCAATATCTATATCTCGGATGCTTTGCTGAACACCGTCCGGGTAGTGGACAAATCCACAGGAACGATTAGCACATTTGCAGGCACCCCGGGCCAGGCCTGCACCGCGTATCCGAAGAACTGCGGCGATTTCGGAGCGCCGACATCGGCGCTGTTGAACATCCCGATTGGGCTGGCGACGTTCGTACAGGGTAGTGCTCCGGTGTTGTATATCGCCGACGCCGGCGACAACGTGATCCGGGAAGTCAACCTAAACCAGAACGCGATTTTCCCCGTGATGTTCAATGGTTTGCCGACCTTCGGTGGCGACGGAGGAGAAGGAGCAACGGCAAGCATGGAGCAGCCTGCGGAAATCGCCGTGGACGATCAGGGGAATATATTTGTTGGTGGCGGTCCGGATAATGTAGTGCGGCGCATGGACGCCAACGCCCAGACGATTATTACGGTGGCCGGCGATGTGGATAATCTCGGCGGAGGGTTTTCGGGCGACGGCGGACCTTCCACACTAGCACAAATCGAGAACTTCGGTCTGGCTGTCTTCAAGACCGCTCAAGGAACTCACGATCTTTTTATCGCCGACTCGGGCAACAACCGCATTCGCAAAGTGAATCTCGAGCCGGTTTCTGCGGCGCAGCCGGCCACGGGCGCGACGCTGGCGTTTGCGCCGACGCTGGACCTGCAGACGAGCGATCCACAATCCATATTCTTTTCGAACACCGGTCTCGACGATCTCATTTTCAGTAACGTGGCGGTTTCGAATTCCAACTTCACTTTGTCAAATGGTTGCAGTCTTGGAGCAGCTCCCCAGAATAACTGCGCGCTGACAGTGACGTTCGCTCCCGCAGCCGGGGTCACCGGCACGATTAACGGCACGTTGACTTTCACAACGAACGATCCCGCGAATCCCAGCTTCACTTACAACCTGACTGGAACGGCCAGCAACAGTCCGGCGACGCTTAGTGTGACGTTGAACCCGGCGGCGGGCGGTACAGTCACCAGCGACCCGTCGGGCATAACCTGCTCGTCGTCTCCGTCAGCGGTATGCGGACCCGTGAATTTCGCCGCGAGTTCAACCGTCACGTTGGTCGCGTTTCCGAATCCCGGATTCGTTTTTTCAGGGTGGAGTACCGGAAATGCGCCGGGCGCGAACTGTCCTGGAACCGGCGCTTGTCAGGTTCCTCTGCCGGCGAGCGGCGGCGTCTCGGTGGTTGCCAATTTCACTTCCGCGCCGCCGCCGCCGAACGCCACGGTGACCATCACGCCCTTGGGCAACGGCACCGGAACGGTAACGGAACCGACGACGGGCATCAACTGTACGATTACAAACAACACCGTTTCGGGTGCGTGCTCGGCGACGGTTGCCCAGGGCACTCAACTAACCTTTTCGGCAACGGCTACAGGAACGTCAGTTTTTGCCAGCTGGCTGGCGCCCTGCACCGGGATAGCTTCCTGCCAATTCTCGCTGTTTTTCAACCAGAATGTGACTCCGGTATTCAGTGCGAAGGCGCAACCATTTGCGCACGGGCAGGTATTCCTAAGCACGGGCAGTGGGATGGTGTTTGTCCTTGATCCCTCGACGGGCGGCGTGGTGCAGGTGCTCAATTCGAACGCCCTCAATCTGACCGGCACGGGCCACGGCATGACGTTCGACACGGTTGGAAATTTGTTCGTGACCAACGACCAGAGCGCGATCGAAGTGTTTAGCAGTCAGGCGCCCGAGCCACCGACGCTCTTCGGGACCGGGAATTGCCCATGCGATCGGCTACCGTTCTCAGTTTTTCTTGATCCGCTGAACCATGTTTTCGTGGGCGAATCCTTCGACTTAGGAAACAGCGTACCGACGTTGCTTCAATTCCCAGCCGGTGCGGGAGCGAATACTAGCGCGAGCGCGACGTTTTTCCCGGCATGGGAATCGAGCTCGGCACCTCCGCTCTGGACTGAACTGCTGGACACCAGCGACACGATTGCCTACACGCTCGGTACGCGGACCGTAAAGAGCTTTGATTTTGGCGAAGGGGCGCAGCACCCGGACATCGCGACGAATATGCACGGCGCGTTTGCACTGCGGGAGTTGCCGGACGGGACCATCCTGGTTGCCGATACAGATCGCATCGCTCGTGTGACTCAGAGTGGCAACGTCACCCAGACGTACACCGTTCCCGGCGTCTCGGCGCTGTTCGAAAACCTCAACCTCGATCCCGACGGCGTCACTTTCTGGACGAACGACGAATTAACCGGAATCGTCTATCGAATCAATATCAGCAGCGGTGCCGTGGCGAACGGTTCAGGGTTCCCGACAAGCGTCGGTTTTAGCAACGGAACTAGCGGAATCGGCGGCATAGCAGTGTTCGGCCAGCCGGCCTCGGGCGGAGCGGACCTTTCTGTGACGATAACCGGGCCCACCACCATCACGTCGGGCGGCACCGGCAGTTACTCGGTCGTGGCAACAAACAATGGACCGCTGAACGCGACGGGCGTGACCCTGAGCTTCTTCATACCGGGTGGACAGTCGATCATTACTAGCGGGCCGACTGGGCCGGTGGGATGCGGGCGGAGCATCAATATCAACAACGGAGATGAGACATTCACGTGCCACATCGGCGCGATGGCTAGCGGAGCAAGCGATACGTTTACGTACACCGTGGCACCGACTGGAAGTATAACGCTGACAGCGAGCGTCGGGGCAACAGCGCCGGCGGATCCCAATCCAGCCAACAACTCCGCCTCCTTGACCGTAACGATCGGCACTCCGCCGACGCTGGTATCGATCACGGTGACACCGAATCCGGCGAGCGTGGCTGCGGGAAGCACTCTGCAATTCACGGCTACGGGAACGTTTAGCGACAACTCGACTCAGAACCTCACGAGCACGGCAACGTGGAGTTCCAGCAACACCGGGATTGCAACAATCAATGCAGCGGGCCTCGCCAGCGGTGTCACGGCAGGCGGGCCGGTGACGATCAAAGCTGCGCAGAGCGGGGTCAACGGCACCGCGCAGTTGACGGTCACCGCGGCCCCGCCGCCGACTTTCACGCTCACGGTTGCCACACAAGGCACCGGCAACGGCACGGTGACGAGCCAGGCGGGGTTGGCGCCTGCGATTAACTGCACCACGGGCTCGGCGTCAGGATGTACGGCGACTTACAACTCCGGTCAGTCGGTAGTGCTGACGGCTACGCCATTAGCAAGCAATAATTCCACATTTGCGGGCTGGAGCGGAGCGTGCACGAACCGCAGCGGTACGTGCAGCGTCACCATGACCCAGGCGCAGAGCGTGACGGCGACATTCAATTTGCCGGGGGCGACGCCGAGTTTCACCTCGGCAACGCTGCCGGGCGGCGCAGTGAGTATTCCGTACGGCGCCGACTTACAAGCGTCAGGCGGCCAGCAGCCGTATTCGTTCGCGATAACCACTGGGAGCCTGCCGACGGGCTTCGCGCTGGTTGCCACCAGCTCGGGGCCCGTACAAGCGGGCCACATATTCAACGATAGTCCGGCGGCTGCGGGAACATTTACATTCGGCGTCACCGTGACGGACTCGACGTCTCCCACGCCGCAAACGGCCACGGCGACGATTTCGCTGACCATCGCTGCGGCCCCGACCAACACGCAAGCTTCGCTGTTGAAGGGCCAATACGCGCTGTTACTTAAAGCGTTTGACGAGAGTGGCGGCTTCCAGGGTGTTGCCGGCAGCCTGACGTTTGACGGCAAGGGAAACTTCACCGGTATCGTCGATATCAATTCCACTTTGAGCGGAGTAACTATCGCAGCCACCGTAAGCGGGACCTACACGGTGGGGCCGGACAACCGCGGGATCATTTTCCTGACAGAGACGGGCCAGCCCGGTACCGTAACACTGACTATCGCGGTGGGCGGGGTGTACCACGGCGTGGCGACGAACGCGACGATTATCCAGTTCACCGACGACGATGCGAATCGTAAGCGCGGCGCAGGGACCCTGCAGTTGCAGGATCCCACTTCCTTCACAAAGGGCGTTTTCGCCGGAACGTATGCATCCCAGCTTACCGGGGTGTCTTCTGTGGGAGCGCGCTCGGTTTATACCGGACTGTTTACGTTCGACACCCTCGGCAACATTACGGCCTTCCTGGATGTAAATGACGGTGGAACAACCTCCAGCGGTCCTGCAGCTACCGGCACTTACACAGGACCCGATTCGAACGGCCGCATCGTCCTCTCTCTCCCCGGACCGCCGTTTGAGGATGTGATTTACCAGGTATCTGCCACTCAGTGGGTGTATCAGTCGCTCAATCCGCAGTCGGGAGGAAACGACGTCGGTGGCGGCTTTGGATTGCGGCAAACGAATCCCAATTCGTTCACCACGGCTTCCATCGCGGGGCCCGATGTGGTGAGCCTCAATGGCACTTCCGGGTCGGGAAACTCGTTCGCGCTGATCGGGCAGCTTACGGCGAGCGCGGGGGCGGTCACGGTGCTCGCCGATAAGAACGATGGCGGCAACGTTACGACGAACGGAACAACAACCGGAACACTTACGATGGCTGCCAACGGCCGTGGGGTGCTGACGATCAGCGCCGGGACGGCCATCATTTACCTCGCGACACCGGACTCGGGCTTCGTTGTGATTCAGGATAGTTCGGTGGCCAGCGGAAAGCTCCAGCCGCAGGTGGGCGGGCCGTTCTCGAATGCATCGCTAAGCGGAAGCCTTTTCTTCGGAACAGAGGAGATCCTCTCGAGTACGGGAGGCAGCGTCGATTCCGGCGTGGCGACGGTGAGCGGTGGAAACGCGCTGAATATCACGGACGACGAAAGCCACCCAGGTGGAGACTTGCGGTTTGGGCAATTGCAGAACTTTCCGATCGCGGTGGCTGCCAGCGGGCGCGTCACGCTTTCGGCCAACACGAACAACGCTACCGTGGGATATCTAAGTTCTCCGTTTGAATTGCAGGTGTTTGATGCCAGCAGCTCGAACCATCCAAACATTATCGAGGCCCGGTCGATCGTGTCGCCGCCGGGAACGCCTTCGCCGGCGGCAACGCCGGTGAACTTCCCGACGCCAGTGGTGGTGGGAACTCAGGTGCAATCCGCGCCGATCACCATCACCAATACCGGATTGGGCCCGTTCACGTTCGTCAGCGTTCAAGCCGCTGCCGATTTCACGGCGAACGCTGGAACGTGTTTGTTGCCGACGCCAGTGACGCTGCAACCACAGATGACGTGCACTCTTATCATCACGTTCGCACCGACGGCGAGCACGCCAGTTAACACGCCGTTGAATGAAACGGTCACGGTCACAACCGACGGCACGAGCAACATTGCGATCACTGCGACTGGCACCGCAGCCAGCGCCGGCGGCATTACGATCACGCCGTCTACGACTGTGAACTTTGGCAATCAACTGGTCGGCACCACTAGCGGTGCGATCACCACGACGGTCACGAACACGAGCACGACCACCTCGATCACGATTACGAGCGTGACGCTGAACCCGTTGCCCAACGGACCGTCCGGAACGAATCCCGACGGCTTTACCATCGTGCCGGGCGTACTGGACTGCGTCGCTGGAACAATCCTTGCGGCCAATGGCGGAAACTGCGTTCTGCCCGTGACGTTTGGGCCCACCGCTCCCGGCACTGTTTCGTCGACCATTACTCTGAATGATTCCGGAGGCAATCAGGTCATCACGCTGAATGGAACTGGAACGGCGCCGGCCATCTCGCTCAGTGCGCAATCGCTCAGCTTCAGCACCGCACCCAACACCACGAGCGCTCCCCAAACTGTCACCGTGACAAACAGCGGCACCGCTCCGCTCCACATAAACTTCGTGCAGCTCGGCGGCACGGACCCGGACAACTTTGCCATACTCAACGGCTCCACGGCGTGCAACGAAGGCACCGTCGTTCAGCCACAAGGAGTCTGCACGATCGGTGTCGATTTCACGGCGACTTCGCAGGCAACCTTCACCGCGACTGTTACGATCAGCAGCGACGCTTCGAATGTTGTGCCGACGATCGCGCTCACCGGCACCGGCGTCGTGATCTCCATCGCTCCACCTCCGGGTGGCTCGACGACGGCGACCACCGATCCGGGCGGCAAGGCCGTGTTCCCGCTGGTTCTCAGCTCCACTGGCCTCACCGGAACGGCCACCCTGACCTGCTCGAGCCCGCAGCCGTCGATCACATGCGCGGTCGTTCCCGGGACCGTGGCGCTGACGCCAAACGGCGTCACGCATGCCGCGATCGTGGTGAATACCTTCTGCTCGCGGCTTTCGCCGCCCGATTCGGCGCCGGGCGGAATGCCGCCTACGGCTCCGTGGCTGATCGCAATCGCGGGTTTCGCTCTTCTCGCCAGCATGTCGCTGACGAAAAAACGGACTCTGCGTCTGGCAATGCCGCTCGCTGCGCTTCTGCTGACGGGGATTTTCACGTCGTCGTGCGGAAGCCCGCCGAAGGGGCCTGCGGGCGCGACGCCGCCGGGAACCTATACGCTAAACATCACGGCCACAGTGGGCCACGCTTCGAGCAGCGTCGCGCTGACCTTGATTGTAAAATAGCGGGTACGGGAGGCGACGCCGTGCACGCTACGGGCAAGGTCTATGCAGGCACGTCCGGGTGGGCCTATTCCACCTGGAAGCCGAGCTTCTATCCGGCGAAGCTTGCCGCCGCCAAGTTTTTGGACTTCTACGCAGGCCGCCTCAATTCGGTGGAAGTGAACTACACTTTTCGGGCGTTCCCGTCCAAGAAGCTGCTGCAAAGCTGGATTGAGAAAACGCCCGCCGATTTCAAGTTCGCGATCAAGGCGCATCAGTTGATTACGCATCTCAGGCGCCTTCACGACGTGGCGAGTTCGGCGCCAAAATTCGTCGATTCGCTGCAACCGCTGCGGGAGGCGAAGAAACTGGGGCCCGTGCTGTTTCAGTTGCCGCCCAATCTGAAGTGCGATGTGCCGTTGTTGACGAATTTCCTCGCTGGACTTCCAGGCGACCTGCGATCCGCGTTCGAGTTTCGACACGCCTCATGGTTTACCGAAGAGGTGTACGCGGCTCTGCGCAAGGCGAACGTCGCGCTGTGCTGGGCTGAAAGCGAGGAGCTGGCGACGCCAAACGTCGAAACGGCTGATTACTTTTATCTGCGCTTGCGCAAAGAGAAGTACTCCTCCGCTGCGATTGAGGAAGTGGGGCAGACTGTGCGAACGCTAGCGGGCAGAGGAGACGTGTTCGTGTATTTCAAGCATGAAGACACCGCGGACGGAGCTTTCTACGCGGAAAAAATGCTGAAAGAGTCGTAGAAGTGAATCAGCAGCGGCGAAGTCAGGGTCGTCCCGGGGGATGTTTGGTGCCCAAGAGAGGACTCGAACCTCCACTCCCTTGCGAGAACTAGCTCCTGAATCTACATTTGAGCACTTAGCCTAGCACGCCGCATACTGAGTGGGGACGAGCACCAACCCGCAGCATTCCGAAAAGCTCTGTGTTTATGCGGGTTTCGCGATCCCGCCCGATACTGAGCGACACTGATTTCGCGCAGGGCTGCGCATCGGGGCGAAGCAAAACGAAAAACCAACTGACACCAAGACTGGCACCGGGCCACTATTGACACGTAACGTGAGTCAGCGACTTTCCGTGTTAGAGGCATCTCTGGTACACGAGCGTAGAGAGGCGATGACAGCTTCTAGGTCGAGAACTTCCGACACTAGAAGAGTAACCTCAGGGTGGTAGTGAAAAACGCATGGGTAAGGCGTATCCAGCGTCTTACGGTCCGGCGCATGGATAATCACAGGCTTTCCTAGCGCAAGAGCTGCCCCAATCTCAACGTGCGTTCCGTACCCACCAGGAAGAAGCACGATCAATACATCAGCGTCGCGGACGCCTTCGAGTTCGGCCATCGCGGTAGCGGCATATCCAACGGGTTCCGTGGCACCCAGCTCGCTCCAGACAAACGTGCGTTCCCAATCGTAAGCTTTTAGTGCTTGCGAGAGTGCGTCAGCTTCCGCACTCCGATCCTTCCGTGTCGCCAGATAGAACCGTCTGGGCATGTTTCCTTAGCCGAGTTGCTCGTTGCCAAGAGTTCGCCACAAGTACCAGCACGCCACCGAGCGAAACGGCTGCCAATTCCTGCCCAGGCGCTCGACGTCGCGCCGTCTTCCGTAGACATTCGCAATGGCACGTTCAAGTCCGACGTCTCCGAGCGGCAGCACATCGGGATGTCGGAGGACCATGATTCGGAACACCGAAACCGTCCACGGCCCGATACCTTTGATCCCTGCCAGCGCTTCCCCCCAGGTGTGTCCCTGCTCCACCTTGCTGAGAATTTCGTCAGAGCGTCGCACGATTTCGGCGCAGCATTCCGCGCGCCGTTGCGACAGACCAATAGCGCGGAGGCGCGTTAGGTCAGGAACCGCTGCCGGCGACGGTGACAGGAGCTGCGGATATGCGTATTTCGCCCGCTCCGCTAGCTGACACGCGACTTGCGTCGAGACCTGCTGTGCCATGACAATGCGCACGAGCCCCCAGATTGAACCCTCATTTTGTTCAGGTGGCCACCGATCCCACCGGGAGCCGATCACCCTAGCTAGTCTAATGTCGCGCCGCGCAAGATGCTGCTCCGCTGGCGGAAGCGATTCCGAGGTGTTTTGGCTCTGCGAGGTGATACTCATTTCGATCCAGAGGCCCGTATTTCGACACGCCCCAGCGGCCTAGACAGCAACCGAGAACCCGGTATCTCGATATCCTTGAGCGACTCCACAGCTCTTGCAAGCCATTGCTGCCCGTTTGCTGTGACAAGCCCCGGTATGACTGCTCTTGCTTTGCCAACGGGTTCCCAGACCTTCATCATCTGGTAATCCCTTCTCTCAGACTGCATATCCCGCAGATAGTCGGAATAACTCTTATTTCGCCGCCACTGCGAATCCTCGATCTCCATCAGTGCCCCTTTCAGCATGCCTGACGACACCTTGCGACGAATAGACGCGCCAGCCTTTAAGGCCACAGATAGCCGATAGGCCAACTCATCCAGCTCGTCCCAACGAAGCAAGACGAACTTTGCTAGCGCAAATGCGGGATCAAGCCTCTGTTCCTGCTGGACGGCAGCTCCTTTCCGCAATGCCTCGCCAAGACTTTCCAACTTCACCTGGATCTCATGCTCGCTGACGTTAAATTGAATCCCAGTCAAACCATATACCGTCGAAAGCAGCCTTTGAAGCTCCTTGACCTTGGCGCCATATGACGGTGGACTGACGAGCATAAGCGCGTCAAAGCGATGACTCCGGATTATCGCGCTGTCAAAATAATTAATGTGATTTGTTGCTACGAAGTAGAGGATTTTACGGGCTTCCCAGAGTTCCGCCAATTTAGGCAACATGCTAGTAGTTAGAAATCTGCCGAAGGCGTCTCTTTCCATGTCACGTTCCCGCACGAGCTCATCGATTTCGTCGAAAAGCACCACGCTATGGTCCAGTTCCGAAAGCTGCTTGAAAATCCTATCCGCAGTCTTCTGGACTTCCGCCAAACCCTCCGCTACAAAGTGACTTGCGTGTAGCTCGACATATTTCCAGCCGATGAAGTCAGCCAAGGAACGAACGAGACTTGTTTTGCCAGTGCCTGGCGGACCGAAAAGGATCGCCGATCTAGCTTGTTTCTTTTCGACAGGCTGGCTATCTGGCTCTAGTTTGTCAGTACATTTATTAATTAGGCCGTGCATCCGCACTGGATTGATGAACGTCGTCCAGAGCTGCTCGGAAACCGGCAGCTTTGTGCTGTACCAAGTCTCGCCCCGAGAGGCCATCTGCTCCGCTGCCTCCTTTGAGCTCAATTCTTTCCGCGGGGTACTGAGACTGTTCTGAGCTTCCTCACGGCACCAAATACCGATCAGTCTCCTGAGCGCCTGCGCGTACTGGAAAACGCTGGCTGTCGCCCAACTCTCCGGAGAGGTGACATTCGTTCTATGGCCGGAACACCAACCAAACCCCTCCATGGGCGCGACCAAGGGTATTTTCGTGGAGTCTCCGTACCGCCAGAGATCCATCAGCTCCTTGCAATAGGGCTTGAACAGCTCGCGAACCATTTCGGCTTCCGGACCCTGGCGAAGCGCGCCTTGGAGCAGAACCGCAAAAGTCTCAAACACGTAGCAGTACGCGTTGCCCGCTTCTTTGTAGTGGAATAGGGGCTTGTAGTGCCGCCAAGTGCCGTCGGTCTGTGTCGAGAACAAGCATTTGAGAGCCTGCTTCACGAAGTCCCGATTTTGGAGAGTGACCTTGTGAGCCTCATCGAACTGCAGGAAGATCGCGAGCGACAACCCCAGTTGGTCTGAATCTAGTAGGGAAGATGGAGGTGAAGCAGAATGAAGAGCAATCTGGTAAGCGAGCTGTTGTCGCCCCCAGAGCAGCATTCCTTCTCGCGTACGCTCCAACCCTAGCCCAGTCGGATCGTAGCCATTTCCAGACTTCTGCTTCACCAATCTGAGAATTTCCAATGCCCAATACGTGTGGAACGCATTCGGCGGGTACCACTCGCGCTCATCCACGTTTGGGTCGGCTTCTCCCACCCCGAACCGCTCAAACTTGCCCCGCAGCTGAGTGAAAATTGCCGCGATGTGGCCTTTGACCACTGTGTCGATGATATTCACGGAGCCGACGATTAGGGGTAGCGCGCGACATCTGCAGTAGATTCCAGCCGAGCCCTCAGATTTCCATGTCTTGCGAAGCAGGGCTCTCTTTACGAACTTGCCCCGGAGAGTCAATGCCTTGGCGAACTGCGCAGTGCGAAATCCAGGGGGACAGTCGAGAAGAGACGTCAGACAGGTAGCGGCCGTTGTGAGATGACGAACGCGGCGGTTAGCTTTGAGTTCGGGTTCTTCTGGATGGAGCTTGAAACTAATTCCGGACTGTTGGCTCATAATGCTAGGAACATGAAGTCGACAGAACCGTTGGAGAGAACGTCTCGCCTCTGTCAGCTCTTCAAAGCTCAGCATTTACAATGAGCATCCTTACCACCCGAAGAGGAAAAGCCTTCAAAGGACACGTTTACGCAGGCAAGGCTAAGCGCGCGCCGATCTCTGCGATGTCGCGATAAACGTTCGGTGCTGGGTCCGCAGAGATCCTCCCGCATGTGAGCGCAATCTCGATTCGATCGACAATGCGACGTGTTTGCTCGAGCGAGGCGTGGGGATCGATCAGGATACCTTCTCGGTGTGGAGTTCGGGGGTGCGCCTTTGACATGCTCGTAGCAACGATCAACGAAGGAACAACTTTCACGTATTGGCGCAAGGTTAAATCCATAGGTGCTTGAGCAGCGAAGATCGGCACCCCTAGTGCCGCGGCAAAGCCCACCTCCATTGACGCCGACTGGCCTACATATCCATCAGGGCAGACCAGCCAAAGAAAATTCGCTGCGCGGATGGATTCCAAGTGTCGATCTTGGACGAGTCGCACCGACCTGACAGCATCGCTGGCCACGAACAGAAATTCACCCTGTTGCGCCACGATCCGCGGATCGGCCGGCGAAAGCACGTGAACGGAGAGCTCCGCCAACTCGTGAACAGCCGAGGTAATTGCTTGCATGTGCCGGTGAAAACTTCCGGATACCGTCGCGGTCAACATATGCCACCTCGAAATTGCGGGCCCTGTCTTGGCCGATCCTTGCGCCGTGGTGACAATCTCAGAAGGGCGGTGAGTATACATCCGCGTCCCCGCCAGCGCACTACCTTAGGCTGTGGGAATTTTTGCGCGACGCCTTGTAGTCGCCCCAATATCCCCACCCCACAAATTGTATGGTAATTGACGGTAGGAATAAAGCCAAGATTATCTGGAATGGCCTATAGATGAGAAACAGCCAATCAAAAAGAATGGTAGCTGACGGTAGCCTCAAATGGGAGAAGAATCTCACGGTCGCAGAATTTGAGGGTGACAGAATCCTCATTCCGGCCGATTTTGTGAGGCGAGCCGACAGCTCCCGTCTTTCCAGGAATCGCTTGATCAGATGCTGGCTCCTCGTTGTGAAGCCAGGCAGATACCGCCTAGTTGTCGAGTCTACTGATCTCTCTAAGATGTTTCGTCGAATTGAAGAAGTTGGAGCGCGCGGAGAAGTTTTCGATCAAATTGAAAATGACGGGCGAGATGCAATCGGAGCTAGAGTGATACCCTGCACGGCTTCACCTCGCGGTCCGGGCTGGCGGATTCATGTTCCGAAAGAAGCAAGAATTCTCGCGAGCGGCGAAACCTCCCACGTGTTCCTCCTGATCGTTGGGGGCTTTATCGAAATATGGTTTCCAGATACGCTGAGGAATGCTGCGTCTTTGCCAATTTCTAGGATCCTTTCCTAATGAGGTAGTGCGTCTCATACTAGCAAGACCAATCATCATGGTCATACGTATTGGTTGGATCGAGGAGTCGGGGCAACTCTCCAAAAACATCTGATTTGTGGACAGCCAATCTTCCGCTCTAAACCGCTGTGATTGCAGTGCAAACTGATCCGCGATTCGCGAGGGTTTTGTGGACAAGGCTGCGGGACACTCCCAGGATATCGGCGATCTCACGCACGGTGCGGCCTTCGGCGCGCAAGCGGGCTATGAGGGCACCGTCCATAACCATTCGGGGGCGCCCTAGCGTCTTACCCTTCGCCCTGGCGTTCCGCAGGCCGGCGCGGACACGCTCGGCAATCAGCGACCGTTCCAACTCTGCGACAGCACCTAACACGGTGAACACCATTTTCCCGGTTGGCGTCGTCGTGTCCATCTGTTCACTGAGACTGACGAACGCGATACCAAGCGCGCTGAAGGTTTCGAGCGCCCGGAGCAAGTGAGACACTGACCGTGCAAAACGGTCGAAGCGCCAGACGGCTACCACGTCGAAGCACCGCTTGTGCGCGTCGGCCATGAGGCGATTCAATTCCGGCCGGGAGTCTTTCGCACCGCTCACACCGTCGTCGATGTACGCGCCTACCATCTGCCATCCGCGTGCTTCTGCGAATTGCTGTAGCTCGCGCGTCTGCACGGTCACGTCCTGGCCGTGATTGGTCGTCGAAACGCGCGCGTAGATCGCTATTCTGGTCGTCATCGCGTTCCTTTTCTCTTGGCTTTCGGGCCCGGCTTCTGCGCGGCCTTCACCTTGCGGCCTTTGGATATATCCGCATCCGTCCATCGCCAAAGCGTGCGCCCGCCACCTATTGGGATTGCGATCGACGGGCGAATCAATCCGAGAGCGAGCCAGCGATTGAGTGTCCTGAACCCTACGCCGATCTTCGCGGCGGCCTTCTGGGTGCTGTAAGTCTTTTTCACTACCGCCTCGCTTCCGACCCTACAGGGCCATTAGCTCTACTTCTAATCGCCCGAGACAGTCGCGCACGTTGTTTCGACAGTCTTTGGCCAGCCGTCCGAAGTCCGGCCCATTCCCGTTTCCACCTTCGGCGTGCCAGACCTTGTCTAGATACTCTGCGATCTCGCCCGCCATCCCATAGCTTGAGAAATCAATCGGCAGGCATCGGCTGAGGAATCGAGGCTCTAGGTCCTCCGTTGAATTACAGGTGAAGACGAACACCGTTCCTTTAGGCGCGTCCGTGGAGTCGAGTTTAGACAAAAGAGCGAGCTGCGCAGCCTTCGACGCGGAATCCACTTCGTCAATGAGAACGAAATGGAATCCGCCGCTGAGTGGAACGTACTGGCAGATGCGGCAGATTTCCTCCAGGTTCTCCAGGTTGCACTTCTGGGAGCCGAGATGGTGAAATTCTGCATCCATCTCCTCAGCCATAGCCATCGCTATCGAGGTCTTGCCTACTCCCGGCGGCCCGTAGAACAGGAACGAGCAAGCGAAGGGACGGGCCACAAACTTAGTCAGAACGCGCTTGGCCTTGGGGAGTCCGAAAAACTCCCCAACCTTGTGCGGGCGATACTTCTCACTTAAGCGAACAGGGAACGCAAAAGTAGGGGTAGTCATCGGCCACCCACCTTTAACGGTTCGGTCTGGGAGATATGGAACACGGTGGTTGTCCACGGACGGCGGCTAACCTTGCGCTCGCCACTGTCCGGGTCTGTTTCCTTGCTGACGCATTCGATGAACGTCACAACCTTGACGCCATGCTCGCCGCGACGCACTACCCGTCCTAGTGCTTTCCATGCGTCGAACGTAAACACGTTCTCGCGCGGTTTGATCTCAGACTCAGCAATTCCCTTGGCCGCGAATCCTTGGAAGATCGCCGGAAAGTTGCTGAACGATTGGCCCGACTTGGCGCGTGAGAGTGCTTCCTGCCTGGATTGGACAACCTTGTCTTGCCGCTGGCCGGTTGATACAGTCGCGTTAGCTTCCATCGTGCTTACCTCACTTTGGGAGTTAGGCTCTGTTGGATGTTCAAGCATCCAGCGGAGCCGTTTTTAATTATGGCTTTACATGTGCCACAATTGTGCGAATCGCGTCAAGCGGAAAGTGTGAAGCGATGCAAAATTGTTGGAATGCAAATTGCCCTGTAGGAGTAGGCGATAGAGAAGAGCGATAGTTTCACGCAATCTTGCAGCAATCTTCGGCGGAGTTTACGTCAACCCCCAACGCGGATTGTGGCTCGCAGAGTGGTACCCTCCTCAAGGGAGGTTCAAGAAAAAAGTCCGAGCACCCTCCCTTTTGAGGCTCCAGCGTAGGAGGGTGCACGCGCAAGACTCGTTATCAGACGGGAGTGAAATTAACACTAAGCAGGTTTAGCGTTGGATGTTCTGGTGCGGACAGTTCACATTTTCCATGGACAGACAGTTCACATTTTCCATGGACATCCCATCGCCGAATGCCAAGCCCACCTTGCACGCTCACTCACACTCACGCGCCAGGAATTCGCAAGTCGGCATGTATACCAGAAGAATTCCTGTGCCGAATGAACTTTGGCAAGGTAAAGGCGGTATACAGGCAGCGACTCCTGACAGTTCAGAATCGTTCAGTCGTGCGGTACTGCGGGGCGGCTACTGTCCTCAAGCTCATCAGGACGTGGAGTTTGTTCAGCGGAGGTTAAGTCGTGAAGGCTCGTCGAAGGGACGGGGTATCCGAGCGTATTGACCGCCTCATCTCGGCAGTGCTCGTACAGCTTTTGCGCCGCGATTGCTGTGTTCACAAAAAACGGCGGCTCCGCGTATGTCGGCAGCCGGTGCCACCGATGTAGAGGCTCTGCGCAGCGAACGAGATTCGAGGATTTTAAGCTGAGCCACGATCCGTGAAGATCGCTGCTCGCCGGAGTGAACACAAGCCTGTAGAATTCCTCCAGACCTGCCTTTTGTGCAAGCCACCTGGCGTCCTTTCCAGACCAGTGACCGAGCTCAATGTCCAGCACTTCGGGCCACACTTCAAAATCGCGACCGAGTTCCTCTGAGGATAGGCCGTCGAGAGACCTTCCCTTGGGGTAGTTGTCCTGTAGGTGGAGCATCAGCAGTTTCTGTTGGCCTTCACCGTATTCAATGAATCGCTGGAAATCTTCAGCCGTTCCAGCTTTGGCCAGATATGAAAGCGTAATGGCGGTTTCAACTAGCGGGCGCAGCATGACTCCGCTCACATCGCGGGCCCACAGAAAGGGGTCATCCGCCATGAGCACGTAGAGACGCGTCACCCTCGCGAACAGCCCGAACAACACCTCGTCGCGCCGAGGATCGTAAAGGTCTGGTCGTAAGCGGTTGCGCAGCAAATCCAAGTACTCCAACGCCGCGCGGGCGTTTTGCTGAAGAAGATCGGCAAGCCTTAGCCCATCCGAAGAGCTGACAGTCACGGCACCGACCAACTCACGTAGTTCCGGCCGACACGGCAGCAGATCGTAGTTGTGCCGCCAGAAATACTTTGGCCATGCCAGCAGGTCCGGCACTTCTCGGCGCGAAATCAAGCCATTGAGCATGGACCGGACAAGGGCCTCGACTTTGTACTGTTCGTCGTCTGTGATGCCGGTTGGATATAGGGGTAAAAGCTTGGTGATCGAAATTTCGCTGGAGAAGGCGACCTGCCGGTGCTTGAGCAACTGTCTCAGCGGAAGCGCTCTTATACGCCCGCAGAATCTATCCTTTCCGGGGACGAGGCGCAGAACGAGTCTACGTAGCTTGCCCAACTCGACAAATGGGTCTAAAGGCCCCTCAGCTTCGAGGAACTCGCGGCGAACGAGCCAGTTGGCGGGCCCAGCTGGATATAATGAAAGTATCCGCCCGATCGGTCGATTGAAGAACTGATCGACCAAGGCGCGATTTCTCTCGATAAAGGTTGTGCGCTCCGACTCGGGCACCAGCCCGAAGTCCGAGATCAGGCCAAGCGCTGCAAATTTGTGAGACCAATGTGTGTCGAGAGCATCCATGAACTCGTTGTACGCAAGGTGGAAGCGGTCGAGTCCGAAGTCGTCGGCCAAGGCAGCGATCCACAGATACTCTGGAAGGACATCTCTGAGCCAATCCACTACTATCGCATTGAGTGCGGCAAGCGGCCCGCGTAGCTTCGATCCGTCTTTTCGATGTGATGCTAAGGGCGTGTAATGAGGGCCCTTTGGTCTCGAATGTCTTCGCTTTCCCATAGAGTTCCGCTCAAATCTCCCTCGCTTCGCTGCATACGGCGTTTCGAAGTGGGGCCGATATTTTCTGAGGTGTGACCCAATTATACGCTCCAGGACCACTGTTATGACTCCGGCTCGCGTTCAGCTACGAAGTCCGCGCCCAGAGAAGTGTTAAACTACCTCCATGCGAATCGAAGGCCTGGAGAAATATCGCCACCGTCCGTCCATCGAGGACTGGCCAGAACCGTTACGCTCCGACGCATGGCAGTGGTACCCACCGCATCAGCACGAGTTTGTACTGCAGGGCAGAACCGGCAGGACCGGCTCACCGTGCCGCCCAGATCAGCGCATCCCGATGTAAGTGGAGGGAGCAGCAACGAGCAGAAGCGCAAGAACGTGAGCAGCTGGGATTGCCGCCCAAGCCGCGCTGGAAGCAGCTGGCTCTCGGCTCGCAAACAAACTTGCGTAGCCCCTGTGCACTGACGCGCGTGGCCGAGATGAGCACCATCTAGCGAGCGCTGTTTCTGGATTGGATGACGAAATCCTTGACCAAGCCAGGAATAGGCCAGGTGTCACCAAGGTCGGCGAACTTTATGTGCGAATCGTTGTTGCCTGCAAAGCCCTTCGTGACCGTGGGTGTGCTGCCCGGGTCGTACTTCAGAAGGGCCTCCCCAGTAGGTTCGACCCATGGCGCTATCAATCTTGCGAGCGAATGCGCAGCATTCTGCGCCTCCCCACCGACCTGGGCTGCGAATCCAGTTCTCTCGTAATCTCTCTGGCGTGCGATGAGAAACCTCGTGTACCCCATGAAGAACTCGCTGCGAACTTTCAGCGCGCTGAGCTCAGTGGCCGACTTGTTCAACTCGTGCGTCAGTTGTTCCGCTCTGTAGCTCGACGCGTGTATCCCCAGCGTGAATGAACCGACTATAACGGCGCAGATTCCTGCAGCGAGGCTCCACGCTTGACCCGGAGTGAGGAGCGCTAAGAGCTTGGCGAGTGACATTGATGCAGGACTTGGGTCTCGCATGCTGCACCTCACAATCCGAATCCAGGCGTGCTGACTCACGTCAGCTTGCGTGCACAATATACATGAACCGGCTGAGCTCACAGAACGTTGAATAGCACATCCTGATTGTAGGTAGCATGCACAGTGGGGGGGCCGGTAAAGACGCGCGCACCCTGTCCCAGTTCCGCCGTTGGCTGGGCCGGATGGGAGCCGGAGACCGGGGCCTACTGATGTTCGCGGCACAAAAGATGGCGGCTCGTCGCACGTCGAAACCAGGCCGCCGAGCAAAGTAGGACCTCTCATTCCATAACATCTGCACACCGGCAAGCAGACGGAGCAACTCAGGAGTCGGTCCAGCGACAGCCCACTGCTGGCAGTTGCGAAGCCCTCTTGACAGACCTGTATACTATCAACATGAGAATCACCCAACTGGACGGATACCGGCATCGTGATCGCGCTGGACATTTCCAGGATCTGCAGCCTGCGATCCGCGCCGCTGCCAATCGCTGGCTACACCGCTTCTGCACCCGCCGTCGCGCACGGGGCCTGGCTATCGAGCCCTGGTTATTTGCGATCTACTGCGGCCAAGCGAGGCGGCTAGCTCTCAACCCGCCAACCTCAGCTTGGGGCCGCTCGATGCTTGCTAAACGTGGTGGCCTGGCACTTCAGCGCAAGTTGCGGATGGAAGGGAAGCATCCAACAGCCCATGCCACGCGATGCAGGTTGCGGAAGCTGGATGCTATGAAGCGCGCGGAAGCGGAGGCCAAGGAGAGGGCCAGTTTGGGATTGCCGCCTCCGGCGCGCGCGAACTGGTTGCGGCTCGATTGAGAGAGCCCTTCGGGACGGGTGCACGCCCAAAGGCCACTTTAGTAACTAAGTTCGAATTTAATCAGCTCTTCGTATCTATGTGGGCGGGCCGTTGTAGCACGCCCTTAGAGGCGACGGATGCCTAATGCGATTGACCATCGAGTCGGACAGTACCGAGGGGAGTTATTCGAGCAGCTTGTCGCTTATCTAGTCCAGGCTGAATTTCCACACACGATAATTCGCCGGCATTTTATTCTGCCCACCCCGTGGCTTCGGCCTGGTGGTACTAATCAGAGCATCGATTTCTTTGTAAAAACACAGGCTGGTAATTCAGTATTGGTTGAAGCTAAAGCACCCTACGATGAGACATTAGATTACAGCATGGTCAGTACACTCCGAAGTGTCAGAGACATCGTTTCGCATTGGCCGAAGTCCATTCCCATCAGCTCCCTGATCATAGCTATTGCGGGCGCAATTTCCCCGGCAGCGGGCCTTGAACTCGAAGACTTACGGGGCTTTTTTGCCTCTCATGCAATAAAGTTGCAATTATGGGACGAATCGACAATCAACCAGCTCCTGATGGAGCACTTCCATTTGCGGCCGGCAACTTTCTCTGCGGAGGACCTGTCAAAGGTTCTTACAAACATTGAAGCCATCTCTGAACAACGAGCCGAAGGTGCGGGACCCTCGATTCCGCCCATCACACGTGCACCTGCGGCGCCCCCGTCTCCCAAGGAAGGCGAATGCGAAAATGTCATCATTCTAATCGCTGATTTCTGCAGTTACACAAAGTTTGTGCACGCATCGGGAGCAGATCGCGAGCTCATTATGTCAGTGATGGGCCGGTTCTATCGTGAGACTCGCCGGTCGATTGAGATGGCTGGTGGAATTGTCCACAACTATATGGGGGACGGGATTCTGGCACTTTGGATTCCGAGTGCTGGGGCTCTGGAATCGAGAGCGCGAAATGTTGATTCGTGCGTGTATCAACTGATAGGAATTGCGCTGAAAGTCGCCGCAGAATGGCAGGAGAAAATCGATTCTCATGTGCAGCCGAGCGGAATGCGTTGTGGAGCGGCGATTGGGGATGTGTTGTTCATCTCAGAAAAGCAAGATGGTAATCCACCCTTGCACGCGATCGCTGACTCAATAAATATCGCTGCACGATTGCAGGAGGCCGCGGGGCCGAACAGTCTCGTTATAACGAATCGGTTGAAGGCAAAGTGTTTCGGCCATGCTGACGATTTCGTGAAAATTGAGCCGGTAGCGGCCAAAAACATGGACAAGGTGAGCTGCTGGAAGAAGGATTATGCAGTTGAGTCCATTGAACCCACGCCTGGAGCGAGCACTGACTAAAGGAAGAACCCGGTGACCGCAGGGAAGGCTCCGACTACAACGGTTTTCGTATCGCTTCGCTGAGCAGGTGTTGAACAGCAAGCTCGCTCTGAAGCAAGAGATTGAAGATGTCCTTTCCGGAGAAATATTAGACCTGCGATAGCTGTCTCGTCCGGGCTTTAACAAGCTGCTTGATGAGCGCTTCGTTTCAAAAGGATGGACCAGGCAAACCCCCAGTTTTTTTGACGAAGCGGACGACCCGGGCGCAAAAATGGATTTTCTCAGAGAGAGGGTCGGAATCGAGGTTGGTTTTGGACACGCATCATTCATCGGAATTGACCTACTGAAGTTTCGAGTCGCGTCCTACTCCGCTCTGAATAAGATCGATGTGGGCGTATACATTACAGCAACAGCGGGCTTTCAAAGGCGAATGATGCGCGAATTTGAATAGAATTGGGAAGGATCGCTTACTTACGAAAAGGTTTGTCGGTATCTTCCACACTTCAAGAGTGCGATTCAGCTTCCGATCTGGGTTCTAGGCATCGAATTTTGACTAGGCTAACGGGGCGGGTAGAGCAATGGCGAATTGGGGGGGACCACACGTGAGGAATCACACCCTGATTTCAGCATTCCGTGGGAAGAGTTCCGTCTGAAGACCGTCCGTCGCCGCGTGCACTCTGACGGGATCTGGCGGAGCTATTGCATAGTCCGAATCCAAGGAATCCAATTTGAGTTCATATTGCTGGAAGCGAGCCCTACTTAACTCAAGCAACTGTGAATAGCGCGAAACATTTGCCATAAGCATTTTGTTCAGCGCTTCGCCAGTCGAAGTGCGTTTCAACATCCAGTTTTGTCGCTGGAATGACCAGAGCCGCCGAAAGCAAGTCTTCATGAATGGCACTGAGTCGATGATAGTGAAGGCCGAGAGTTGAGCGAGCAAACCAAGATGTCTGGCGCCACCAACCGCAATCAGATGTAAGGATCGGCCCAGCCTTTGCTCCAGTTCCCGTAGTTGGCGAATGTGCCAGATGCCGATCTTTCGCGACGATCCACCCGTTTGAAACTCTTTGCAGACATATCTCACGCTTTTTTGTTCCCTCAAAATGTCGCGCCATGTGTCCCAATCTCGTTGGTTAACAGCATTCAGGTGTGGGATGACGCTCAGGCCCGCCTTGGACAGTTCCTCCGAGCAAATTAGGGAGCGCCGGCGATTAGTCAGATGATCGGTTCGGGGAACGTTAATCGGGAAGGAGAAATTTGGGGCAGTAATTTCTTCGATGCCAAGGTTGGCGAGTGCATTTGGAATGTCGTGGCGGTGTCTTTTGCTCCAGTAATATTCAAGCCGGGCGTCGGCATCAACTGAGACAAGGATCACTCTGCTTCTTGGGTCTAGCTGAAACCGCTGTCGGAGCTCATCGGCTGACGCGATGATGCGACCGGTCGTTGCCCGTATGCGAGTCACGGCGAAGCTCGGCAGAGCAACTGTTGACCAAGTGAGCGGCGTCGTTCTTCTATAGCCGTGATGAAT
>Ga0307475_10000032_pt1 | contig 69825 bp, 95 predicted proteins | sample atmos_gasesECM1C_FD_203317 | JGI IMG/M metagenome (GOLD analysis project Ga0307475, IMG submission 203317) | Hardwood forest soil microbial communities from Morgan-Monroe State Forest, Indiana, United States - atmos_gasesECM1C_515 | ecosystem: Environmental > Terrestrial > Soil > Temperate... | reverse complement strand
GTCGAGGGTGCGCCATCGTACCTAGAGCGCTCTCAACCGTGCTCAGAAACAATGTCACCTGTGAGTTAGGGTCGTCGCCGGTTGCGAACAGGTATCCCCCGATGAGTTTGCCGCCCCAGAACACATCTTGCGCGCGATGGAGCCACGTTGGATCAACGAAGGAGTTGCCCTGGGTCGTCTTGTTGATCAGCGCGGGGCCTAGAGCGAACGGGTCAACCGTGACTTTGTTATAATGGGAGAGGTCGGGGAAGGTGATCATGGTGGCTGGGATCATGCCGAGATCACCTCGATAATGACTGAAATAACCATAACATCGAGCTCCATCTAATGTTCATCTTCGGGCAGGCCGATGTACCGTTGCATGTATTCGAGGTGATTGGTTATCGAGTGGAGCTTCTTTTGTTGCGCTTCGGGATTGGCGGAAATGGGTCTATCCGGTTTGGCAGGCGGTGCCCGCTCAATCTGACGATCTTGAATCTGAGGAGGCGAAGGAGCGGGTGGTTGCGGTGCCTGCGAGGTAGCCTCATCAGAGCACGCTGAAAGAATGAGCAAAGCTGCGAGCCAAACATTCATCTTTTGGCGCGGCCAACATCAACACGCAAATCGCCCAAGCCGGTGAGTACCGAGCCGATAGCCGTCCGCATTTCGGAGCGGAACGCTATATCGTCGCTATAGTGGCCGGCTTCCATCTTTTCGAGCGCGTTAAGCCGCTCCTCGTTAGCCACCTCCTTTGCGACGATTGAAGAGATCGCAGCCGTGTTATCAGCGCGAACGCTCGCAATCTGGCTCGACATTAGCCAAGTGGCTGAGCCGATTATCATGGCGGCCGAAACTGCTAAGGCAGCGATATGCGTCCAGCCATTCATCATACGATCAGGTAATTACGCTTACCAAGGCACTCAGGTCAAATAAAGAACGCCCGGAAGGTTCGAGCTTCCGGGCGTTGCCGATCTCAATCGGAGAGAGCCTTTAGAACTGAGGCCGTGCAGGACTTCTCACTTCCACGTAGGAAAGTACGCTTACCTAGCACTTAGGTCAAGTCAAAGGAAGAGCCAAGCGCCAAGCCACATTATCCCCAAAATCAAGCCCCACACGCTAAGAGCCGCGATCGTGGTTATGAGGAAACGGTTCCGTGTTGAGAGCAGATACTCTTGCTCTTCGCGTCTAACCCAAGTCTCCAGATCCATTTCAGAACTCCTCAAGTATGAGCCGCAGCTCGTGCGGTGTGGACGCATCTGCGATTGCGGCGGTAGCGCGCTCTTGCGCTTCGGGCGTGGGCAACAGATCCACCCAACGAAATGCTCTCTTTCGCAGGTACAGCATCGATGATCGGTGAGAGCGGTAGTTGAGTAGCGCCAAGATGCGGCGCCGCTCGCGTTCCCAATCGCTCATTCGTAACCTTCGCCGCGAACCTTTACGCCACCAACGGCTTGTTCTGGAGATAGCGTACAGCGCCAACGGACATAGGTGAATCCAGGGGGAATGAATCCGTCGTAATATGGGCTTCCGCCTTTAACTGGGGCGTGGCAGGTTTGCCCATATTCAGGGATAAAGACTTCTACGCAAGGCCATATGCCAGCCAGGCAATATGTCTCGTATCTTAAAGCTACATTGGACATGCCGCTTGGGAAAAAGCCGGCGGGTGGTCCCCCGCTTTGCACGTCTTCGCCTCCGAGTATGCCCCACGCGAATAAGCCGACAGTGACGAGGCCGAGGCCGAAAGAGCTTGTGCGGTTCATGACATCCTCCGAGGAGGCAGTTGATAAGGCTCAACTGCCAAAACCGTTGTTACTGAAGCTTATGGATCGCCCCCACCGGGGCCGCCGATATCAATATGCTCTATGATTACCTGCGGCTCTCCGGATGGGTTGTTAAACCGAGTATCCAGCGGCCCCCCAACATCCCCGTAATAGCTTCCGCCTTGGTTGTATCGGAAGCCGCGAGGCGATGTACTACCGTGGAGGTAAACCCCTGGCGGTTTTTGCCCCGGATACAATACATTAGCCCCGTCTGGGGGCAGGATCTTGACTGTACCCGTAGGCGACATGAACACGTTGGGGATGCTTTCGGGTGGAACCGGTGCTTTTGGATCAATCATGAGGCGATCCATATCCCCGATATAAGTGTTAGCCCACGCTGTAGCGGCGTTTGGGGGGGCACCGTAGATAGGGTAATCGGAACCTACCCAAGCGTATGGAGCCGGATTACCGCCATCTTCTCCCCAAGGGATCTCGAATGGGGAATTTAATGCGCGCGGATTTTGCCCCGGCCCCATGTAAACATTAAACTCTTGATTATCCACGAGTACTCGATGTCCAAAAGGGGTTGATCCACCCACAGGATCATCGTTCGAGTTAAGGAAACTCTCTACGATGTGAATTACCCCGTCGAATAGATATGGGATAGCCGCGTACCATCTCTGAAACAGAGATTGTGCCCCATTGGGATTGGCGACATATACATCCAGAACGGAACCGCCGAAGTTCCTATATACTGGGCCGTTGCGTGGATTGCCGCCGGGAGGATAGATTGGGTACGATCCCGGCGGTAGGATCGACACCTTGAAGACTTCCCCATGAACCCCGTTGAGTCCGAAGATCGGACGCGTTTGTCCAATTCCCGGCGGTGTGATCGACTGCATCATAAAGGTCGTGAACCCCCATGGTGTCGTATAGAAGTCAAGTTCGTGAGCGTTGGCTGTGAAGATGCCGGTGCCGGATAGATTGACTAAGCCGGCGGGGAACGACCCATCTCCGGGGTTTCCGGGGAATTTCACTGCTGCGTTTGCTGGTGAAATAATGGTCGGAACTAGATAGCTTAGCATCTTCTGCGGAAACGCTGATTGCGCGAGCGCCGCGGTAGGTGGGATAGCACCCACCGCGACGGCGCCCGTAATCAGGCGCCGTCGAGTGATGGTCATTACAATCTCCTTAGTTTATTCAGATAGTTGATCCGACTCGGGATCATTAATTGTGGCTATAGACCTGAAACCAAGCGATGAAAGGCAACCCTCCTGTACCCACTCCCCATTGGCCAGTGCCAACACCTACGAGGTAACCGTTCGTCATGGCGTGGACTATGGCCGCATAGGTTTCGTCAAAGTCAGGGTTAGGTGCATTACCGTATTGTGGATATAAATTATCAATCTCGTACCACGTTCCGCCATTGAGATCAGTTATGACATAAAGTACCTTCGTAGTGCCTGGTTCATCATAAAAGGCATAGCTTATAACGTGATCGGCTTTGGCCGATCCGATCGTAAGAGCTAGTGCGCAAACGCTAGCCAGAAGCGTTTTCATTTTTGATATCTCCATGTTTTGGGAAATTAAGGGGTTTTGTCCGGACCCCTCGAAACCGTTTTAGTAAGCGACGTTTATTTATTGGCCTTCTTTAGGCGGGAAATTGAGATTTAGGAACGTAGGTAATCCGCCGCCGCAGTTTGATGGTGCGGTTGCGGGATCAAGACCGACCAACTGACCCTTGCCTGTCAAGATTGCCTCTTGATAAAGAGGCCCGGCTTGCTGGCTACCGCCCATGCCATAGCGCTGAACAGTGCCATCCGATCGCACTAGGTCGAATGCCACACAGCCACCTACTGCCAAACCGCCTTGAGCTCCGAGTCCTACATGGACATTGTTGATTGTGCCCTGATCGGCGTAGGCTGGGAACGTCAACGCTCCGATCGCCAGCATAGCGCTGGCAAATAAAGCTTTTTTCATTTGTCTCTCCTGATTTTGTGCAGATCCGCTGCACGCGGTAATTTAAACGGTTATTTTAGGGAGCGCCGGGAGTTACGTGAATTAAAATGCCGAGTTCTCCGCCGGGAGTGGCAATCGTTTGGCTTTGCAGCGTTCCATTGTGGTCTTTATAAGCGTGGGAGTTGTCATTGTAAGCGAAGGCACCGGGACATGCCGTTACGCCACCTGTTGAATTGCCTTGAATGCTGACCCAAGCGAGCAGATCACCAGCGGTGACGTAGAAATGCGCTGTATTGAAATCGCCTGTACCGCCAACCTTGGCTGTGGAGCTGGCTATCAGATCGCCGCTGTAGCTGGATAGCGTAATTGGATTGTTGACGAGATCGATACCGGTCCACCCGCTCGCGGCCCCGAGATCGTATAACCCGATTTCCGGATAGGCGGTAGTGTCTGTGGTGCTGTAGGAACTATTCTCACAAAGCCAATTCTGACCTTGCTCAACAAACATATAATCGACATAACCGGAGTTATCGACGACCGCAGTACGATAGACAGAGCCTGGCGCCCACATATTGCCCGGTCCCATGCCGGGAATAATATAGCCATAGTTGTCGGCTAGCGCAGGCATGGCAAGCCCGGCCGCAAGCAATCCGGCGCTCGCTAACATGAGGTTTTTCATCTTCTCGTCTCTCCTGATTTTGTGCAGAGCCGCTGCACGCGGGGAACTAGGCGCAACGCTTCTCTTGGTATAGCTGCCCGAGATAAGCGCGGCGATCTTCAAGTGCGGCCGCATCAGTGCTAGCCGCGCCCTTTAGATCCATAGCGAACCATATAGGCCAGATTAGAATGCCCACGAGTCCGGCAGCGACGTTCTGCGCTACCTTGCCACCTTGCTCGGAGGCAAGATCGGCCAATCGCCTGTCTCCCGCCGCTAGCTCGGCGCGAATGGTGGCGCATGATGCTTGGTTATCTTGCGGTTGAACCAATGGCACGGGCGCCGGATCGCGTCCGGCGCATGCCGCGACTAATGCCGCAGCGCATATAGCTGTAAGTTTCATAATCTCCGCTCCTATGGCACGGGTTCCGGCAATACCAATGCTCGGCGATGGTTTTCGAGGAGTCTGATTAGCTCATCTAATTGAACAGGGTCATAAGTGATCCATGCTAGCGGCTTTTCCTTGATTATAAGGGTCAAAATGACAGCCGATTGATCGGATTTGGTCTCTATATCAATCCAGTTTTTCATTTCGGTTCGCTCCAGCTTGGGTTAAATATCGCGATTGGTCATGAGGCTGATATGCCAGCGGCCATCGTTCATTTGCCAGACGTACCAGTTTCCAGGGTGAGCTTGGAGCTTTCGCGCTTCCCGCGCGCCCTCCTCGGTCTCGTAACCGCGTTCAGATGCTTTGAACGCGTCGCTCTTGAAGTAGCCTTCCGGATAATACGTCATAGTCTCCGCTCCTATGTCCGCTATGACGGGCCAGAAGCGCGGCGGAAACGCGCGTGTCGGGATGCATGCCCTATCTGGCCCGATGCTATTATGCTGTGAAGTTGCTCACAGCCATCCGGTGGAATTTCTGGCCACGAGAAAGGAAATCGCCTGTTCGCGTGTGTCGTAGCGCGCAAAGCTATGCGTGCAAACGTACTCGAATTGCCGAATACCGATTTCCGAGACGGTACCTTTATACTCACCATCTACGTACACAGCCCAGTCTCGCTCGCCACGTTGATTAATCTCAATCATGAGTTCTGCTCCTGGTTACGAGCTTGGCGTCAGTGTTCGTTACGCTGCGACGCTATTCTGGAACTTAGTTGCGATGGCAGTTGACACCGCTTCCGCTATTAGCTGGCGATAACGATTACGCCCTTCGCCGACGCTCATCCAACGCCATTCTGGGAACCGGCGAGATGTATCGTTGTCTCGCAGCTCGCAAACCCACGACAGCTTAAGGGCCACGCAAAGGCTAGCGAACAAATCTCCTGGCTCGTGCGAGTTATCGGTTTCAGCCCGCTTGTGTACGAGTTTGAGCGTCTTCAACATCCTGCTGGCATCATCAAGATCAATCGAATAGACATCGCGATATTCGATATCGTGGCCGATGAAATGGATGTCGTCAGGCGATTTCGCATATTCTGCGCTGACAAACCCATCCATCCCGAGACCCTGCATTTGAAGACCAACTAGGTGTTTCGGCTCGTTATCCCGATACGCGCGATATTGATCATCGGACGATATGCCAAGCGGCTGATCCTGCCTATCACCCGAATGCTCGCGACGCATGACCATCGCGCTCACATGATGGCAGCCGTGAGAATACCTGGTGTAAATCTGCAAGCCATAGGTGATTTTGTCTGTCATTTGGGTTCCGCTCCCGAATGCTAGGGGTTATCGATTTAGACCGCGACGACGCAGTTCTGCTGTCAGCGTCATAGCATGTGTTGGCATGCCGCTATCATCCCATAGTCCTGGGGATGTCCAGAAATTGCACCACGAACCTTCGTAATAGACGCAGGAATGTGGAGCAGAAATATCTAGCTTCCATACCTCATAGGTTCGCCTGGCTTGTTCGCCCTTCCGAATTAAAGCGCTAAGGCGAAAAGGATTAGGAAAGCAAGCGCCGCTATAACTCCTCCGCCAAGCGACGCTAAGCCATCGCTACCGTTGCCTATGGCAGAACGATCGTAAAGCTTGTGTGATTTTGGTCGACCTTGTGGAATACCGCCTGCACTCGTCATTTGATTTGCCTCTCTGAATGAATGGGTTACGACCGAAGAATGAGGGGATTACAATTCATAGGTTTCATCACTGAGCAAATACGGTTCGCGCTCGAATCGAGCTTGTGCCGTGAGCGCACGTAACGCGCTAGTCCGTGTTTCAAATGCGGTTGTCATAGACGTCCAATAGCCGGAGATATTCGACGTTGCGCGGGCTTGATAGCCGCATCCCTCGCCATCAGTCCAAATGCGGCCGATAAGATGTCCGTTAATCCAGACGTTTTCGCAGAGCGCATCGCCATCATCGAATGTGATTTCAGTTGTAGTATCAACCATGTTCCACTCCCTCAGGTGCATATGCGCGATCGAGCGTCGCGAACGACGCGATAAACGCTGATCGCCATCATAATAAGCATCGGTCCTAGGATGCTGCTGTAGAAGGCAATATCGTTCATAGGGTTTCGCTCCTAAGCTCGTCAGGCGCCGACTCATACGGCGCTACCCTAAGTGCCATTTGCATTGGGTTGCTGGCCTTCCCGATTCAGTTTGGCGATCGCGTCTCGCCCTCGACCATGAACATAAGGACGCTTTGTCCGTAACGCAATCAGAAATAATCCTATGGGAACCTCACGGAGAACGAATCCTACGTTCTCCCGCGTATTCCCTGAGCCAAATTGCTGCATGTTCCCGAATCGTGCTCAAAACAGCCCTAAATTGTGCCGTTGAATAGCGGTTTCGACGCGCTATCTCAGCCTTTATGGAGCCGATCGAAGCAGCTCATATCAAGCGTCGAGAGATGCGTTTATCTCAGGCTAAATTCGCCCGAAAATTCGGTCTGATCACGATCACCTACGCGCAATGGGAACGCGGCTCACGAAAGCCCGATCGAGCCGCAAACGTGCTACTCGCGACCATCTGCCAATTCCCCCACGTCGTCGAACTCGCGGTGAAACAATGCTCGGAAGAATGAAACAGATACACCAAGAGCGTCAAGACTATGCGCTTGATCTGCAACGCCAAGGATACACGCTATCAGACATAGCCGCGCGCATCGAACGCCTCGATGGCGATGGATGCGTCTCACTCAAACAAGCGCACATGCTCATCCTCAAAGCCAAGGACCGCGAGACCATGCGCCAAATGCAAGCCGAAGCGAAAATCCGCCCAAATGAGCATAACACCTACCCCCTAACGCTAAGAGACTCTGAGCCAGATACAAACGCATGCCAAAAACGCCGACACATAAAGAAAGAGGAGAGGGACACACAAACCAGGGCGCAGCGGCAAACGAAAACGCGCGCATCAAGCCTAACAGACACGTAATCTGTTCCTTAGCGAGCGATATCAAGCACGTAGGTGGCGAGATGGCCAAATTGTCTCTAGCCTGTCCCTAGTTTTTGGCCGCGAGGGCGGAGTGCCGGGGGGAGGGGGCAATCGTGGGCTCTCCCGCTCCATCGACGTCCCCCGCCTGTGTGTCGCGACTCAGATTTTTGAAAATTTTTGGGGATTTTGCGGAGCGGTGTTAGGTTTTGGTTAGTGTATGTGGTTTGGGTAGAAAGGCTTAGGAATTGGCGCATTTTGGCGGGATTCATGGGGCGGAGGTATCGCGGTGTTTGTTCTGCGGAGGGGTAGGGAACGGGTGGTGGGATTGTTCGTGCGAATGGGGGTGTAGGATCAGGGATGGGAAGCTACCGCGGCCGAAGACGGTGATGCGCGGCGGGGTTCCGGTGATCGAATGCTGTGATGAGCTACGGGCTGCGGCGCGGCTCGCGGGGGTGGTGAGGGTTCGTGACGAACCTGGTCGTGTCACGCAACCTGCCGAGTCTGTCACGCAACCTGATGAGTCTGTCACGCAACCTGATGAGTCTGTCACGCAACCTGCCGAGCGGAATTGTGCTAGGTGTGGAGTTGGGTTTGTGCCGAGGCACCCACGAGCGGTGTATTGCTCGGACGCATGTCGGCAGCAGGCTTACCGAGCGAGGGACGAAGGGTGATCAAGGTGATATGGGGGATGCCGAGCAATTCGACGGCGGAGGTTTTGGATTTGTATCCAGCGGATGGTCTGCTGGTGCGCCCCCTGAGGGAGATAAGTCTCTCCACGCCGCCGGGGGGCGCTTTTCTTAGGGAGGGAGTAGTGAGGCACGTAGAGTTGCAGATCGAGTGTCCGGACTGCAAGGGGTTGGGGAGGGTGCCTGCGGAGCCATGGCCGAAGTTTTGCGATCGGTGCAGCGGGAGTGGGAAGGCGCCGGCGATTGCGACTCCGGAGGGGATCATTCCGAAACCGAAACCTTGTTAGTAGAGTGATCTCGTGGTACGAGATGGGTATGCCGTCTTTTGCTGTGAGCGTGCGTGATGCGGCCTTGGAGATCTCGGCTGCGACGATAAGTTCGGTAGTACAGCAGATCCTTCAGAAGCTAGCGGCGATTGACGCGACATTACAGCAATTGGTGGCGGCGCCGTCGGTTGGGATGTTCAACCCGCCGGCGGGTCTTGTGAAATCCGTTCCGATGGAGGTTACGGTGAGTGTTTTAGAATTGGAAGTTGGTCAAACGGCGACGGGTACGCTGTCGTTTAGCGAAACGACTCCGCCTCAAGATGGGGCTGTGGTGAGTGACAGCCCGGCGGTTACGATCACTTTGGATGCCGACCTTATAACTTGGCATTGCCATGGGGTTTCGGTAACGACGGCGGCGGCGAATTGCACTTATACGGGGACGAGCGCGCCGCCGGATGTTGGCCCGGCGCAGGTGGCGCCGATGGTGGTGACGGTGGTTCCGGTTCCGGTAGCGGAGACTGGCGACTTCAATCCCCAAGGGGCGACGATCACTGGTCCGTAATGCCGAAGACGGAGAAAGTTTACAAACCGGAATTCCCGGAGCAGGCTCGGAAGATCCGTCAGATCCTGGGGGCGACGGACGCTGAATTGGGACAGTTCTTCGGGGTTACGGATAAGACGATTGGTCATTGGAAGGTCCGTTACCCGGAGTTTGCGGCTGCGCTGAAGTTGAGCAGGGCTGAGTCTACGAAGATTGTGGAGAGCCGGTTGTGGGCGCGGGCAACCGGCTACAGCCATCAGACTCAGAAAGTGGTGCCATCGAAGGATGGTCCCGTGGTCGTTGATTATGTGGAGCATCTTCCTCCGGAGACGGTGGCGTGTATTTTTTGGCTGAAGAACCGAGATCCCGAGAATTGGCGCGACGTGTGGAGGATTTCCGGTGACAAGGACAATCCGATCCGCGTCGAACACTCTTTAAGACGGGATCAGATGGCGCAGATGATCGAGGCCCGGTTCAAACTGATTGATGCGCCTACCTCCGACTCGTGAGGCGGCGATCTCCGCTTACGCGGAGATTATGGAGGAGGCCGCGAAGGGCGAGGACAGAGTCCAGCGTTTGTTGGAAGCGCAGCGTCAACTCGCTCTCGCGGATCTCTTCTTTCTTCTTGTGGGGGTTTTGGATCGGGGCGACGCGAACCGGGACTGGATTTTCGCCCGGTGTAGAGAAGTGCAGGCTGCTCCTAACGGCTATCTCGATCTCTGGGCGCGAGAGCACTACAAATCGACCATTATCACTTTCGCGCTGACGATCTTCGATATTCTGCATGACCCGGAAGTGACGATCGGGATTTTCTCGTTCAACCGGCCGACTGCGAAGGCGTTCTTACGGCAGATCAAGCGCGAGTTTGAGACGAACGAGCTTCTAAGGTCGCTCTTCCCCGATATCATTTGGCGCAATCCATCCCAGGAGGCGCCGAAATGGTCGGAGGAGGAGGGGATCATTCTGCGTCGCCGGGGCAATCCCAAAGAGAGTTCAATTGAGGCGTGGGGGCTCGTGGATGCTCAGCCAACGTCCAAGCATTTTCAGATAATGATTTATGATGATGTCGTGACCCGGGATACGGTTACGCATGGAATGATCCCGAAGACGAACGAGGCATGGGAAGCTTCACTCAATCTCGGCACCGAGAATGGGGTATCACGTTACATCGGCACGCGATGGAATTTGAACGATACCTATCGGTTGATCCTCGAAAGGGGCGCTGCGATCGAGCGGCGCCATCCTGTGACGAAAGAAGGCACGGCTGAAGGTGAGCCAGTCCTATGGACGAGGGAACGGGTGGCGGAGCGCCGTAGATCGCAAGGCCCATACACTTTCGCGTCACAGATGCTTCTAGATCCAACCGCCGATAGAACCCAAGGCTTCCGCGACGAGTGGCTGCGGTATTACCGCGCCGGACGGGACGCGAGCTTTAGCCGGATGACGAAATATATTTTGGTCGATCCGGCGAGTGCGAAGAAAGCGACGAGCGACTACACGGCGATGGGAGTTGTCGGGTTGGGCGAGGACGCAAACTACTATTTACTTGACGCGATCCGCGACCGGCTCAATCTGAAAGAGCGTGGCGACGCGCTGTTTGCCTTGCATCGGAAATGGAAACCGAACGGGGTAGGATACGAGAAATACGGTATGCAGGCCGACATCGAGTATTATAAGGAGCGGATGGCTGACGAAGCGTATCGTTTCGAGATCACCGAACTTGCGTGGATGCCGACCGACCATTCGAAACCCGATCGAATTCGCCGATTAGTCCCGCTCTTCGAAGCTGGAAGATTCGTTCTCCCCGAGAGAATAGCGAGGATCGATTACGAAGGCCGTCCGGTCGATGTCTTGGCTCAATTGCTCGATGAGTATCGGGCATTCCCCGTCTCGTTGCATGACGATCTCTTGGATATGCTTTCGCGCATCACCGACCCGAGCCTAAGAGTGGTTTGGCCGAAGCCCCAAGAGCAGCAATCCGTTCTCCCGCCGCAACAAAGCTATGATCCGTTTGGCTCCTATCGGGGTATCGCGCGGCAGAGAGATTATGATCCCTTCCGCCAGAGGACGATGCATTGATTGTCATTCGTGAGATCGATCCCGAGGAAGATGGGTGGGTCAAGATTGGTCCTACGGTATGGCGCCGAGCGGATGGGTCTCTATTTCAGTTTCCTCCTGGGGTAAAACAGAAATTAGCTAAAATGGAACGCGTATCGGGGGTTCTTAATCTGATGGGGAGGCGGTCATAGGGGCGATATTTGGCGGCGGTCCCAGCATAGCTGCTCCTCCCCCGCCTCCTCCACCTCCCTCTCCTCCCTCACCCAGCACGGCGACGGTGGGAGCTGCCGGAGCCGCATCGCAAGCGGCGATGACCGCGGCTGCCGGTGCTGGGTTCAATCAGACGCTCCTGACCAGCGGCCAGGGTGCCGCTACTCCGACGACGGCCGGGAAAGCATTGACGGGCCAGTGAATGGCTGAGCCGTTTTATCAACGGGCATCGCCGTCACTCTTAGCCTTAACCCCGGCCGATCCTCCTCCACGTAGGCCGGTCCCGAACGAGAATTGGAATGTCCTATATCAGCATCTCGAATCGCGGATCGCGGCGTTCTATACCTGGCGCCTATCGTGGTGGGAGGCGCAGGGCGAAATCGCGCGCTATGAGTTACCCTATCGATGGCATGCTTTCATCACTGCCAATACATTTGATCGAGGGTTGCGTAAGGATAATCTGATCGTTGATGAAACGGCAACTATTGCCGGGCGGGTCTGCGCTGCGGGCATGATGTCAGGGTTGACGGACCCTGATCGCCCGTGGGTGAGCCTAGGGCCAGCGATGCCAAATATCGAAATCGATCAAGCTGGCCAGCAATGGCTCGACGACACGGCTGATGCTCTTCGCTATCTGCAGGCGCACTCGAATTTCTACGAGAGTCTAGCTGTCGCCTATGAAGATTTGGTGTTCTTCGGCAACGGGGTAACGATTGATTACGAGCATGACGCCAACGGGCTTCACTGCGTAAACTACTGCGCTGGAGAGTATTTTTTGGGTGTCGGCTTCGACTTCTCCGATTTGGTGTTGTATGCCGAGTTCCGCTTGACAGTTGGGCAAATTGTCGAGCGCTTTGGGATCGAGAAATGCCCTGATGAGATCCGCCGGATGTGGGCGCAGAAGGGTGGCGCCTTAGAGAATGAATTCATTATCGGGCACGCGATCGAGCCAAACTTCCCAGTGCGCGGGCCGGCGGGTCAAGAAGTGGGGGTTGTCAAAGGGGGGTTTACCTGGCGCGAAATCTTCTGGCTTCGAGGAAAGGCTGGCGACGGGCCGCTCTCGGAGGCGGGGTTCCGCGAGATACCTTTTAGTAATATGGGATGGCATCGCGTCAGCAACGATCCGTATTATAGAGGACCAGGTTCCGATGCGCTCGGGGCTACGATCCAACTACAACTAGAGACGGCACGTCAGGCGGAATTGATCGAGAAGATCGCCCGGCCATCGATGGCGTTCGATATCCAGCTGCAAAATCAACCGACCTCGACCCGGCCGGATGGGATCACTTGGGTCAACACGGCGACCGGGAAACCTTTGGCCTATCCGATCTATGAGCCCCCCGCGGCGGCCGTGGCGCCGATCACGGAAAACCTCGTACAGATCCGACAACGCATAGAGACCATTTTCTATAACCCGTTGTTCCGCGCGATCGAGATGCTCCGGCAGGAAGTGCGTGGCAACGTCACCGCGACCGAGATCGATGCGTTGAAGGCCGAACAATTAATGCAGCTCGGGCCGGTGATCGGCCGTGTCTACGAGGCGATTCGGGGGCGCATCCGCAGGCAATTGGCGATCATGCACCGAGCCGGATGGATCAAACCCGTACCGGAGAGCCTGCGCCGCACCCCTCTCAAAATCGATTTCATCTCGATGCTGACGATGGCGCAACGCGCCGCGGCGACTGCGGCAATTACCAGGGCGTGGGCGTTCGCCGAGAACGTGAACCCATTGGCTCCTACCGCGCATCTCAATCTCGATCCGGATGAATCGGTACGTGAAATGGCGACACTATTAGGTGTGCCGGCGCGCATCGTGCGGGCGCCGGCGATGGTCAAGAAACTCCAAGCCCAAATGGCTCAACAGGCGCAACAGGCACAAGCCGCGCAACTCGCGATGGCCGGCGTCGGGGCGGCCAAGGGACTTTCGGAGACACAAATCGCACCGAATAACGCGCTCGGCGCCTTGGTAGGTGGCGGGCAACAAGGAGGAGCATGATGCCGATAGACGTGCCCTATTCCCTGACAATAATGTTCCATGGGGTGAATCATAAGGTTGTGCTTTGGTTCCGCTCCGAGAGTGCCGCTATAGAGGCGTGGACAGGGTATATAAAGGAAATGGACTCAAAGCGGGGTTATGACAATTGGGTTGACCCTTATCTGCAAAGCGATCGCGGGGCACGCGTCTATTTGGGCTATCCGGGAGGAATATTTCAGGCTGTCATTCTGGAACCAGCAATTCAAACATGAGCCGGGAGCCCGAATTTATTACCAAACACCTGGACGCGTTGAGGGTGGCGGAAGAGTGCTGCGAAACGCTGAAGATGAACGCCGTTGAGCCCGCACCAAGGGGGGCCGTTTACGCAAAATTGGTTCAAGCAAACAAGGAATTGGAGGGCACTTGCCGGCAGATGTTCCACTGGCGCGGCGATGACGCCAGGTGGTTGAGGTTAGGGAGCCTTTATGCCAAAGCCCTCAAGGTGATGGCGCGACTCTATCTTGGTGAGCGCTGGGAAGAATTCGGGGATCTAGCGTATATCTATAGAATCGGCTTTCGCCGGCTGATGAATCTGGCCGAGCGTCCAACGGGTCGTGGAATCGAGAAATTCATCCTCCCTGGCGACATCAGTCCGTGGTTTGAACCGAAGCGAATAATCCATTGAATAGCGCTTCTCCGCGAGAGGATGATGCTAATCGGGTACGCGATTTCGATGGCTCCGATCGCACGCAGGATGATGAACAAAAGAAAGACGTTGAAATTCGCCGCGTTCGGCGCGAGAATTTCCTGGTCCGTCTACTTAGCGATCCTGACGGGCGCGAATGGATTATGGAGTTGATGCGCGACTGGAATGTTTTTGGGCCGATGCAATCGGCGACAACGCCAACGGGACATCCCGATCAGATAGCGACGGCATTTCTTAGCGGTCTCTCTAAAGCGGGATGGCGGATTTGGGCGGAGTTGGATGAAGCCTCCCCCGAATTAGCCTCAGCAATGCGCCGGAATAAATAATGTCCGAAGCCCATCCCGAAGCTGTCCCAGAGACGCCTGCTCCCGTAGAGCCTCCGGTTGTTACTCCTGTTGTGCCATCTGTGGAACAGCCGGTCATTTCTCCTACCGAGCCACCCGCGGAGTCTGTTACACCATCTGAGCCACCGGTCGCTCCCGCAGTCCCATTCGAGCCGACGAAAGCGACCGGCGATCTTCTTGGGAAACCACCGGAAGCAGCACCAGAACCTGAAGCAATACCCGAAGCTGAACCGGAAGCAGCACCAGCACCTACTCCCGAATCGATCACCTATGATTTAAAGTTTGCCAAGGGACTTAATGTCCCGGCAGACGATCCTCTACTTGCTAGGTTCACCCAAACCGCGAATGAATTACGCTTGGCGCCTGAAAAAGCGCAAAGCCTGGTTGATCTTTACGGCGAAGCTGCAACCAACTATGCTCGCAATCTCGAACAGAGCCTCGTTCAACGGCAATTCGATGTTTTTGCGAATACGGTCAACGCTTGGAAAGAACAGTCGGAAAAAGAACCCGAATGGGAAAACCGCTTCGAAACCGTTCTCCATGACGCGCGTCGGGCAATCGATCTCTTCGGCGGGACGCCAGAACAGGCACAAGAGACGAGAGAAATGCTTCTCTCGTCGGGTACGGGTAATCACCCGGCGGCGATCAGGCTACTTTATAACGCGATCAGCCGCTTCGAGCGATTGGAGGCTACCTTACAGGCCGAGGGTTTTGCCGACCGCCCGGCGATCCAACGCGCGCTTGCTGATTTCCGCAACCCGCTTCGCGAAGCCCGACCTGGTCCGCGGCCAACCCCGACTCCGGTGATGGACCCTTTGCACCCAGCCGATCGGCGTTACGGTATAGGAAGAGAGTAGACAGCCCACATAGATTGCCGCTTGGGCAACGGCTTTCCGGCAGCGTCGCGAGACGCCGCTCTCCCTAGATGGAGCCCTACTAGATGGCGACTGGTTCGCAACTTAGTCTGATCGACCTAGCCCGACGCACCGACCCGAGTGGGGAGGCGGCCGAGATTGCTGAGCTTCTATCCATGGCGGACGAGATTTACGATGATCTCGTATGGAAAGAAGGCAACACTAATACGGGCCACGTCTTTACCGTGCGAACCTCGATTCCGCAGGGATGGTGGCGTTTCATCGGGCAAGGCGTGCCGATGGCGAAGACCACTACTGCGCAGGGCCGGGTCAACACCGGGATGCTTGAAGAGAACTCGACTATTGACCGCAAACTCTTGGAAATGGCTGGGGGCTCCCGCGAGCAGAACCGGATGCGTTACCAGGAAGACAACGGCATTCTCGAAGGCATGGCGCAGAACATCGCCGGGCAATTCTTTTACGGCAATCAGCCGGCCAACCCAGCGTCGTTCTCGGGATTTTTCACGGCATTCTATAATACCGTGAACCCGGCGAATTCCCCGGTCGCGGCAAATGTTTTCGACGGCGGAGGCGTGGGAACATCCAACGCTTCGCTGTTCCTTGCCGGTTGGTCCCCCAGGTCGATGTACGGCGTTTTCCCGAAGGGCGCCAAAGCTGGTTTGACGGTTGAGCCGCTCGATTATGTGCAGCTCGCTTACGACTCGCTAGGCAATCCCTATCGAGCAGTCGTCACGTGGTTCCGGCAGGAAGCGGGATTGTGCGTCGAGGATTGGCGGTGGGGATGCCGGTACTGTAACCTCGACGTGACGAACGCCGGTCTGGGTGGCCCGAATGCGGCGGACATTTACGCGACCATGCGTAAAATGGTCCTGCGTTTGCCCAAGATGGCGCGCAATATCAGCGGCATCACCGAAACAGATGCGCGAGCCGAAGCGGGTCTCGTCGTGCGGCCGGCGTTTTACGCAAACCGCACTGTGCGCGGGTACATGGATATCCAAGCGATCCGTGACAGAAACGTCCTGCTTGGCCCCCGCGACTATGCCGGCGGCCCGGTGACAGATATCAACGGTGTACCTCTACGTGTCGTCGACAAGATGCTTTCAACGGAAGCGAGGGTTGTCTAAATGGCTATACTCGACAGCCAGCTCACACTTTCGAGCAATCAAAGCCTTGCCATTGCGGCGCCAGGCGCCCCATCAACTGGCATCATCGATTTTGCTGGCGTTGGTGTCGGCAATGCGCCGCCGAACTGGTTTGGGGTTTCAAACGCGGTGTTTGGCGAGGATATCGGCATCGGCGACGGGGTAAGCCCGCCGAAGATCATGTGCATCATCGGCACGGCGTTCGCTGGTTCGGGCGCCACGCTGAATGTCCAATTGCAGGAATCGATCGATAGCGGCGTAAGCGGGACTCCACCCTATAGCCCGAACGCCTGGACGACGATTGCCGAGACCGGCGCCTTGACCGTCGCTCAGCTCGCTGGAGCGCTCACAGGCAATCTTCAAACACAAAAGATTGCCGAGTTCACGATCCCACCACGCGCGCCGGGTCAAAACCTTCCGCGGTTTTTCCGGCTCAATTATTTGGTTGTGAACACCTTCACTGCGGGCACGATCGCATATGCGGGTATAGCGACCGGGTTGGATGATACTCCGACCTATCCCGCGAGCTACTGAGCCTGATGGCGGGTAGGATGGTTCAATCCGAAATTCGTCTCGGCCCGCTTCGGCCCGCCTCTCCACCTCCAGAATTGGCACGTGATGGGGTGGTGGAGCGCGATCGCGCCGAAGAAAACGCCACCGGTGGATTGCCTGAAGAGCCTTCGGACGCAGATCTCGGCATCGGGCAACAAGATAATGAGATCGGCCCTCAAATTGAGGCGCTGGTTGAGGCTGCGGTGCGCAAGCGTCTGGCTGAACTAGGCGCGGCACCTCCTGATCCGAACAATGCCACCATGATGGCGTTAGTCACGGCAATCGAACGCTCTACATCGGTTCACGCGGCGCAATTGCCGGGCTATCACAAACCTTTACCCGCTGATGAAATAGACCGGCGCGCGCAAGGGTTTGTTGATATGCAGGCGTTGATCGATAAAGCCCGCAGAGATGGCGATGAATTGCGGTATCGCTTGGTAGGGCAGCCGTTGTTCGCGGGAGAGATCGAATATCGGCCGGGCAGCGAAATCGTCACTTTTCTCTATCCAAACGAGCATATGCAGCCGCTGACGAAAGCCGCGACTGCTGTTCATCGAGCATTCATGCAATGGATCGGAGGTCCGCAACAAGGGATTGCCGAGCGAGTCTATGAGGCCGAAATAGAGCGGCGGCAGCGCGGGCAGATTCCGGGAACTACACCATTCCAGAGGGCGGGCTTGCCCGAAAACTCGCCGGTGCAGATTGTTGCCGATCCTCCCGAGGAACGTAAGTTCGATCCGCGCTCCCCGCCTCAGGCTGCGCATGAGATCGCCACATCGGCGCAGCCGTATCGGATCGATTGATATTGAGGTTCTCTCGCGCAATCCCGGCTATAGCGGCGGCGGTTGTCACTGCCGGCATTGTTGCGAGCATTTCGGTACAATCGGCGCAAACAATAACTACGCCTTTTTCGACTGCCATCGTCGTCACGTCATGCGGGACTGCCCCATATTCATCTGGGCAATGGCCATACACGGCCCTAACCCAAGCGCCGCTTACGGAAGACGTGAATGGCAACCTCTGCACCGGCGCGACTTTCAGCGGAACGATCACGGTCGGTACCGTAGCTCAGGGGGCTAAAGGCACCGACGCTGCGGCCGATTCCTGGTATGTCCAGCCTGGCACGGGGGCGGTCTTTCCGATTTCGGCTACCTCACTTCCGCTCCCGGCATTAGCCGCTACGAGCACACTGCAGACGACCGGAAACACTGCGCTAACGACGATCAACACCACGCTCGGCTCGCCGATGCAACAGACGGGCGGTACGGTTGCGGTCACGACGAGTGATCCATGTACGAGTGCGGCTAAGACTAACGTGGCGATCGCGACCAGTTCGGGGAATACGCAACTCGTCGCCGGAAGCGCAAGCAAGAAAGTCTATGTCTGCTCTTATCATGTGCTCGCGGCCACGGCGGCGGTAGTTAGCTTGATCGAAGGAACCGGAGCGGCGTGTACGACAGCGAATGAGGCAGCCGTCTGGGGCTCAACCACAGCGGCGAGCGGCGAGAGTTATGCGGCGAACGGGGGTATGGCTTACGGGAACGGAGCCGGGACTGTCGGCGTGACGGCGACGGCGGCAAATGGTATCTGTCTTCTTCAATCTGGCACCGCGGCGCTGGCGGGGAATTTGACCTACGTGCAGCAATGAAAGGCTTCAGGTGAAACACCGCATTTTCTTGTTTGCCCTCTTGCTCCCCATAGCGGCCGAGGCGCAAACCCAATTTCAATTCCAGACGACACCTTGGCAAGCCTATGCGCCGGGTAGCGTACAATGTGGCCAAGCTTTTGGGGTGAGCCTCGCGGCCACGGGCGATAAGATCATTCCGATCTCGGCACCAAGCGTCCTGAATGGCGGTGGCAGCTACTATATCGACAAGGTCATCTACGCGAACGCCAACGTCTCCCTCAGCTCGGCTGCGGCCGGGATTTTCACCGCCGCAGGTGCCACGGGTGTTACGGTTGTTGCCAACGGTGTGCTCTCGACGTTGACGGCCGCCGCACTCAACGCTGCCGGCAGTGCCTATTCGCCAACCGTCGCGGCGACCACCGAGGCATTCAACCTCAGCCAAGTGTATTTCAACGTCGGAACCAGCCAAAGCGGGGCTACAGTAGATGTTCGGATTTATTGCAAGCCGCTTTACGGAGGCCCGTCGAACCCTAACTGAACCTTCTTTGGAGTCCTACTATGCAATTCCGTAAAATAGCCGCTATGGGAGCATTCGCACTGATGCTCGCCGGCCCGGCTTTTGCCCAACTCAACCCGCCGGCATCCAATCCCGGAAAGGTGACCCAGACCGATCTCGTGCCGATCGTACCAGGTGGGGCGCCGTCAGCAGCGCAGCCGTTTGTGAATCCAGGACAGATTGGCGCTATGCTGAACGAGCAGGACGCGGTCCCGGTGACCGGGTTCTCGATCACTCCGCTCAACACTACATCGCTGCTTTTCCTGAACCCTGCGACCACGCCGCTTGCGACGGGCACGGTCACGATGCCTGCCAATCCGGGGAGTGGGCAGGAATTCTGTCTCCTTGATAGTGGAGTCGTGACCACCTTGACCGTATCGGCCAACACCGGGCAGTCGCTCGTTGGGACGGCGGTCGCAGCCACGGTGGCGGGGACCTCCTATTGCTGGCGCTACATCTCGCTGACAAGCACATGGTATCGACTCCAGTGAGTGGAGCGCCCCCAAAAGGGGCCAGCTATTATGAGGATCATGCCGAGGCGCAGTTTGATGGGATGGTTATTCGACTCGTCATCTGGCGGCGGCGTATGGATGAGTTTGTAGTGCTTACCCCGACCGCCGCGCGGGCTCTCGGCGAGGATCTCGTGCGCAAAGCCGATGAGCTTATCGCACGGGAGAGCGGAGATGCCGAGTAGTAGTGAAAAACAAGCACGCTTTATGGCGGCGGCAGCTCATGATCCGGCGTTTGCCAAGCGGAACAAGATCTCGCAATCCGTAGCAAAAGAATTCAATAAAGCCGATACCGGAACACAGCTTCTCTCTGATGCGGAGAAGCGCAGCGACGAGAAGGCAAGCCGACGCTATCGCGACCGAAATGAACGTCAAGGAGTTGGGTGATCTGCTATGAGCAAATCCAAGGTTGATGATGTACAGGTCGATGATCCACTTGCGGAGCTTCCTCGTTATCGAGCCACATGGACCGTTGGCGCGGTCAAGATCGAAGATGCGAAACCGGAGCCTACGGGTGGGTCTCTTTTGATCCTCGAAGGCTTTCTTCCCCATACCGTGCCAGCCACGGTTGCTCGCTCCGGGGACGTGGACAAGGGGGATTATCTCGTGATCCTGGCGGACGGCACGCAGATGGTGACTTCGGCGACCCTGTTTCTCAGAAGTTACGAACTAGTTGAGTCAACAAAGCCTGCCCAACGTGCTGACCCTGATTGATCAAGCTCGGAAACCAGCGATGGCCGAACGTCGCCACAAATGGAATCCCGGAGGAGAGCGGGGTAAATTACACCGGGAGTTAGGGATCTCTGAAGATGAGAAGATCCCGCAAGATCGGCTCGCGGCTGCCGCTCATTCGAGTAATCCCGAGATCCGCCGCGATGCGATCCGCGCTCAAACGATGGAAGGCTGGCACCACGGCGGAGTCGAGCGGCGTTACAACCGAAAGAGCAAGTGATGGCTGAGGAAAAGACTGGTTCGGAACGCCGTTATGCCAAGCGCGAAGAGCGCGATTCTGGCGAGAAGCGCGGTGATGGCGAAGGCGGTCACAAAGAGATGGAAGGCCGGCACGCGGACGAGCGGGAGACCGAATTCAGAACACAGCGCCGCGAGCGCATGGATCTGCACGGTCAACACCGCGGCGAGCACGACGCGCTTCACAAACGGCAGATGGAACGCATGGAGGCGATGAACCGGCGCCATATGTCGGAAATGGGCGGGGATCAGCCGATGGCCGCTGAGAACGCCTCGGCAGAACCTGGAGAGGGCGGCGGTGCAGGCCCTGCGTAAACATCAGTCGATGGAGTACGACGACGAGGAGAAGATCGATCGGATGCTCGGGATGGGCGCTCCGCCAGATGTCCCGGATTATCCGGAGGGCCTGAGCTTCTCGATCGATAAAGACGATCTCAGCAAGATCTGCGAAGGCGAGCCAAAGCCTGACGCGACATTACACTTCGGCGCGATGGGGACGGCGATCGGCGTCTACCGAGACCGCGAGAATGTGCGGATCGAGGTTGAGTTGAGAGAAATGGCCGGTCCCGATGGAGAATTCGTATCGCTCGATCGGCCGGTAGCGATCCGCCTGTGTGACGGAGATTGCGAAAAGCTGGATCTCGATGATGACTGCGAGAAGGGAGATACGATCCATTTGATCGGCACGGCTCGTGTTGAGAGCACAGACAGCCCTCAATGGGGTGGCGACACTGTGCGCCTGCAGATCATCGAAATGGATGTTGAGGACGAGAGTCAGGAGACCCGACGCTATGGCTGAGGCGGTCTTTCACAAGGAACTTGATAGCAACCATCCGCGGGCGACGCATATCGAACGGATCAATGGCGGCGGTAACCCCGCCTATATCCCCGGTTTGTCACCATCAGGCTGGGAGCGCCCTCGACCTGTTGAGGTTGAGGAAGTTCCTGATAAGAGACGTCGGAAATGAACCGAGGGGGCATCACGCCGCGCCCTGAGAACGCGATTTCCTGGCAGAACCCGTTCCGTCCGGCGCCGCCCTCTCCACCTATCAGCGCTGGTCTCGGCTCGCCCGCGTTATTTTTCGCCGCCTTGTTTGCAGGCTGGCCCTATCGGTTTCTTCCGGAAACCTAAATGCAGGGTACGCTCAGGATTACCGATGCGAACGCCACGCCGCAATCGCTCGTGGAGACCGTCACCGGCACAGGCGCGCTAATCCCGAACGTCATCCTGACTGATGCCACGGGCGGTCTAGCTACCACGGATGGGCTCGGCAACCTCGCAACCGAGGCTGGCGGCGTCAATTCATCACTGAATCTCTCGACCGCCGTCGTCATCAAAGCTGGGCCAGGACGAGTACGTAGGGTTATCGTCAACGCCCCAGGCGGAACATCTGGGGCATTTACGCTCAATGACTGTTCGACAACCGGGGCGGTATCGTCGGCTAACCTTGTATGGACGTTGCCGTATAACGCAGCCGATAATCTTGCGGGCAAAATCTTCCCACTCGATTGGCCATTTAAAGTTGGCGTCGTCTTATCGGCCGTGCCTGTGGGCGGTATCTGCGCAATTTCCTGGGACTGAGCAGATGAAGATCAGATTGCCCTTGGCTCTACTGGTCGGAGTTTTGCTCCATACCCCGGCATGGGCGCAGAGCGTGCTGCAAGCCGGACCAGCGATCGGCGGTCATGTGCCGATGTACCAGCTTGGCCCAGGGCAGGGCTTCGCTGCCGTCGTGGATAGCGGGTTTGCGAGCGGACTTAGCGCTTCAGGAACGCAGACCGGAGCCGGGCTTAGCGAATTGCTACAGGTCAATCATGATCCTGGGAGCGGCCCATTCGGCACACACGTAAGCTTACTTGACGCACCGATAAATAGCACAAATGGCTATCATGCGCTGAGTTTCGATGCTAACGCTTTGGGCGGCGGTTTGTTGTCTTACAACGCTTTCGGGGGCGCGGCGCCACTCCCATTACAATGCGATATCAACGGAATCGTATCGCAATGCGTTGGGGCTACGGTTACGGGGCTACCTGCGGTTCCAAATAACGCCGCTCTCCTTTTGGAGAGCACGGCAGGAGCCTCGGTCGTCTATCGTGAGGGCTTCACGATTCCAGGCGATAGCGGGGCCGCGATCTATAATTACTCTTCTGGCACATGTTCGTTGAACGGCGGCAATGGTGATAACGGCTCCCAAGTAAAGGCATCGGGCGGGGGTTGTTGGTTATTGCATATCCCCCCGGAAGGCGTCTTTCCGGGAGTATGGGGAGCGGTCGGCGATGGCGTGACCAATGATAACGCGGCCTTTACGGCAATGCTAAATTCCAATCCTGGCAAAGTTATCCTTGGATCGCACGAATATTGTATAACCGCATTGACTTTTAATTTCCCGATAACTGTGCAAGGCTCGGCGAGCGGCTCAGATAATGGCCCAGCCGATGGCGGTTTCGTGGCCTGTTCGGCTAATCCTACGATGCTGACCATAAATACGGGAGCAAATGGGAGTAAATTTGATAATTTCTCGGTCTCGCCAGGAACGAGCGGCAGCAATGCGACATCTGGGACAGCGATCGTCGACAATGCCGAGCAAACCGTTCTCACTCGCCTTGTGATTCTCAACGCGTGCCACGCATTGGACGAGAACGGAAATACGAATACTTATCGAGACTGGCGTATCACCAACCCTGCGCTGCAACCGAATTGCCGATTGGTGAGAATTGGCCCTGGGGCCGTTTCTATCGATGCAATGCTCTCTAATATAGCTATCGGTGCTCAGGCTGCTGCAGGACCGTCTTCCAACGGCACCGTGAATATCGGAACAGCCGGTTTCGAATTGCTAAACGAGGGGGGCGCTTACATCGGCGATAACGTGGAAGCGCTATATATGGACGTCGGGTTCATGGTCGATCCAGGGGCCGGCCAAGTCGTGGACGGCGGCTGGATAACGCATGCCGCGTTTGATACCGTCAACTTCTATGGGATTTATATAAACCCCACTTCCTCTAGCGCCCAAATTGGGCAGCTTGTTTTTGACCACACCTGGACAGGCTCGATTGGGCAGATCGGCGGCAGATATGGTCGTACTCCCGGCGTATCGGTGTTCAATCCGGCTGTTGGAGTGGAACTACTCAATACGGCCGGCAGCGGCAATGTGGGACACATTGCATTCGACGGACACCGGATGGAATTATCTGGAGCAATCGGCGTAGATGTCGGGGCAAATGTAGTCGACGTTAGATATATAAATGGCTTCGATTGCGGGGCCAGCTTTGAATCGCCGGGTGTATACGCCGCATATGAGATAGAATCTGGCGGGATGGGCCGGCATGACATCCTCAATAATACGATAGGCGGCACTTGTGATACCGCCGTCAGCACAGTGTTGACAGACTTTGTGAATAATTCGAAGGATGTAGAGTTGAATGTGCAGGGGAATCATTTTGTCGATTATCCAAACACGACGATACAGGGGGCGAGCCCCGCTGCGATAGCGATATTTGTCAATAATTTCAACATTGACACTAGGTCATTGCCTTTGACGGCAGCGGCCTCTATCGATCCTGGATTTTCACCATTGGTCACTCTATCCGGCGCTACGCCGGTCTCGACTATCGGTAGTATATGGCCGGGACGTGTTCTGCGATTTGTCAATGGCGGTGGTGCTGCCTTTGTCACCGGCGGGAATATCGCTGCGGTCCCGACCTCTTTTGGTCTTAGCCAGTTTATCGAATGTCAGGGATTGAGCACGCTTTGGTCATGCCGTTAGATGACCTCATCCATTGACGTGTTTAACCAAGCGCTGGAGTTCATAGGTTCCCAGACCCAGATCGAGGCGTTTGGCGACGGAACATCGGCGTTCCCGCCTGCGGCGAATGCAGCGACTGTTCTCTACACTCCGACCGTGCAGTTGTTGCTGCGCCAGAATAATCCAGATTTCGCGCGCTTTACGGTAGCGCTTACTGTATCCCCCGCGTCCGTGCCGCCTCCGTGGATCTACGCTTACGTTTATCCCGGAGATTGCGTCTGGGCGAGGCAGATAGCGCCATCCGGTCGGTATAATATCTTCGATCCTTACCCGATCCGCGGTCTCGTCTACTTCGCGAATCCTGGGAAATTGATCGCGACCAATCAGGCGAACGCCGAGCTTGTCTACACGACATCGTTGGTAACGGAGAATGAATGGGACGCGGTGTTTGAACAATCGGTCGTGCGTCAGCTCGCCAACCCGCTAGCCATGGCGCTTGCCGGGCGTCCGGACTATGCTAAGGAGTTGCTAGAGACTGCGGCTCGCTATGAACAGCTAGCGGAACTGAGTGACGAAAGCGTGGCGCGGAGTGTGTAATGCCCGTCCCGAGCGTCGAAGATATCTGGAACCAAGTGCTCCGCGAGTTGGGGGTTCGTCGCCGGATTGGTTCAGCATACGACGGCTCCGAGGCTTCAAAGGCTTTCCTCGAAGTCTACGGCGAGACCAGGGATGAACTCCTCCGCTCGATGGATTGGGATTTCGCTAGGCGCTCAATTGCGCTGACGCTTCTCAAAGGTCCACCGCCGCCAGGTGGATACAATCCGCAGACTCCATGGAACTCCACCTATCCTCCGCCAGGTTGGCTCTATGAGTACGGCTATCCATCGGACGCATTAGAATTGCGTGCGATCGTGCCGCAACCTTTCCTGCTGCCGAACCGTGATCCGAAGCCAGCCCTATGGCGGATCGATAATGATTTCACATTAGGTGGCGGTGGTGAGATCCTGACGGGCGGTGGCCAGATACTCACGGGCGCAGACAACATATTGATCGGTGGCTCGGGCGGCCCGTTGGCCTCCGGGACGAAGGTGATCCTAGCGAATGTGCGCAATGCAATCGCGATCTACCTCGCACAGGTTATTGATCCATCCCAATGGAATGTCTCATTTTTGCGGGTTTTGATCACGTCACTCAAAGAAAAGCTCGCTGTACCGCTCTCGCAAAATCTCGACTTGATGAAGTCAGCGGCGCAAGAGAGCGCTGTTGATGCTGCGATGGCAGACAAGCGGAGGGGATAGATGAGGCTCCCTTCGGACGTGGTGAACCGTGCGTTGGATGAACTCGGCCAAGGAAAGATCATCGGTTCATTCGAAGATGGGACCACGGAGAGCGAACTCGCCCGGCGTTGGTACGGGGAGACGTTGCGGCAACTCCTTCGGATGTCTCATTGGTCGTTCGCCCGCAAGCGCAGCAAGATGCAATTGCTCGGGGATCGTCTCAATCAAGTTCCTGACTTCCCTGGTGCGGGGCTAGTCGAACCTCCTTGGCGGTTTTCCTATGCTTGGCCCATCGATTGTGTGAGGCCACGCTGGGTGCCTTGGAACCGGCAAAGCGCGCCAGGATTTCCTCCAGGGAATTTAACTATTCCGCCTCCGTTGACCCAATCGCCGGTTCCACCGTTCGCGGATAACATCTCATCGTCTCATTGGCATGAGGAGACGCCCGCGCGGTTCCTGTCGTCATCAACGGATCAATTCCCTACAGAGATCGGAGTGCAGCAATGGGATCAGATCCCCGATCTCGATGACATCGAAGGAGTTGGCCCGAATACCAGGAGAATTATCCTGACGGACGTTTTCGATGCGTGGCTGGTCTATACCCGGCTTGCATTGGAGATTGAGACTTGGGACGAGCTTTTCTCGCAAGCGATGGTTGATGTCCTTGCTATACGCTTTGCTCCAACCGTAATCCCAGACCCTAAGGAACGCGCCGGCATCGTTGCTCAACGCACAGCGCTGGCGGAACTAGCTATCGGCAAGGCGCGGATGGCGTCAGCCAACGAAGTCGGGTTCCTGCAGACTGCCAGCTACGAGGCTAGTTGGCTAAGGGCTCGCACTGCCTATGGGTACGGCGGCTGGGGCGGGGGATATGGCTCGGGAGCCGGTTATTTCGCGCTAGGCTGGGAGGACGGAGCTTTTGGCTATGGCGGCCAAGGCGGCGGCGTCTATTAGATCGTGAGCGTCCCTCTCATCGATCCGGCGTTTAGTTGGGGAGAAATTTCTCCGTCCCTCTGGGGTAGGGTTGATCTCGCGAAATGGCATTCGGCCGCCGCGACATTACGCAACTGCTATGTGAATTTCCGAGGGGGAGCCTATTCTCGTGCTGGTACCGCTTTCGTGGGGATGTCGCGGCAGACACCCCTCGAAGGCGATCCACCGCCGCGGCTGGTGAATTTCAATTTCAGCTTGCTTCAGAATTATTGCCTAGAATTTGGCAACTTCTATGGTCGGATCATCACAAATGGTGCGTATGTCACTGAAGCCCCCGTAACCATTACCGCGATAAGTCAATCAAACCCCGCACAGATCACGGCAGCCAACGACTTTGCTGCAGGAGATTGGGTGGCATTGGCCGGGATCGGCGGCATGACACTTCTGAATGGGAACACTTACATCGTTGGGCCAAGCCCGACTGCGACGCATTTTACGATCACCGACCTCGACGGGATATCCGTCGACTCGACGGCTTTCACAGCTTACACAGGGGGCGGCACGGCGGCTCGAATCTACACTTTCGCGACACCTTTCGCCGCGTCTGCTGGCTTGCATATGACCGATCTGCAGTATTTGAAATGGGCGCAGTCGGCCGATGTGATGACATTTTGCTGTGTCAATCAGATAACCGGCACGGAATATGTGCCGCAAAACCTCTCGCGGTCTGGAACGACGAATTGGTCATTCGCGCCGCTCGCGATCGGGACGACGGCGCCTACGCCATTCGGGCTCTATGGGAATGCGACAGTCGGGCCAAACTCCAGTTTATCTCCGCCAACGCTTCCTTGCGCCTATGCGTACAACGTTACGTCGATTGATCCGACAACGGGAGAGGAGAGCAACACCGGCGTCCCATTAAACATCACCGATGGTGTTGATATCGCAGAAACAGCCGGATCGAATGTCATCAACTGGGCTAGCCTTGGAAGCGTTCAATTTAAAATTTATCGCGCCCCGCCCTCATATAACACCGGCAATTCGTCTAACGCGTTGCCGGTTCCTATCGGTTCTCTATTCGGATTGATTGGGGAGTCGCTAGGTACGCAATTCGTTGATAGCAATATCACGGCAGACTTTTCGATCTCTCCTCCGCAGCATCGGAATCCTTTTGCGCACGGACAGATTTTGTCCCTGATAATCACTAGCTCATCAAACGATTGGACGGTCGCGAATGCCGTTATTAATACATCGACAGGTTCAGGTGCTGTAATCCAGCCGATTATCAACACCAGTAATCAAATCGTCGCGGGATTCATCAGCAATCCTGGAGGAAATTATTCACCGGGCGATACCATTTCGTTTTTTGGAGATGGCACCAGCGCTACGGGCATTCTAAAGATCGGCCCGCAGACCGGCACCAATCCTTCGGTTGTGAACTATTTCCAGCAACGAAGGATATTTGCAGACAGCCTCAATGAGCCCGATACGATGTGGGGGTCACAGCCTGGGGCATTCAACAATTTTGACGTATCGATCCCGGTAGGGGATGCGGATGCGCTGACGATAACGCCCTGGTCCGAGCAGGTGAACGGGGTGCAGTGGATGCTAGAAATGCCTGGCGGCTTGGTCACGTTCACCGGATCGTCGATCCAGACCGTTCAAGCCTCGGGAGCCTCGGCACTCAACCCCCAGCCGTTGACGCCGACCTCAGCACAGGCGTTGCCGCAATCGAGTTATGGATCGAGTAGCACATTGCGTCCTGAGCGCATCAATTGGAACATGCTCGCATGGGAACCTGACAACTCAACCTTACGTAAATACTCCTACCAGATTTGGTTCAATCTTTACACGGGTAACGACACAATCTGGCAATCATCGCACCTGACTCAGAACCATCAAATCGTAGATACGGCATGGTGTCGGAAGCCCAATTATCTCTATTGGGCTGTCCGAGATGACGGTGTGTTGTTGTCGATGACGTTCCTTGAAGAGCAGGAAGTCGCCGCATGGGCTAAGCATACGACACAAGGCGCTGTACGAGCGCTCTGCTCAACAACGGAACTGCCGATAGACGCTCTTTATCTCTGCGTTGAGCGGCCGGTCGCGCGAGGTGGCACACGCTACTTTATCGAGCGGATGGATAATCGTCTCTGGGAGTCGAGCGAAGATCCGTGGTGTGTGGATTGTGGTGTAGCGACGGTATTGCCGGAGCCCAACGCAACACTCTTTGCCTCAACAAGCGGTGGCTCGGTCATTTTTACAGCAACCGCGGCGGTATTCAATCCCGGCGATATAGGGTCGACGCTGCGGTTCGGCGGCGGGATCGCGGCGATCACCGGCTACGTCAGCTCGCAAGCCCTCTCTGGAGTGTGGGTCTATCCGTGTCAGCAGATTATCCCGGACGACCCTAACGGAACGCCGATGTGGCAGATGGCGGGAAACTGGACGTTGGCGCCGCAGCTAACGAGCGTTGGCCCGCTGCCGTTCGATTTTGAGGGGAAACAGGTTGTTGGGCTCGCCGATGGGATTCCGATCGGCCCGCTAACGATAAACCAAAATCTGGTTGTCCATCTCCCTTTCCCTGCGTCGAATGTGAAACTCGGTTTGGGCTTCACCGCGCAAGTACAGAGCGTCTATCTCGATGCCGGCCAGCCGACGATCCAAGGGCGGCGCAAAGCAGTCAATGCGGTCACGGTGCGAGTCGAGACTTCGGGGCCGATGCAGGCTGGAGCCAATCAGGTTGATGCATCGGCGCAAGCTCCCCCGCCGACATTCGCGACATGGACGAACCTCGCGAGCATTCCGAAGTCGCAGTTAGCGCCGACTTATCCGAGTCCAGGAACGTTTATGAACCCCACACCCATGATGGTACAGCCGTTGTTCACAGGCGATATGCGGGTTGTTATTCCGAGCGCCTGGCAAAAGCCGGGTCAGGTTGCGGCCCAGCAGACGTTACCTCAACCTCTGCAAGTGTTGGCATTTGTGCCTGAGCTGCTTGAAGGGGATCTCCCGGAAGCTACAATTCAGCCGAGACAGCGACAGGATCAACCACCGCAGGCTCGTCGGGCGTGATCCTTCCATGCACCTTAGCGCACCTTCGAGCTCTTGCGCGGGATATGCAACCCGAGGATCGCGCCGAGTTGGAATCCTGCGGTTGGGCGCCGCGCCATGCGCTTATCGCTCTTTGGTGCCGATCCTATAAGCCGATGACGATGTTGATCGATGGAGATGTAGCGGCGTGCGGTGGAGACGAGAGCCAATTGCTTGACGACGTGGGGCGTCTTTGGATGTTCACGACGGCGGCGGTAGAGCGCGCTCCCCTCGCATTCGTGCGAGCCGCGCATCAGCAAATCCGGGAGCGGCTGAGGATACGAAGCTCGCTGATCGTTGATGTGGGTGAGACACATCACAAGGCTCTCCGACTCTATACGATGCTGGGCTTCCGAATTGCAGGAGAGCCGTGTAAAATCGGCAATGGCTGGTATCGTCGTATGAGCATAGGAAAGGAGTGAATGTGGGGTTTGTGGCTGCGGCTGCGCCATTTTTGGCGATCGGCGGCGCAGCGATAAGCGCGCTCAGCGGAGTCAGCAGCGGCATTGCCGCATCAAAACAAGCATCTTATGAGGCTCAAGTCGCGGCCAATAATGCGACGATTGCTCGGCAAAACGCGAATTACGCAACGGCTGCGGGGCAGCAGCAGTCATTCATCCAGGGACTCAGAGAGCGACAGCAGGCGCAGGGTGTGACGGCTGGTATCGCGGCCGGTAACATCAACGTCAATAGCGGGTCCGCCGCGGATGTAAGGATAAGCCAAGCCGAGATCGGTCAAGAGGATGTCGAGACGGTTCGGCAGCGCGCAGCCTTGCAGGCCTATGGGTATAGGACGCAGGCGACAAGCTATCAGGCGGAATCACAACTCAAGACCGCAGAAGCTGGGCAAGACATTCAGGCTGGGTTCTTAAAAGGCATGGGGAGTCTCTTGACGGGCGCGTCGGCGCTTGGCGTCGGGACTAGTGGCAGCAGTGGTCCATCGGCCGCCACGCTGAATTCACTCCCCGATTTCTAGATGCGCGTCCCTTACACGGGCGTTCCGGACGTACAGCCGGCGGGTGCCCCGCCGGAAGATTATCTCCGCATCCAGGCACCTCCTGGAGCATTTGGGGCACAGGTTGCGCAGGCTGGCGAGCAACTCGGGCAGAAAGCTCTACAGGCTAGCGATGTCTATAGCGAGATCGCCGCACAACAGGCGGTGACATCTTGGCGGCAGGAGACAAATAAACTCCTGTTCGGAGATTCATCTGCCGCTCCCGGCTCACCCGAAGCCGTTGGCTTGTATGGATTACACGGACAAGCTGCCATGGAGGCTAAGCAGCCGACACTAGATCGGATCAGGGAGATCACCGAGCAGCACGCAGGACAACTTTACACAAGCCGTAGCCAAATCGCGTTCAACAATGAAGCGCGATATTACCAGTCGCGCATCGAACAGGAGATCGGGCAGCACTACGACAGGGAATCTCAGGCGTGGGGCATTCAAACCAATGGCGATCAAATTGCGCAATCAATCGCGGACGCTGCATTACGACCCGAAAATCAAGACGCGGCAGATCTTGCATTAGGCAGAGCTAATGCAGGAAGTTTCAAGCGATTACAGTTACAAGGGCTTTCTGGCAATGCAGATGCAGTTAATAGGGAACAGCGCGAAAATTTGATCAATATTACCGAGGCTCGTATCAACGCATTAGAGGGTCGTAATACGCCCGAGTCCCAGGCTGCGGCAGCGAAACTTTTCCATGACAATCTCGCTGTATTATCGACGGGCAGGAATTTTGAATCTTTCAGTAGACGGATGAATGCCGCCGATGATAAAGCCACTGGTCGTGCCGCAGCGCTCCAAGCATGGGGCGGGCTTGGAGGTGGCTCAGTAGGACCGCCAGCGCATGGATTGGTCACGCCGCAGCAGGTATCGGAAGCGGCTCAGGCTGGTGGCGTTGATCCGAAGCTGGCCAACGCCACCGCAGCGATTGAGAGCGGTCACGGATCTGCTGCCGAAAATAAGATCTCCCCGAGCCATCAAGGCATCTTCCAGCTCGGGCCAGATGAACGCGCGGCTGCGGGCGGTTCCCGTGAGAGCATCGGATCGCTAGATGACCAGGTGAAGCAGGGAGTGGCTACGTTAGCCACGGTTAAGCAAAACCTAGCGACATCCCTTGGGCGCGAGCCGACGAATGCGGAGATATATCTTGCGCATCAGCAAGGCGTCAGCGGCGCAACGAAACTGATCAATAATCCGAATACGCCTGCGGGCCAACTCGTGCCGCCGGTCAACATAAGTAACAATGCTGGTGATCCGAACGCTCCTGCATCGCAGTTCGTTCAAAATTGGGAACAACGATACGCTCGCGTTGAATCGCGGTTCTCCACTGGCGGCGCTCCAGATACGGCCGCGCCACGCGTCCCCGGCGCGCAGCTGGCATCCGCCGGGCAACCGCCAGCCTTAGCTAATGCGCCGACGCGCGAGGAACTGATCGCCCGCATTCCGGAAGGTTTGTCGGATAACGCCTATGCCCATGCCTACACAGAAGTAAATCGGCTCTACTCCCATTGGGAACAGGCGACTTCATCAAGCCGCGCGCAACTCAAGCAATCGATCCGCAACGGCATTCCTATGCTGGAGGACGGCCGCGATTTTCCTTATGACGAGAATCAGATCCGTTCGCTGTTACCTAGCGATCAGGCCGAGACCGCAATCGACCTCCTTGCCGATGCGAAAGCCGTGGGCCAGCAGAAGACGGCGGTGCAAGGCATGTCACTCTCTGACGCACTAACACAGCAAGCCGCAAACCACGCGCAACTCGCGAACGCGCCGCCCGGTGAGTACATCAGGATGAAGCGCATGGCCGATGCCTTTGACAAGGCGTCCGACCAGCATTTCAAGGCGCTCGGTGCCGATCCTGCTGGATATCTGTCCGGAGCTAATCCAGAGATTGAGCGGTTGCGACAGATGGCGAGCAACGAGCCTGCGGCTTCCGCTGCTCAGGAACGCTCTGCTGGCCAGCCGACCGCATTCGAACGGTACGCCTCGGCGCTCCTTGAGGAGGAGGATCGTTTGCAGGTGCCTCCGGCAGCTCAGCATGTACTAAGCACGACGGCGGCTCCAGGGATCGTACAAAGCTTGATGGCAGATCCTGCGCAGGCTCCAGAGAAGATGCGGCAGATGCAGGAAAGTTACGGCACGGCCTGGCCGCATGTATGGAATGATCTCGTGACCATCGGCAAAATGCCAACCGCCTTCCAAGCCGTGGGGATCATAGAGCCGCACATGGCGATGCGGCTGACCCAGGGGCTTGCCGATGAGCGGGGTGACGAAACGAAGAAGGGTAATCAGGTGTGGGAAGCACTCCTCGGAGCACCAGTAGTGACCGGCTCGTCAGGGGTGATTCAATCGACACGCAATGGACCGGGAATGCAGGACTTCCTGACCTCGATGCGCACAGGTGGGGCCACGGCTCCCGAGATGGACTCATTCCTGCACGCAGTGAACACAACGGCATTTTCGCTGATGGTCCACGAAGGACTTCCCCAAGCCGATGCAGTCGACAAGGCGGCACGATCATTTACTAGCCTCTATGGCTACATGGGGAATGGCGGCGCGCGAGTGCCTATCGCGCAATTTGACAATGTGACGCGCGCAGCATCAGCGATGGTTGAGACGTTGAGTTCAGATTTCGTGCGCGTACCTCCGGGGTTCGGCGATCATCCCGGCGCACCTTCAGTGGCCGATTACATTGAGGCGATCAAGGGGAATCCGACGTGGGTAAACGGAAGGGATGGAGTCGAATTGATCGACAACGGCGGCCGGCGCGTATTGGGTAAGGATGGCAAGGGCGTCTCGATCCCGTTCAATACGCCAGCGCCTGCGGCAACTCCATCCGAGACGCCGACCGGACCACCTGTGCCGCCGTTCTAATGGTCGATTTTCTCTTCTCAACCTTACAAGACGAGCCAGAAGCATCGGCGGCCGAGAAATACGCGCAGACACCTTCGACTTTGGGCGAGGCTGCGTCCGGTCTGCTCTTCCATCAACCGACAGCGCTACTCCAGCGGACGGCCGAAGCCTCCGCCTACGATCCGATGGCGACGCTCATGCGAACATTTCTGGCCGGCGTTGAGCCAGAGGCTGGACTCACCGAGCAGAGCCTGCGGGCGCCTCCGTCTCCGATGATTGAGCCAGCCGAGACGGCGAAATATGCGCCAGATAACAAACCACTGTCAGACAAGCCCATTCCCGTAGACCTGGCGCGCACTCTCGGTCAACAGAAAGCCGATAAGATCGCGGCCGATAGCGCGATCGAACGCTTCAACCAAGCACACGCATGGACGACGAACGTGGCGTTGGACATCGGCGTGGGAATGGCCGATCCCCTGAACCTCTCGACTATGTTCATCCCAGCTCTAGGGGAAGAAGCGATTGCAGCTCGACTCGGGCTGACTGGCTTTCTCGGGCGCAGTCTTGCGCGCGGGATCTCTGGCGCCGCGGCTGGTGCGACGATGCAGGCTCCGATCTCGGGACTGGAACTTGCGGCTGATCCCGATTACAGCCTGAGACAGGCGCTTTACGATACGCTGTTTCAAGCGCCGCTAGCGGCAGCCTTGGGCACTACCGCGATCGGCTTGCCGCTGGAGGCGCTGCGGTGGATGCGCGGTCTTCCGGCGACCGAAACGCATGCGGCGATGAGTGCCGCGACTACCCAACTCGTCGAGGGTAAGCCGGTTGACACGGGGTTTATTCCTGTGCCGCCGGAAGTATCGGCGCCGGTGACATCATGGGCCGCATCACAGGGACGCGAGCTGCGCACGCCGGAGGCGATCGAGGGGTTTGAGTTTCTGCCGCCGACGATCGCCGACGCGTTGCCGATATTCGCCGAGCGTCAGAAGGCTCTCGCGGAGACCGGCTATGCGCCAGGCATCGCCCAGGACACGCTGAGAGTAGCAGAGGACGATGTTGCAAAGACGCCGATACCTCCTGCGGTGCCGGAGGTGGAAAAGCCGCCGGAGGGATGGGCGCAGCCAGAAGCAGAAAAAGAAATGGCCGAGGCCGAACCCGCTATATCGCCGGAAGAAGCCGCAAGAACTGCTCTCTTTACCGAATTCCCTGAGCTTGCGGCTGCCGAGCAGGAGCTTGCTGGTATTGATCAAACGCAGCTTCTTCCCGAGGAGCGCGCGGCACTCTCTACGACACAGGACGAATTGCAAAAAGCGACAGACATGGAAGGTGCTTATCAAGAAGCGGCCAACTGCCTGAAGGCCGGAGGTGGCTGATGGACATCAACATTTCGAATTTCTCTGCTTGTATCGCAAGGATCGCGGCGCGCGGTTCCATCGGCCAGGAAGAAGCGCGAGCGTTACTCGAAGAGACGGCTGAGGGTGGCGAGCGGCAACGGCGCAGTGGCGTAGAAGATCCGATCGTAACTGCTGCGTGGTCACTCGCACGAGACATGAAACAGCGGGCCGCGAATAACCGAATCGATGCGATCCGTAACGCTACCGTGCGGCAGGCGAGGATCACAGAAGCCACGACAGGCGGGATCGCCGGAAGCGTCAATCAGATCCTCTCTCGCATGGATTGGACGGCTGGGACGAACCCTGTCGAGAACGTCACAACACTCGGGCGGGCGCGCCACAATTCGTGGATCTCTGTAGCTGACGCCGAACTTCACAAAGCCGGCCTCCTGAAAGCCGCGGCCGATCCGGCGAACTTCCGCGATATCGCCATCGCGATCGCCCAAAAGCGTGGGCTGATGATCGATTATCCGACCGCCGCAAAGCCATTCCAGGACATCGCGGATATCATCCGGCCGCTGCTAGAGTCGATCCGTGTGACTCAGAACAGTGAGGGGGCGCGGATCGCCGACGCTCATGATTGGATCGCTTCGACCTCACACGATCGCGATCTGATGCGCCGCGGCGGTCGCGGCATGGAGCCCACCGCTGATTTCGATGAGGCATTCAGCCGATGGCGCAGCGTCATTGAGCCCAGGTTCAAACCAATTGATCCGATCGTCCCACGCGAGGGCGAGAGTGATGCGGACGCCACGACGCGCTTCTGGCAATCGATCTTCAATGCGAAGCTTACCGGAGTCCATATGGGGACTGGCGAAAGCCTGACGCCAGGCGGCGCACTTCCTGCCGCGGCTGCGGGACGCTACGAAATTGCTGGCGGCAATATGGCGCGGCGACTATCAGAAGGCCGAGTAATCCAACCCAACAGCGCCTCGGCGTGGGCTGAGTACATGCAACTCTATGGATCGCACACCAATTGGTACTCGTTGATTGACCATGCCGCAGAACGCGGCGGACGCCAATCGGCATTGATGCACTTCTTCGGCACGAACCCAGCGAACAATCTCTCTCTGATCATCAGGCGGATCGAGGAGCAGTTCCGCGATAGCGATCCTGATGGCGTGGTCAGATTCCAGTCGCAGGTAAAGGGCACGCCATTCGTGCGGCCAGGCCTTGACAATCTGATGCAGCGGCTCGACGGACGGGCGAACAATCCAGAGAATGATCTGTGGCATCGTATCGGCTCAACCGCGCGGGCCTTCTACGATATGGTGTACCTCGGCTTTGTGGCAGGCACGCACGCCGGTTCATTGGTAGCGACTTTCCCAAGTGAGGCTCGGATACACGGTATCGGCACATTGGGGGCGCTCGGTAAGATGGTGAAGGGGATGATCCCCGAGGGCCTATCGGATGTAGAGAGGCGTTCCAGACTGGCTTCGCTCGGTGCTTATGGAGACGGAGTCTCCCGATACACTGCAGATCCGTTCGCGCATGGCAGGAATGTTCCCGGTTACGTCGCCGCGATGCACAATCGCTTCATGAGAGCGACGGGATTGCCTTACCTGTTCGGTCACGCCAAGGCCGGTATGCGGGAGATGCTGTCGAACAATCTTGCACAACAGGCGGGTAAGGAATTCACGAATCTTCACCCAAGTTTGCAGACTGTGCTCAAGCGCTACGGAATCGACAAGCCAGAATGGGATATGCTGAGGGCCAATGGTCCCGATCTTCGTGCGCCCAACGGCCTCGAATATCTGACTCCCCATGCGGCACTTGCGACACCTGGAGGTCGGGATCTCGCTGAGAAACTCGCGATGTACTATCAGGATGCGGCTGACCACGCGACTGTGACCGCTGGGCCGCGCGAGCAAGCAATGCTCCGAGGAAGCATGAAGCCAGGCTCGTGGCAGGACGAGATGCTATCGAGCCTGATGCAGTTCAAGACATGGCCGATCGCCGCAATGCACCAAGTGATCGGTCGCGAGATCTATAACAATCTGACTTGGGGGCGTGCCGCGTCCGGCATAGGCGCTGTTGTGGCGCTCTCGATGCTTGGTGGCTACCTTCGGATGACGGCGCGTGACCTCGCCTATGGGCAGCCGCCCCGCACGCCGCAGAACCCTGGAGATGCAGCAAAGATAGCGTTAGCGGCATTGGCGCAGGGCGGCGGTCTCGGTATTTTTGGAGATTTCCTCTTCGGCGAAGCCAACCGTATGGGAGGATCGAAAGCGCAGACGCTAGGTGGTCCCGTGACAAGCGATGTGGGTGCGCTGGCTGATATCTATACTAGGTGGCTACAGAGCATTGGCACCACCCAAAAAGGCGATGTATGGCCGGAACTAGCGCGATGGGCCATCGGCCATATTCCGTTTCAGAACCTTTTCTATCTCAAGGGCGCGGCTGATTACCTCTTTTATTATCATGTCTTCGAAGGACTCCACCCAGGCTGGTGGGAGAGAATGAACCGCAGAATGCAAAAAGAACAGGGGCGAACGATGACGGGATATACGCCTGGCGCCGGTGTCCCGTGGGGAATTCCACATGTGTATCTTGGGGGCGCTGGGCCTCCATCAGGCATCCTCGCTCACACTCAACAATGAGCCCTTCATTTTTTGTCGAGATTTCGGTAGTCTTCTGCGAAGAATTGGCTGTTCTAGCCATTACGATGCGAGGGCGGGCTGGATTTTGACAGGGCTCCTCTTACGTCTGACCGCCTTTGCTCTCGGTCTTGGTGTAGCATTACCTTCTGTCGCTGCGGATACAAACCACCGCCATCCGCCTAGCTTTACTCTGAAACCGCCGACTACGCGCTCGGCGAAGCCTCATCTGGCAGCTCCAGTGCAGGGTTGCCCACCGGGGCTTGGGCAGGGGCTGGGTTGCACGGGATTAGAAAGCTACGTCTACACATCACCGGCCGCAACCACTCCTCTAACCTCGGGCTTGCGCATCCCCGTCGCCCCCAGTCCATCGGACAGCTCTCTGCTCTACATTCCTGGGAATATTCTCGCTACCCTAAATGATCAGCAAACGCTGACAAACAAGACGATCAACTGCTTAGCTAATGTCTGCGTTAATTTCCCGGCGACAGGAATCACCGCCTTAACAGGGCCGGTGACAGGACTTGGACCAGGCTCGGTAACGACGGCGATTACGCCGACTGGGGTTACGCCGGGGAGTTACACTTGTCCGACTGCGACGGTGAACGCTGCTGGTCAGGTGACTTCAATAGCCACGGGCTCGTGCGGCTCAGCGGCGATTACCCAACTTACGGGCGCTGTGGTAGCGGGACCAGGATCAGGCTCACAATCAGCAACGATTGTGGCTACGGGGGTGACGGCCGGGACGTACACCTGTCCAACGATCACGGTGAACGCATCGGGGCAGATCACCTCAGCTTCGAATGGATCGTGTGGCGGTGGCGGCGGAACCGTCGCCCTTGCAACAGGAAGTGGTCAAGCGTTGGCAACAGGCAACGGCTTAGCTCTAGGGAACTGAAATCATGCGCAAGAGCATATTGCTCGCATTCTGTCTGCTTGTTGTGTCGGCGTCCGCGTTTGGGCAGGCGCCTACCGGCACCTTATACCTTGGGGCTGCGACCGGCGCCGCAGCGATGGCCGATGCCGATACCTTTTGGATTTGTCAGGATCATTCGACTAATTGCCCTGCCAGCGGCACGGTGATGGTGCGCGGCACCAATTCTCAACTAGTCACCTATCTTCAAACCAAGATCGGTCCCGCAAATCTTGCTGTAGGAGGCGCTGGCGGCATTACCGGCAACCTTCCAGTCGGGAACCTCAACTCTGGTACCGGGGCATCGTCATCGACATTCTGGCGGGGGGATGGGACTTGGGCATCCGTTGGTCTAAGCGGTATGACCACCGGGCAAGTGCCTATCGCTGGTAGTGCCAGCACAATTACATCGAGCTTGCCGCTATCAGGGACAAGTGGTGCGACGGAGGTTCAGTCAGCGACAAGTGCCACGAAGACCGCCGGACACCAACTTGTCTATGATGCTAACGGTAACGCTATCGATGGTGGAGCGCCGGGCTCCGGCGGTACGGTCACATCCATTACGTGTGGCGCTGGCCTAAGCGGTGGTACGATCACCACCAGTGGCACCTGTTCGATGCCAAACACGGGGCCGGGCGTTGGCTCATTCACGAACTCAAACATAACACTAGATGCGCAAGGGCGCGTCACAGCGGCGTCGAATGGCTCTAGTGGCGGGACCGCGACACAATCCATTGGCACGATCACACAGAGTTCGGCCAATGTCTATGTGATGGCCTCGCCGTCCCCCGCGGTTTCGGCAAACGCGGCATATTATCGTGTTTGTGGGATTGGGGCGGCTTCGATCGGAAATACGAGTACATCAACGCTGGCGGTCGGAACAGCACCAGCCTTACCGATTAACATACAGTCGGTGGTCGGCGGCTTCTTAGTACTGAGCGGGGGCGAGATACCCAACACTGCTTTCTCGATGTGCCTGGCTACGAATGCGGCGGCATCGGCATGGGTCATCGATGGTACGACGAACGGAGGAACGACCCTTAACCCAACCTCGCCGCATGCAGTCAGCCAATCTGAGTGGAGAGCTTGCCAAGTATTCGTGCTGACCTCGGCGGCTATTAATATCACGTTGCCTGTCGCAACGACGCTCAGCACCAATGGTTGCGTGGTACTAGAGACCCGAGGAGTAACGGCTACCCTAACTCCTAATGGAGCCGATGGCATCAACGGCGGCCCAGTGGGGGCGGCGATCACCATCCCCAACAATCTCACGACGATCCTGACGACTGCTGGCGCCTCCGGCACCACGGCTTTTACCGCTCCACTAGGACAGACCCAACCATTTGCGCTGAGTTGGGCGGTCGGGCAGGATATGTCTTTATCGACGCACGGGATTCGCGCTGGCGTCTTCCTGTCACCAGGAGTGCTTCTCTCGATCCGCTGTATCAATGACATAGCCCAAGGTTCGGCCTCGGCGCTCAGCTTCTTCGAGCAGACCAATACTGGGCTCTTAGATGCGGGGACGAACTTGATCGCGTCAAGCGGCACGTTTGATATGACTACGGCGGCTGGAACCGAGGTGGTTCTAACGTTAGCAACGTCGCCGACGCAAATCGCGACGAATACGTATGTTGGGATGAAGCAGGTCGGGAGTTCTGCAACAGGGTCTGGTACCTGCTTCTTTAACTTTAGGTAACCCCTAATGGGGCGATGCTTACTGCTCGCGGTCATTGTCGGCTTTGTCGCTGCGGGACTTGCCTCGCTTGGGGAACACGAGACGGCACGTGCCAATCTCACTCTCGCGCCGACGTCTCCCGGAGGCGGAGCGCCGACCGGTAGCTGCTCCCAGTCGACGACGTTCTTTGCGCGCGTATGGGCGTTGCCGGCGACGCTTGATGGAAGTGTTCCAAGCACCGGTCATATAGGCGCCTATGACAGGCTGATTTGCGGGCTGGTGACCGATGGCGTATTTGCGAACCTAGACGGTCTTTATACGCTCGCCACCGACACGGCGACAGGGACGAACACGGCGGTTGCCGCGCTCAATCTAGTATCGAGTAATTGCACTATCACAGCCCACGGCTCTCCCGCGTTTGCCGCGAATGCCGGGTATACCGGGGTAGCATCTAGTACCACGGTGTATCTAGATACGGGATGCAACCCCACGACCGATGGCGGACACTTCGCCTTGGGTAACTCCAATATGGGGCTGTGGAGTCTGACGGCGGCGACGGGTAACGTCAATTTTTCGATGGGTAGTTATGACGGCACCACCGCTGATGGAGTGGTAATATTTACAGCTGGCAGCAATTTGCAGTGCTTTCTAAACAATGCTTTTACTGGAACAGTGTTTGGTACTGCTGATAGTTTTGGTGCAATTGATTGTGATCGCGCGTCTGGATCAGGTAATCTGACAGCTTATTGGCGTGGTGGTTCCGTAGCGACCGGAGGCGGCTCACCTGCGGCAGTTGCGAATAATAACGTCTATATTCTCAACCTTTCCACCACTGGTGGCGCCGGTAACGGCGGCACTCCATACCAGATTGCTGCGGCACATTTCGGCTCGCATCTGACTGCGGCGCAGATCAGCAGCACGGGCAGCGACGTCGCCAGCGGCACGGGCATCACAAATCGGCTGTGTGCCTATTTAACGGCAGTCCGCGGTTCATGCTAAGGGTACTCGGTCTCGCGCTTTGCTTGCTCCTGATTGCGTCCATCGCGCAAGAGAAGACGGTTTTCAGCGGGGGAGGGGCGCCGTCCTTGGCTTGTACCGACTCGATCCCGGCACCGGCCGTAACGTGGGGCTACACACACGAGGTTTACTGTCTCAATAATATCAGCCAAGTAGACGTCAGCAATACGGGCAATCCTGGGTATTTGCTCTATAGGAGGATCGGATGGCCTGGACTCTACTCGGGAAACACCGCTGGACAGACAGACCCTCCAACGCCAGGAAGCTGGTACACAGCCGCGGCCGGCGGTGGCATCCAGATCTTAACGACCGGCAGCGACACCAGCAACCCAGGCATCGACCTCACGAGTTGCATCACAAACGGCACCGCGGGGCAGTGGATAGGCACGACCATCACCGGGCCTTTCTATATCAAGACCGTGATAGGATCGGCTCCATCAGGTAGATCCGGGGGGACTGGTTGGTGGCCGGTGTTCCCATGGATGTTACCGACCGAATACTATTCTGCTGCGGCACCAGGGGTGGCCAGCATGACGGAGATAGATACCTTTGAATCGCTACTGGCAGATGGCTCGTGGGTAGCTGACATCGTCTCTTGGTTACCTAGCCCGAATTGGAATACCCCAGCTCAGGTCAATCATGCGTATCAACGCGATCAAGGCGGCGGCGGCAACCACGCTGGTCAAGTCTATGGGACGCTACTCGTCTCCCCGGCGCAAAATGGCGGGACCGGCTTCTTCGCTGGCTACTTTGCTGCGAATACCTCGACACCCGAAACACTCAATCCCACAACACCGAACACGGTCAACTTCACGACCGGCGATCAGATCAATCAAGCGCTCACGCAGCACAACTGTATCAACGTATCAAGCGGTAGCGGTCAGACGACTGTGATCAAATCAATCCAGGTATGGCAGTAATATGATACGCTTGCTTCTCATAGTTGCTGCGATCCTCAGCGGCATTGCCTTGGGGCATGCCAATCTTACAATGGCACCCACGAGCGGCGGCGGCGGGTCGTGCTCTACAAACCTGGTCTTTGATTGGACAAACATATGCAACAGCATAACGGCGGTGGTCCGATGAAACGCTCTCTCTCTCTTGCGATACTGATCTGGATTCTTGCCAGCAGTGCGGCGGTAGCTGCATGCCCCGGCACTTCTTTGACCCTTAAAGATGCCGGAGGCACCACACAAACGATTTGCTTTGGTGGCAGTTCCGGAGCCTTCATCCCTCAGTATCAAATCCTCGATGCGGCCGGAGTTAACGCGCTGGGGATAAATGGGTCGGGACAGATTACGATCACGGCCGGGTGTGCCGGAGCCACGGTCGGGAACACGACCTCGACACCGATTAGCATCACAGCAAGCGGCCAGATCATCACGGGGACTTCTGGTAAGCAGACGTACGTTTGCAGCATCAACCTCATCACGAGCACGGCTGATAACATTGCTCTTGTTGAAGGGACTGGCAGCGCCTGTGCAACTAGCGTCGCTGGCATGGCGGGAGGAGCGACCGCAGCGACCGGATGGAATCTAGCATCTAATGGCGGGCTAACACTTGGCAATGGGCAGGGTATTGTCGCACGGACGGCAACGCTGGCTGATAATGTATGCCTGCTTGTTAGCTCCGCTGCCCAGGTTAGCGGTAGCATCGTATGGGCACAATTTTAATTCGTTGGCTCTGGCTTTCGCTGATTGCCATAGGCCTTGCCGGCTCTGCCGTGGCGAGAATCCCTCATGGTGGCGGGGGAAATATGGCGCCGTCTGGAATGACCATAAACATCACGATGGTCAGCGCCTGCGACACTTCCAACTGCGTCCCAGCGCCAACGTGTCTGGTTCACACGAACGGCATCTTAACCAACACCGTTCCGGGTCCATGCTGATCTTTTATCTCATTCTCAGTTTGTTGTTTGTCACGACGGCTAATGCCCAGACTACGGGTACAATCACTCTGGAAAGTTCGTGTAGCGGCTCAAATTGCACCACGGGGCCATCATGCGCCACCTATACCAGCGGCGTATTGACGGGGTTTGCATCGGGCGCGTGCGGCGGTGGGGCAGGTGGCGGGGGGACTACGTATAATGTGCTTCCTAACGGCGCGGCACCAAGAACTGATGCGACTATTACCGCCGCGCTTCCTACATGCACTAATACCAACCCGATATTCCTCTCTGAAGGCACGTGGACGATCAGTAACACTATTGATTTGACTGGGCATGACGGTTGCACGATCGTTGGTTCAATTAGTGGAACACCGTACGTTGGATCAAATGGAGTCCAGAACACGGTCGTTGACTGCTCTGGGCTTAGCACGACCACTGTCTGTTTCAAGTTTGGCAACAGCGATACGTTGACTGGGTTCGCGATCCTCGGCAACGGCAGTACGGCCGGGTCGAATACGGTATGCGTGGACAACGAGGCAACGAACACCGGTGGCAACACTCTGCTCCATATGGTGATGCGGAACTGTGGCTACGGGATCAACGTGGGGTCGGCGAGCGGAGCGGTGCTCAACGACCGGCTGATGGATGTGACCTTCGCGGCTGTCGGAACGCCGGTCTGGTGCCATACCACCTGCACCAACCTCCAGGTGACGAACGTAACCATGCTTGCGCCAGCGGTCGGAATATTCTGCGACGTTGGTTGCTCTAAAGCAAATTTCGCGATGTTGACGATGCAGACGCTAGGCGGGACCGGCTTCGGGATCAAGATGCTCGGCACCGGCAACGTCATCAATAACATGATAGCTGACCAGGGCTCATGTATACAGTTTAACGGGGCGTCTAATATTCAAGTCAGCGCGGTGCGCTGCGCCGGCGCGAGTGCTTCAGCAAACAACTACTGCCTCGATTTCGAGTCGGCCGCATCCTCCGCCATCTCGGTTGCGGCGATGCTGTGCAGCGCCGGGTATAGCGGCACGGGTTCGAGCGTCTTTCATGAGGCTGGGATTACCGGAGGATGCACAAACTGCACCTTCGATGTATCGTGGAACCAGACCGATCCCCTTTACGGATCGACCCAGGCCGAGACGGACTTCGACTGGCAGCGCTTCATGCACCCGATCGGGTATGCGGCGGTGACTTTAACGAGCAGCACGTTCGCTGCCCCCGATCTAAAAAACGGCTTCAATATCAGCCTGACGGGTACGTCATCGTGCCCCTGCACATTGCCCGCGCCGCCCTACGTGCACGATGGTCAAACCGGATACATTGAGTTCACCCAGCCGACTCCATCGGTAGCCAGCGCCATCACTTGGAATGGAATCTATGTGAATACATCGGCGCCGCTTAACACATCCGGCAAGACAACCTGGTGGCCATGGACCGCAGTTGGCAATAACGGGAGTATCAATCTTGGTCCGTCGTTTCATAATTAGCCTTATGTGGATAGCGCTGTCGGTCGTCCCGGCAAGAGCGACAGAGCCCTATAATGTCATCGTGCCGACCGGCGTGCCGGCCACTGATACGATCAACCTGATCACTGCCGTTGCCAGCTGCGCCTCCCCAAAGACCGTGTTTCTAGGAGAGGGCACATTCAAGATCGTGCTCACTATCAATATGCCCGCCGGATGCACGGTATCTGGGCCAGTTACAGGAAGTCCCACGGCAAGCTCAGCTGGAACGCAGAACACAGTCGTAGACTGCTCAGGGTTGGCCAATACTGTGCCGTGTTTTGGCTTAAACACCAGCGCTGTGATCACTGGGTTTACGATCATCGGAAATGGAAGTACACCACTTAGTAATACTAATTGCGCCGACGAGGAGAGTTCAACTGGCGGCGTGGTGATAACTCATATGATCTTCCGCAATTGCGGAGCAGGGATTAACTACGGCAATCCATCAGGTTGCTGCGCGCAAAATATGCGGGTCGTGGACGTAACGTTTCTCAATAATGGATACGGGATGTATACCCACGACAATGCCACGGACGCGTACTTTTCGGACTTGACGGTTATCTCGCCTACTACGGCCGGTATTTACGGCGGCGGCTTTTCTAATGCGTGGAATAGAATAACAGTCACCGGTGTTCCTCATGGCGCCATTGGGCTTGATATGTCAGGTGGCTCGGGGGGGCCGGTCACTGACGTGTCTGTTGATGGGGGAACCTGTATCAAAATTGGGGCGTATGATTTCGGTGGAATACGTTGTGCCGGTGATGGGGGAACCAACGAATACTGTGTAGATTTTCCTGGAAGCACGAATCTGGTGCAAATGGTCGGTATCGTGTGTTCCGGGGGCTACAACGGGAGCGGATCAGGTATCATAGCGGAGACCGGTTCTGGTGGGTGTTCGTCGAATTGTAACCTTGATATCACATGGAACGGGACGGACCCGCTCTACAACAACACCCAGGCTGAAGCGGACATGGACTATGTAAGATATACGCATCCGGTTGGGTATGCACCAATAACATTAACTGGATCAGCATTCGCTGTACCAGATTTCCAAAATGGTTATAACAAAACTTTCGCGCTCACATCTGCATGCCCCTGTACATTACCATTCCCAACCATCCTCGCGGATGGAACGGGAGGATACTTTGCGTTCACGCAGGACTCGACTGGTGGCCGAACGGTTACATGGGGCACTTTTTACCAGAACACCGCGCAGCCGCTGTCAACTGCTAACAAGACTACCTGGTTCCCCTGGGTGGTGAGGACCGATTTAAATGCGATCGTTCTCGGCCCGTCATTTCATAATTAGGGGAACGGCTGTGAAGTTCCTTTGTGTGTGCCTCTTGCTGCTCGCACCGGCTGCCTATGCGACAGATCCTTATCAATACATCACGCCGACAGGCAATTCGACCACGGACATGGCGGCGATGAATGCGGCACTACCGTCGTGCGCCACCGGCAAGGCCATTTTCATTCTACCTGGTGGGTTTGCCGCGGGGGGATCTGCAATTGATCTGAGCCCATACCCGGGGTGTGCGATCCTTGGCAGCCAAGTGGGAACGGGCTGGGACAGCTCTAGCGGCACGCAGAATACGTCGGTTAGTTGCTCCGGCGCATCGTGCTTTATTCTGGGAAATAGCAATGTCTTGCGGGGGTTTTCTATTTTCGGCGGTAGCTCTACCGTCTGTTTAGATCTGACGACCCACCCGGCGAGCGGCAACTTATTCCTGGACCTGAACTTTGGCTGCGCCACGACAGTCAACATCCATCCTGCGTCGTGCTGTTCACAGAACAACAGATTTATCAATCTAACAAACTTTGCCTTAGAGGGATCTTTGCCTGGGGTGTATTGCGGCGTGAACTGCAGGTTCAATCAAATCGCCGATTATGAATCGCCAGCGGTACCTCAAGGAATAGATTGTGATATTGGTTGCACCAACAACCAGTTCACCAATACGCGCGCCGAAGATAATAACTCTAATTACTTTGCGGACGGCACTGATGACATAATGACTGCTTTAAACAACAGTCAGATTATATGTATACATGTGTCTGGTAGTAACCAGATTATCTTTAGCGCCAGGTGCTCTGGCCCAGTATCTTTGAGTCCGGCCATAGTTTGGAATACCAACAACGTCAGTATGTCCAATGTGATTATCCGAGACGTTTCGGTCCTTTATAACACTACATATGATAACACAAACGGCGGTGGCGGCTCGATCTCTTGCAGTAATTGCATTCTTGATTATCAGGGTTTTCCGGCAGATAGCGCCACGGCCGCTTACGATAATGCGACGACAGAGGCGTCCCTCGATTGGCAGCGGCCACAAAAGACGCATTACCTACAAGCCATCAGCGATCTGCCTGGAGCCACAGTTGCTTCAAATGCGCCAGATTTTCAGTTTTCGCCAAACCATATCTTTGTGCTATCGGCTTCATGCGTCCCCTGCACGATCACCAATCCGGTATATGCGCACGACGGGCAGCATGGCTTCATGGAGGTTCAGCAGGGCACCGCGGGCGGCGGTGGAACAATCACTTGGGGTACGGGCTACACGGTATCATCCGGAGCAGCCGCGCCCGACACGGCAGCGGGTGCTACGACATACTACCCGTACACCGTGAGTGGGACTCAGGTAGTATTGGGGAACTCGTATTCGAGCGGCCCGCCGATCAATCTTGTCCCTGGTGGCGATAGCTTCGCTACCGGATGGACGGCCACCAACAGTGCCACAACAGGAGGGCAGACAGACCCAAACAGTGGGACGACCGCTGTTAAATTAATAGAGAACACGGCAAACGGCATCCACGAGATAGATAATGGCAGCGTACCCATACCAAATAACCAAACCTACACCTGTGCAGTATATTACAAAGCGCTAGGAACTGGAGCGACACGTCTTCTCCTTATATCTATTGGTGGAACGACTGGTGGCGCTTACGCTTTTGCAGACACGAGTGGTGCCATGGCTAACTTTGGCACCAGTGGCACGGCTACGGGTTTAGTCCAGCGCACCAACAATATCGGAAGCGGGTGGTGGCGAGCCATAATCAGCGTGGCCAATCTTGGCGCCGGATCTGCTGACATGACGGTAGGATTAGCGGAGACTGGGCCGGTTGCTTCCTACACCGGTGATGGTGTGTCAGGTCTGTTCGCTTGGCGGCCCACCTGTGTGCTGGGGAGTTCTCCATGACCGTTATATTTTTAACTTCGCCAACCGGGAGCAACCAAACTTGGAATGTTCCTGTCGATTGGAATAGCTCGAACAACTCCATAGAGGTTATCGCGGGCGGCGGTGGAGGACGTAACGGCGGCTCTTCTGGCGGGGGAGGCGGGTACGCCAAAAAAAATAATCTATCCCTTACTCCGGGTGGAACTGCCACTTACCAAATCGGCTCACCAGGAGTTGGCGGCACTGCTGGGGTTACCGGTATTGATGGCACCGCGGGTACTGATAGCTGGTTCAATGGGACTACAGGCGCTGGCGCGAGCGTATGGGCTGGCGGCGGCGGAGGCACCGTGGGGGCTACTCCCGGAGCTGGTGGGGTAGGGCATACCGGAGACACACTTTACACGGGCGGCGCAGGCGCTGCGGGTAGTGGCGCCTCTGGCCCCGGTGGTGGTGGAGCGGCCGGTCCTGGCGGTCCCGGAGGAACGGGAGGTGCGACCACCGGGAACGGTGGCGCTGGCGGCGGGGCTAATGGAGGTGGTGCCAATGGTGCCACTAGCGCGACAAACACTGGGGCTAACGGCGGCGCCTCTATCTCGTTCCTAAATCAAATCGGCGCCCCCGGCGGAGCGGGATCGAGTAGCTCTAGCGTTGCCGGCGCGCCAGGATCTGCGGGAAGCGGCGGTGGTGGCGGGTTTGGTGACTCTACCAGCCTTGCTTCAGCCGGAGGGGCCGGAGGGGCTGGAACAGAATGGGATGCATCTCATGGCTCCGGGGGTGGCGGCGGTAGTAGTGGTGCGGCTGGAATCGCCACTGGGTCCGACGGTGGAGCTGGTGGGCTTTATGGAGGCGGCGGTGCGGGGTCTGGAAGCGCAGCGACTACACGCGGCGCCGGCGGTAATGGCGCTCAGGGCGCCATCCGCATTGCCTACACGCCAGTACACGTCAGCGGCGTTAATTATTACGTAGATAGCTCGGCTGGTAGCGACAGCAATAATGGGACTTCACCGACATTCACCAGTGGCACCAATGGGCCTTGGGCGACGCTCGCCTTCGCGCTCACCAAGACGTATAACGGTAGTGATACCCTATCCTTGCAGGGAGGGCAGACCTTCACTACCGCGCTGGCTCTCGGTACTGCGAATGCCGGAACCGGGGCTCCATGGTCCAACGTCAATCCATTCACGGTCGGCTCCTACGGCACGGGTAGTGCTACCATATCGATTAGTAGCACTTCTTCTCACGGCATTTCCGCATTAAATGTCCAGGGTCTGGTACTGCAGAACTTGATAGTGACCGGACCAGGGATAGCGACTAGTACCACGGATGGGGTACTTATAACAAATAGCATTGCCTCTCAGCTGTCTTTCTTCCAGTTGATAAATCTTACCGTCAGCGCGTTTGGCGGCAATGGTATTTGGTTGAATAGCACCACGTCGGGGTTTGATAGTGTCACTATCAGCGGCTGTATATCACACGATAACACCGGCGGGTCAGCGCTGAATGAAACCTGCGGGATTAAGATCCAGGGGCTTCCGGGGTCATTTGCGAACACGAATGTCCATATAACTGGATGCACTGTGTACAACAACACGGGTAATGCAGCGAATAGCTCAGATTGGACAGGTGGTGGCATTCTCGCGGAACAAGTTGCTGGCACTGCATTAACAGATGCGAATGGCAATTCATGTGGGTGTCTTATTGAGTATTGTATTGCACACGATAATGGATCAAACGCAGGATTTTCTATATCGGGTCCAGTCGGTATCTTCCTGGCGGCGGTTAGCGGAGGAGTGATACAATTTTGTGAGAGTTATCTTAATAAAAACGGTTCCTTTACCGTCGATGGTGACGGATACGATGTAGAGGCATCTATTAACTGTGTCGTGCAGTACTGCTATAGCCATAATAATGCTGGAAACGGGTTTCTATTATTTTCTAGCTATGCTCCTAATTCTGGGATCACGTTTAGGTATTGTATAAGTCAGAATAACGGAAGGTCTTCTAGTGGGAACCCGGAAATACTAGTGGGGGCAGATAGCAATACTACTACTGGTTTAGCCATCTATAATAACACGGTATACGCATCCGGAAATCCAGCGCTTGGTATAGGTGGATCTGGATCAAATACCGTAAGTGGGCGTATATGTAACAACATCTTTTACACGACTGGTACCAATAAGTTGGTGGCTTTCACCGGCACGCCTAGTGTGGCAGGATTACACCTGGACGGGAATAATTATTATGCTAGTGGTACGTTCTCGGCCGATTGGACGGGGCCGACCAATTACACTACGTTCTCGACATGGAAGACTAATAGCGGTCAGGAAACTGCGAATGGCGGTTTCTCGACCGATCCCGCGCTCACCAGCCCAGGCGGCGGCGGCACGACCAACGGCTACAACCCTGGCGCTCTTTCTGCATACAAGCTTCAATCCAGCTCAACGATGTTCGGGGCCGGTATCAACCTTTCTACCTCGTTCAGCATAACTCCCGGTCTTCATGACTACTACGGGAACAGCATTCCAAAAGGATCGAATACTGGATTCCCTGTCGGGGCCTATGGAGCTGCCGGTAATCAAGGCGTTCCGAAGGTGGGCGTTGGGAACATGATCGGCTGGCGTCCTGCTCTACTTGGGGCAGCCGCGTGGAAATTTGGCAAAGCGGTTGCGGAAAACGCTAGGATCACTCGCCGCAGGCTGCTCCGGTTCTATTAGATGACGTATGCTTGGGTACAGGGTACAACGCACAGCGGGCAGAGTGGGGATACTCCGTCTGCGACATTTAGTTCCGCCCTTGCTTCGGGACAGGTAGTAACTGGAGTCGTTGGCTGGGTTGGGCCGAATACAGGAGCGTCCCGCCTTCTGAGTGTAACGGACGACAAGGGTAATAATTACACTGTCGTAGGCACCCAGTACAATACGTCGTCCGCTGCAAACTATTATTGGGCGGGGTTCTACTCATCAGAAACCATCACCAACGGGCCGTCAACGATAACCGGCACAATTTATGATGCAGGTAGTCCGGCAGCCTTTGCGGTAGTCATTATCGATGCCTGGTCAGGATTTCCGTCAGGGGGCGTCTCGGCCTTGGGTCAACAGGCTGTCTTTGCAACCAGCGCATCGACCCTGTCGACATCGATTATTTCGTCAAATACAGCGCTCGCTGTAGGGTATGCGGTTGATCTTGGTTCGGGCGGAGTGACCGCCGGAGCCGGGCTTACTCAAGTGCAAAATGTCGGCAGCACCTGGCTGTCAGAGTGGGTAGCTTCGTCAGGTAACACACAGGCCGTTTCCGCGACTACAGGAAGCCCGAGCGGCGGCACTCTGTGGTCATTCGCGTTGGGCATAGCCGGGCCTCCCCCGCCTCCCAGTGATACCACATATTATGTGTCATTGACCGGAAGTGACAGTAACAATGGCACTTCTACATCGACTCCGTGGCAGACTGTTGGGCATGTCAATTCCCAGATGTTCCGGTCAGGAGATCAAATCCTTTTTAACGGAGGCCAAACGTTTACGGACGCGGGGCTGAGCTTTGGATTGAGTAATTACGATTCCTCGAACCCGCCGAACGCAACGAACATTTTGACGATTGGCAGCTACGGCACCGGGAACGCGACGATCGCACCGTCTGGTGCTCACGGCATAGAGATGGTCGACATCAGCTGCTATACGATAGAAAACCTGACGTTAACTGGTGATAATACGTCGGGGAAAAATGGTGTGTGGTCTAGCTTCACGGGCGGCGTAGGGACAGGTACGAATATAATCCTAAGCGGGCTAACAGTTTCTGGTTTCGGACAATGCGGTATCTACGTAACGTCCTCTAGCGATAGCGTGGCTATCACCGGTCCAACGATTTCGAATTGTACGGTCACGGCTTGTTGCGGCGGCACTGCCATTGCTGACCAAGCCACATCCGGTATTTATATTACTGGTGTTGTAGGAAGCACTACGCGCAACTTTGCATCACCGATGATCTCGGATTGTTCGGTGAGTAATTGCCCCGGTGTTTCCGGAACTTCCGTTGGTTATTGGAGCGGCGGCGGCTTTGCGCTGATCAATGTAAGCGGCGCGACGATTACGCGGTGCCTAGCTCACGACTGCGGAGCGAACAACACCGGGGCCAGTGGCCCGGCTGGGTTCCAATTTGGTCATGCAACCAGCAGCATCATGCAATTTTCCGAGGCGTACAACATTTCCAGCAATAGCGGCACAGATGGCGATGCGTTCGACCTGGACGGTGACTGCGTTAACTGCACCATAGAGTATTGCTATGCGCATGAATGCGTCGGCGCGGGACTTATGGCGTTTTCTTATGCCGGCGCAAACAACACCGGAGCCGTTATTCGCTACAATATATCAGAGAACTGCGGAGCGAATGGCAACTTCCCAAGTTATGGATGCTTTGTTTATGGGTCTGGCGGCACGACAAGTGGCGCCGAGGTCTACAATAATACAGTATACAACAGCACGTTTGGGGCTAGTTGTTTTTATGGAAACCAATCGTCTGGCGCAGTTAGTGGGTCAGTATATAACAACATTTTTTACAACACCCAGACGAGTGTGAATGTTATCGCTGATAGCTATGCGTGGGTCCTGGATGGTAATTGTTATTACAGCCCTAATGGCGGGTTTCTTCTTGAGTGGCAAGGCACACAGTACTCCACTCTTGCTGCCATCCGGACGGGAACTTCCCAGGAAGCTCACGGCTTGTCAGGGAACCCGCAACTCACGAGCGCCGGCAGCGGCGGAGCGGTTGGTGGGTATATTCCTCCTGCCCCGACTGCTTACCATCTTCTCTCCGGCTCGCCGTTGATAGGAACGGGGATTGATCTGCTATCTACTTTTTCGATCAACCCTGGGCCACAAGACTTTTATGGCAACTCGATACCGACCGGTGTGGGCTCTGGCTACAACATTGGCGCATTTGATGGAACGACGGCAGCTAGCGCAAATCCCAATCTCCCGCTCCTTGGTGTCGGTGCATTGCTGCCAATAGCGGCGGCATGGAGAATGAGCAAAGCCGTCCAGGAGAATGGTATCATCACCCGCCGCAGGCTGCTCCTGCCGAAATAAATGAGGCTCACTCGGCGCAGTCTGATCGCGACCGGCTCCGCGCTTTGAGGGCTCTCAGCAGGCGCCGACGCGCGTTGGCAAGGAAACGCAGTCGCAGGACCCGATTGCGCCAGTCCCTCGATGTCATCTCCCCCCGAACCCCCGCCCGCATGTTCCATTGCCCCCATGCCCGATAATCACTCACTCAACCGCTCCTGCCACCAGGGGAACATCATCGCAAACTCTCCGGGTAAACGAGATTCAAGGTGTCTCGTAGCTTGGCGGCTCGCCTTTCTGCCACAGCAGTTGCACGGAGGCTCGTATGCCACCAAGCGCGGGACTTTGCCGCATCGCGGGCATGGAACCCATCCGGGTCTTGGGCAATCTGCCGATCCCGCCAGGCACGGCGCTTCGCAGCCCAGTAGACGGGACCGCCATCGGTAGCCTCACGCTGGCGCGCGCAATCACAGCAAGTTCCATTTGCGCGCCAGCGCCAGCCAGAGTGCCCCCGTTTGCACGGGTTTCCGAGGTATCGAGTTCCAGTGGCCATGAGCCCTAGATCACCGGAACATCGGCGATGCAGTTCCAGTTATCTGATGCGTCTTTTGAAACGAGATTGATGTGGATTGGCGTGACGTCAGGCAGCCCGGTGATGGTGATGTCGTGGCTCGTCGAGAAGCCTGTCTCCAAGGGAGACCATAGATTGTACGGATAGGGGGAACCAGCCGAATTCGACGTACCCGCCGCCACGAGACCTATGGTCGCCTTATCCGTCGTCCACTGTACGCGGATGCTAGTGTTGCTCTGCCGCGTAATCGTCACGCCGCTTATCTGCGGCCGGATGCAATCGAGCGCATAGGTGCCTGGTGTTACCAGTATCCCAGCGCCGGAACCGTCGCCGGCCGTGAATAATGAGGGCTGCGGCGTGGGGAAGCTGCCGGACATGGCTTGCCGCCGACAGAAGTACATCGCTGAGGCTAGCGCGCGCCCTGGCGCCCCCGTCTCGTCGATAGACAGCTCTGGGCGCGGAACCATGCCCCCTGACCCACTCTGAATGAACGCGATCAGCTCGGCGTCGGTCGGGTAGAGCCGGGGGATGTCATCGAGGATGGGTAGGACATTCTGCCCGAGCCAGTGCTGTCCCGTGTCCCCATAGAGTGCGGTGAAGGACGGGCGTAGCAGCCACGGGAAGAACGGCAATGTTCCGTTATTCCATGCGACTGGCGCGGAGTAGTCCCGTTCGGGCCAGAGCACGTCGTCTATAGCCTGGTTAGGGTCGGTAGGGAGAAGGTACCTCCACCCAGTGTACCCGGTCATCCCCTTTCCCGCCGAGAGCATGCGGAACTCTGTCTTCGAGAAGGCAAAGGCCCAGGGGTAATGCCCCACGCCTGGCTGACCCTCAGAGGGAAAGTCGTGGCCCTGCTGCCCAGGGAACACCCCGTTATAAGTGCCATCGAGCGACCATCGCCACGCGGTCGCAGCCGAGCCAGGGTTGCTGTCCATCTTGAACAGGACGATGTCGTCAACTGGGCCGCAAGCCCCAACATCATCCACGTCCATCCAACCCCAGCTGTCCGCCCCTGGCTGGATCTCAGCAAGGTTCCCAGTTGGGCCGATCCGTCGAACCGTCTGGGCGGCGAGATCGATCTCCCGCGCCATCATGTTGTACCACGCTTCGCCGACTACGATGTTGCCTGCCGAGGTCATCCTGATCACCATCGGCAATATCACGTACGCCTCATCAAATGTGACGGTACCCGACGCACTGTAGAAGTCAGGGGCGCCGCTCATCCGGTCACCGTGAGCTTGATCTGCGAGATCGGCGTCGGCACGTTCGAGCCGCCCCGATCGTACTCGATCGTGTACACGCCGGGCGGCACAGGCGACTGTTGCTGAAATATGTTCTCCTCGGTCAACGGCATAATAAATTGGTTATTACCCGCCACCGTGGTTGCGGTTCGCTGTATCTCACTCCCATTCGGATCAACGATGCGCACGTAGTCATTGCCGAGATCGCCAGTAATGGTGATAGTGATATTGCCGCCGGCCGCTACAGGCGCCGGTGTCGCGCTCCCGTTCACCAGGAATGGGGCTGTCGGGGGTGGAGGAGTCGGCGGCGGGGCGCTCGATTCCCATACTCCGGTCATGGTGTAGGTGCCATCTGCATTAAGCGTGGCCGTCCAGGTACCTGTCCACATCTCACTTACCAGGCACGGCGCCTGGAAGGCGCATGACCGGGGGTTTCGGTAGAGGCATCCAGAGTTCGGGCCAATCGCCAGGGGATAAGTCGCGGCCACATGACCACGCCGTTGTGTGCCAATGTTGACCAGTGCCCATGTCTACTAGAATAGCGCGATAGATCCCCGGCCCATAATGTTCCCACTGAGGGAGCCATATCAGCACGCTTTCATTGATCGGCGCCGTTTCGATAGGCTGCCATTCGTCATCCTCGCGTTCGGCTGCGAAAGCCCTGGCTAAGCTCTCGATTCTATCCTCGAAAGTTCCCCACCTCCTCGTTAGATGGCCGAGTGCTTTCTCACGGTCGCGTTCGTTTGGTTTACTCATTTTCGGCTCCCCTCACCCATTGGAGCGCCACGCTAGTTTAACGATCCGCTTGATCCGTTCGTTCATCATCGTGTTCGCTGAGGGGTGATTGAGCGACCATACGACTTCGGTTCTCTCGACGCACGTGACGTTGTCTTCATCGAATGTGACCGTCCAGATCTCATGATCTGAGGCTCGGATCGTCTTTCGGGTGACCATCATCTATGCCTATCCATTCACATGCAGACCTGAGAACCAAAGCCCAAGCGCCGCTCCAAATAGAAATGCAATGATTAAGACTGTACTGAAATTCATCTAAACAGCTAATTTCGGTTTGTACCAAGCTATCGCCATATGCTCGGAGCAATAAGGCTTGATCCCCTCGACAGATGCGCCACAGAAATGGAAATCTGGTTTATCTGGATTTCCGTAAGGCCACACGCACGACGCAGGGCCAATTTCATTAAAAGCATACCGGCGCGGCAGCGGGGGTTTCCAATCTCGCGCGGCAAGTCCGAGTCGATGGATCTTGCCGATAACCGCATTTTTGGTTGTGCCTAAACGGCGAGCAATTTTTGATGCTGACACGCCGTCGTTGAGGTATTCCTCAAGCCGCGCAAGACGGTTTTCTAACCTCCACCATTCGCTGTGTAGCTGTGGTTCTTTAGCCATGGGAACCTCTCCTCCGCTTCGCGCATCGCAGCCCGCATAGCCAAGTCTGGGCTCTGATGTGCGAGAATTGATGCAATTGCCCAAAGGTTAACTCGATATTTCTGACAGAACGATTCGGTTCGCCCCTCCTGTTCAAGATGATGCTCCCGGCACAGTGGCACCGTGAACCAATCGTGTGGCTTCAGCCCGGTTCCAGAGTTGGCTGCAGTGCGCAGATGGCAGCACTCGGCTTTGTTGGGGCACCGGGTGACTTGGCAAGGAAATGAACTGACATAGCTACGATGTTTCGGCCATTTCCTATTCGGCCACATCTACTGGGCGCAACCCCTCAACTCCATCGTGAAGTAAACGAGAGTCATCCCCCCGATCACGATCACAAGGGATATAGCAATAATTCCAAAGGCTATTCCGAATAAGGTGAGAAGGTCTTTCATTAGGGCACGACCTCGACCCATAGCCCAATCTTCTCGCCTCGATACCACGGCGGAGAGTGAGCGAACCTCTCAACGCCATGCACGTGGTATAGGCCGGATCGCTCGTCAGGCGTCGAGGTGATGAGGACTTTCTCGCCAATGAGATGCGCAAAGTCTTTCGTATCGCGATCGAGTGTCGTCATCGCGACGTCCCCTCGTCCGCGCACGAAGAACCAATCCTCAGCGCGGAACCACGGGTATAACGCTTCGATTTGGCGCACCTCGCAAACGACTCCCGCGGTCATTTAGGGAACGCCCTCCAGGCTCGCGCGCAGCGCCGCCTTCAGGGTCTGTTGCGGCAGAGACATCTCACCGGCTTTGGGCGCTACGGTGCGAATCATCCCCATGACTCGCTCAATCTCGTCATTGAATCGTGCGAGTTCCTTCGCAAGACCATCGATGTACTTCTCGTCGCGCTCGACTCTGATCACCGCGCTCGGCAGAGCGTCACTCCACGCCACGATATCCACCCAGGCTCTCTCGCTGACGTAGAGCTGACCCTGCAACTGAGGGTAATAGGTGCGGTCAAGCTTGCCGGTCAGCAGATACTCAACCTGTGCGGCGGGCTCGGGGCATTTGATCTCCAGAAGCCCATCGTCGCCGACAAGGCGATCGGGACTGGCTCCGATCTTACCGTCATCGGTCGTGATGAAGCCGATCTTCTGAGTCTCAATATCCTCGGTAAGCTCGTACCATGCCGCCGCATCAGCCTCGACGATGACTCCGCGCTCCATTGCGGGCGAGGTGTATGTGCCCACGGCGCGCTGTAGCAGCCGCTCGGCGATTAGATGGTAGGTGTACCGTTTCCACATCGCGGATGGCTTGCCGCCGGGCGTGTAGATTTTCTCAAAGCAGGAAGAGGTTGGAATACCGAGGCGAAGGCGATCCCATGCCTCCGATCGCTGCTCTACCTCATAAATTAGGGGCATCGATCGCTAGCCAGATATCGCGGATCATCTCTCTGCCCTCGTCTGTGGAACACTCGCACATCGCTAAATGGCGCCCCGTCGCGAACCACATCATACCAGCGCGGCATGGACCGGCAGCGTCGATCATCTGTTTTGCAACCGCACAAAAGAATTGCGACATTTCATCGTCAGACAATCCGCAGAACCATGATGCCGCCGTCTCAATCCCCAGTTCCACTTCCGTGGTTGTGGTGACTTTGGTTTTAATGATCGGCACCACACGCGTATCTATGGAGCGAAGGAACACTCGCTTCGGCTCACCACGCTCTACTCTATCGCGCGCTTCTTGAATGATATCACCGCTGAGTAATATACATTCGTCGCAGATATGGACCTTAGGTCCATAGATCAAATAGAAAACTTCTGATTCCGATTTCCCACAGAATGAACAATGTTTATTTCCGTTATCCATTGCTCTTCGCCTTCTCTATCAATCGTGGGAGTCATAAAAGTATCTAGCCTTCCTTGGGCGGCACGTTGGCCTTATAGGCCGCGGAGAGAGAGCGCCTGATTTCGGCGATGATCTTTGATCGGGTATCCTCTAGGTCATCACCATTGTCTACGGATGCCGCCATTCCAGCCTCAACTCGCAATGACTCGAAGTTTCCCAGGTTGACTGTACGAGACACAGTGATTGACATTTCTTTTGGTTTCATGGAGCCGCCTTCTGCTTGGCTATCAGATCCTCCAGCGCATTGAGCGCCTTGCGATAATCGCGCGCAGGAGCGGCCTTTACGATTTCCTGAATCGGTTGATCGGTAGATACATCTGGCCAATGCATATAGTTGAGAAACCGTTTGGGTGCCTTGGCTTTTTTGATCAGCTCAAGGATTTCATCGACCTGTTCCTCAGTCATCGGGCCGCCCGCACCGTCATCGTCATCGCCAACCACAACTATATTGAAAATGTTGCAGGCGACGTAACGGCGCAGATAGCTATTCGAGCTGCCCACTGCTTGGACATTGTTTTTGCCGCCCGAGGTATCGAGCGGCGCGGCCATGAAAGAGTCTTCATAGTGGCCACCCGGCAGATGCTTTAGCCGGCCGCGGATCATTATCCTACCGTCTGACTGCGGCTCGTCCGAATAGGATAGATCCATTTCCTCGCGGGCCAATAAGGGGCCGAGCACCTTGTCGATTTCTTCCAGCGGCGCATACTTAAAGGCATCGTAAAGACCGGCTCTTGGATTGTTCTTCTCTACTGGGTATTGCACCCATTTGTTCTTGATGATCTTGATGCCGGCGAGCGCGGTCAATACGCGGCCCTTTGCTGCATTGAAAGCCAGCTTGTCGTTCCTGTCTAAGATGCGCTCTTGGACGGCCAGCAATCGTTCGAGCTTCTCGACGTCTACAGCCGGATCAAGCACGACGCGTTCGATAAGAGCGAGCATGCCAGAGGTTTCATTAATGCTTGCGGTCTCCGGCGGGGAGGCCGGCATGGGGGGCATCCGGCCACCACGGGGAAGCGATGGGACCGCCGGAGACCGCTCCTCAGACGCGAGGTCTGAGGATTCAAGATCGTCTGTCATAAGGTGACATTTCCCAACGCGCCTTCTTTCATCTGCTGATGCGCAAAGCGTACTATTCGCTCAACCGCACTAACAATTTCGGGGCCGTTGGGCACAACTTCTATGGCGATATCGTTGTCGCCATCTTCTCGGTCCCAGCACGCAGTCAGGCCCACCGCGCGGTAATCGTCCAGCATTTCAACCTCAAACCATCCGCCGGCCCTGATAAATTCATGGGCAAGAGTTTCGATCTCTTGTGGCATGTCAATTTCCGTTTGCAGCTGGCGCCCATCTGGCATCAGGATTTGCGTAAATGAAATGCTCATTTCTGTCCTCCATCGCTCGGGGCAGATTAAGGGACGGTTTGTCCGGATGTCAAGGGTCTCGTTCTTGACACTCAATACGAAATGTCCGATATCGCCGAGCATGGTAGATCAATGGGCTTTCATAGAAAGCGTGGCCAGGAACCTCGGGGTGACCCATGGGACGCTGATGAAGTGGCGGATTAGAGGGGTGCCGGGGAAGTATCGATTGCCGATCGTCGACGAAGCTTTAGCCCAAGGATTTGCTTTTGATCGCGAAGCGTTTGACCGTCGTCCTCCGCGGAGGCGTCATCACACACAGGAGAAAGCAAATGGCACGTAGGAAGAAGGATCTCGATTCGGAGTGGCCGAGCAACGGAGCCGAGCCCACAGGAGACATCGACGCGGAAGCATTCGGTCAATATGTCGCGCGCGCCGGGGAGATCATGAGACAGCAGAAAGCTCTCGGCGATCGACTCAAAGAACTCTGCGCTGAAGCTGACGAGGCTGGCGTGGCGAGCAGGAGCGAGGTCCGCCGGCACGCGCGCGAGAGTTTGATGAAGCAGGATGTGCTCCAGGCCCGTTTAGAGCGCGATGCAGCGCTTCGGCGTGCCCTTGGCGAATATATTACCACCCCGCTAGGGGGGGCCGCAGCGCGCTCTGCAGAGGCTCCAGGAGCGCTCTAAATGGATACACTTCCGCCCCCAGACCAGTTAGAGCCCCACCCGATAGCGCTGCTTCCTCCTCCACTCTCATCGGAGGAAGCGCGCTTGTTGGCCAACGATATTCGGAAAAGGGGTTTGCTTCATGACATTTGGTTGTACGAGGATGCCATTAACGGCGGGGAGAAGAAGTTTTACATCCTCGATGGCCGCTCCAGGAATGAAGCCTGCGTCACCGAAGGCGTTGAGCCACGGTATAAAATATACGACGGCACCGATCCTTTAGGGCACGCCATGAGCCTTAATGAGCGCCGGCGGCATTTGTCGCTCGCTGAGCGTAGGCTCTTGGCCAAGCGGATCGTCGAATACGATCCCACCATCACAGACCGTGAACTGGCGAGGAAAGCCGGGCTCGGCAGTCATGCTACGGCTGCCAGCGTCCGCCGAGAGATAGCGGAGACTGATCCTTCCGCCCCCCTAGTCTTCCCCGCGAATCGTATCGAGAGAACTCTCAGGAAAGACGGGACGCCAAGAAGGCAGCGCGGGCGCAAGCCTGGCACAAAGTCCACGAAAGCCAAAGCCAAGCCAAATTCTCGGGGACAGTACATCGTATTGACCGGCGCCCGTCTCAAAGCTGATCCCGAAGACACCTACTACATTTGGGTTGCAGCAGCGGAGGACAACCACGCTGGCAATCAGACGCTTTCCGATCACACAAAGCGTAAATTGATCGGGAGATGGGCTAAGGTACTCGGATATGATTTCGATGATCCGCCGGAAGCCGCATGATGCTGAGCGACCACTATTCTATTGACGCGCAAATCAAATGCGTTCAACGCGAGATAGAAATGCGTGAGCGCGTATATCCGCCGCGTGTTACGTCGGGAAGAATGAATGAGCACCATGCCAGGCACGAAATTACCTGCATGAAAGCGGTGCTACAAACCTTGATATCTGCCCTTGCCGATGCGCCCATCAAGCTCAGTAGGGGGCGGTAACAATGAAGGCGACAAACGCGGAATTGCTTGCAGCCTATGCTGAATTGGGGAATGTTCATAAGGTCGGCGAGCGATTCGGCATGCGCGGCACGTCGGCGCATGAAAGACTCTCGAAGCTAGGCGCCATCAATGTCAAGCGTTGGACCGAGGGAGAGTTAGATAGGCTCCGAATCGAATACAACATAGCAGCCGATGCGGGAAAGCTGAAGGATCTTGCGGAGGATCTCGGGCGCCACAAGACGGTCGTTTGCGAAAAAGCCCGTGAACTTGGCCTCACGAATAAAAACAGGACACGTATTTCTATTTCAGTTTGGAAATATGTTAACGAAGAGCATGCGAGACCGATCTTTGAGGATTTTAAGAAATCGTCACGCGAGTTAGGGCAATATTGCCGATACAAAGGGTATGATAAGCTCGGATTCTATAAGTGCATGGTTCGCCATTTTCCTGACGAATGGGAGCACGTCATTGAGTCTAAGCGATTTTCACAAACCAAGTATCGGATAGGACGACAACTGGAATATCGCGTCCGAGACCATCTTAAAAAGATAGGATACTTCGCTCTTCGGTCGCCAGGATCAAAATCGCCTATTGACCTTATTGCAATCAAACCACATCAGGTGCTATTCATTCAATGTAAACGTGGCGGTAATTTAGGTGTCGCCGAATGGAACGAACTGTTCAAGATCGCAAGTTCTTGTGGCGCCATTCCGTTGCTTGCAAGCAGTCCTACGGGGCGTGGGACAGTGTTTGAGCAACTCATGGCGCTGAAAGACGGGAGCAGGCGTGCCCAGCCTAAACAGGTTATAAGCTTCGTAACATAAAAGGCCGCCGATGGAGGTGGCCATCGGCGGCCCTACAGAGAGGAGATCCCGTGCTAAGGAATCAGGACGTATCTACTCCATTATCGCCGAATGTCAACGTAATTCACCGCGTGAGCTTTCGTGGCGTTCTCCCATCGTTGCTATCATCGGGGAATGAGCGCCATGTTTACACTCGGCTGTGCGATACAAGGGAGAAGGCGGAGGAATTGTTCGCCGAGGAACCCACCGCATATCAGATCGATCGCTGGGAACCGGCAACTAAAGGCTGGGTTCTGCTCGCTGTGCGTGACCGATGAGCGACGAGCAGCGAGACGATCAAATCGAAAATTGGATTCGCGAACGCGAGGAGAAACCGTCTCCGGTAGAATCTGCTGCGGTTCGTAAGCATGTGAGCCAGCCGCGTTCGGCGCGGGCTCACATCATCGTGACATACGAAGTCCGCAAGCGGGTCGGCGATATCATAGACGTGTTCAGAATCGCCGAGCGCCTTGATGACGACACCCTCAACTTTATCCACCGGGAACTCATCATGGATCTGCTTGAGGACATCCGGATCTATCGGGCCGAGTTAGACGACATCGAGCGGTGGGCTCGCGCGCAACTGACCAAAAAGCCGACACCAGTTCGTGAATAGGCGACCACATCCTCTCACGGTTGATCCGCCAGAATTAGTGATGGCGGGTCTGCCGATGCGCAAGATGCGGCGCCCGATCGAATGCACAGATGATGATCGCTGTTGGGTGAAAAGAGGGCGTCCTGCAGTTTTGACGCACGGCGCCAACGCCTCGCGATGCATCGCCTGCAATGGGATAATCAGATGACAGGGTGCCGAATGGCGGATCGTTTCGGTTAAACGGCTTCCGGTTACAGAGCGACGGCCCTGTTAAAAGGAGACGAGTAGAATGGCGAATAACGTACTCAAACTCCGTCCCTCCACCCCAGTAGAAGATGTCGATAAACGGATAACCTCCCTCATCGATTGGTGGGGAGTAGATCCTGAACCAGCTGACGACATAGTACCTTTCTTGATCCCCCGAGGCATGGTGACGCTCCTGGCGGGGAGAGCGGGGTTTGGGAAGACGTTTCTTAGCCAGATGCTGCAAACCGCCGCTGCAATTGGCGGGGAGTGGCTAGGGCAGCCCGTGCAACAGAGCAAATCCTTCGGTCTATATTCCGAAGATCCCGCAGCGAGGATGCAGCCTCGCCAAGAAAAGATATGCGATTATTATGAGATCGGCTATCCGAGTTTGATAGATGTCTCGGTAATGACTAATGATGATGGCAATTTCGAACTCTTCAGCTGCTTCAGAAAGTTTGGGCCTGGTACACCGCGGACTCTATGGGCTCAAATCGAGCAACGATGTCAGGAAGAACGCAAGACATTGATTATCCTAGATAATGCGCAGAATGTATTTTCCGGAGATCACAACAACCCAATTCACGTCAATTCGTTCATCCGTTTTTTCAATTCTCGCGCAAGAGAACTACAGGCCGGCATCGTATTGCTATGTAACCCGCCTAAAGATCGATCGAGCTACTTCTCAGGAATCCAGCGCTGGGAAGATTCGGCTCGCCACACGCTATCCCTTTCAGCCATAAAGGATCAGAACGGCAAAGATATTGACGGAGAATTCGTGCTGAAAGTGGAGAAAGGCAATTATGTTCCCTACAACCATCCGCTGAAGCGCCGAGGCATTAGCCTCTATTGGAACGATTCGGGTGTTCTCGTGCCCCGAGAGAGCGAGGAACCCGACCCTCTAGACTCACTCGGCAGGTTGGATCTACAGCTGCGAATCGTAAAGGCCGTCAAGCACGCTACCGACGTCTTAGGCTGGAAGTTTGCCGCTGATCCCTTGAGTCCAAATTATCTGCCGGGAAAGCTCGCGAGCCAGCGACAATGGCAACACGTTTCCTGGGGAGATATCGTCGGTGCGCTCGATCATCTTCTCTCGGAAGGCAAGCTGGTGAAGGTCAACGTCCGTGACTCTTGGCTGATTCGCGCTCCGGATAGCCAACCATACCTCGGAGAGAGCACGCAATGAGCCGATCTCACGCGGGGCGTTGCGTTCCGGTTCAAGGTGTCGTAAATGAGAAAGGCCCGAGCAGTAACTAGCTGACTCGGGCCTTCCGAATACGTTCGCGCCAGTCGACGTTTCGGTCTCGATCATCAGATAACACGATCGAGAGCATTCCGCAAGATCCTGGCTCGGTCAGTGAGGACAGCCCCGTAATGTGTCCTTCAGCGTCTCGGCTTCCGTCGAGGAGGAACTAGATGAGTCGTCGTGTGAAGCGGAAATCCCATCGTTCAAATTTTCGCATTAGAGTGGTGGGTAACACGCCTAACGGCGGTAGCAAGCTGATATCTAAAGCCGCGGCATGGCGTAAGGTTAAGGCGCGCATGGCCCGTCGCTTAGATATGGCACAACTTGCGGCTTTGCGTGAGCATGGCTTGGTCTAGATCCACTACCAGGAAAAGCCTGTATTCCAACGCATACGAAATTGCTCGGAACCGTGGCCCATAGGACGAGCGGCCTGCCTGAGCTTGCGTTCAGGCTTGAGGGTGAAAGGGCGATGCAGCCAGAGTCCGAACCTGCATCGCGGTGCAGCCTAAAAAATGCACCAAGGCGGCCCACAAGGTGGGGGATTCGCCGCTAAGGAGCGGTACGGGTCCATCCCTGAGTACGCTGGTGGCTCTGTGTGCCACCATGACCAAAGGACACGGTCACTGCCTTACCCGGGAGCGGGCGCATATCAGGCAGGCGGAAAGGGCTATAATTATGTCTAAGAGAAGAAGACATGCTGACAATGAAAATGAGTTTTTATGAAAGAAGGGCGAACTTCCCAGATAGCGAACGGATGGAGGAGAGAAGAAGATGAATCGCCTAACTCTGATAATAGAGTTGTATTACGACGCTGAGCAAATGCATGGGGATGATCCTGAGGGAAAGCGATGGTTTCTAGACGATATCCTCGGAGATGAGGATGGGCTCATCCTGCACTCCAACGAAATTGGAGATACGATCGGTCGGATAATCGTTCGGGAACATGTCAGCGATCCTATTAATACTGGAATCGCATCCCAAGATCATGCCACGAAACCAGCGGCTCCGCCGTATAATCGACATAGGGATGTATGACTCTGCCGTAGTGCCAGAGTGCGAACTCGATCTGTAGGGAAATGCTCATGAAAATCGAATCGTGGTTCTCTGACTCGGAGAAGCGGCGTTGGAAGATAGTGCGTGCCGATTACTTCAACGGCACCGGTGATGTGCCGTGCGACGATATCATCAGCGCGGACGAATTTTCGGGTGAATGCTACGTGCGTGTGGGCGGCGAACCCAAGACGCTAGCATTCGGGACAAACGGAATCCGTCTTGTCGCGCGCTAGGGTTGTACGAAATCTTCCGTGAGCCACGTCACGCCGTTGTGGTCTACCACCAGACCAAGCCCTACGGTCGTGAAGGACGAACTCATGATGTTCTGGTAGTGGCCGCCGCTTGGTCCTTCCGCCATCATTGAATTGTGTATGTTTATGATGGCTTGCGCCTCACTAACCCCTGACCACCAACCCTCGTTTTCCCCCGCGCTAGACCAAGTAGCGCACACGTCGCCTGGGAACAGGTCATGATTATTCAAGGCCCCCATCTGGGCCATGCTCTCCGAATTCCCGATCGAGCCTATACAGGAACCCGTCCCATTGGACATAACCGCACTAAACGTATATGGCGGGAGACCGCCACCGGCGCGACTGGTGTTGATCAGGTTGAGCAATTGTTGCTGAAACATGTCAGGGCCGCCCGAGCCTGACGGCAGGACGGTGATATCGAGCTGAACGCTCTGACTCGCGGCATAAGCGGCGGGGGAGCCTAGAGCCAACGCGAAGGCGAGCCAAGCATGCTTATTCCGATAAACGCGCCGATACTCGGTGACTTTCCGATCGATTTCGCACTGAAGTTCCTGTCGTTCGATGGAGGATAGTTCACCATGCGGAGGCTTATGATTCATCATACGGCTCAGCCTTGTGACGTCGCGCGTTAGCTTTGCGATTTTTTCGAGACGAGTCATACGCGAGTCACGATGAATCCATCGCGCATAGTCTGAATCGTGTAAATTCGGCCAAGAGTGCGCGCTCGATGATTAACGGCTCTACACACATTTCTGCGTTGATCGCCGTGTCCATAAGACATGTCATCGAGCGCTATAGTGCAGGTTTCGCCAGGAGCCAACTCGGCAATGGGGCGGTATTTGAAGCCTCCACGGGGAGGGCGGACGGCATCAACTGGAATGGCTGTAGCGATTTTTAGAGCGGTTGAATAGGAAACGCCACCACGACGTACCTTCTCATACACGGTTCTCTGATATGTAGTCATGCTAGGAAGACGACGGCCGCCTCGATTAGGCTTGTTAGCGTATCGTCCCTGCTGCCATGCCAATCGTACACGAGCTGACTTTCGCGACGCAGAACGTCTCATTCCCTCTAATCGACGAGCCCGTACCACAGGATCTCGCCAAGACTTTGCCGTTTGGCGAGAAAAATGTTCCCGATAATCAGGATCGGTCCAAATAGCCCGCATCTGCTCGCTGCTAATCATTGGTTTGCCGACACAGAGACCGTTTGGACGGTGTTTGCATCTCCGGAAACTCCCGGCCCGGTCGGGTTTACGATCAAATTGACGCTAGAACCGGTGGTCGCGGAGAGCGCAAAGACAGCGCTGTCGTTACCATAGGGAGCCGCGAAGCTGTAGGTTCCGGTAAATGGACTGCCGTCGCTCCAGCTCGCTGTAACAGTCGCAACCGTTGCGCCAGGCGCTGCATCATCCGGGATCGAAGGGTTCGCAGGTAGAAACACCAGAGAAAGGGTCGGTGGAGGTGGCGCTGATGGCGTGAAAATAACGTCCACGAAATAGTTGCTATCCTCATAAGTTGAGGTCGGAAACTGAAAGCCTCCGCCATAGGTATAGATGCCGTTGCCGCCGCTGACACCACTCGCCGGAGCGACTAAGGGACCACTCGTCACGCCGTTCGTCAGCCCGAACTCGGTTGCCCCATAATCTCCATTCGAGGTGTAATAGGCCACGATTAGGGTCGTGTTCACCGGGATCGATATCGGCGAGGCAAAAGCGGCCGTCTCCCATCCGGCATGGAAATTCGTTGAATCACTAGGGAATTTGACCTGTCCGAGCAACGTTCCACCCGCCGTATAAAGCCGACAGGTATAGCCATTGCTATCTTTGTGTGCGCGATAGATCCGGCAAGCCGAGACCGTGCCTGCCTGCGTCGAATAGAACTTTATCCCAAGCGTGACGGCGTTGGGATCGTTCTCTAATACATTTGCGGGGACAGCGTTGCCGAATAAGGTGACCGTCTGCGCTAAAGTACTATGTGATAGCCCTAGCGACAGGATGACGGCGAAACTCCAAGATTTTTTCATTATTCCATCTCCGAATTCACGGCTGGGTCGCGGTAACGGTCACAGCGTCAGTCCGACCGCAATCAGCCGCCGCGATACCGCTAGGGCCGACGACAAGATTATGGCCGTTGAGCGTAAAACTTGCCGTATCGCCGGTGATGGACAACGCCGCAGTCTTGCCGTCGCCACCCGTGGTCGATGCTGTCGATACGATAGTCCCAGGCGCGGCCGAGCATGAGAGTGGGCCAGCCGGGTTCGGCATCATCGTGAGGGTAAATGTTGGGCTACCCGACACGGCTATGCTGACCATGACAGAGCTTATCGCTCCGCTGGGTGGAGGAGGTGGCGGGCTACCAGCATCACAAAAAGGTGGATTGACGTTGCACGTCCCAACCGGGAAGCATCCCTGCCCCAACGTTTGGGAATAGCAATGGGTCGAAGGGCAAGGGGAACAATCTGTCTGTGCTAGTGCTGGTCCGAACGGTAAGAAGAGGAAGGGTACAGCGAGATAACGCATCGGGTGCTCCTTAAAACGGGTAGTCGACATCGCCTTCTAGCCGCCGAATCCTTGCTCGCAAATCCAATGCCAAGGCTTCCAAGAGCTTGGCCTCGGTATAGTTCGCATATTCCCCACGATCCAGACGCTGCAGGATCTCCCCTCGCTCCACCCGCAACCGATTCGCGCGCGCATGCAGTTCGTCCATGTTTTCCTCATTTCACCAAGACAGCGGCACCACCGATGAGGGCGCCCTGTCCGATCATCAGAGTGCCGGCCGCACCCACCGCCGCCGATACGCCGGGAACTATGCCCATCCCGGTGGATACACTCGTGCCGGGTGGTGTGTTCACGACGCAGAATGCGTTGAACGAGTCCACATGGCAGCGGCCCAAGTCCCCAGCACTATACTCCATGCATCCGGTGAGTAGGAAGGAGAGCGCAATCACTCGGATCACGGCCCCACCATCGGAGGGGCGGGATTCGGGTTCACCCTGATGATGGGGCGCCTCGGAGCGGGCGCCATAGGGGCGTCTCGTAACAGGAGAGGTTGATATGGCACCTGGAAGCTCATCTGTGCCGTGATCTTGGCTTGAGCCTCCAGCTCTTTCATCCCTCCAGGGGAGCAGTGGTACCACTCGTCGACCGCCCAACTCACCGCCATGGGGTTGCTCGTAGGCGGTACCGCGTTAGCAGCGGTCTCGTATGCGTTGAGATAATTCTCGACCATGATCGCGTCGGCCGTCGTGGGAACATAGCCTGACGCAGAAAGCCCCGCCAAGAGGGTCTGGGCGAGCGAGGCGCCCAACCCTGCCAGAGGGAAGGCTAGCGTCATCCCGGCCCCTACAGCGCCCACGCCGAGGCTCCCGAGGGCAAGGCTAGTCTGCTGGGAAGCTGCGCCGTTCAGGAAAGCGAAACACGCCGCGCGAACGCTCTCGTCAGCCACCTGCCATGTGATCAGCGGATTCCCGGAAAGCATCGCAGCTTGCTGCATATCAACCCCCACGGAGGTGTAAGTCGGCTCGGGAGGTGGAGGCACAGGTGTTGCACAGCTAGAGAGCAGCATTAGGGGGATGGCGATGCGTCGAATCATGCTTCAGGACCACATATTTTGACGCCATCAATTACGACAACCCGTGTGTTTCCATTTTCGTACCACCGGAAAGCTTCAAGCATGCGTGTCGCGGTCTCACAAACCACGCAGTCTGGTGCGTAATTGTGCCCCCATTCTAATAAAAGAGCTGCCGTTATTTGGGAAAGTTGTTCAGCCGAAAGCTCGGTTAAGCATTGATGAAAACTATCGAGCAACATTTCCGCGGTTATGCATTTCAGACAACCTGCGTGGTGCATACAATGACCTAACACGCTTTGGGTTATCTCAGTAATTTGCTTTATATTCATTACTTTTTCCTCATGGAAGGTGTTATTATGGCGGAGGTGTCGTCATAAAGTCTTGGACGGCCTTAGCGGCTGCTATCAAGCCAGTTACAATCGCTGCGGCGATCTGATTAGTAGTCGGCACGCCCGCAGCAGCCACTGTGAGATATGAGCCGCCGCCGATTACGATGAAGCTAACTAAAGCCGTAAGGCCCATCTGTACGTATTTGTTCATGTTGCCCACCATGCGGTCAGCGAAGGGAGATCGCCAAGGAATTGGTTGATGTCACTTTTGCCGGGAACGCCGGGAAAATTGTTGGTCTCGGAGAACTGCCACAGCTTGTATATGGCTTTTGCGATCGGTCCGTACTCGGCTAACCACAGGTCACAAGCCATCAGGATCGCGGAGCCTTGGGACTGTTGCCACATGGAATAGTCCATGTAGAGCAAGGGGCGCTTCCCTGTGGCCAGGCGAATCGCGGAAACAAGCTGCTCAGCCTGCATTTGCGAGCATTGGTTCCCTGGGTTCGCCTCATAGTCCACGGCGAGTTTGAGTCGAGGGTGCGCCATCGTACCTAGAGCGTTCTCAACCGTGCTCAGAAACAATGTCACCTGTGAGTTAGGGTCGTCGCCGGTTGCGAACAGGTATCCCCCGATGAGTTTGCCGCCCCAGAACACATCTTGCGCGCGATGGAGCCACGTTGGATCAA